>Ga0224509_10000514_pt1 | contig 10777 bp, 6 predicted proteins | sample SF_Jan12_sed_USG_5_FD_170158 | JGI IMG/M metagenome (GOLD analysis project Ga0224509, IMG submission 170158) | Sediment microbial communities from San Francisco Bay, California, United States - SF_Jan12_sed_USGS_24 | ecosystem: Environmental > Aquatic > Marine > Sediment | place: USA: California... | reverse complement strand
ACCGTACCGGACGGGCATCAAGAGTTGGATTCCCGAAGATTCCGGGATTTTTCTGCGAGACGAGGAGATCACGCTTGCCGAGGTTCTGAAAGCCGAAGGTTATGCCACGGCCTTAATCGGCAAATGGCATTTGAATTCGGATCTTGGCAGCGAGGACGAACCGCAGCCGACCGACCAGGGCTTTGACTATTTCTACGGCCACAATGCTTTTCAAACGCCAACCAACAAGAATCCCGACAATATTTATCGGGACCGCGAGTTACTGCCTCCGCAAGAAGGGTTCACGGCACAGCTATACGCCGACGAGGCAATCGACTGGCTGGAGCGTAAGGGCGACCGTCATCCGTTCTTTCTGTTCCTGAGCATGGCTGAGCCACACACCCCAATCGAGAACCCCCGAGAGTACAACGAACTCTATTCCGAATTCACAAACGGTCCCGTTGTGCCGATCCCGTCGGGCTTGCCCGACATTCCGGTTGAGAAACTGACGCCCAGGGGTCCGGGTGAGTATTTCGCCAACATTACCTACATGGACGCGCAGCTGGGTCGCGTACTGCAATGGCTGGACCGCAAGGATCTCGCTGACAATACGATTATTGTCTTCACCAGCGACAATGGGCCGGTCACCTCCAACTGGCTGTCCTGGTACGAACTCAACGCATACGGCAGCACGGGTGGGTATCGGGGCCGCAAACATCTGTTGTACGAAGGCGGGATAAAGGTCCCCGCAATAATTCGCTACCCAGGCACGGTTGAACCCGGCTCGACAACGGATGCCCTGGTTGTCGGAACTGACCTGTTCGTGACCCTGGCGCGTCTCGGCGGCGGCAGGGTCCCCGACGACCGACCAATTGACGGCATGGATGTTCGTACCGTTCTTTCAGGCGGCGAGTTGGGTCAGCGCACCGTCTTTTGGGCGCTGGATTCGGTATCCGAATTCGAATTTGCAGTGCGCAGGGGAGACTGGAAGTTACTTATCGATAGAGAGGGCGATCCTCGAGAACTCTACGATCTTTCGCTGGACCCGCTGGAGTTCTTCAATGTTCGCGAAGATGAACCGACTGTTGTCGCGGACCTGATGTCGCGATTCGAGACACAGCGCTATTTGCGGAATGAGACGCAAGAAGATGAGTGAACACAAAATCAAGGATATCGGACTCTATGCGTCGGGTAAGGACAGGGTCGATTGGGCGCGTAACAACATGCCAATCCTGCAGGCTATTAAGAGTCGCCTGAGTATCGAACGACCATTTGAGGGTCACAAGATCGGTATTTGTCTTCACGTCGAAGCAAAATCCGGCGTCTGGATTGAAACGCTAATGGCGGGCGGGGCCAAAGTCGCGATTACCGGCAGCCCGGGATCGACACAAGATGACACCGCTGCTTACCTGGTCAAAGAGATGGGCGTCGAGGTATTTGCGTGGCGAAGTGAGACGTTTGACGAGCACATGGAAAATGCAAAACGCGTGCTGGCTACCGGGCCTGCCATCATCGCCGACAACGGCGGTGACTTGCATTATCTTCTGGGTAAAGACGACGCTTACAAAGACTTGCGCGAGTCAATCATCGGCGCTACGGAGGAAACGACTACCGGTGCCAACCGCCTCAGAGAAGAGCTTCCTTCGTTCGGATTTCCGACAATCATCGTTAACGACACGATGGCCAAGCGTATTGTGGAAAACAGGTACGGCGTCGGTATTTCCGTTGTCGACGGCATCATGCGAACGACCAACATCATGCTGGGAGGCAAGACGGTCGTAGTGATCGGTTACGGGTACTGTGGTCAAGGCGTGGCTCAACGACTTCGGGGATTGGGCGCTCACGTTACGGTCGTCGATAAAGAGCCTTTGACGCAATTGGAAGCACATTTTGAAGGATTCAGGACAGGCGTGCTGGAAGATGTCCTGGGTGATGCCGATATCGTGATCACCGTAACCGGGCGCGATGCGGCAATCCGGAAGCAGCATTTCGAACTCATGAAAGACGGCGTCGTGATTTGTAATGCCGGGCAGAATAGCTCGGAAATCGATATCGAATCGCTACGTGAGATGGCCGTGCACGAGCACACGCTGCGGCCGAATATCGAGCAGCTCACACTGGATTCCGGCAAGAAGTACTTCCTGTTGGCACAGGGGAACCTGATCAACCTGGCGGGTGGTGACGGCAACCCGATTGAAGTGATGGATCTCGGACTTACCATGCAGACACTCAGCCTGGAGTGTATTGCTGTGCGCGCTGAGACGCTCATCGATGGGCCGCAGACGGTGCCGCACGACATCGAGCAAGCGACCTTGAGGGCTGCGCTAAAGGAGTGGGTCAAATAAGGCTGGCACCAGTCGTTTGATCAACTGATTTGTTCGAATCCCGGTTTGCCCCTGGTGACGAGGAATTTTGCGAGATCCGTTGCCGGCGACGCCTGGTCTCTAACGTCCTGCATGGCGCGGAAAGTCGTCTTCCATTCCGATTCATTAACGTCGTGCAACAGGTAGCCGCGCTTGTCCGGTTCGTAGAATCGCACGTGTGGATTGTGCGGCAGATTCTCGGTGACCGGCCTGGCCAATTGTTCGGGCCAGTTTGCAGTGACCGAAGACGACACGAACTCTACCACGGGTATGCGCTCACTCGGGTCGCGTACCTCACTGCCGTCAACCGCCCAGAAAGAGTGCACGTCTCCGCTCAGGATGAGGGGATGGCCAACCTCTGCTGCTTCGAGCGCGGCGGCAATCCGCGCCCGGTTCGCCGGGTAAATATCCCATGCGCCGATGTAGCTCAATTCCTTGCCATCGAAATGATACCGGAAGGGCAGGAGTGGTCCCGGCGAGGCGATGACATTCCAGCTGGCTGTGTTCTCAACGAGACTGGTCGTCAACCACCGTTCCTGCTCCTTGCCGAGCATAGAACGATCTTCGTCGAACACGAGGTCGCAGCGCTCACGGTAGTTGCCGAATCCGTAGTCCGGGTAGTCATTGTTGTCACAGATTTCCTTCTTGTCCCGGAACTGGCGCCCGTCCAGCAGGCTGATCTGTATCAGCTCGCCGATCGGGATGTGCCGGTGAAGATGGAAATGATTGTCACCAGGAGCGGCGTAGCCGCGCACCGGCATATGTTCATACCAGGCCTGGTAGGCGGCCGCGCGTTGCGCAAACTTTTCGGGATCCGCGTCTTCAATGGCGTCGTGGTTGTCGATGGCCGTGAAAAACGGTATCTGCGCATGCGCCTGCTGAAGGTGCTTGTCCGTCTTGTACAACGCGTGTCGCCGCCGGAAATCCGTAAGGCTGACGGGCGCTTTTTCTGTCTCATGCCTCCTGAAGGTCTCGCCGAACGACGTATCGTAGAAATAGTCACCCAGGTGAATGATGAAATCGGGTTCATCGCGGATCATGTGTTCGTAGGCAACGAAATAACCATGCGTGTAGTTTTGACAGGAAGCGACGATAAACCGAAACGAATCGGGGCGGCTTTCCTTGTGCGGTAGCGTTTTCGTTCGGCCGATCGGGGACGTATGTTTCGATGTGGAAAAGCGATACCAGTACTCGCGGCCGGGCTCCAGTCCGTCGATGTCGACATGCACGGAGTGTGCGAAAATGGGTGTCGCAACGGCTTCGCCTCGCCGGACGACACGAGACATCGCCGGATCCAGCGATAATTCCCATTGAACCGGAATGCTACAGGGCTCCATGCCGCCACCGGCTTCGAGGGGCTCGGGCGCGAGTCGGGTCCACATGACGACCGAGCTATCCGTCACATCGCCGGAGGCTATGCCCAGTGTGAAGGGGTCGGCAGAAAACTGAATTTCGGAGGCAATCGGCGCCACGAGTCGGCTGCTGCTCAGGCCCAGCAGCGTGTTAATCAGAAATCCTCGCCTGTTCATACTCTCTCCATTCCAGGTTCAAATATCAACCAGCAAATAGCCGGAGGTTTCGGTACAATCCCCCACGCCGGTAAGACTGGTGTCTGACATAACCTTTTCGGGGAAAACCGATGTATTTTCAATCTATTAACAAACGACTAACAACAATTGGTGTTTTCGCAATTTCCTGTTTCCTGGCGAGCCCAATTGTACAGGCCCAAGCGGTGCTGGAAGAGATCATTGTCACCGCAACAAAGCGTGAAGAGAACATCCAGGAAGTACCAATTTCCATCACCAATATGTCCGGCGACAGGTTGACGGCGAGATTCACCGGTGGCGAAGACATCCTGGCCCTGGCGGGCGCCGCGCCGGGATTGCACGTGGAGTCGTCGAACGGCCGCACGTCGCCGCGTTTCTATATGCGGGGCCTGGGCAATGCCGACTTCACCCAGGCTGCTTCCCAGCCGGTGTCTATCGTCTTCGACGAGGTGCCGATGGAGAAAGTCGTACTCAAGGCTTTTCCGCTGTTCGATATGGCCGACATAGAAGTCATTCGCGGCCCGCAAGGCACGCTGTTCGGTCGTAACACCACGGCCGGTATTATCAAGGTCGACAGCCGTCGACCCAGCGATGAGCTCGAAGGCTATGTCAGGGGTTCTGCGGGCAACCTGGGCACGTTCAACATCGAAGGCGCGGTCGGTGGTCCCTTGATTGAAGACAAATTGCTGGTGCGCGTCTCAGCCATTTCTCAGAATCGTTCGGACTGGATAGATAATGCCTTCACCGGCGAAGGCGATGCTCTCGGCGGCCACAATGTCCATGCCGGCCGCGTCCAGTTTTTGTGGACACCTACAGATACATTCTCTGCTTTGCTGATTCACCAGATGCAGAACTCCGAAGGCACGGCCAGTGTTTTTCGGGCCAACGTATTCAACCAGGGCAGTAACGAACTGAACCAGAATTACGATCGAGAGACGGTATGGCTCGACGGTGGCGACAACAACCCGACGGACGTGAAATCGACTGGCACGACCCTGAGACTGGACTGGGACCTCGAGAATCATACGATTACCTCGATCACGTCTTACCAGGACGTCTACGACCGTTCTGCCCGCGGTGACATCGACGGCGGGTTTGGCTGCCTTTTCGCCTTCGCCTGTAGTGGGCCGGCCGGGCCAGCCAGCACCCCCTTTAATCCCGCCGCATCGCCATTCGTTGTAAACGTTGATACCGGCAGCGAAATCGACCTGGAGCAGCTCACCCAGGAGTTACGCATTGCAAGCAACGCGGATGGTGCGTTCAACTACCAGGTAGGCGTGTTCTACTTTGAAGATCAGTTTGACGGCACAGCGAAAGCTCAAAGTGCCGGCGCTACGGCGTTCACGACGCAGTCGACCTCCAGCATCGAAAATACGACCTGGGCATTCTTCGGGCAGGGCAGCTATGATTTCAGCGACCAGCTGACGCTGACCGCAGGCGTGCGCTATACGGACGACGAGAAGGACGCTTTGATTGTCGATTTTAGTGGCGCTATACCTACGGTGCCGATTAATTTATCGGATGATAATGTCAGTTGGGACGTGGCGCTGGCTTATGGCACGGGCGATGACGCACAGGTCTATGGCCGCGTGGCCTCCGGTTTCAGGGCGCCGACCATCCAGGATCGTATCGCGGACGATGTTGAAATAACGACGGCTGACTCGGAAACCATCATGTCTTATGAGATCGGCTACAAAGCCTTGTGGGACAGAGCCAGGTTCAATGTAGCAGCTTTCTACTATGTCATTGATGACATGCAGCTGGTCGCTGTCGGTGGCGCCGACAACAGCACTTCGCTGCTGAATGCGGATGAAGGCGTCGGCTACGGCATCGAACTGGAGGTCGACTTCGCGGTAACGGAAAACCTGATCCTGTCTGCTGGCTATGGTTATAACGATACTGAAATAGACGATGACACTCTCTCCGTTCCGGGCGGCCCCCTGGTGACGGTGCTCGACCCGCTTGATGCCAATGGCTTTGCCATTATCGATGGCAACCCATTCCAGCATGCGCCGGAGTGGACGGCGAATATCGAGATCGACTACACCCATCCGCTGGCAAGCGGCAACGAGTTGTACCTGTTCTCGGACTGGAAATTCAAAGGCGAGACCAACGACTTTCTCTACGAGAGTATTGAATACGTGACTGACACTCAGTATGAAGGCGGTTTGCGATTCGGTTATCGCAATGTCGACCGTAATTTCAACATCGGTTTCTTTGGCCGCAATATTACGGATGAGGACAACGCCATCGGCGGCATCGACTTCGCCAATCTTGTCGGCTACGTCAATGAGCCGAGAGTCTATGGTGTGGAGGCGTCTTATAGCTTCTAGCGATTTTTCAAAAGCAAGAACGAAGGCCCACTCTATGTGGGCCTTCCTATTTCTATTGACTGCTGCCGCCGGGCTCGTGGCCTGCGAGTCGGGCGCAGACCGCGCCCCCGAGGGTAATACGTCCGAGTCACAGCCAGCATCGCGAAATCCACCGAACATCATCTTCCTGCTTACCGATGATCAGCGTGCCGACTCTTTATCGTCGACCGGTCACGCGTTCTCGCAAACACCGAATATTGATCAACTTGCGCGGAATGGCGTGCAGTTTACCAATGCGTTCACGGTTGAGCCCATATGCGCTCCGAGCAGGTTCGCTTTCCTGTCCGGTCAATACGAGCGAACGAGCGGATTGGGTTTCAACTCGCCGTACCAGGTGTCTGAGTTGCAGTGGGAACAGACCTATCCCGCTTTATTAAGGGACGCAGGCTACTACACCGGGTTCATCGGCAAATTTGGCGTTCAATACTATTCCCTCAATGGCGGTGCCGCCGCCCAGTTCGATTACTGGCGAGCACACGATGGTTGGCTGCCTTTCTGGCCAAAAGACCTGCCCGAGAATCCGGCGACAGAAATCTACCGGAACGCAGAGCACGACATCACAACGGAGATCATGGGCGAATACATCGAGGAGTTTTTGGATACGCGTCCCGACGACGTTCCATTCAACCTGTCGGTCAGCTTCTCCGCCCCGCACAACTCAGTCGTGTCGTCCATGTATCCAGAAGGGGCGGATCCCGGCTGTGAGTCCTATGCTTGCAAGGTTATGGGCTACGCGGCAAACGAAAACCCGAGGCTTGCGGGTCATCCTGTTTACGAGCAGCTTTATCGAGACAAGGAAATAATGATCGCGGAGGACACGGGCCGCGATCCGTACCAGTTTATTCCGGAAGGCGTTATCGATCATGAAGCGCGCAAGCAATGGTATGGCTACAACTACGACCCCAACACCCAGCCAGAACACCTGATTCGATATCATCAAACGGTAACTGGAATTGATCGGGTCGTCGGTGATCTTGTTGAGCAACTTGACCGTTTTAGCGTTGCCGATAACACAATCATTATTTATTCGAGCGACCACGGCTTATTGAACGGCGAGTACGGCACCGGCGGGAAGGGTTTGCTGTACGATCTCGTCGCGAAAATACCACTTATTGTTTACGATCCACGGGATTCACACCCTGATCTAAAGAAAGAAAATAACGAGCTGGTACTAAGTATCGATGTACCGGCGACCATTCTGTCTTATGCCGGTATCCAGGTGCCTGCGACGATGGAGGGACGAGATCTGAATTCGGGCGAAGCTGAGCGGGACGAGATCTTCCTCGAGAGCCTCACGGTTGCGGAGGGGAATCCGTTCATTGAGGCACTTCGAACGCACGAATGGAAGTACGTTCGGTATTTACAGCCGTACGGCTGTCCGTACACAGAAGAGCATTTGGATTTTTCTGATCAGGAACCAATATTCGAGCAGCTCTTCCACTTAGGCGAAGATCCGGCGGAAAGAGAAAATCTCGTCGGCGTCGATGAGCATATCGAGATCCTTGAACAATTTCGGAAGCGCATAAGAACACGCTCGTCTGAGTTGACCAGCCACGGGCGTCGCCACAAGGAAGATGCTGCTATCGAGGTGCGTCCCGAGGATAGTGTCTTCTGTTGGTAAGCTTGGCGAAAGGTGATTACCTGTTCAGGGGTATGAATGACAATGTGAATAAACCTGAATGTAATTATTCGAGCTTAATGTGTTTGTTGGCGCTGGCGTCGCTAACGGCCTGCAGTTCTCTACAAGAAGCAGAGCCATTGGAAGAAGACGTATCGCCGCAGCCGAATTTCATTGTGGTATTCACTGACGACCAGGGATACAACGATGTTGGCGCATACGGCTCGTTGGACATCCGAACGCCCGTGCTCGATCAGATGGCGGCGGATGGATTAAGGTTCACCAGCTTTTATGCGCAACCGATCTGCGGTCCCTCCAGGGCCGCGCTCCTCACCGGTTCCTATCCAATTAGAGTGGCGGAACCGGACAATAAGAAGAACCCGAACAGTATTTTGCATGCGCGTGAGGTCACAATCGCCGAAACATTGAAGTCGGCCGGCTATAAAACAGCGGTCATCGGTAAATGGCACATGGCCGGAGATGGTGATGAGCCATGGGATTTTGCTCCCCCGCCTCAACCGCCAGGTCGTCCGGGTGGGAAGGGTCCGTTCAAGACCGAGCTCATGCCGAATGCCCAGGGCTTTGATTACTTCTACGGTACGCCGATGTATCACGGGTATACACGGGATGTTGACCTTGAGCGCTTTGTCCCTGAATTAATGCGCAATGATGTGGTTATTGAAAGTCCCACCGACGTTGATCTCCTTACTCAGAAATACACAACCGAGACCATTAAGTTCATTCGTGATAATCGCGACAAGCCATTCTTTGTGTATCTTGCCCATCACATGCCCCATTTGCCGCTGGGCGCATCGCCTGAGTTCAAAGGTCGATCGGCACGCGGACCTTACGGCGATGCGGTGGAAGAGCTTGACTGGAGTATGGGAGAGCTGCTCAAGGAGCTGAAGCGTCTGCAGCTCGACGAAAAAACGCTGGTAATCTATCTGTCCGACAATGGCCCCGAAGTTGGCCATAGCGACAGGTACGTGGGCAGCGCCACGCCGCTCAGAGGCGGGAAATACTCCAACTGGGAAGGCGGTGTGCGAGTACCGGCAATCATGCGCTGGCCAGGCAGGATTCCGGAGTCGACTCTCAGCGATGCCCTGGTCACGGTGATGGACCTGTTTCCGACGCTGGCCGCGCTCGCCGGTGCACAATTACCCGCCGGCGTGACATTCGATGGCAAAGACATAAGCTCGATACTGTTTGATCGCCCGGGTGCGAAAAGTCCAAACTCCCATTTCTACTATTATTCGCTGACTCATTTGCAGGCAGTGCGGGCGGGGCGATGGAAACTCGTCCTTCCCCGACAAGCGAATTCGCCTTACACGCTGTGGATTGGTCGCTATACAGACTCGGTAGAACAGCCCTTGTTATTCGATCTTGAAAATGACATAGGTGAGAAAAACGACGTGGCTGGGGAGTATCCCGATATTGTCAGGCAACTCATGCAGGACGCTGAAACAGCCCGGCAGGAACTAGGCGATTTCAATCGAATCGGAACGGGCGCGCGATTTTTCGACGATGGTGAAAAGAGACCGCTTACGTTTTTTCCGGATGCGGAGTAGGCATGTCGCTCTCTTCTCGCTTGAACTGACCGAATCACCAGAACAAGAGCACCCCCGCGATACTGGCGCTCATCATATTCGACAGAGAGCCCGCCAGGACAGCCTTAAGACCCAGTTTCGAAATGTCGCGGCGTCTTTCCGGAACGAGCCCGCCGAGGCCTCCAACGAGAATAGCCAGTGAATTCAGGTTGGCGAATCCGCAAAGGGCGAACGTAATCACCGCCAGTCCTTCGGGGCTCAGGCCGTCCTGTACGTCGATCATGCTCACGAATGCGACGAATTCATTCAGAACGAGTTTTTGCCCCATGAGGTTGCCGGTCGCCACCGCATCGGCCCAGGGCACGCCAAGGACAAACATGAGCGGCGCAAATATCCAGCCAAAAATCAGCTCGAGCGTTATGCCTTCGAAACCGACGATACCGCCAATCCAGCTGAGCAATCCATTCGCCAGCGAGATCAGCGCGATAAAGGCGAGCAACATTGCGGCGATATTGGCAGCTAGCTTCAGTCCGGTCGCAGCGCCATCCGCAGCTGCCTCGATAACGTTGGTTGGCCGATCTACCTCGGCTTCAGCAAGCTCAAGGGCGTCAACGCTTTCGACGTCGCCTTCCTTGAGCGGAACCAGCAGGTTCGCAAACAGCAAACCGCCCGGGGCCGCCATGAATGCGGCAGCTATCAGGTAGTCGATCCTGATGCCGAGGGCGGAATAACCGATCAGAATTGCGCCCGATACCGACGCGAGACCGGAACTCATCACCATGAAGAGCTGTTCGCGGCTGAGGCTTTTCAGATACGGCCTGACCACCAACGGCGATTCCGTATGGCCAATGAAGATATTGGCGGTGGCACAAAGTGAGACGACTCGACCGGTGCCGACGATCGCCCGTAGCGCCGCGCCGAGAATCCTGACGATCCACTGCATGACATGGATGTAGTACAGAACGGCCATCAATGAAGAAATGAAAATGATGATCGGAAGTACCTGCAGAACAAATACAAACCCGACACCACTTCCGAGTTCTCCAAACAGGAAGCCGGTTCCGGCCTTAACGTGATCGACGATGCCCTGCACGCCATTCGCCAGCGCCCCGAGAAAGCGCTGTCCGGCGGGAATGTACAAAACGACGACAGCGATCACTACCTGCAACAAAAGAGCACTACCGACAACGCGAAGATTGATGCGGCGACGATCTTCAGATAATAAGACAGCGATCGACACCAGCACTGCGATGCCGATGATCCCTATGGGCACTGTGCTCTCCCCTCAGTAAGGCGTATCGCCTCCATCAACGTTGATGGACTGGCCACGGACGATAATCGCCGCATCGGA
>Ga0224509_10000513_pt1 | contig 10791 bp, 6 predicted proteins | sample SF_Jan12_sed_USG_5_FD_170158 | JGI IMG/M metagenome (GOLD analysis project Ga0224509, IMG submission 170158) | Sediment microbial communities from San Francisco Bay, California, United States - SF_Jan12_sed_USGS_24 | ecosystem: Environmental > Aquatic > Marine > Sediment | place: USA: California... | reverse complement strand
CTGTTGGTGAATATACACACCAATTTTGAAAAAGTAGGTCAAATGAAAAACCCAGAGGATATGTGATGTCTCTTTGTTAGATGTACCAACCATAAAAATTTCAATGTTTTTGTACCTATATTAAAGGAGTAATCGCAGTTTTTCAGTTTTCAGACTTCGCCCCCTGGTGGCCGAACCGAGAATCAGAACATGGCGATTTTCATTAGGAAAGTGCTCCACCTGTTGGTGAACATACACACCAATTTTGAAAAGGCTACGTTAAAAAATGAACGTGCTAGAGCGGTAACGTCAGACAAGACAGACAGACAGACGGACCCTGCAGACGACAATACCCCTCGGGTCGGTCGAGCCGAGAGGTAAAGGGGTAAAAACCTGAGGGCCAGGACTCAACACTTTTTCACTGAATCCTGATGACCATTTCACCAGAAAGTCGCCTTTCTTAAATTCTTTGGATCCAGAGTTCACCATTTCCTCACCGAAGGCTAGACCGGGGGCTAGACATTCGACATAATAGTGTAAAACAATTTCGTGAAATCCGTCTCTCTTCCGCTCCGCTATGGTTGAATTCCTTCCTGGCACAGACTGACGCACGACATGACTATACGAGGGTTGGATGAAAAGTTTTGAGCCTATTCATGAAGGAGTGATGGCATATCATTGAAACTTGGTATGCTTTTAATTCAGCTCTTCAGATGACTAACTGGCATTTTTGCCTTTATGTCAAAGATTATTTGGTACAGCACTTTGAAAGGCGAAAGCTGTGAATATTCCAGCAAATTAACAAAGTCAGGCGCAAGTCGTCATCAAGAATCTTAATTTGAAAGGGTTAACTCTATTGCAAATCCATGTTCTTTTGATTGGTACATTGGGAGATGCCCATTCTCCACTTTCTCCATTTGCAACTGCAAAATGGTCGATAACATGATTCAAGAGGGGTAAGAAAGTGCAGGAGCTGACTAAAGGTCTGGGCGTGGCCTTCCACTGCATCATCCCAAGAAAACACTGATGGTGTGCATCAAATAGTGATAGAAGTCTGGCAATGCCCATTCGCAATATAGCTACTACCATTGGCATCTCCCATGAAGATGCTGAACACTTTCAGGTTACAGTACTATGAATGAGCAAGGTTTCAGTTCGATGAGTGCCACACCTTTTGATGCCTGCTCAGAAACGCACCAGAATTATCATGTCAAGGGAGGAATTGGACCGTTTGAAGCAGAAAAGCCGGTTTTGCTCGAACGATTTCTTACCCAAGATTAGTGTTGGGTCCATTACTATATTATGATCTAGAGACAAAGACACCATCAATGCAAAGGATACAGACATTCTTGCCTCCTTCAAAGAAAGCCTTGGTTCTTCCATGTGCTGGAAGAGTGATGGTGGTGTCTTTTGGGATGCAAAGTGGATAGTATTGCTTACCTCCAGAGGTAGGAGGAGCCAGACCTGGCAGGTCAACCACTTCGAACATCGAAGCAACTGCACACCGCGTCCAGCAAGCCATGCAGGAACAGAAGCATACAGCCATAGGCTTCTTTGATCTGGAGGATGCCTATAACAGAGTGGACATCAGCGTGCTAGCAAGGAAAATGATCACCATGGGCATCTCTAGGACACTGACAAGATGGATTCTCGCTCTGCTGGGATGCCGTATGTGCTGCATGAGATTTGGCACATGGACTTCGGACCCTTTTGCAGTCAGTTCAGGCCTTCCTCAAGGATCACCCCTGAGTTCCGTGCTGTTTAACATCTACACAGCAGACATCATCCCTAGTCTCTGGACCAATTCAGCTACCGGGTCCACCTACGTCGACGACATAATCGGAAAGCGTCGGAGACACACAGCGCAGAGCAGTGGAGGGCCTCCAGCAAGCCAGCAATGCACTCGAGGAGTGGACAGACCTCAACAACATGCGGATCCAAGGAGACAAGAGTATGTGGATGTTGGCAAGCCTAGGCCATCAACGAGAGCCTTTCCAGATCACATATGGAGATGCTGAAGTACCTTACGTTAAGCAAGCCACCGGTCTTGGATGCGTCCTTGATTGCAGGATGAAGATGAATGCACATCTAAGCCACCTAAGGGACAAAGCACTCAAAGGCATATCCACCCTGAAACTCGCCGCCGCCCAGGATGTAACACAAGCTAGCTTGCTCAAACTCATGAAGGCGACAGTTTGCACCCGTGCTGATTATGGCCTGCACATCGCGAGCTGTGCATCTAACAAGGCAATCCAGCAGCTGCAACAAGTGGAAAACCAAGCCATGCGCATTGTGACTGGAAGCACCAGGCGGAACCCCAACGATGCACTCCACCATTGGTTGGGAATACCCAGCATCAAGGACAGACAAAGTATCTTGGGAACAAAAGCACTTCTAAATGCTGTTAGATGTCCAAGTCACCCACTCCACATAGAAGTATCCAACAGAAGGGACGAGGAAATCCAGCAGAGGCTAGCAACAGTCAAGTCTTGGGTACGATATTCTCGGGAGAGTATAGAGGATGTATGTCCCATAGATGATATCAAGATGGACAACTGGATTGAATGGCACTGTCACCCAATCATTACCACAGTCATAGGCTCACGACAATGGAGGGACAGGAATGACACGGTAAATGATGCAACTGTGAGAGGCTACATCCATGAGAAGGCACCATCTCTCGTTATCGCCACGGATGGATCCATCCGAGAGGATGTCACCGCATGGGGCGGCACCGTGTGGAAAGATGGCACCACAGTCTTTGAATGGTCAGCCGGACGGCAAGGAAAATCATCTTCCTATCGAGCCGAAGGAGAAGCATTAGAGGACGCCCTTACATGGATCGCCAGGAACACCCTCCAACACGATTATGTGATGATCCTGACAGACTCCCTAAGTTTAGTCAGTAGGATACAGCATGGCAGGATGATGGAAACCTGGATTCCAACCATCCAGCAGATCGTAGCTAAGGTGGAGCTAGTGTACATCCCTGGTCATGCCGGCATTAAACTGAACGAGAGGGCAGATAAGTTGGCAGGCGGAGCAGAGCCATTTGGGGAACTGGTGAAGACACCTGCAGACGTGACAAGAATGATTCGAAACAAGGCCATCGCCAACCACGCTGAACTACCACCATCATGGTCCAAACAAAGGCTCCTCGACAGAGAGATTGATTGGGGTGAAGGAAGTTACTGCATGCTGCGAAGCAAACAGCGACGGACCAACACTCAGATGCTGATGGGTCACGTCACCCAGACAACAATTGACAACCTGCTTGAAATGTTTGAGGGGAGAGGACCTAGGTATCTGCCAGAGTCCTTGCTCTCCTAGTGCTAGCAAACAAACAAACAACAAACAGCTTAACTACATCTTCAGGTGGCCAAAACATAAATAGGGAATATCATGACTACTTGTTAAAGCAACTGATTGGCGCTGATTAGGTAAAACACGAAGGAATATTGACAAAAAGGGTCCTGTTTGATGAGGGTGACGCCCAACCGCACGGGTCAGTGGTTGCCAATGAAGCAGAGCCTGACTGACTCTTTCTTCATTCACCCTACACACCTGCTTTGACATCTGCAGGTTTCTAATTACTTACAAACATGAAAGGAAATGGCTGAAAAGCATTTGATGATGATGTAACAAATGCTGCTGAGGACCTTTTTGGGAGGATGAAACCTTCTACCGGTATACATCATCCACCCAAGTGCTGCAGTACCACTGAAATAGGTGTGTGGACAGCAGAGGGGTATAGCTATGTAGAAAAATAAATAGCAAAGAACCCCATTCCAGTTCAACTTCATGGTGAGGCTCAAAACTTTTCAGCCAACCCTCGTATGTAGCCCGTGAAAAACCACTGCAATCTCCAAATTCAATTTCGAAAGCTCACCGCAGTGCAACTACCAAGTTACTTCATCAGGACTCTAAAGGGGGAGATGCTCGATTCCTTCTCTAGGATGTTTTATCTGGGTTCGACGAGGTAATGAAAATACAGGAACGTATCCTTCGATCTTCAATACCGCCCGGGCCAAAATCCTCTAGTGGATTGCTACAATCCTTGAAAAGACGTAAATCCCCACGCGCTACGTCAACCTCAGCCTCCTCGGCCTCCTTGGCAGCAAATTACATTATTACTTAGGACATCCATCCCACTGTCAACGCTTTCTAGGAGAGAAATGATCAACTGATCACCCGTTAAACAAGCCCCTTCGGACGTTTAACTTTTCTTTTGTTATCGTTAAATAGGCGATCATGTTTAGCTACTAGTTAATCATAGGACAGGCTAATCACTCTTTATGAAATGGTGTCTGATTTGTTGGCCTGATTATCGACTGTTTAGTCACTATTTAAACAAGACATCTGTGTTTAACTGAAAAACGTCCTTTATGAATATGGCCCATTGTGTTTTGGACAAGATTTGAGCCTAATTTCATGCTAATAATCCAATGGTTTCTGTTACTTTTACTCTTAGATATTGCTCAACTGACATTTTTTTAAAGAACAATGCTAGAAAAACTCCTCGAAGTATTAGCCAAGGCTATAGAGAATTGAATATTTTGTAATTCAGTGTGAGAGGTATACATGCTTTCAGAAACTGGCATTAAGTATGGTAATTCCGTTACCACCATGGTTAGACTGCGCTAGAATAAAAAGTATAGCAAATTAAAAAGACTTAGTATTCTACAGGGTGTTAAAATTAACTCAGCCATTTTCAAAGTTTAATATTTTCTTAAAAAATTGTCGAAATGAAATTTTTGTTGCAGTAATGGTGAGTAGAAGCTATAGCATTTTTCTTGAATGTGTTTCCCGAATGTTCCAGAGCCTACATGTAACTGAGGCTCCAAAAAAAGGGTGTCATTTTCAGTATGGCTCGAAAGTTAAAATTCCTATGTCCCGAAGTTCTCTTGCTAAATTGCGCAGGGATGTTAAAAAGTTCCTTCCTGGATTAAATTCCTCTACTCGCTGTCAATTTTTCTCACTCTGGCCTGATCTTTGGCAACCACTTGTCCTTTATGGCGATGCTGGACAGTTCCATGGAGACAGAACATGGTTCCAATTCATCCTTTCGAAACACGTATACTCCTTATATAAAAGCATGTGAAAACTGTCTCTTGGCGGCAACAAGACTTTGTCCATTTGCTAATAATGCAGCAATGATAAAAATGTTCTTGCTCTTTATCCAAATGCATCTGTACTTTTAATTGTTCAGTTCGGGGACCATAGGTTATGATCATAAAAGACCCCACCTGGTTACATAACATGATTGTAACTAGAGGAAGAAATCTGCTTGTCAGCAAATTTGATGGTCCCCAGTAGTCTGGTAGCTATAGCTGGATGCATTACCAGTATATCGTCATCGCGGGTGTAAAGCAGTTGGCGTAAGTATGTATACAGTGTCCGAAAATAAGATCACGCCGATCTCATCCGACAATAGAAATGGCTTGATATCGCCCGGCACCTACCTCTCATTCGCGCCCGTGCCCAACTGAAAATGAGCGCCCGTGAGATTTTTATGCCTGTCCAGGGCTAGGTATAACCGACTCCAGTGCTCCGTCTTCTTAAATACTGGCGAGCAGCTGCCACACATCGCGAACTCTCCGGCGAACTCAGCATCACGAAAAAGCATGCACCATGACGGAATTTTCCATAATAAATAGGTCAACTGCAATGCATTCTGGACTACGACAATTTGCATGATTTATAGCTGATTATCGGCAGCGTACGCATGCGCGCTTTCAGCCGATGCTCTTTTGTTTATACTAATTGCGTTGCAGGGAGATTTTCGTAAAATGTTCGCCAAAACACACTTCAAAAGCAAGGAAAAAAATTGAATTTTCAAAAGCTTTTTGCGGCGTGCACTAGCTCTAATCGGGTTTGATGGTATCTGGGTAATTAATTGGTAATTTATTCAGCCGTTTAGGAGAACACTCGCCATAATGTTTTTTGGAACAGAAGAAGAAAAAGATAACAGAAACATTCGAGTTATATCAATATGGTCCTGAGTGTGTCTCCCGGGGCCCATAATCAGGGTAATGCCACCCAATAGGCCATTGCTCAGAGCTTACTTCATCAAAAAGCACACCCTTTTTTGATTCAATTGTTATGCAATAGCTGTTGGGAGTAGGAACACCTGAGGCACATCAGAAAAAATGCTTTAGCTTCTAGTTTATATAATAAGCATTTTTGGGCCGATAGGACCCTGTGCTTTTGAGTGACTGAGATTTTAAAATGGCTGAGTATTTTTTAACACACTGTATTTGGGTTGAAGGCAGAAGGCCATCAAAGAGGAAGAAAAAAAGTAGTGTTTTGGAGCAGATTTGAGTCTAACTTCGTGCTAAATTGAATGTTTTCTGTTACTTTTACTCTTATAGATGTTACTCAACAGACACTATTTTGAATGAAGAATACTGGGAAAACTCCTCAAAATATTAGCCAAGGCTATGGAGATTATTTTGTAATTCAGTTTGACAGGTACCGCGTATACAAGCTTTAGAAAAAAGTTGAGCTGAAATCCTTCAGAAAGTACCAATTTATGTAATTCCGTCAATGTGGTTAAACTGAGCTAGAGAGGTATTTTATTTGGATGAGAAGGATCACAGCAAATTAAGAGGGAGAAAAAAATTTGTGTTTCAAGCAGAATTTTTAAGTCTAACTTGAATGGTTTCTGTTACTTTTACTCTAGATGTTGCTCAACAGACATTTTCTGAAGAAAGAATGTTGGAAAAACTCCTCGGGGTATTAGCCAAGACTATGGAGATTAATCTATGATTCAATTTAGGAGGTATTGATGCTTGAAAAAAAAGTTGGACAGAAATCTTTCAGAAAGTAATTCTGTTACCAATTTTTGTAATTCCGTTACCGCTACCTTTGTGCAGTTCGAACCTCATAACAAATCTAAGGATGACCATATGACCATGAAAAAGGTTTTAATTTGAAGACGAGATACCAAGCTTCCATTTGCGAATACTTTTGAACTAGTGCCGATGTATAATTCAGAGCGATCTTCATGTAGTTTTTGAGAAAAATAAAGGTGGATTTTCTGCGTAATTCCATTACCATCACATTTCTAGTCAGAAATTGTTTACCTTGTAATATTTGGGCATAAAGTTTTATTTCTTTGGTAGTTGGCATCTTTGACCAAATAATCGACCTAATCAATGTATATTCAACTGAAGGACCTATACACGCCACCACTAAGTTCAGCCAGTTTTTGCTCTGATTGTACAGCCCTGAGCCAGGTCAATCTTTTATAAAATTAAATTTTTTAACTCGTTTTTTGGGGTGTTTTGGTGATTATCTTTAAAAATCTTGGATTGTCAGGAACTCTCATGCGCCACAGAACCTATTTCTGAAGTCATATTTCGATTATTATGGCATTTTTGCAAGGCCTAATCACTTCAATCAGTCTTTTGTCTTGGATAATGACTTTGAATTCAGTTGAAAATTTCTCCAATTTTAATCATTTTTACCATTTCATCCCTCGGGTAATTCCACGCCTAAAGGGAAAATGTCCTGATTTTTCATTTACTGCACTTGTGTGAAATTTTTGGGTATTCTTGTAGGGGACAATCCTGAAGTCCAGAAAAAAAAGTAATTCTTTGACTAACAGGCCTATTTACCAGAAAATATTTCTTTTGAAGTTGAAGCTGGGGAAAAAGCCAAATACATGTATTTATCTTTTTATGCCTATTTTATGATTAACTCTGTAAGTTATCTCTTCTTTAATCTTGATTCTGTCTTTGGTTATCATATCCTTTGCCATGTTCAAGTAATAATTCCCAGTGAAATTTTGCCTATTATGAGGCTGTCCACATGGAAGTTCTGATTTTGGATTGAGGGGGGTAGCTGAGTAACGCGAGTCACGCAAACATGCTGAAGTTAGAACCACAAAAAGATCTTGCTGAGAACCAAACTGTCTTCTATAATTCTCCTCCTTTAGGGTATGAAGAACATAACTAAGGGGGCATGGGACCAATGTCTCCTCCCATTGCTTAGGAATCATCCTCTGAAATCTGTAACGCGAGTCACGTTACAGAAATATGGGATGCTGTAACGCGAGTCACAGATTACAAACTTGTTTGTATTATCTTCAAGTTATCTTTTCCCATTTATTTCTTTAAGACAATGAGATGGTTAGTTTTTCAGGAGGACAATCAGCGGTCATTCTTGACTAATTACCCATAATCCCATCGACTTCCTTCATTTTGAAGCATTACGGCTTGGTTGGCTGGGGGCGGGGGTGTTTCTGAGTTGCTTTTTGGTGCCCTAGTGAGTGTCTCTTCATATTCATTTAACTAGACACTTGAGAATTTGAAAAGAATGAGAGAAAACATCTGGAAATCTGCATGTTTTTTGAGAAAATCATGAAAATGACATCACAAATCAGTTATTTGTGTCTAAGAGGTAACAAACAATTTGGGGTAGGGGGAACATAAATGCTGATAACTCCTTAGCCATACATGATATACCTGCAAAATACCACTCAAAAGATTTGTCTTTATGACCTCTACATGACAAAATATTCAGTCACTAGCAAATACCCGTGCTCCACACGGGGTTGAATGTGTGGCCGTATATTTGATTGTGGCATTAAGTGGTTCATAAAGTTAAGTTGGGTTCGTAATATACTTTATCTCTAGAGTATTTTCCTGTAAATGACATTTTGGGTTACATGCTGCCTTTGTCCAACCCGTATCCCCATCCAACCTCCTCGAACCGGTTCGAACGAACGGCGGCTGTGGTATATAACCATGGAGATGCGGACCCGGGATGTGGAATGGTGATTCTTTGCTTGGATAGTGATCCCCATCCTAACCCTTAACTCTCCCTCGTATCCCCATCCTTACCCTGACAACCCTAACCCAGCCTTAACCCATAACCTTCATCCTTGTGCGGGGAAATACGTTAATTGAATAGCCTCTGGCACGTGAAAATGCTACGTAAGTTGGCCGTGGGAGAACCCGGGGGAGAACTCTGGGGCCAGGAGGTAGATTCCGAGTTTGTTGAATGCCCTGTGATTTGTTTATTGTCATTGAATAGGCAAGCCTGATCGGATATTGAATCATCTGTTTGGTGAAGGCACGGTTTGCATCAGATGGTGCAAAGTCCGGGTGCAAAGTTTAACGCGTGGGATAAGGACTATCTGTGACACATCGCTTCCAACCGGTGAGGATTTGTACACCAGCATGAGGTTTCTAATGAAGAGCGTCAATGACGTCACAGCGCATGAGGCAGTAAAAGACGTTACAACGCCATGGTGATCGATGACGTCACAGCGCTCGTTGCGGTGGGCGTGGCGTTTTAATGACGTCACCGTGACGTCACGCATGGCAAATGCCGAGAATTTGAGTAGAAAATCGTTTCAAAAGCACCCTTTCGTGATCAGAACAAAATTCTAACATAGCGGAGTGTTGTCCGGCGGTCACGGAGCATCGATGTGCCAAAGCTCAATGCAATCGGTCGGGCGGTTTCGGAGGAGATATGTCAAATTACGCGCGGGTCCTTACAGAATTACTATATATAGATTTGATTACTATGCTAATTAGCTGTGCAGAGGTCAAAGGGTCATGAATTTCACTGGTTACCCGAAATGCCACATAACCCCAGAAAATAGAAAAAATCAGCACTATAGGAATTAAGATGCCTGTCCAAGCTAAAGATGTTTAAATGGTATCAGAGGTTGTCAACTACCAAAAACAAATGAAAAATCATGTTCATGATTGATTCTGTAAGTGGGAGCAGTACTTATTTGGAACGGCTTTTGAGGTAACGCGAGTCACGGTAACGCGAGTCACGCTGATTTATGTAATGATTCCTCTGTAATATCAAAACAGATCTAAAGCCATTATGGCCTGTTTAGAACTAATGCAATGTAGATAACATCTCCATGGTATTCACTGGTGTCTGATGTTTTCAAGTTGAGGAGAAATTCTGGTTATATCAGTTGAACTTCGGGGCTTTTCCTTTTTTTGTAACGCGAGTCACGCTGTAATTAAATCTTAATTAAAGATTTACTTATGGTACACTGATCACATGTGCAGTAAATAAAGTTCCTAGGACCACTGCTGTGACTAACACAGCAACTGGAAGTTTGAAAAATGGACTAAAATGTAACGCGAGTCACAGTGGATTTACCCCCTCAAGGATCACAAATCTTGGTCTCGAAACGAAAACGAACAAGACCTTTCAGACGACCATTTTTTGGACACTTTTTCCCCCCGACCATATGTGAGGTGTTCCAGCAAAACCAGACGCTTCTCGCATGTAGGGAAAAGGGAGAAAATGGAAAAAGTAAACAAAAAAAAAGTTTTCGAACATTTTTTTTCTTCATTTTTTGATATAAGATATATCAAAAATTCATAAGCGAGCCTCATGAATTTTTGGATACATGTAATAATATTACATGTTTCTAGTCCAAAACAAAGAGTTTAGAGGTCACTACAATTGAGATATTAATGGAAACCAAACTGTTTCTCTTCCCTTTCATGCTAAGAAACTTAGCTTTAGGATAGGTTTTCTCAGAATGATGTTTTGTGAAACTTTATGGTTAGACGACAATAAAATCTCAGTCAGTTTTTAAGATATCATAAACATATCATACATCATTTTGAAGAAGATAATGTCGTGCGGAATAAACTGATACACAAAACTCAATTTTCATTTTCAACGAGAAGAGTCTAGTTTTGCTGGAACACCTCACATATTATATTTCAGAGAAATCAAAAAATATTTCTCTTTTATGCAATCTTTTTTTTTTTTAATTCCCCACGAACAAGATTTGAAGAGTGAATTTCAAAATAAATCCAACCAAAA
>Ga0224509_10000511_pt1 | contig 10792 bp, 7 predicted proteins | sample SF_Jan12_sed_USG_5_FD_170158 | JGI IMG/M metagenome (GOLD analysis project Ga0224509, IMG submission 170158) | Sediment microbial communities from San Francisco Bay, California, United States - SF_Jan12_sed_USGS_24 | ecosystem: Environmental > Aquatic > Marine > Sediment | place: USA: California... | reverse complement strand
CCCCAAGCCTGTTGCTTCTTCTTGCCCCGGATGTCATTCCGGGGCTTTTTTTGTTCTCGTCTACCCTGACCGGATCGCGCTTCGGGAAACGCCCCTGCGGCACGACCGTACTAACCGGGGCGCGGCGGCGCATGCGCGAACCGATCCGGGCAGGCGAGAAACCGCTCCAGCACCTCGCGCGCCTCCTGTTCGCCGTGGCGTTTCAGCGCGGAGAATTGCTGCACGGTCACACGGTCGCCGAGTTCCTTCCTGACTTCGAGCACCGCCGCGGCGGCCTGACCCTTTTTCAACTTGTCTGCCTTTGTCAGCAGGATGTGAACCGGCAACTCGACCGACTCCGCAAAGGCGATCATCCGGCGGTCGAAATCCGTGAGCCTGCGGCGGATATCGACGATCAGTATCAGGCCCGCAAGGCTCTGTCGCGACTCGAAATAGTCGGTCAGCAGTTCCCCCCAGTGACGGCGCATCGACTCAGATACCCTCGCGAATCCGTAGCCCGGCAGATCCACGAGCCGCTGCCCCTCGCGCAGCTCGAAAAAGTTGACCAGCTGCGTGCGCCCGGGCGTCTTGCTGGTCCGCGCGAACTGGCGCCGGTTGACGATCACGTTGATCGCACTGGACTTGCCGGCGTTCGAGCGGCCCGCGACGGCGACCTCGGTTCCCGAGTCCTCCACGAACTGGCTGCGGGCGTTGGCACTCTTCAGAAATCGGGCATCCGGGTATTGCGACATGGGGGTATGGCCAGTGGTTTCCGTGTATAATTCTGGGCCGCAGAATTCATGGTCCCCCGGCCAGGCGGGCCTAAATTATACACACGTCAAGAATGACAACGATGGCAACGGCCACCGTGAAGAAGTAACGGTTACATAACATGAAAAAAACGTTCGCTTATGTCTTTGCAGTCGCCGGCATCACGCTGGCCGCTTTCCAGGTACAGGCCGAGAGCCTGGTCGACGGCTCGGCCGAGACCGGCAAATCCAAGTCCGTCACCTGCGCAGCCTGCCACGGTGCCGCCGGCATCAGTGCCAATCCCCTTTGGCCGAATATCGCGGGGCAGGGCGCCTCTTACCTGGTCGCGCAGCTCAAGGCGTTCAAGGACGGTACGCGCAAGAATCCGCTCATGACCAGCCAGGCGATAATGCTATCGGATCAGGACATGGCGGACCTGGCCGTCTATTTCGAGAGCCTGCCCGGACCGGCACAGGCAGTCGCCGACCCGGACCTCATCGGCAAGGGCGAGGCACTTTATCGCGGCGGCGAGGTCTCAAATGAGGTCGCTGCATGCATGGCCTGCCATGGGCCCGGTGGGACCGGCAACCCGGCCGCCAGGTACCCGGCGCTCAAGGGTCAGCACGCGGCTTATACAGCAAAACAGCTGCGCGACTATGCGTCCGGCGAACGCGTGTCGGATGGCAAGACCCGCATCATGCGCGAGATAGCAGGGAAGCTCAGCGAGGATGAAATCGTCGCGCTGGCTTCATATGTTCAGGGCTTGAAATAGCAGCCAGATTCAGGACGGTAGTGACGCAATGAAAAATTCGTTGATGAGTGGGCCGCTGGCCCTGTTGATTCTGGTCGCCCTTGCTGCATGCGGCAGCGGCGAAAAGGAAACGGAGACCGCTGTCGAGGCGACGCCGGCGGAACAGGCTCCGGGTGAAGAGCAGGTCGTGGCTGAAGAGGAATCGGCGATTGAGGAGGACAGCACCCAGGTCGTCGTGGAGGAATCCGCCGCCGAGCCGGAAGACGACGAAAAGCCGATCATGCTGGCCCGTGCCGATAGCACCGACACGGCCGCGCGAGATTGGAAGTTCAAGGAAGGGCAGCACTACATCCGCATGGTGCCGAGCCAGCCGACCATGGGCGGCGCGGACAAGATCGAGGTTGCCGAATTCTTCTGGTACGGCTGCCCGCATTGCTTCAGTTTCGAGCCGACCATCAATGCATGGGCCGCCGAAATCCCGGCGAACGCCCGATTCGTGCGCATTCCGGTCGTGTGGAACAACGTGCACGAACTCCATGCGCGCCTGTTCTATACGATGGAAGTGCTGGACCGCAACGGTACGCTTGCGGATGGTGAAACATTCCACAACACCGTGTTCCAGGAAATTCAGACCCGCGGCAACCGCCTGACCAGCGAGGATTCGATCAGGCGCCTGTTCGAGCGCTTCGGCGTCGACGCCGACGCCTTTAACAGCACCTGGAAATCGTTCGAGGTAGACCAGAAACTTCGTGTCGCCAAAGACCTCGGTCGCCGTTACAGCATCCAGGGCGTTCCGGCCGTCGTAGTCAATGGCAAGTATCGAACGGGCGGTGCAGAAGCCGGCAGCTACGACGCCGTTCCGGACGTTATCGACGAACTCATCACGCGCGAAAGTCAACGCTAGCCTGGGCCGCTACGTCGCGGGACTATCGTGAGGAAATCCCTGGTTATCGCAGGACTCGCGGCCATCCACGCCGTCGCATCCGCCGCGCCGGGCGCGGACGAGTCATTTTCGCAGCTCGCAAACCGATACCTTGACGAAGTCGCCGAACGTTCGCCCGTCGCCGCCACGGCACTGGGTGATCATCGGGCGGATGACCGTCTCGATGACGTAGACGCGGCCGCGCGGGCGCAAACAACAGACACTTTTCTCGAGTACCGCGAAGCGCTGGCCGCCATCGATCGTGACGAATTGTCGCGCGCCAATCAGGTCGACGCCGCGATCCTGCATAACAGGATAGAGGCCACGCTGTTCGAGCTCGACAGGTTCGAGGAATGGGCGTGGAATCCACTCTACTATGTGCGCCTGTCTGGCAACGCCGTCTACGGACTTCTGTCCCGCGATTTCGCACCAATCGAACAACGTCTCGACAATGTGGCATCGCGCCTGACGCAATTCCCACGCTTTTTCGAACAGGCACGGGAATCGCTGCAGCCCGAGCGCGTGCCGAAAATCCATGCCGAGACCGCCATTCAACAGAACCGTGGTCTCGAGACGATCATCGACTCGATGGTCATCCCGGTAATGGAGGAGCTGCCGGCGGAAACCAGGGAGCGGCTTGCGGCAGCGATCGAGACCGCTCGTGCGGCGATCACCGAACACCAGGCGTGGCTCGAGGCTGAATTGCTGCCGCGCGCGAACGGCGACTTCCGTGTCGGCGCCGAACTCTACGACCGGAAACTGGCGTTCGCACTGAATTCTTCATTGTCCCGCAGAGAAATCCGCACGCTCGCCGAGAGCGAGTATGAGCTCGTACGCAACGAGATGTACGAGATCGCGAAGCAGGTCTACCTGCGCCTCCATCCGTATACGGCATTCCCCGACAACCCCGACGAAGCTTACAAGCAAGTGATCATCCGGGCGGCTCTCGAGGAGGCCTACCGGCAGCTGCCACCGCGCGACCAGATCGTCGAGATCACGAGACAATACCTGCAGCAGGCCAGCGATTTCGTCGTCGAAAAGAACATCGTCACAATGCCCGAGGAACCGGTCGAAATCGTCGTGATGCCAGAGTTTCAGCGCGGCTTGTTTCTGGCCTATCTCAGTCCGCCCGGGCCGCTCGACAAAGACCAGAAGGCTTTTTTCGCGGTCGCCCCGCTACCGGTTGAGTGGACCGACGCCCAGGTCGAGTCGTTCCTGCGCGAATACAACCTGTATTCGATGCAGAACCTCACGATACATGAGGCGGTGCCGGGTCATTACCTGCAGTTCGCCCTGAGTAACCGGCATCCATCGGCGCTGCGCAGCGCGCTGTGGTCCGGACCTTTCGTCGAGGGCTGGGCCGTGTACGCAGAAAGCGTGATGATCGACCAAGGCTATCTCGATCATGATCCGCTGATGCGCCTGATCAATCGCAAGTGGTACCTCAGGGCCGTCACGAATGCGATTATCGATTCAGCCATTCATGTCGACGGCATGACGCAGGACGAGGCCATGAAGCTCATGATCGAGGGCGGCTTCCAGGAGGAACGCGAGGCGGCCGGCAAGTGGGTGCGCGCGCAACTCTCATCTGGGCAACTATCGACCTACTTCGTCGGCTACCAGGAACACAAGGCCCTGCGTGCGGCCGTCGAAGCGGCCTGGAGCGGTGAATTCACGCTGCGGCGTTATCACGACCAGGTACTGTCGTACGGCTCCCCGCCCGTCAGGTTCGTTCGCGCCCTCATGCTGAACGAGCCGGTTCCCGACAATCGGGAACCGGACATCGACAAGACGCCCTAGCCCTGTCTTTCCGCTGCAACGTTATCCCGCTTCGCCGCATCTAAGTAACACCTTGTCGGCAAACACGCTCGCTTATTCCAATCGGTAATGAGGACGGCCGCCTGCGCGGTGAACCCGCCGTCGGCCATCGGGTCAGACCGACATACAATAAAGAGGGGTCGGGATGAATCTAACGGATCTGAGCACCAGGCAATGGCCGTCCGTGGCCGTCGCCGTCGCGCTCGTTGCCCTGTTCGGCCTTATCTCGATCGCCAAACTGCCGATCCAGTTATTGCCGAACATAGAGCAGCCGCAGGTCTCGATACAGAACTTCTGGCGCGCTGCTGCACCGGAAGAGATGGAATCGAGCATCGTGGAACCGCAGGAGAGCGTCCTGCGAAACACGCCCGGCGTCACGGATATCAACGCCTTTATCAGCCGGGGCGCCGGCTTCGTCACGCTGACCTTCGACGTCGGCACCGACATCCAGGAAGCGAAGCTCGACGTCATCAATAATCTCAACCAGGCGCCGCCACGCCCGGCCGATGCCGCCGAGCCGAGGGTATTCGCGGGTGGCGGCCAACAGGCGCCGCCGGCGGCTTCCCTGTTGATTCGCGTGCTGCCGCACAACCCCGACAAAGAGCTCGCGAGCTACCAGAAACTCATCGAAGAGCACGTAGAGCCGCGGCTTGCGAGCATCCCCGGGGTTTCCCAGGTCAACCTCATAGGCGAGCAGCCACGGGAGATGCAGATCGCGTTCGACGCCTATCGCGCGGCTGCGCTCGGCATCAGCGTCAGCGACATCATTGCCACGCTGTCGCGCGCGACCGATTCATCGGGCGGTTTTGCGGACGTGGGACGGCGTCAATACACCGTGCGTTTTGTCGGCCAGTTCGAGCCCCAGGACCTCAGTGACCTGATCGTCGGGTGGAGCAACGAACGTCCCATCTATCTCAGCGAAGTCGCCGATATCGACATCGTGCCGAGAAAGCAGGACGGCTTCACGCTCAGGAACGGCTACCCGGCGTACTACATCACGGTGCAACGTTCTTTCGATGCCAACACCGTCAGTATCCTCGACGAAGTCAACGAAGCAATCACCGAGCTCAACGCCGGGCCGCTGGCCGAGGCCGGCCTCGAGATGGATCTCAGTTTCGACGCTTCTGTGCACATCCGGCGCGCGATCGCGCTGGTGCAGGGCAACCTCGGAATTGGCCTGCTCCTGGCCATCGGCGTCCTGTATTTCCTGATGCGCAGCCGCCGGGCAACCTTCCTCGTGACCGCAACGGTGCCGTTGTCCCTGCTCGTAGCGTTCGTCGCGCTGCGTATGTTCGACAAATCGCTCAACGTGATTTCGCTTGCCGGGCTCGCTTTCTCGGTCGGCCTGGTCATGGATGCGGCGATCGTGACGCTCGAGAATATCGTCCGATGCCGGCAGTCGGGCCTGAGTCTCAAGGAAGCGGTTGCAGAAGGTACCCGGCAGATTACAGGCGCACTATTCGCCTCGACGGTCACGAGCGTTGCGATTTTTGCACCAGTGCTGTTCATGGGCGGTATCGAGGGGCAGCTGTTCCAGGATCTCGCCCTGACGATAGCGGTCGCGGTTTCGGCATCGTTCCTGATCGCAATAACGGTCCTGCCGGTCGCCGCATCTTTCCTGCTCAAGCAGGAAGACAGGGATCCCTGCCGCCACTGGTGGGTCCGGATTACCGACCTGGTCATGCACCTGACGCGCACGCCCGCGCTTTGCCGCACGTGGATCGTGGCGATACTCGGCGGCTCGATCATTGCGATCGTGACCCTGATGCCGAAGGCAAACCTGTTGCCGCAGGCTCCTTCGGACTCACTGAATGCATTCTTTATTACCCCGCCCGGCGGCACGATCGAGGTACTGCGGGACGAAATTGCGGGCACGATCGTGGAACGCATGCGCCCCTACATGGAGCGCGAGAAGCAGCCCTATATACGCGGCTACAACCTGTCGGCGTTCGGCGCCTTCAACGGCATGTTCGTCTATCCCGAAGATCCGTCCCGCATCGAGGAGATGATCGCCATTGTGCGTAACGAAGTCCTTGTCGATCTGCCCGATACGCGGTCCTTCGTGCAGCGTTCCTCGTTACTGAACTTCGGTTTCGACGGCGGACGCGCGATCAACGTCGACCTGCAGGGGCCCGACATCAATGTGCTTTCGCAGGTCGCCATGCAGGCGATGCCGATCGTCAGCCAGGCGGTCCCCGGCGCCCAGGTCCGCCCCATTCCCGGACTCGCGATCGCCGAACCCGAACTCCAGCTGGCACCGAAAGACCGCCGTATAACGGCCGCGGGGCTCGACCGGGCGACCGTTGCGACCATCGTCAGGGCAGTCACCAGCGGCACATTCGTCGGGGAATACTTTGACGGCAATGACCGTATGGACATGATCCTGAAGGGTCCGATCTGGACGTCGCCGGAGCAGCTGGCGTCGATCCCGGTCGCGACGCCGCTGGCCGGGCTGCAAACGCTGGGCGAACTGACGGACATCAAGCGAACTGTCGGTCCGACCCAGCTGCTGCGCGTGAACGGCCAACGCACGTTGACGCTCTCCGTGACGCCGCCGGCCGACATGACGGTACAGGAAGCACTGGACAGCCTTCGCGACGTAGCCGGCCCGCAGATCCAGGAGCTCATGCCAGCCGATGTCACCCTGGCATACCGGGGTACAGCGGACAGGCTCGAGGCGGCATTTTCCAGCATGGCCGTGAACCTGGCGACGGCGGCTGTCGTGCTGTTCCTCATCATGGCGGCAATGTTCCGATCGCTGCGCGATGCGGCCCTCGTCATGCTTTCGATGCCCCTCGCGATTGCGGGCGGTGTCGGCGCATTGCGCGTGCTCAATCTCTTCTCTATCCAGGCCATGGACTTGCTGACGATGATCGGCTTCCTGATCCTGCTCGGACTCGTCGTCAACAATGCAATCCTGCTGGTCATGCAGGCCCGCAAAGGCCTTCGCAATGGACTCGAACGCAGCGCGGCCGTTGCTGACGCCGTGCGCATCCGGGCCCGCCCGATCTACCTGAGCACGCTGACGAGTATCTTCGGCATGCTGCCGCTAATGGTCGTGCCGGGAGTCGGATCACAGATTTATCGCGGACTCGCCACCGTCATCATCGGCGGAATGCTGGTCAGCGCCCTGTTCACCCTGATCCTGATGCCGAGCATCCTTCGCCTGGCGCCGCTCGAACTGCCGCGGGCACTGCAACGCAAACAGGAAATCGTTCCCGGAGTACCTGCCGATGCCTGAATCCAGACTAGCCGTTTCGTGTGCCCTGCTCATGGCCGCTTCGCTCTCGTTTGCCCAGCAGATGCCTGCTCCGGTCGTGCAGATTTCGACGGTGTCGCGCACCGAGGTTGCGCCGACGGTTGCCGTACCGGGGACCGTCTACGCGCGCAACGAGTTACAGATCACCGCCGGTGTCGCCGGCCGACTCTTGATGGTTGCAGAACCCGGCACCGTCGTGCGGAAAGGTGACTACGTGGCCCGCATCGACAAGCGCAGCCTCGGCTTGCAACGCGCCGAGCAGGAAGCACTGCTCGAACGCGCAAAGATCAATGTTCGCCAGCTCGAGAGCCAGTTGCGGCGGCAAAAGGAGCTTGCGAGCTCCAGCCTCGTATCGGAATTCGAATTGGAGCAGACGGAGGCGAATCGCGACCTGGCAGTGAGCGATGCGAACATCATCGAGGTACGAATTCGCCAGATCGACGATCTGTTACAGCGCGCCGACGTCAGGGCACCGTTTTCGGGCGTCGTCATCGATCGCAGCCGCCGATCCGGCGAAGAGGTCGCCAGGGGCGAAATACTCGGTCACCTGACCGACATAGAGCACCTGGAAGTGCGTGCATTCGTGCCGCTCAAGCACCTGCCGCGGACGGCGGCGGGCCAGGCCATCGATGTGTTTGCAACCGATGCGGCATACACCGGTTCGATTCGTTCGCTGGTGCCTACGGGCGATGTTCGCTCGCAGACCTTCGAGGCACGCATCGACCTGCCGTCGGATGCTACTCGCGACTGGACGGTCGGCCAGCTCGTGAGCGTGGCAATTCCGATCCGTGCGCGGGAGCTCGCGCTCGCAGTGCCGCGGGATGCACTCGTACTGCGCAATAACGGCTCATTCGTGTTCCGCATCAACGCCGAGAACAAGGCCGAGCAAATAAAGGTCGAAATCGGGGACTCTGCCGGGGAACTCGTCGCGGTGCGCGGCGACCTGGCAGAAGGCGACCGCGTGGCGATACGTGGCGCGGAGAACCTTGCGGAAGGCGCCGACGTGAAGATCCTGGTATCGGAAACCGCGTCGACGGGCAATAAGGAAAACGTATTGCAGGGCGGCTAGCCGCCACCCGACCTGGCGGCCGCTAACCGGTTGCCTGTCGTTGCGGGATTTGTAGACCCTCCAGGTAGCTGCGATGCGCCGGGTAGCCGCTCACCTCGTCGCGATAGGGGTTTGCAGCATCGTCTGACCGCTGTCCGTCCGGGTCCCCGCTGTAGCGGCCCATTCCCGAAAGTATGCAATACCATGAGTAGGGCGCATACGACGAACGGTGCACCTCCTCTTTCAGGACGGACATGAAGTCCGCGGACGGGTCCTCCCACGCTTCGATAATGGTGCGCATCGTTGCCGTGATGTTTTCGTTTGCCCTGCAGTCACGCCAGTACTGCGTGTCGTCCCGCGAATTCAGCTTGTAGTGCATCTGGATGTAGTCGATCGTGCGGTCGAACGCCTCATTGATAATGTCATTGAAATGAGCGCGATGCGTCGCACCGAACCCGTCACGGCTGAAGTAGGTCACGAATCGATTGATCGTAAACTGTGTCAGGCCGAGGGCAGTGGCTTCCAGGGGCTCGATGAAACCCTGCGACAGACCCACTGCGAGGCAATTGCGTTTCCAGTGTTCGGCAACCCTGCCAACCTGCAGCTTGATATGGAGCGGCTCGATGCCGGCCGTGTCTTCCCCGATATGCTCGCGAAGTTCCTTCTCGGCATCATCAGGCGACGTGTAGTTGGCGCTGTACACGTAACCCCAGCTGATCTTGTTCATCAGGGGGATACGCCATGCCCAGCCGCACCTGAGCGCGGTGGACTCGGTATAGGGCGGAAGGTCGCCCTCCTCCGGCACGGGCGTGCGAATGACGACGGCACTGTTGTTGAACAGCCGTGACTCGTAGGAAACGGGCTCGGAATCCATGACCTTGCTCAGGAGCATCCTCCGAAAGCCGGTGCAGTCGACGAAGAAATCACCGTCCAGCGTGCCATGGCTCGACGTCTCGAGGTAATCGAGATCGCCGTTCGCATCCACCACTACATCCGTAATGTTGTCAACCACATATTCGATGCCACCGGCGATGCATCTTTGCTTCAGGAATTCGGCGAGAAACGCCGTATCGAAATGATAGGCGTAGTCCATGTTCTCCGTATTGCGGCCGCGTCCGCTCACTGGCGCCTTGCACTGTTTCGCAAGCTCCGCGTTAAAGAAGAAATTCGACGGGTCCGTATCGGCGAGCTCACCTTTTCGCCGGCGATCACAATTGGAAAAGAACTGTTGCTCGAAATGGCGATAAGACGGGGCCGCGAACGGATGGAAATACGATTCGAATTCCTTGCGGCCGGTCCAGCCCGGAAACTCGATGCCGTGCTTGTACGTCGCCTTGCAGGCGCCCATGAACTCTTCTTCGGGAACTTCCAGGAACTTCAGGAATCTCTTGAAAAGCGGAGTGGTGCCCTCGCCCACACCGATCGTGGGGATATTGGGTGACTCGATCAGCGTGATCTTGCTGCCAGCCAGGCCAAGGCTGCGAAGAAAGATACTCGCCGTCATCCAGCCGGCACTGCCGCCGCCGGCGATTACGATATGCTTGGGAGGGGGACTGTTCGGATGCATGAATTGGTACCGTCGTTAACGTTATTCCATATTACAGGACCCGCGACGCAAGGTAATACATGGTACATTTCGCGAACTATTGCTTGCGCTCCCGGCAGAAACCAGAGATCAGAATGAATCAACAAAACCCGAACCCGGACACCGGCAATTTCAAGGGCGAGATGTTCCTTTATTCCGCACCAGAACTCCTGAACGCGAGAGACCACGGCGACCTGGGTATCAATCCTTCCGGGCAACCGTACGCTTTCGCGAAGTCCGCGAAATTCGCGCCGATCGCCGCGGCGGAAATCGTCTCTGCGCAGAGGCACTATCCGATCGTTTTCTCGGGCCCAAAGCAGCCGACGCCGCTCGCTGTCCTCTCAATGCTGGACAGCGACAATCTCTTTGTCGACGAAAATGGTGAATGGGCTCCCGGCGTCTACATCCCCGCCTACCTGCGCTGCCATCCTTTTGCGGTTGCAACACGCAGTGATGACCAATTCTCGGTGGTCATCGATCGCGCCGCGCCGTGTATCGCCGAAAATGCCGAGCAGCCTTTTTTTGATGACAACAAGGCGTTGACGGCGACGATCCAGTCACGGGTGGACTACTGTGCGAACTATCACAGCTATCTCAAAGCGACGACGAGCCTGGGCGAGAAGCTCTCGGAACTGGAACTTCTCAATGGACAACAGGCGAATTTCGACGTCGACGGTACG
>Ga0224509_10000510_pt1 | contig 10799 bp, 10 predicted proteins | sample SF_Jan12_sed_USG_5_FD_170158 | JGI IMG/M metagenome (GOLD analysis project Ga0224509, IMG submission 170158) | Sediment microbial communities from San Francisco Bay, California, United States - SF_Jan12_sed_USGS_24 | ecosystem: Environmental > Aquatic > Marine > Sediment | place: USA... | reverse complement strand
GCAGCCTGTGGTGCACGGGTTGGGCCTGGAAGCGGCAGGGGTTGAATTTAACCGCAAGGGTATAACCGTAGATCGGCGTCTGCGTACCACGCAAAAACATATTTATGCGGCAGGTGATGTTTGTGGGCACTACCAGTTCACACACACAGCTGAATACCAGGCAGGTATTATTCTTGCCAACATTATGTTTCGTATTCCCGCAAAAACAGACTACCGGGTCATCCCGCGAGTTGTTTACACGGACCCGGAAGTGGCCTCGGTTGGTATCTCTGAAAAGCAGGCGCTGGAGCAGGGGATAAAACATCAACTTGTCGAGTTTCCCATGGCCGATATCGATCGCGCCATTACAGACGATGCTGCTGCGGGAGTGGCCAGAATACTGATCAGCAAGGGTCGCATTCTAGGAGCAAGCCTGATTGGCGCGCATGCAGGTGAGCTGATTCATGAGCTGGCACTGGCCATGCAGGTCAATGCAAAAGCCAAGACCCTGTCCAGACTGGTGCACGCCTACCCGAGTTATGCGCAAATTAATCGCCGCACAATTAATGCAAGCTATGCCGGCTTGTTACAATCAAAAAAAGTACGCTCACTGGTGTGGCTGTTAAATCGCCTGATACCCTGAGCTGACGATAACGGAATTATCCATGCACGCGACCCTGCCATTACTGACGTACAGCGACTTCCCTGGTATCCAGCGTGTCACACTTGAAACCCTGCAGGTCAATCTGGGGTATTTGTGCAATCAGTCCTGCCTGCATTGCCATGTCAATGCCGGGCCGAAACGCACCGAGTTGATGAATCAGGATACAGTTGATGCGTTGTTTGCGTTTATAGATGCAACAGTAACAGTCAAAACGCTGGATTTAACCGGCGGTGCGCCAGAGCTTAACCCGCTGTTCAGATCCATTGTGAGCGCAGCCCGTATGCGTGACATAGAGGTGATTGATCGCTGCAATCTGACTGTCCTGTTTGAACCGGGGCAAGAGCATACCGCTGCATTCCTGGCCGAGAATAAAGTAAAGGTAGTTGCTTCATTACCCTGTTATCTAAAAGATAATGTTGATAATCAAAGAGGCGATGGAACCTTTGAAACCAGCCTGAAGGCGTTACGGCTACTGAATAGCCTGGGCTACGCGCAGCCGGGCTCCGGCCTGCAGCTTGACCTGGTCTTTAATCCACAGGGGCCAAGACTTCCACCCCCGCAACAGGCCCTGGAGCAGGACTACAAGCAGCATCTCGCCGGGCAGTACGGTATACAGTTCAACCAGCTGCTAACACTCACCAATATGCCAATCCAGCGATTTGGCAGCACACTCATCAGTCGTGGTGAATTTGACGGCTACATGAAACTGCTCAAGAGCGCCCACAAGGACGAGAATACTGCATCTGTGATGTGTCGTTCCCTGCTCAGCATCGACTGGCGGGGGTATGTCTATGACTGTGATTTTAACCAGATGCTGGATATGCCGCTGCAAGTTGATTCCCGACCGAAACTGCATATCTCCGAGCTGACCGGCATTGACGTCCGTGGCAATAGCATTCAGGTCGCCGCGCATTGCTATGGCTGCACCGCCGGACAGGGTTCTGGCTGTGCTGGAGCGCTGGAGGCGTAAACCCTTAGTGTGTTCATTTAATAGTTTGAGTATCAGGAGTCCAAGATGTCCATGAATGTAGAAGAAACAGTCCTTGACAGATATTCCGAGGGAGCCAAACAGCAACAGTCGGCACTGTGTTGCCCGGTCTCCTATGATGCGAGCCTGTTGTCCATTCTGCCTGATGAAATCATCGAGAAAGACTATGGTTGCGGTGACCCTTCACGCTATGTAGAAGAGGGTGACGTAGTGCTGGATCTTGGTTCCGGTGGTGGCAAGGTCTGCTACATGGCCGCCAGCATCGTCGGTGACCAGGGGAAGGTGATCGGCGTGGACATGAATGACGACATGCTGGCGCTGGCCCGGAAATACCAGCCTGAAATGGCAGAGAAGCTTGGCAGTGACCGGGTGAGCTTTGTAAAAGGCAGTATTCAGGATCTTGGCTTGAGTGTTGACACGCTCAGCAACTACCTGGAGTCACATCCAGTCAGCAGTCACAGTGATTATTCTGAATTGAAAGCATGGGAAGCCAGGCAACGCAGGGAGGATCCATTGATACAGGACCAGTCTGTTGACCTGGTGATTTCCAATTGTGTGCTGAATCTGGTGGCAGACCACGAGAAACAACAAATGATCCGGGAAATATTTCGCGTGTTGAAACCGGGTGGCCGTGTAGCCATTTCCGACATAATCAGCCATCAGCCGGTACCGGAAGACATGAAAAACGATCCCGAACTGTGGAGTGGCTGTATCTCGGGTGCCTTTCGTGAAGATGAATTTCTCGACGAATTTGCAAGCGCCGGCTTTGGTGCTGTCTGTTATGACAAATGGGACACAGAACCCTGGCAGGTTATTGCCGGTATAGAATTCCGGTCGGTAACCCTGACAGCAGTCAAACCGGTACAGGGCAGCGGCGCGGCAGACGACCAGACCGTTATGTATCGGGGTCCCTTTGCAGCTGTTATTGGCGAGGACGGCACCCTCTATAACCGTGGCCAGCGTATCACTATTGCAGAACATACACAGCAATTACTGATGAACCCTGCCTTTAAGGGGGCCTTCATCGACCTGTCAACACAAAGCGAAAAAAGTGCGGAAAGCGGTTGTTGCGCTACCAGCTCGCCTGACACTCCGGTAGCAACAAGTGGCGGCTGCTGCTAACACACAAAAAATTTCTGTCATCATCCCGGCACTCAACGAGGCGGACTCTGTTGGAGTACTTTGTGCTGCCTTGCAGCCATTGCGCCAGCGCGGGCATGAAGTGATCCTGGTTGATGGTGGAAGTACAGATCAGACAATAGCGATTGCAGAGTCGCAGACTGACAGGGTTATTAGCGCTGCACGCGGACGCGCCTTGCAAATGCGTGCTGGTGCTGCAGCGGCAAAGGGTTCGGTATTCTGGTTCCTGCATGCAGATACCGGCGTCCCGGAAAAGGCAGACCAGCTGATACTCGATGCGCTTGCAAACCACAACGCACAGTGGGGACGGTTTGATATCGCTTTGTCGGACCGGCACCCGATGCTGGTCTGCGTGGCGTTTATGATGAATCTGCGCTCATCACTTACGTCTATCGCCACTGGCGATCAGGGAATATTTGTGCGTCGATCACTGTACCAGCGGATTGGAGGTATGCCCTCGATCCCGCTGATGGAAGATATAGCCTTCAGCCGTACTCTGAAGGCATCTTCACGCCCGGTATGCGTTGGCGAGCAACTGATAACCTCTGCAAGACGCTGGAACAAGCACGGTATCACCCGGACCATTGTGACCATGTGGGGCTTACGCCTTGCTTACTACTGCGGCGTCAGTCCAGAGCGCCTTGAAAAGTACTACGGGATGGATATTTCGTGAAGTATCCGCAAGCTCGGCTGCTGTTGCTAAGCAAGGCACCGGAACCCGGAAAAGTTAAAACGCGCCTGGGATCGCATCTGGGCATGCAGGCAGCAGCTGATATTTATGAAAAACTGGTGCATGAATGTCTGACGACATGCGTTTCGGCGAAACTCTGTCCAGTTGATATCTGGTGTGATCCTTCGCCCGATCATCCTTTCTTTCGACAGTGCAGTAGTCAGTATGAAACCGGCCTTCAGCAACAAGTGAGTGGTAACCTCGGACTGAGAATGTCTCGGGCTGTTCGGTCGACCCTGCAGTTTGCTGATCATGTTGTATTAATAGGAGCAGATTGCCCGACGCTGACTGTGGGTGATCTCGACGCAGCGTTACATGCATTGCAGCAGGGCAGTGATGTGGTTCTGGGGCCGGCCGAGGACGGTGGCTACTACCTGATTGGTATGAGCCGTTACCATCCCGCGCTGTTTGAAGAGATACCGTGGAGCACACACAGGGTGCTGGAAATAACAGAAAAACGCCTGCGGCAACTGCAGCTGAGCTGGCAATGCCTGACAGTGCGCAAGGATATTGATACTGCGGAGGATTATGCTGTATATATGAATATGTAATAGTAATAGCAACGATCGACTGGAAAAATCGCAAAAATAACCAATACTATAAAGTATAAATTCATGATGCGTACATGTTGTGCGACGTCGCATCCAATTAATAAGGAGGCAATATATGAGAAGACTTTATTTCCTGATACCTACCGTTGAAAGTGCAAAAGCCATCGTTGATGAACTGCTGCTGGCGCGAATTGAGCAGCGGCATATTCACATTGCTGCCGCAGATCACCATGCCTTGCTGGAAGCAAACCTGCCGGAAGCCAACTTGCTGCAGGAGAGTGACTTTGTCCCTGCCGTAGAGCGCGGACTCGCCATCGGCGGCGCTACCGGAATTGTGGCGGGTATTGCTGCTGTCGCCTTGCCCGGTGTCGGACTTGCACTGGGTGGAGGAGCGATACTTGGAATAGGCCTGGCTGGTGCCGGGCTCGGTGCCTGGGCGTCAGGCATGATTGGTATTTCGGCACCCAGTTCACGCCTCAAAGAGTTTGAGGAGGCCATTGGCGAAGGCAGTTTGCTGATGATGGTTGATGTGCCCAAGGAGCAGGTCGATGAAACAACCTTGCTCATCCAGAAACATCACCCGGAAGTCGAGGTGGAAGGAACCGAACCGGTTATCCCCGCTTTTCCTTAACAGTAAGTACCTGAAGAACAGCAGGCGCCTGCAGCTATAAATGCAGGCGCCGCGTTTCTTCATCAACCTGACTTTGATCCCAGATTTCCATGAAATGCTTTCTGTATACCGTGGTTTGGCCGGGGTTGTTGAAATTGCAGGTGCCTTCGTAGCGACTTGCCAGCGGCCGGTAAAAATACCCGGTTCCATCACACAGCAGGTACGTCATGCCATGGTTTCGATATTGCACCGGCGGGCGCCTTAACATTATTTGCGAGCTGAGTCTGCGTGACAGTTCTATGAGACGATGGCCATGCTGCACTGTTTTGCGACTGTTCTCCAGCAATACCCATACGCGAGCATCCTGATGTTGTCTTACCAGTGCGCTGGTGGCATCAAGGAATGCTTGCTGGTCAAAAATATCCGGTTCAAGATCATCCGTATAGAGGAGCAACTCGCGGTGTGCCTGTTGCGAAAACGATTGTGCGATGTTGCGCACGTGCTCACGACTATTCAAGGCAAATTCAAGGTCATCAATACCCAGTTGCATGCTGGAGATATCCAGCTCCCCGGCGGGAACCGGGTCATCAGAAACCGAACGCATAGGCTTCTCCTAAAAAGTCTTGAGCGATCCTGTCTGCAGATACGCCTGCAGTCAGCATTAATTATAGCCAGACTCTGCTATGTTGCTAAAAAGTGCCTGTTCTGGCACCAAAGTACAATAGCTATGCAAGACAAAATGTTAGATCCTTTCCCATAGCAGTGTAAAAGTCCTTATTGAAGGTAATATAACAGTGAAAGAGCGCAGAAAATGCATCGATAGGCGTGGTGCCAGCGTCAAGAAAAACGCGGAATCCAGGTGTAACCGTCGCTTCAGGGCTGACCGCCGTCTTAATAGCATCAAGGCTGAATGGATCCCTATTAATCACATCAATTTTCACCCGGCCACCCGGCTCGTGTTCAGCAAATCCTGATATACCGCCGGGGTCACCATTCAAGTCCTGGCAGTCTTTCCTTGTCCATCCAGGGTTAGCGCAACTATCGTCAGGATCTGGCTGCATGAGCACATAATCTAACTATAAATGATAATGATTTGCATTTGTAGTTAGATTATCTATAATCTCCAGCAAGAAGACGTACCTTGCTGGAGAGTCCCATGAAATTAAAACCTTTTTCTATAGCCACCGCTGCCTGTTTGCTGCTTTGGTCACAATTCATTCTGGCAGACGGGCCACAGGCTACACCGACCATCGAACAGCTGTGGGAGATTATTCAATCTCAACAGGCAGAAATCGAAGCGCTCAAGAAAAAGCAGCAGGAAACAGCGCAACAAGCCGCTGACGCAGACGAAAAAGCAGAGGCGGCAGTGGTGGCTGTTGAAGAGGTTGATACAAAGACCGCAGGTGTTGCCAGCTGGGTCGATAAAACAACCATTGGTGGTTACGGCGAATTGCACTACAACAACTTCGAGGGTGAAGATAACGAAATTGATTTGCACCGATTTGTCCTGTTTTTCGGGCATGAATTTACCGACAGCATCAGATTCTTCTCCGAATTTGAAATTGAACACGGCGTAGCCGGTGATGACAAAAACGGAGAAGTTGAAGTAGAACAGGCCTATGTCGAGTTTGATCTGAGTGAGAACATGCGCGCCAAGGGCGGTGTTTTCCTGATGCCGGTTGGCATCCTCAATGAAACCCATGAGCCGGGCACTTTTTATGGCGTTGAGCGTAATGATGTTGAGAACATCATTATCCCGAGCACCTGGTGGGAAGGTGGTGCTGCATTGAGCGGTTATTTTGCCAATGGCATCAGCTGGGACCTTGCCATTTCATCAGGTCTCGAAATGCCGACAACAGGCAAAAATGCCTTTCGCGTACGCAGTGGTCGACAGAAGGTTTCTGAAGCGACCGCCAATGACCTGTCATATACAGGCCGCCTGAAATACACCGGTGTGCCGGGGCTGGAGCTGGCGGGTACAGTGAACTACCAGAGTAACGCTACCCAGAGTAACAATGACGGCCTTAACGAGGGTATCCTGTACGAAACCCATGCCATCTATAACCGCGGGCCATTTGGCCTGCGCGCGCTTTATGCCCGCTGGAACTTCAATGGTTCGGCAGTCTCGGCAGCCGGCGCAGATGACCAGTATGGCTGGTACATCGAGCCCAGCTACAAGCCATGGGAAAAAGTTGGATTGTATACGCGCTATGAGAAACTTGACGGTGCACGTGATCAGGACCAGTTCGAGCAGTGGGAAATTGGTGCCAACTTCTGGCCGCACCCGGACGTTGTCCTGAAAGCGGACTATCGTGACCGCAGCGTGGATAGCAATTCCTCGGGTGCTGATGATGTCAAAGCCTTTGATCTTGGCATCGGATATCAATTCTAGTTAGCAGCTGATGTTGACCGGTCGAGACGACTTGCTGGCTATTTGCAGAAGTCTGGTGCAGCCAACTGGATTGGTAGCGCTGGTCTTGCTGTTAGTGCTCCCGTTTCATGCCCTGGCCGAGGGCCCTTACCAGACCAGGGAAGCATTTCTGGAAGAAATCTTTAGTGGTAAACCACCGTCGCCAGAGGTTATTTGGCTAAGGGGAGAGGTAAAAGAAACAACGGCTGAAATACTGGGTCATGCCTATCCCGGCATCCGGGTTCGCTACTGGGGCGTGGATAATCGCACCGCCTGGGTTCTGGAGGAGATTGGTAAAACACAGCCTATTACTGTGGGTCTTGTTGTCAACGACAACGGCATAGAATCCATCCGCGTGCTGGCGTTCCGTGAAAGCCGTGGCTGGGAAGTCCGCTATGCTTTTTTTACAGACCAGTTCCCCGGCATCAAGTTGACAGATGAGCGCAAGCTGGACCGGCATATCGACGGGATTTCCGGAGCAACACTTTCGGTCAGGGCGTTAAAGAAACTGTCCCGACTGGCCCTCTATCTGCATCAGCAGACAGTGCAGGAAAATGACTCGTCACAATAAAAAGAAGTCACGCGCCAGGCTGCTTCGTTCACTCTATATCTGGCACCGCTACATTGGCATCAGCACGGCAATATTTGTGATCATTCTGAGCTTCTCAGGGCTGGTTCTCAACCACACTGACGAGCTGAATCTCGACGCAGCCTATGTTCAGTCTGATCTTTTGCTGGACTGGTACGGCATAACCGCACCTGAGGGACTGCTCAGTTATACAGCTGGTTCTGCACAGATTACCGCCGTGAATGACAAAATCTTCTGGGACAACAAACCGCTGCTTCATATAGCTGCACCTCTTGCAGGCGTGCAGGCTTTCGGTGGCCTGGTCGTGATTGTTGCCGGTGGCAGTCCCGTCCTGTTTACCGCACAGGGAGAACTGGTTGAGAAACTGGAGAACGTTGCGGGTGTGCCGACGGGCATTCAGGCAATCGGTTTATCGTCACAAGGATTACTGGCAGTGAAGACAGTGCGGGGTATTTACCTGGCAGATGAGAACCTGCTGGAGTGGGTCAGGGCAGGCGGTCCGGAAATAAACTGGTCATCCACACAAGCAACGGAGCCAGCATTGCTGAAGTCCCTGCAAAATGCCTATCGCGGTACCGGCCTGCCGATCGAGCGCATCATGCTCGACCTGCATAGCGGACGGATACTCGGGCGCGCGGGTGTTTATATCATGGATGCCGCCGCCATTGGTTTTCTGCTGCTGGCAGCCAGCGGGGTCTGGTTATGGTTGCGCCGGCGGGCCAGTATCAGGGCCCATCGGCAAAAGACAGAAAGTAGTGCGGTCGCAAGAAGTTGACTCTTGCCTGATCGTTAACCGGCCCAACCAGGCCTCTGACAATCAGCAGGAATATCGAAAGGTTTCGCCTCACTTGCCCCAACGCTATCTACTTCAATCCTCACAGTCTCCTCTGCAAAGAGGGTATCCCTGGAAAGAGTAAAGACGACCAGGTTACCCAATGATTCAGCAAAAGATGTTATCGCTGCCTCAAGAAAGCTTGCATTGAGCGCATTCACAAACTCACCACGTGTCCCGGCAAGTCGTTCTAGTGCTGCTCGTCCTTCGACGATCCGATCTATATCAGCATCTTTCTGAAAGGTGCCCAGCATAATGGCCGTCGTATGGCATCGATCCATCAGTGACACAAGCTCATCTTCGGTAATCTTCAGAGACGCATTGTCTACACCGTCAGATTGCACCACCAGCAGGGTGGCCGGGCGATTGCGCTCTACCAACCCCAGATCATCGGCATCGGGATTATAGATTTCATCAATACCAATCGGTCCCATCAATCCCGTTCCCATGGCATCGTAGAGCGGTGTATTTTGATTTGGGAAAGCAGCATCATAATCGTTGGCAGCCTTCAGAGCAGCAAGGTCATCTGTCCAGTGGTCTCCTGGCACAGGTTTAACAGCGATAACCGGCTCACCGGTACCCGGATCAGTAGAAAAGTTAATTGTTTCCGCCTCAAGACCCGGGCGGGCATTATCCAGGACGGCATCATACAGATTACCCATTCCTATTAAATCAGCTGTCGAAATACTGGCCGAATAGTCTGCAAGCGTCACGAGGGAGAGCACGTCACCCCCTGCCGCAACAACATCCCAGTCTGCAGGGCGGTTTACCGTAACGCCGCCAACAGTGACTGTTGCACCCTCGAAGTCAGTCAGTGTCATGGGGGTGCCATTTCTTCTCACCCCGTTAACGTAGAGTTTCAGATCGCCATTGATATCTATTTCCGTTCCCAGGATGAACAGACCAACAAGTGGGGAAACACTCAGAAAATCACACCCGGGTGGAAGCGCATCAGCCGGCGTCAGAGCATCGATCTCAGCCTGGGTCAGGGTACATTGACCCTTGTTGGCACTTGCCGTGCCGTTGTTGCCACCATCGCTACCACCACAGGCGCTCAATAGCAGCGCCAGTGTGCCTGCCAATAACAGGCAGAAGCCTCTGCTCCAGAACGCGAAGTTATCGTCGAACGTCGTGTAAGCATATGATTTGCAGTCCATATTAAGACCCTCCAGGTTCCTTCCTTTGTTTATCATCAATCAAAGCTGTTTGTAAATCTATTGTACGAAGGTCTAAGAACACGTCCCTCGTCTCCAGCATCCGCGCGAATTATCATACATTCATATAGAAAATAACAACTTGAATATACTAAGTTATTTACTCAGCGCATACTTGTCTGAATACGCCAAAATATTGTCTTCCTGGGTAGGACCTACAATGACTGCGCTTGTTCCCGGGCGTTACCGATATAGCTGGCGGGCGTCAGAGATTCCAGTTCCTGTTTAACCGTCGCTGGCAGATCCAGTTCCTGGATGAAGACCTGCAGGGTATCACGGTTCACGGCATGGTCACGCGTCAGGTCCTTGAGTTTTTCATACGGCTTTTCAATGCCGTGACGGCGCATCACCGTTTGCAGGGCTTCGGCGAGCACCTCCCAGCTGTTATCAAGATCTTCTGCTGTGCGTGCCTCATTGAGTTGTAACTTGTTAATGCCCTTGAGGCAGGATTCGAAAGCGATGACACAGTGCGCCACGGCAACCCCGGTGTTACGCAATACAGTAGAATCACTCAGGTCACGCTGCCAGCGGGATACAGGCAACTTTGCGGCAAAATGCGAGAATAGCGCATTGGCAATCCCCAGGTTGCCTTCTGCATTTTCAAAATCAATCGGATTCACCTTGTGCGGCATGGTGGATGATCCAACCTCACCGGCAATGGTCTTCTGTTTAAAGTAACCCAGCGAAATATATCCCCAGACATCGCGACAGAAATCAATCAGTACCGTGTTATAGCGCGCCAGTGCGTCGAACTGTTCTGCCATGTAATCATGTGGTTCTATCTGGGTTGTATAGGGGTTTATTTCCAGACCCAGGTGATCGATAAACTGCCTGGAAAATGCCGGCCAGTCGATGTCCGGGTATGCCACCAGGTGGGCATTGTAATTGCCAACAGCACCGTTGATTTTACCCAGCATCGGAATTGCCGCATATTGCTCACGCTGCCGCTGCAGGCGCGCAGAGACATTGGCCATTTCCTTGCCAACAGTTGTCGGTGACGCGGTTTGCCCGTGAGTGCGTGACAGCATGGGCTTGTCCGCATAGCGTTTGGCAAGTTCGCTTATTGCCCTGATCACATCATCCAGCAGAGGC
>Ga0224509_10000505_pt1 | contig 10860 bp, 11 predicted proteins | sample SF_Jan12_sed_USG_5_FD_170158 | JGI IMG/M metagenome (GOLD analysis project Ga0224509, IMG submission 170158) | Sediment microbial communities from San Francisco Bay, California, United States - SF_Jan12_sed_USGS_24 | ecosystem: Environmental > Aquatic > Marine > Sediment | place: USA... | reverse complement strand
CCCATTGATAGAAACCGGTAGCCAGTAGTCACCCATTAAAAGGTCTTGTCAAGAAAAAAACAGTCCTTCATCGCAAGCTAGATGATTTCTTGCAGGGTTACCTCCTGCCCGCGTGGCTTGGCCTCCTTTGTTTTCTGCACCCTGTTTTTCATTTGATGAAAGTGTCGGTCCTTTTTTGATCCGCACCAGTCACCCATCGGGATCAAGGTCAGGATGACGCCAAGCCTGTGGAATGAACCTGGCTCTCTATCCTAACCCCTGGCCCGCAACAAACGGGCCCCAGAAAATCATCGGTTCCCTGCCATGTCCAATTGGGCTAGTTACAGTACTTCGGGCTCTTAGAGGCCAAACCCTCTGGGCTCATGGCAGAGGCAGATCAAGGAGAAAACTCAGCCGCCTGCGGGGATGTATCGTGGCATGGGGCGGGTTACCAATCAGTAGCAGTGGTTATTAGCCAACTACTTGCTCCGGCTTACCGCCCCAGCCAACTTACGAGCAAAAAAGCGCTTCCTCCCTGAATGGTACTTGATCCCTGATGATGTAGTAGCAGGCCCTGGCCAGCTTATTACACACTGCCTTGGTCGCTACTGCCTGGTTTCTCTTGGCACACTTTCTCTGATAGTAGCTTCGAAGCCTCTCGTTGTATCTTCTGGCATGATGAGAGGCCTCAACAAAGGCCCAAGCAAGATAACGATTGCCGTTTTTCCTGTTTCCCTGACCCTTCTTCTTACCGTCGGATAGCTTCTGGCTGGAGACACACCTGGCATAGGAGGCAAAGTTTCCCACCCGGGCAAATCTGGCTATATCTCCAACCTCCAACATGATGGTCAAAGCCAAAATGTCACCAATACCCGGCACTGTCATTAAGTACTCAAAGGACCTGTGTAGCTTGACTCTGTTTCTCACTGCCTTCTCGATCCTCTTAATATGGTGCCTCAAAAACTCAATGCTGGCCCTGTTCGCTTGGGCAGACATAACAAGATGCTCCTGGCTAAATATCCTTGCGATATCCTCTGTCTTGAGCCTTTTAATCTCGTTGCCTCTGAGTTTGTATCCCTTCTCGCGCTCGAGCATTGACTGAAGACTCAAAATGTGTGCGGTGCGATGCTTGACCAAAAAAGAACGCTTGCGCAAAAGATCCCGAACCGGACGATCCTCCTTTGGATAAATGTAGCCCTCAGGTAAAATGCCCAAGGCAAAAAGATGAGCTAGCCAGAAAGCATCATGACGGTCATCGGTATGCTTCAACCCCTCATACTGCTTGACGGCAGATGGATTAGCCAGGCGAACGTTGCTGTAGCCTGCATCCATCAGCCCATCCACCAGCCAATACCAGTTGTAGGTGGATTCTATGACAATCCCCTTAAGCCGACTGGCAAAGGGCTCAAGGGTATCCACAATCAAAGAAAGATCGTTGGGTACCCTTTTCTCGAAAACCCTCTGAAAACTACCGTTAATGACTCCAACAAGAGTATTCCTTGAATGAAGATCCATCCCAGCGTACAATGCCATCTGGCACCTCCTTTGTTAGGGGTTGTTTTAGGCTTCAACCACCTTACCAAATCGCAAATTATCTTGCGATCAAGGAGGTGCCTTTTATATGACTATCAGTAGCCAGAATTTTAGAAACTATAGATTTGTTTTTATCTTCTGGATTCTGAATTCTGACTCCTTACTCTATGCCTTCCAGTACCTCTTTGATTAGTTCTGCTTGTTTGATTGCTATTTGATTTCGATCGCTCATTGCGGCACGGCCATTACTGCCCATGGCCTTCAGTGCTTCTGGGTTGGCGAGAAAATGTCGGAGTTGCGCCAAAAGCTCGTCTCGGTCTTGGACCCTGATTCCGCATCCAGCTCTCTCCAGCAGTTGACTGGCCTCCAAGAAATTATCCATGTACGGACCGTAAAAGACCGGTTTGCCCCAGGCAGCTGGCTCCAGTATGTTCTGCCCCCCCAACGGCACCAGGCTACCTCCACAAAAAATCAGGTCCCCCAAACCATAGAGGTCAAAAAGCTTGCCCACGCCGTCCACCAGAATTGTGGCAGTCGTTCTTTGTTCGGAGCCATTCACCAGTGAACTGAGTCGTTGAAACTCGAGTCCCTGTCGCTTTAACCAAGCCTCCAGGCGACCCAAGCGATTGAGATGACGCGGGGCAAAGATTCCCACAAGGTCAGTTTGTTCTCGCAGTAGCTGGCTATAAATCTCCGGCAGCCAGGAAAGTTCTCGATCACGGATACTACCGGCAACCAAAACGGATTGCCCTGATTTCAGCTGCAATTTCCGTTTAAGATCTTCTGCTCTGCTGGGATCCGCCTGCTCCACCAACCCTGCACCCTTCATGTTCCCCGTTACCGTTACCCGGACGGCCGGGGCACCAATGCCAATGACTCTGTTGGCATCATTGCTCGAGACCATTGCCAGGGCAGAGAAATCTTCAAGCAAGGGCTTCATCAGAGGCAAGATTTTTCTGTACCGCCGGAACGATCCCTCTGAAATACGACCATTAATAAGCAGGGTGGAAATTCCAAGCCGCCGAGCCTCGCCGAGAAAATTTGGCCACAGCTCCGTTTCCAGACAGACAATGCTGTCGGGGCGAACATGTCGCAAGGCCTGGCGGACGGAGACAATAAAATCCAAAGGGAAGTAGATGCAAGTCGCCCTGTGAGTCAGTTTTTGCTGGGCCAACTCATACCCATGGGGGGTCGTGGTGGAGACAACGATTCCCAAACCTGGTCGCACCTGATCGAGAGCTCCGATCAGGGTTGAGGCCACCCCGACCTCACCCACTGAGACGGCATGGATCCAGACCAGGGGTCTTTGGTGGAGAGAATGGATAGCTTCATGCGAATGAAAGCCGAGACGTTGTTTCCAGCGCTCAGCCTTCTCATCTGGTAGAAACCGACAGGCGAGATAGGCAAAGGGTGCCAAAGCCGCTGCCATGGGTAACGTGGCGACATTATAGAGAAGACGAGCTAAATTCATTCTGGACTCTTAGGTGTAATAAGTATGCCCTTGTCTTCCAAGCTCCGATATTTGATGATACCCTGGGTCACTGCTTTGACAACGGCCTCTTGAAATTCAGGCTTTTGTAATTGGGCAGCCTCCTCCAGGTGATTCAAGGACCCTAGTTCCAGCATTACAGCGGGCATTCGAGCCCTTCTGAGCAAGTAGATATCCGCTGGAAGCACCCCTCCTGAAGCCCACGGAATTGACCAGAGCAGTTCCTCTCTCATTAGCGAGGCCAACATGCGGCTTTTCTCCCAATACGGTTCTTGTTCCTGGTCCCATGATCTCACTGTATTTGAAGATGGCGTGGCAGTGGGTGATGCGGTCGTTGGGGACCAGTAATATATAGAGAATCCTGTTGGATCGGGCGCAAAAGTGGTGCCTAGGTGCAGGCTAATAAATAGATCTCCATGGTTATGGTTGGCCAGTCCGGCCCGATCGTCCAGAGGCGCATCTTGGTCATCTGTGCGGGTTAATTCAGAGCGCACTTTTCCGGTCTCCTCTAGAGCTTGAACCAGTTTCTTGGCCAGAGCCATCGTTACATCTTTTTCTAGAAGGCCACCCGATCCCTTGCTGCCGGTGTCTTGGCCTCCATGGCCAGGATCCACGATGACCTTGTAGACTTTGACAACATCTTGACCCAAGCTGGCATTCGGCCAGAAACAAAGAGACGCTGCTGTTAGGCCAATCAGTACCAAGTTCAGATACCAAAGATCATTTTTCATTTTCACAATTCCTAATTAGCCGCAGACCCACGCGGACGAGCACAGATTTTGTTAACCGCAGAGACCGCCGAGGTCGCAGAGAAAAAAGATCGATTAAAGGTCCCCGCTAAAGCGGGGCGGCCCGATAGAAATCTATCGGGACCAATGGAGAGGTCCTGATGTCAAGAACAAGCAAGCTTATTCTTGGCGTTCAAGATCTCTCCATTAAGCCTTTAAGCAATCCTCGCTTGACCCGACTACTTATCTCTCATCCGGTAGATCCTGTACATCCTGTCGAATTAATTAAGCTCTTATCACTTCGTGTTCTTTGTGGTTCTACCTAAAATTTCCTCTGCGCTCTCAGCGTCCTCTGCGGTTAAGTCCCTCTCGCTGTTTGCTGCCGACTGCCAGCTGGAGACTGCTGACTTGAGCGAAAACCCTACCTTCAGTTTGGATACGTTAATGAAAAATACGCCCATGATTATGAGCACTACCAGGGTGAGAAAGTGGAGCAAGATAGCGTAGGCAAGCGCAATGTCTTTCCCCACCCCAAACAAGCCTAGAGCCACCACGCAGGCGTAGTGATAGTTGCCTATGAAACCCGGTGCTGCTGGCAGGGCAATGCCGATACAGGTCAGCACCAGAACGGTGATCCCTGCCAGCAATCCCAATTGTAAGTCCATGGAGCGAAACAGAACCCATAAGGTAGCGAGAGCGACAGCCCAGATCACTGAGGTAAGCGCCAGGATTGCCAAAAGCCTTTTAAGGCTGGTCACTGCTTGCATGCCGCTGTAGAAAGTTTCTGCAATACGGGTCAAGAAGTCTGACAGAGATGCGGGCAGAATCCGTGAAGCAACCTGAAAAAACCTCTCGCGAAATCCTGGAAGTGAGCCGAGCAGCACAAGCAGGACAGCAGCGAGGAGTATAAAGACGAATCCTTTGAATGAAGAGAGTATCAAGCTTGGCAACCGGAGTGCAGGAAGACATATTGCCAGAAGAACTACAAGAAAAATGGAATCGATCAGCCGCTCCAGGACCACGGAGCCCATGGCAGGACTCAGGTCAACCTTGCTGTTTTGACTAAGCAAGTAGGGCCGAGCCACTTCACCCAACCGTGCCGGCAAAATCCACACAAAAAGAAACCCTATGCAGGTGACGGGGAGGAGCAAGCGCTGGCTAAACCGTTCCAAAGGCGCCAATAATAGCCCCCAGCGCACAGAGCGCAGGACCTGAGCCGCAGCAAGTAAGATCACCACAACTACCACCGATATTACATCAGCCTGCTTTATGCCGGCCATTACCTGGTCCAGCTGAACATTCCGGAGAGCCAGGTACCCAGCCACCAGACTCACCGCCACAGAGACAACTATTTTTAAAAGATTTTTAGTCATTGTTCTCAGGTTTTCACCACCCGTTCGTTTCACTCACTCGAGGCACAGAGAGCACAGAGGGAACTTATATTTTGCCCGATCGGGAGACGGCGATCGGGCAAAAGAACTCAGAACCGTTGCCATTAAGCCTCTAGCGCATCGGCGACCGTGCGGATTACACTTGAAAGTTGGCCAAAGCAGTTCGCTGCCGTCCCTTTAGTCCACTAACCTCTTTATTCCTTCCTTTAATGTGGGGACGTTAAAGTTGATTAGTAGGCCTACCTTGATGCCTGATAGCTTCAGGTAGGTCAACAGTTGCGCTTCATGGATTGGCTCTAAACTCTCACAGGCTTTCAATTCTACTATCAACTGGTTTGGGACCACAACATCAAGTCGATAGGCATAATCCGAATTGATCCCTTTGTACGTTATGGGTATCTCCTTTTGTCTTTCATATGGAACATTTCTCAGCCCAAGTTCTATACAAAGGCATTCTTCGTAAGTGCTTTCCAGCAGTCCCGGTCCCAGCGCCTTGTGAACTTCAATGGCTGCCCCAATGACCTCGCCAGTTAGGTCGTTGATCTCCATAGTGCCCCCCGTCAAGTAATATTGCTCTTCCGGCGAAGCCGGCGGTTTCTTTTCCCTGGCCGTCGTCTCCCGGCCAGGGAAAAACCCCCCTCCTCCGTGGCCTCTGTGCCTCTGTGGTTAATTCTATATCTCTGCCAGCTGCCTACTGGTCGATGTCTGGTGCTTGCTCGGCAGCGGACAGGTCCTCTGGCTCTAATTTCTCCAGTGATGTCACGGCATCACGCATTCTATCATTCAAAGGCGTAGACTTCTGCTCCTTGTAGTCGTACATCACTTGCACGGATCGGCCCTCAGTTATCAACCGACCACTGGCCTTATCTTCCATCTTGTATTCAAAATGAAAGCTCTTGTTGCCCAAGTTGCGAGCTCTGATACCGATCAAGAGAGTCTCACCGAGGTATGCTGGACTCAGGTAGCGGCAAGTCACTTCGCCCAGAATGAAGTTTATATCTTTCAACCCGTCTACTGTTCTCAAGGCTTTCCAGTACTGCATCCTGGCGTCTTCCATAAATGATACAAACGCAACGTTGTTCACGTGGCCCATTGCATCCAGATCTCGAAAAAGAACCTCGTGCTCAAAAACCACCTGGTATCCTTCCATTGAAACGAACCTCCACATGTTAGCCCACATTATTCACGAAACGGTGTCACGAGACCATGAAGATAGGCGTGCCACCGGGCAACCGCAGGGGCTCGCACTCGAGGCGTACTTGAACAGTACGTCGCAGGGTTCGCGACCCGAGGACGCCCGGAAGGACGGCCATATTCGTGGTCGCAGTAGCCGGGTCGTGAGTAATGCGGGCTATCCAGCCAAAGCGTTCGCGTAGTTTAGCTGATTTTGCAAATCAGTGCCAGAGAGAACTGGGCACTAGGCTCTGTGCTCCATGCCTCCTACACAACTTACCACGGACAACGGACTACTGACATTAGGCGTGGACTCAAAAGACTGAGGCTGATAAAACTCAAAAAACCGTTGCTGTAAGGTAAATTGTTTAATGAAAAAAACGCCTAATATCCTGCTCATTAACCCATGGATCTACGATTTTGCCGCTCATGATTTGTGGTCCAAGCCATTAGGACTGCTGATACTGGCCGGTCTTTTGCGCGCGCAAGGTTACAATCTAAGGCTGCTGGATTGTCTGGATGTTCATGATTCTCGACTGCAAGCAATCCCGGGTATAAAGCCTGCTACTCGTCGCGCCTTCGGCACTGGCAAGTTTTACCGTACTCAGGTACCTAAACCGTCTTCCCTGCAACAATTTGATCGCAATTATTACCGCTTCGGTATCACCCCTGAAATGTTTCAAGAGAGTCTCCTTGAGGGAGTCAAACCAGATGCGGTCCTGGTCACCTCCACCATGACCTACTGGCATCCAGGCGTGCAAGAGAGTATCCGATTAGTTAAAGAGCACTACCCTGACGTCTCCGTGGTGCTTGGAGGTATTTACGCCACCCTCTGCCGAGAACACGCTATCAGCAATAGCGGTGCCGATCATGTACTCTCCGGGCCCGGTGAGACTCAAATATTGAAACTATTGGAGAAGCTAACCGGCTACTCTTCTGATAAGCCATCTCACAATCTAAAGTCGGACACCTTGCCGTGGCCGGCCTTTGATCTGTTGCCCCAACTCGACTATATATGTACGCTGACCTCCCGCGGTTGCCCCTTTCGTTGTCCCTACTGTGCTTCAGATTTGCTTTTCCCACAGTTCATTCGAAGAGATCCGATAGAGGTGGTAGACGAACTGGAATACTGGCATAAAGAGCACTCTGTCGTTAACGTGGCTTTTTACGACGATGCTCTTTTGTTAGACGCAACCGAACACCTGCTAGTTATGCTCGCGGAGGTAGGGCGGAGGAGACTGCCATTACATTTTCACACCCCCAATGGTCTTCACATCAGTGGGCTTAGCGCCGAGGTTTGTGAAGCGCTCTTCCTTGCTGGTTTCAAGACCTTACGCCTTGGTCTGGAAACCGGCGATGATGAGCGTCAACAACAACTAGGAGCCAAAGTGAAGCCCGGGGCTTTCTCATCCGCCATGGCCAACCTCACCAAAGCGGGTTTTCAGCCTGAGCAGATCGGAGTATATCTTCTCTGTGGTCTTCCCGGGCAAGACCCAAATGAGGTGGCCCAATCTATCCGTATGGTACTAGATCACGGAGCCAGACCTCATCTGGCTGAGTATTCACCTATTCCCGGGACTCCCTTGTGGTCTGAGGCACTGCGCTGTTCCCCTTTTGACCTGGCCAATGATCCCCTGTATCATAACAACTCTCTGTTGCCTTGCCGCAGCGATGGCTTTGGCCTTGAGGAACTCCAGTGGCTGAAACAACTCTGCAGAGTTTAAACCGCAGAGAAAGGACTCACCACCCGTTCGTTTCACTCACTTGAGGCACGGAGAACACAGAGAAAAGATTTACCACGAAGAGCACGAAGGACACGAAGAGAAGATCTGATCGCTTAAGAGCTCAATTGGGAGTACCTGACGACAAAAGCAAGCAAGCTAGCTCTTGTCGTCAGGTACTCCCAATTTGTCCCGATGAGTTCTCATCGGGACACCCCGCTTCGCGGGGATTCCTTAAGCGATCCTCCTCTTGGCGCCCTTCGCGGATCGTTCTTTTATCCGTGAATATCTGTGTGTCGCCGAAGGCGACCAGTGTGCGAATATTTTTATCTCCGTGATCTCTGTGTCTCCGTGGTAAACTTTCTCTCTGCGTCTGTCTGCGGTTGATTGGAAAAGGAGACCTTAATGGAAATCATTTTTCTTGGCGTGGGTGAGGCTTTTGATGAGAATCTCCCCAACACCTCGATACTGGTTCGCACTGAGTATCAGGAAAAACCTGTAACCGTGTTGCTCGACTGTGGCTATTCTGTGCCGCCCAGATTTTGGCAACTGGGGCTGGATGTGGACACCCTGGACGGCATCTGGATATCACATTTCCACGCTGACCACGCCTTTGGCCTTCCTGCCTTGCTCGTGCGTCTCTGGGAAGAAAAAAGAAAAAAGGATCTTTATTTTCTAGGACAAAAAGGAATCGAATCTTTCGTTCTGAAGTGTCTGGATCTGGCCTACCCTAACTTTCTACCACGATTAGAATTCTCATTACGGTTCATGGAAGTTGAACCAGGGGAAACTGTAACGGTCCTGGGGTTGTCTTGGAGAACTGCGGTTAACGATCACCCGCAGAGGGACCTGGCCCTGAGACTGGATGCGGAAGGCACGTCAGTGTTCTACAGTGGTGACGGTCGCCCCACTTCTGAAACCCGTGCTTTGGCAGAAGGCGTCCACCTCATTGTCCACGAGGCTTTTCACCTTTCGAAAGACATTCCAGGACATGGAACCATAGCTGGCTGTTTGGAGATGGCCCGAGCCTGCAAGGCGAAAAGACTTGCATTGGTTCATATTCAGAGGGATGTAAGGCGAGAAAGGTTTGATGAGATTAAAGAACTGGTGAATTCTGTACAGGATTTCGAGATATTAATTCCTGAACCCGGCGACTGCCTGAAGGTCTAATTAACCGCCGACCCACCCGCTATCCTTGCCGAGCCTCCGCGTCCCCCAGTCACCGCGTCGTTCCAATCCGCCCTCTGTCGTCCGTCCTCTGCCATCTGATCTCCGACCTCTGACTTCTTTCTGCCCGCTGCTAGCTGCCAGCTGTATTTCCCTATGCTCCATGCGTTTTAGTCTTGCATTGGATCCGTCCCTGTGTTACCACATCTCCAACCTGCAGGGATTAGGCACAAAGATACTCGGGACGTAGCGCAGTCTGGTCAGCGCACCTGCCTTGGGAGCAGGGGGCCGGCGGTTCAAATCCGCCCGTCCCGACCAGCATAAGAAAAGGGATCTGGCTTATCGCCGATCCCTTTTTTAGTTTTTTGGTGGCGGGTGTTGGCGGAAAAGTATTCTTAGAGACAAACTGTCACGAGACTTACGCCGTCACAGAACTTCTGATCGTAGCTTACTCTAAATCAGTCAGCATGAAATTGAGTCAAGTTGGCCTAACCCGGATATTTCACGAATCCGCCTAAGGCGGACCATGGATATGTACTTACTTCTATCTGAGTTGTTGGCTCTCAAATTTCCTTGACAATATCTTAAGAAGGTCTGAAGATCGTATATAAGTCATGACATGGGAATATGGACGAGCACAGGAGGTATTCTCAATGGTTGTACAACTGCGGGAAGGCATTGTATGGAAGATTACGTGTATCGTAGTTCTTCTGCTGGGACTATTTTGGGGAGGATGTGGTGAGGTCGACCGGGGGGAGGTACAGGCCCAGGTTGGGAGAGGGATGAGAACCTATGAGATACTGCCAAACACCTTTGAGCTTCGATCCGACACGGATCCGACCATAATAGTCACTGGTGAAGCCACGAAGTATATCTTGGTTGATGATGGAAGGGTGTTATTTACAGCAAATGATGCCACTGGAGATAGGAACATTGTTCTTGATCCCGATGATATTGTTATCGAACGCCCGATAGCCAACTCGGTTACGGTTGTTACACAAGCAAATAGACTTCTCTAGCGCTTTTTTCCCACGCGGCGCAAGCGCCCGCGCTGCGCGTCGGCGTGGGCATGCAACGTTGGGGTAAACTCCGCCGAAATGTATCCTGGCACAAGATATATGGTTCTTTCAACGTGGAGAAAAAGAAGGCCTCATTGACCAGTCCAGCAACCAAGGCCAACAGAGGTAGTGGAGCTATAATGATGGCAGAATGAAATAGTGGAGCCAGTGACTCCGCAGGCTAAGCATCAATCAACTAAACTTTGAATGTATTCTTGCAGGATACCTCGAGTAGATTCTTGAACATTGAGAAATTTGATTCCTACAGTGAAGAAGGTTTTTTCTCGTCTAGGAACGTCGCCGTTGCATTGGAGCCAAGCCACCTCACCCGTCACACATAATACCGTATCGAAGGTATCTGGCAGTTGGAACGCCACGGCCAGGCGCTCTTTCATCGAGAGAGGGTAATTGGTCTTAATGCCGATTCCTCCAGGGCTCAAATTATAGGCCTTTACTCCCAATTCATTGAGGTCTTGTTGACAGCAGGATGCCATGAAAGAGACAGGCACTCTTGGGGCTTTTCGACTTGTCCGCTGTACTTGCATGAGAATCTCCATTCAATTGCAGTTTGCCGCCTAAGCTAAGCTATAAGTACGCTGTAATCCTGGAGCGGCAGGTGAC
>Ga0224509_10000503_pt1 | contig 10865 bp, 8 predicted proteins | sample SF_Jan12_sed_USG_5_FD_170158 | JGI IMG/M metagenome (GOLD analysis project Ga0224509, IMG submission 170158) | Sediment microbial communities from San Francisco Bay, California, United States - SF_Jan12_sed_USGS_24 | ecosystem: Environmental > Aquatic > Marine > Sediment | place: USA: California... | reverse complement strand
CGTTGATTTTTGCATGAATGGCCGGGACCGGGTCCTGCAGTATGTTTCGGAACATTTCGGCCAAGATCGGGTTGCCCAAATCACCACCTTCGGCACCATGCAGGCCCGAGCTGTTATCCGGGATGTGGGTCGCGCCCTCGGCATGGCGTATGCAGATGTGGACAAGATAGCCAAACTCATTCCTCCGGTTCTCAACATAACACTCAGAAAAGCCTTCAAGACTGAGCCCCGACTCAAGGAACTTCGCAAAGATCCAGCTCTCCAAGAGTTTTTCGATGTGGCCTTGGCCCTGGAGGGCCTCACACGTCATGCTTCCACTCATGCTGCCGGCGTAGTTATTTCAGATCTTCCCATCGTCGAGTACATGCCTCTCTATAAGGGTTCCAAGGGCGAAGTGGTGACTCAGTTTCCGATGAAATACGTTGAGAAGGCCGGCCTTATCAAGTTCGACTTCTTGGGACTGCGCAACCTCACAGTCATCGACAACGCCGTAAGACTCATCACGGAGAATAATGGTGTCGAACTGGACATGCGTGACCTGCACCTGGACGATCCGGAAACGTACGCACTCCTGAGCCGCGGGGATACAACCGGCGTGTTCCAGTTGGAAAGCTCTGGGATGCGCGACCTGGTTGCACGGCTAAGGCCTGAAAATTTCAATGACATCACCGCCCTGGTTGCTCTCTACCGCCCCGGTCCTCTCGAGAGCGGTATGGTGGATGACTTTATCAACGGCAAGCACGGCAACATAAAAGTCACCTACGAACTGGAGCAACTGCGCGATATTCTCCAGGACACTTACGGGGTCATTCTCTATCAGGAACAGGTAATGGAAATTGCCAGTGTCCTGGCCAATTACAGCCTCGGCGAAGCCGACATTCTGAGGCGGGCCATGGGCAAAAAAATCCCGAAGGTGATGGCAGCACAGCGCGATCGTTTTCTTGCAGGAGCCGAGGAAAACGGTATTGATCTCAAAAAAGCTGGGCGCATTTTTGATCTCATGGAGAAATTCGCCGGCTATGGGTTCAACAAATCCCATAGTGCCGCTTATGCGCTTATAGCTTACCAGACAGCCTATCTCAAAGCCCACTATCCTCTCGAGTATATGGCGGCACTGTTGAATAGCTTTTTGAGCAACTCTGACAACTTGGTCAAGCTCCTGAATGAGTGCCGGGAAAAGGAGTTGGAAATACTTCCTCCTGATGTAAATCTGAGCGAATGGGACTTCATTGTAGTGGGTGACAGCATTCGCTTCGGCATGGGTGCGGTAAAAAACGTGGGTGCGGCTGCAGTCGAGTCTATCATTGAGGCAAGGGCTGATGGTGGTCCGTTCTCATCTCTTTATGAGTTCAGCGAAAGGGTTGATCTGCAACGCGTCAACCGTCGTGTAGTGGAAAGCCTCATCAAGTGCGGCGCCTTTGATTCTCTGCACCCTGTTCGGAGTCAAGCCATTGCCGCACTCGAAGAGGCAATGGAGATGGCGCAAACCATCCAGAAAGATCGTTTGAGCGGTCAGATAAGTATGTTCGGCACTTTTGCCGGCCAGCAGCGTAACTCCGAGCCCCCTTTACCCAATATCCCTGAATGGAAGCACCGGCAGAAGCTTGCCATGGAAAAGGAGGTTCTCGGTTTTTACTTTAGCGGTCATCCTCTTGACGCTTACGAAAAAGAGATGAAAGCCTTCGCCACGGTGGATATCTCAAGTATTGCGGACAAGAGTGATGGAGTCCAAATAATCCTCTGTGGTCTCAATGCCGATCTCAAAGAGATTACCACGAAAAAAGGTGACCGCATGGCCTTTCTAACCCTGGAAGACCGCAAGGGTACTGTGGAGGTGGTTATTTTTAGCGACACCTATCAGAGTAGCCGCCATCTCCTTGATGTGGATGATCCCTTGCTGATTGTGGGCACTGTACAGCAGGAGGAGAAGGGAGCCAAGATCATAGCACAACGCATTCTCACCCTCCTGGAAGCCAAGGAGCATATGACCCAAGCAATTCACATTAAACTCCCGGCGCAAACAGTCACCAAGGAAAATCTGGCTGATCTCAAAGCTATTTTGGGGCGCCACAAAGGCGATTGCAAGGCATACGTGCATCTGTGCACGGACGAGCACTGTGAGGCCGTCATACGATTGGGTGACAGAATCAGAGTGAAACCTGATCGGAGCCTGATTGAAGAGGTAAATCGGTACTTCGGTGCTGAGGTGGTTTCTGCTGTACTGACAAACGGACCCGGCCCTGTACGAAATTCCAGGATCAATAATAGAAACAATCGACGAAGCCGCCATCCTGGCGGTGTCCGTTGATAGTTGTCCGTCGTCCGTGGGAAAGCTTAGCGCACAGAGCATTTGAAGACTTAAAAAGACGCTAGGCTCTCAGGGCTATGCGAGGGGATATATTGAAAAAAGGGGAACCTTTCCAAGTTGTCACTCCTCCAACAGAACAGTCACACGAACTTCCGCACAGGTCCAGATCAGCAACTCCAACACCAACAACCGCATGAATACGAGCACGAACTTGTGTACAAGAACTGAAAACCGCTACTTTGATGAGAACTTCAGGAGTCTCCCTCGGAAAGATTCCCCTTTTTGGCAGGAGACGAACGGATATTATGATAAACTTTTCACACTGTCAAGAAAAAAATAAGGCTCACATCGTGAGCCGCATGGGGCATAGAGCATGGAGCATAGGGCAAATCTAAAATCTGTTACTCTATGCCTAGTGGATTCTGATTCATTGGGGGAAATGCTTACAGCTGATGGCTAACAGAAGGAGTTGACAGTGAGTGCTGGCAAGCTAAAAAACATGATGCCAAAGCGACCTCGATACCATGAGAGGTTGCCTAAAAAACTTAGTGACCAGTTAACCGCAATCTACCAAAGGCTCAAGGAGGTTCCTTATATCAATAAGCAGGAAATGGAAAAATGGCAGGAACGATTCTGTTATTCTCCAGAGCCGGAACGCGAGGCTGCCATATGGGAGTGGCTCGCCAACGAGTATGAGAAACGCACCGCTGACATGGACGACCAAGGAGAAAGAAACCGCATATTCAAGAGACTATTAACTGAATCGGTAGACTACGAGCCCCTGGGCGTGCGGAAGTTGCCGGAATAGGAACACTAGACACTAAACACTAAGCACTGAAAACACTTTTGAGGATACTCGTTTTGGTGCTTAGTGCCTACTGCCTAGTGCCTAGTCGAAGCGGCCCGTCACTATTTAGTCAGAAGTTGTAAAATTGTCTGGCTGTTCTAATTGGTCCGCTCCTTGATCTTGTTCGGCCGCGAGCTCCTGCTGTGCTTTCCAGGCTGGGCAGTACTGGCCATGCCAGGACATAACCTTCCCAAAACTGGTTTCCGGATTTTTTCTCGCATAATTGCATAAAGGGCAGTTGTCGCACACTTTACCCAATGTGCGTTGAAAACGGTTCATCTCTTATTCCTCTTAGAAGTCAGAATCCAGTGGCATAGGGTTGAAATTTCGAAATTCGAAATTCGAAATCCGAAATTACTAAGGTGCCTTGCGCCTTTTATTCTTTAACCGCTACTCCTAGAATAGCAAACCTTGTTTCCTTGTACCCGGGTAGCAGCCTGAGACCCCCCTTCTGCAGGGCCGCTCGGTACTCTGGGCCGTGGAAACGGTTCTCAGTGGGATGGTCGAGCAACCTGCGCGTAATGGCATTTGCATAAAGTGGAGGGTAGATCTCTTCAAAATAGAACCCACCACCATTCTTTAGAACCCGGCAGATCTCACTTATTCCCTGCTCCCAGTTTTCTAAATGGTGAATAATCCCAAAATTGAACACAGCATCCATGCTACCATCGGCATAGGGCAGTTGCTGTGCATCACCAACAAAAAACAGAAGACGATCAACTGTCCAATGTGGCTGTCTCTTTATGGCCAAACGAATCATGGCCGGGTCGACGTCTAAGCCATCTAACCGCACCGGTTGAAAGGTTCTTAGAATTATCCTGGCTCCCGCACCGTGACCACAGCCAATTTCCAGACAGCGAGTCCCAGGCTCCAGATCCCTCAACCTTTTGAGGAACTGGGTTTCACGTTGCTGGATTAGATAGCGCAACGGACTATTAACCCATAGTCTTTCAGGCCAATTGACTTTCATCTATCACCTTGTGGTGTCAGTGGTCCGTTGTCCGTGGCAGAGAAGCATAGAGCATGGAAGAGCATTGCGAATTTCGGATTGCGGATTGCGAATTTAGATAAGGCCTAAGGCACAAGGTAATGGAAGACAAAATTTTTACCTTGCGCCCTGAGCCTTGAGCCGTGTGCCTCTCCGCATTCTCGCTGCGTGCTGCTTGCTGCCAGCTGTACATTGCCCTATGCGCTTTTGATCCCCCGAAATATCTTAGCAATTCCATAGGTGAGTTTCTTAATCCCTAAAGAAGTGAACCCGGCTCTGCCAATCTCCTTTAGAAAATCATTTGCAGTTGGGAAACCGTGTACCGAGTCGGCCAGATAGCTATAAGCATAATTGGTCCGCGACAGCAAATTTCCCAGCGGCGGCATGATGACATCAAAATAGAGCCGGTAGATCGTTCCCAGCAATAGGTCGTCGGGGATGTCAAATTCCATAACCAACAACTGACCACCTGGCTTTAATACACGATGGAATTCGGCTAGTGCCTGCTCTCGCTCCTCTATGTTTCGGATGCCGAAGGCAATAGTCGCAGCATCAAAATAGCCGTCTTTCACCGGCAACTGACGTCCATCCCCCAAGCTCAGGTGAATACGGCTATCCATCCTTCTGGATCTCACTTTTTTGCGACCCATTTTGAGCATCTCAGGAGAAAAATCCACACCCACGACCTTGGCTTGTGGGTGGTACTTGCATATCTCGACTGCAACCTCTGCCGTGCCAGTAGCCATGTCCAAAACCAGGGCTTCACCTGGGAACGTGAGACACTGAGCCATGGCTCGCCTCCAATATGAATCTCTTCTTAATGAGAGAAAGCTGTTCTGGAAGTCATAGGAGAAGGCTATGGTCTCGAACATTCTTTTGACTTGGTAATCTTTCATCGCCATAATTAAAAATAAAGGAGCTAGAATTTAGAGAAAAGCGCGGCACAAGGCGCAAGGCTTAGGGCGCAAGGAAAATGCTCTGTCTTTTATTGCCTTCCGTCTTATCTAAATCCGAAATTTTCTATCTCCTGACTCCTGTCTCCATGTTTTTAAATTCGCAATTGTCCTTCGGACTCCCACCCTTCGGGCGGGTTCCCAGTTTCGAAATCCGCAATTCGAAATTGCCTCCCTATGCTCTATGCTCTATGCCCTATGCTTCTTTTACTTCTTATCCCAGTCCAACAATCCTCCCACCTTGATAGATCAGGAAGGAGACCATCCATGCCAGGACCAAGGAATAGCCAATGCTGAACCCGGTCCATTTCCAAGAATTGGTCTCGCGCCGAATCACCGCCACTGTAGCCAAACACGGAATGTAGATGAGTACGAAAGCCATGAGGGTGTATGCCCCCAGAGGAGTCATGCCTGAGGCCCGCAAGGACCGGCGCAACGCGTCACTCTCCTCGTTCACATCCGCTCCGGCTGCATACAATACTCCGAGAGTGCTCACCACAATCTCTTTTGCCACAAATCCCGTGAGCACGGCCACACTCGTTCGCCAGTCAAAACCCAAGGGAGCAAAGATTGGCTGAATTAAATGGCCCAAGCGCCCGAGTAAGCTGCTTTCCAGCCTTGCCATTTCATTGTTCAAATCTGAATTCTTCAGATAATCCTCCGGCGTCGAGGGCGACACTGGCTGTTCGGATTCAGCAACGGTGAGCACCCTTTCCTGGGTGGCACTCGTGGCCCCTCTCTCCACAGCCTGGCCCCGGTGCAAATCGGGGCTTCGGGGGAAGCTGCTGAGGACCCAGATCAAGATGGAGCCAACCAGGATCACCCCACTCATTTTGCGCAAGAAAATCTGGCTACGATCCCACATGTGAATTAACAAGCTCTTCAATGTTGGCGCCCGATAAGGGGGAAGTTCCATCACGAAGGGAGCCATGTCACCCCGGAAAAGAGTGACACTGAAGAGCTTGCCCATGGCTATGGCCAGGGCAATGCCGAGGGCATAGATGCTAAAAATGACGTTGCCGGCACTGGCTCCGAAAAATGTTCCCGCCAGCAGTATATACACGGGTAATCGGGCTGAACAACTGATCAGAGGGTTAATCAGAATACTCAGCAACCGATCACGCTCGCTTTCTAAGGTGCGCGTAGCCATGATCGCCGGAGCATTACAACCAAAACCCATGAGCAGGGGAATAAACGACTTGCCATGCAGCCCAATGATGTGCATTACCCTGTCCATGATAAAGGCGGCTCTCGCCAAGTAGCCTGTATCCTCAAACACGGCAATACAGAAAAAGAGAATCAAAATGTTGGGCAAAAAAATGATTACACTACCCACGCCGGCTATTATGCCGTTGACCAGTAGGTCCTGTAGGAGTCCCGCCGGCAGCAGGGCAGTCACAACGGCTCCAAGCCAGGTCACCCCGGCGTCTATCCATTCCATTGGATAGGCTCCGACAGTAAAGGTCAGCTGAAACATGGCCCAGATGAAAAAGATGAAAACGGGAAAACCCAGAATCCTATTGGTAAGAAACAGATCGACCTGCCTGGAGACATCAAGTTTGCTTTTGGCGGAGATTTTAAGGACCTCCTTGAGAGCCCCCCCAATAAAGCCATAGCGCTGGTCTGTGAGTACCATCTCAGCGTCGTCTTTATAAAACTCAGCCAACCGTTCGCGACTCGCCTCAGCTTGAGCCAAAATTTGTTCGCCGATCTCCCCGAGCGATCTTACCCTCTCCTGCACGGCTGTATCATTTTCCAACAGTTTCACGGCCAGCCAGCGGGTTGAAAAGTGCTCACCAACTGAGGGATCCCTCCAGATAACGTCCTGGATCTTCTTTATCTCTTTCTCCAGCTCGTAGCCGTAGGAAATGTGGATGTGCCGGCTCACCGTATCCCGGTCCTCGACCACTTCCAGCACTTTGTCCAGTAATTCCTTCATCCCCTGATTCTTGGTACCGATAGTGAAAACCACAGGCACACCCAACAGAATACCCAGACGGTCAGCGTCAATCTCGTGGCCGCGCGCCTGTGCCACATCAGCCATGTTAAGGGCAAGAATAAGCTTTACCCCCAGCTCTATAAGCTGGGTGGCGAGGTAGAGATTTCTCTCCAGATTGGAGGCATCGACAATATCCACAACCACATCCGGTTTCGAGTCAACCAGGAAACGGCGGGCCACGATTTCCTCGATGGAATATGCGGTCAGACTATAGGTCCCCGGCAGATCAACCACCTGCAATCGGTGGCCGTTATGGATCACGGTCCCCATCTTCTTCTCGACCGTCACCCCCGGCCAGTTTCCCACATGCTGGCGAGTACCTGTAAGATTATTAAAAATGGTGGTTTTCCCAGAGTTCGGGTTGCCGGTCAGGGCAATACTAATGGCTTCTTTCTTCACTCTTGTTCTTGCTCCAGTTTTTCCATCATTATCTGCGCCGCTTCTTCCACCCGCAGCGACACATGGTAGCCTTTGATCACAAGTTCAATCGGATCTCGAAGAGGAGCATATTTTTCAACGAATACCTCAGATCCCCTGATAAAGCCCATCTCCTGTAGTCGCTTGCGAAAGGTGCCCCTGCCGTTCAATCGTTTGATGACACCGCGCTCACCTTCTCTGAACTCACTCAATGGAATCATCAACATAGCTCCAAATCCGACGAATAAGGTCCCCGACCAAATTCACTCTAGTCTGAAGAAATGATAAGGATTGTAACCGGGAACCAATATGAGTGGAACTCCTCAGCCAATGTCTTTGGCGGGGTTGTTGTTGGTAGAGACGAGCACTTTCTGGCTGAGGCCGTGTCCCAGGGCGATTCTGCTACCTCGGAAGGCAACGATGATAGGGCCGGGTCCGCTTGCTTTGATAACTTCTATAGTTGTTCCGGGGGTGAGTCCCATGTCAGCCAATCGCTGCTGAACCTTTTTCCCACCCAGCAATCGCTCAATAACTACTTCCTCTCCGGGAAGCACAAAAGACAAAGGAATACCGGGCCGCCGCTGTTTCCGGCACTCTCCACAAATGCCGTAGAGCTCCATGTTATGATGCAGCAAGGTAAAATATCTATCATGGGCGATTTGTCGCTGCAGTGCTTCAATTTCTTTATTGTGGAACTCCTGAATTCTACCGCAGTCGGCGCAAATTAGATGGTCATGGTGCCAACCAATGTGACGATGTTCATATTGGATTTCCTGGCCCTCAAATTCCTTTTTGTAAGCATATCCATAGCGGCAGAGAAGTTCCAAGGTCTCGCCAATGAAGTCACTGGCCAATCGCTGGCCTTGGCTTTCGAGGTGCTCCTGGAGAGCAGCAATAGTGAGATGCTCTGTTGTCCCCAAGAATGCCTCGAGCACCAGCAACCGCTTATCGCTATAGTTCAGACCATGCTCTTTGCAGATGTTGATGAACTCATCTCTCTCGTATTGGTGTAACCGTTCCATCGAGCCTCGAATCCCTTATACAACCAGCATTTCGTCGATAAGATGTTGCACGCTTTTGCCGTCTGCTGTGTTAGTCACTTGTGCACCTTACACTTGCCACAATGACCATACACTTCGAGTTTGTGTCCAGTTACGAGAAAATCATAAATTTCCCCGACCTTCTCCTCTACATCCTTGACAATTTCTTCGGTAAATTCCACCACCTTGCCACAATCTAGACAACGAAGGTGGCAGTGGTGTTCATGCCCATAGATATGTTCGTAGTGCAGATGGCCATCCTCGAAGTAGGCTTCCTGGATGAGGCCGCTCTCAAGCAGCAGTGGAATGGTACGGTAAATTGTGGCTTTGGAAATTCTCTCGTTCTGACCACGGAGTAGCACGTAAAGTTCATCCACGTCAAAATGATCGTGGATGGCGAACACCGCTCTGACTACCTGTTCACGCTCGGGTGTTTTTCTTAAGCCCTTATTGCGAATGAATTCTCTGAATACCTCAATTTCACTTTTCATGTGGATCCTTATTGCGAACGAATTGCGATAATAGCTTCGACGGTTGCTTTTGTCAAGGGCAAACTTCCAAAGCTGTCAGCTATCAGCAATGAAGGCTCAAGGCATCAGGCTCAGGGCACAAGGCAAGAAGCATAGAGCATAGGGTTGGAGGTTGGAGGAGCGCTTCGCTTTAGGTTGGAGGCAAGTAATTGCAGGTTTCGAATTTAATCTTACAACAAATGACAGCGAAGCGTAATGACCTAATGACGGCGAAGCCAACTGACTCGCATCGCCTTGCGCCTTTATGAAAACCCTTGGATTGGCCCGGCAAAATAGTGTATTGATCAAGATATGAAAGTTACCACCATCTTTGCTTTTACCCTTCTAGGTTTTGCGGCCACCATTGGCCAAATTCTCGTCCTGCGGGAATTGCTCACCGTTTTTTCCGGCACTGAATTGGCAGTGGCCATTGTTCTTGCTGCCTGGCTTTTTTGGACGGCCCTTGGCGGACTGCTGGGGGGCAAACTGTCACAACATTATCGCGGCAGCCCACGCTTGTTTGGTTACCTTCAGGGGGTCAGCGGTCTCATCCTTGCCGCGACCATCTTCCTGATCAGGGCGGCGCGCACTCTCTTTCAGGTCGGCGCCGGAGAGTTAGTCACCCTGGGGCAGATGCTGGCAATTTCTTTCCTCACTCTCGCACCTTTCTGTCTGATCTCCGGGATGCTGTTCAGCCTGGCTTGCTCTGTGCTGGCAGTACAGCTCTCTAGATGGAGGAGGTCTCCAGGTTTGGTTTACTTTCTGGAGGGTTTGGGAGCTGGTATCGGAGGACTCTTTTTTACCCTCATATGGATTCACCATTTCACTGGCCTACAGATCGCCAGCTCCATCGGGCTCCTTCTCTGCTCTTCAGGGTTGATCATCGTCTTACAGTCTGGCAGAAACCGCCTGGTTGATATTTTGATTTTTACATGTATTTTCCTGGGCCTCGCCACTGTGCAATACCGAAGCACAGATATGGACAGGGCCAGTCGCCAATGGCAATGGCCAGGATTTCGTCTTTTAGACTCCCAAGAAACCATCTACGGTCACATCGTTGTAGTAGCCAGAGGGGACCAGATTACCTTTTTTGAAAGCGGTCTCTGGAACTTTACAGTCCCAGATCAATTGAGCGCTGAAGAGGCGGTTCACTATGGACTGTTACAACACCCACAGCCTGAGAGTGTACTTCTCATCGGCGGGGGGGTATCCGGATCCTTGGCGCAGTTGCTCCTACATCCCAGTGTTCGGGAGGTAGAGTATGTGGAACTGGATCCCAAACTCATCCAGCTGGGGGAAACATATCTGCCGGGGGATGTGACTGCTGCCCTGCAAGACGGCCGGGCCACAGTCCGCCATGAAGATGGGCGAAGCTATCTTTTCCATACCTCTAATAAGTTCGACGTTATATTGGTAAATCTTCCTGAGCCTTTTACCGCACAGATAAACCGCTTTTACACCCAGGAATTCTTCCGGCTGGCCGCCAGTAAGATGCGTGCTGGCGGCGTTTTCTTTTTTACTGCCAGTGCAGCTGAGACAGCACTCGGTCCTATTCAGGCGAGATACTTAAAACTCCTCTTTAGGACCGCATCTAGTGTCTTCTCTGAAGTGCTGGTATTCCCTGGCCAGACCGCCCGTTTCTTTTGCTCAAATTCTCCTGGCATCCTAGTTAAACAACCGGAGACCTTGGTGGCACGACTGCGCCAGCGTAAGCTGGAGCTCCTCTACGTACAAGATCACTATATACTCTGGGATCTTTCGCCCTGGCGACAAGAAAGTTTTATGGCCATGATCGAGCAAGCAG
>Ga0224509_10000502_pt1 | contig 10873 bp, 8 predicted proteins | sample SF_Jan12_sed_USG_5_FD_170158 | JGI IMG/M metagenome (GOLD analysis project Ga0224509, IMG submission 170158) | Sediment microbial communities from San Francisco Bay, California, United States - SF_Jan12_sed_USGS_24 | ecosystem: Environmental > Aquatic > Marine > Sediment | place: USA: California... | reverse complement strand
CAGCCCTGCCGGCGTGTGTGCAGAGCTTTGCCTACTGGAATCCGGCCGTCCTCGAATCGGCGCGGCTGCTCAACAGCCAGACCGGCGTCTACGAAACCGTTTCCGTGACATTTGAAAGTCGCGAACAGATACTGGTTGCCGGTCGGCTTGTCGATGCGCTTCGCTATCGCCTGTCCGCACAGGCCGGCGACATCACGTTATGGTACGCCAGCACCGATGGCACCTGGCTGGGCCTCGAGGCACCCGCGAAAGGCGGACGAAAAATTCTTTATCAAGCCGCCACGGTTCCCGGGTCGGGGCCTTCCAGGCAACGTTTGGCGCGCGCTACGGTTTTGCCGAAAACCGGTTCGTCGCAGCGGCGGGCCGCTACTTCTCCGCATCCGACATTGAAATGACCGCGGAGGATAATGCCGTGGGCAGGGTTACGGCCGATTACGACCCCATGAGCGTAGCAATTTCAGGTGGCTGGAGATTCTGAACAACACGCTTTTCCAGTAGAATCGGGCGCTGATCCGAACCCGACACCAAAACCATGAAAAAAGACGGATTGAGCCAAAAGGCGTATGTGCCTGTCGCCGAGGGAGACGCCTACGATCCATTTGTACCGGCCGAGGAATCACCGGCCGAGTTCACGATAAAATCGGTCGGCCTCGGTATCCTGTTCGGCATCATCTTCGGCGCGGCCAACGCTTACCTCGGTCTGCGCGCCGGCCTGACGATAAGCACCTCGATACCGGTGGCCGTCATGACCGTCGCCGTATTCCGCGCGCTTTCAAGCGTAGGGGTGCGTGGCACGATTCTCGAGACCAATATATCGCAGACGACCGGATCCGCGTCGAGCTCGTTGGCCAGCGGCGTGATCTTTACCCTACCCGCGCTTTTTATGTGGGGAATGCCCCCTCAGCTGCTGCAGATGACGCTACTGGCTATGTGTGGCGGGCTATTGGGGGTTCTTTTCATGATCCCGCTGCGGCGCTTTCTCATCGAAAGAGAACACGGCAAGCTCCCCTATCCCGAGGGAACCGCGTGCGCCGAAGTGCTCGTCGCCAATGAGATCGGTGGAGGTCGTGCGCGCTTCGTGTTTTACGGCCTTGCAGGAGGCGCGTTTTTCAAATTTCTTACCTCCTGGCTGCGCGTGATACCGGGCGACATTCATGTCAAGGTGCCCTTCCTCAAAAAGGGCGAGCTCGGCATGGACCTGTCCGCCGCGTTGTTTGGCGTCGGTTATATTCTTGGCCCTCGCATTGCGGCCGTCATGGTCGGCGGCGGCCTGCTTTCCTGGCTCGTGATTATTCCGGCCATCGCTTACTGGGGCGATGCGCGAACGGTACCGCTTTTCCCGGAAACGGTGCAGCTCATCCAGGATATGTCTCCGCGCCAGATATGGACGCGCTACGTGCGCTACATCGGCGCCGGCGCGGTCGCGACGGCCGGTATCGTTACGCTGATTCGCAGCATTCCCGTGATGGTCAGCAGTTTTCGTATCGGTGCGGCGCAACTGGGCGAGCGCGTCAGCGGCGGCGCAGGGCCTGCGCTGCGTACGGACAACGATCTGCCGTTGCGGTTTGTCGGAGTCGGTGTCGTTATTATCGCATTGGTACTCATTGTGGTGCCCCAGGTGTTCGGAACCGTTGGTGGCATCGGCATCCGCGCGGTTGCCGCCGTGTGCGTCGTCGTATTCGCCTTCTTTTTTGTAACGGTCGCGTCGCGTATCGTCGGCCTGGTCGGTGTAACCAGCAACCCGACCAGCGGCATGACGATCGCAGCGCTGCTCGGTACAGCTTCCATCTTCCTGATGTTCGGCTGGACCGATGCGCTGGGCAAGGCGGCGGCGCTGACCGTTGGCTGTGTGGTCGCCATCGCCGCGTCTATTTCCGGTGATACTTCGCAGGATCTCAAGACCGGCTTCCTGCTGGGAGCCACACCGCGCCGGCAACAGACCGCGGAACTGATCGGCGTGCTTACTTCCGCGACCTTCGTCTGTCTGACCGTGCTGGCCCTCGGCAAGGGCTTTGGCTTTGGCAGTACCGAGCTCCCCGCACCGCAGGCGACATTGATGAAACTGGTGATCGATGGCGTGCTGGATCAGAATCTGCCTTGGGCACTGGTTGCCATTGGTGCCGGGATCGCCTTGGTTTGCGAGGTCTTGCGCATCCCGTCGCTGCCATTCGCGGTTGGCGTGTATCTGCCGGTGTCTACGATGACGCCTATATTTGTCGGCGGCCTGATCCGCCTGTGGATGGAACGCACGGCGAAAGACAAGGCTGCCGCTGCCGACCGCCGCGAGCGGGGCGTGCTGCTTGGAAGCGGTTTTGTCGGTGGGGAAGGCCTGCTGGGTGTCGGTATTGCGCTCGTCGCCGTCGCGAAGAGCCGTCGACCGGACGGTATCGGCACGGAGTGGCTGGGCAACGAAATCACCGCGATGCTGGCAGGCGCCGCGGCTTTCGCGGTGTTTATTGCATGGTTTTTCCGTTCAGTGCGGGGCCGTGCCTAAAGAAACGCCCCGAGCGTGCCGATATCCCTGTATGAGTACGCAATCCGACAGCCGCAATTATTACGAAGTACTTCATGTAAGCCGCGACGCGCCCGTCGAGATCATTCGTGGGAGCTATCGCGCGCTGATGCAGCAGCTCAGGCATCACCCGGATCTTGGTGGAGACACGGCAACGGCGGCTGTCATCAACGAGGCTTACGCAGTATTGTCCAACGCCGAGAAGCGCGCCGAATACGATGCGCGGATGGACATCATGGCGCAGGTCGCACAAGGCGTGCCCTCACCCTCTCCTGCGCAACCGTCAGCCTCTCCACCGCAGCCCTCAGCCGGCAGGCCGGTGCGCACTCTCGACTGGTCTCGCCAGTGTGTGTTCTGTGAAACACCGCACGATCATGGCCGCAGCATAGAAGCCGATACCGGCTGTCAAACCTGCGGCAGCCCCTTGTCCGCCGCCGCGCGCCACGAAATGCAGTCGAAAGGTCAACGCGCCATTGAAAGGTTCGGAAAAAAGAAGAAGATCACTTTTTATACACGCTGGCCACAGCCTGAAGGCTTGATCGGCCACATTGAAGATATGTCGCTACACGGCTTGCGGTTGGTAACGTCGGAAGCGCTGGCCGAGGGACAGTGCATCAAGATCGTCAGCGATGTCGTAGAAACAGTGGCCCAGGTTACGAACAGTTCTTTTGAGCGCCGCGGCTTGACGAAACGCTGCGTGGCTGGCGTTTCATTCATCACGCTTCGATTCGGGCGATCGATTGGCGGCTTCGTTTCCAACCGCGTGTGACCAGCGCCCTCTATTCGTTTTCGCTGCTTACGGACAGGCGGATCTCGCCACCAGGTCCGACCCCGATGCTGAAATTGATCGGACGACAACAGACCTCGCAATCTTCTATGTAGTCTTGTTGAGGAACTGAGCGGTCGACCAGGGCACTAAAAGATTCCCCGCAGTAGGGGCATTGAATCGTCCGGCTTTCGAGATCTCTCATTGGTTGTGGTCGGCTTTGTATGCTGGAGTCATTGTCTGCGCGTCATCCGGCGTCAGGCTCGATTCTCCACGGAGGAAATCGCCGATTGTCGCCGGCATGGTAGATGCAGATCCGGTTTCCCGCCGGATCCCTGAGATAGGCTTCTCGCCATAGCCAATCCTGATCGGCGGGGTCGGCGTCAAAAACGAGGCCGAGGTGCTTCAGCCTGCGAACCTCGAGGTCGACATTTTCGACCTCGAAATAGATTACCGTGTCGAGTCGGGCCGATGCGGCCGTCGAAGCGTGAATCGAAAGAGTCGTTCCAGCGCTCGTCTCGAATCGAGCGTAACGCGGCGGGCTGTCAACGATCTGAGCAAGACCGAGTGTCTTGTAGAAGCGCACGGACTCGTCGTAGTCCAGGCAAGGCAGTGTGACCTGGTTTAAATCCATGTTTGGTCCAGCGTAGCGTGTAAGCGGTGATCCACCCTCGTGGAGGATAAGCCGGCCGACACGGCCACTCCGGCGAGAGCGCCCTCAGTCCCCAATAATACCTTTAACGCCACAACCGTATTGCGAATTTCCGCTTCCGCCTTACCAGGCCAACAACTGCCAGCAAAAGCAACAACGGTAAACTGGCCGAACCGCCACCACTGCTTGTATTTCGTTGCGTTTCAGCATTGTCTGCGAGCAGGGGGTTCGTGCCAAGCTTGACTTCATCACCGTCGCTCACTCCGTCGTCATCGCTGTCATGGTCCTTCGGGTCGGTGCCACGATCGCGTTCATCACCATCCTCCAGACCGTCGTCGTCGGTATCGTTATCGAGTGGATCGGTGCCGTCTTCATGCTCGTCTCCATCATCGACGCCGTCGTCATCGGTATCGCTGTCGCGAGGGTCGGTCCCGTTTTCTCGTTCGTCGTCGTCGCTTACTCCGTCGTTATCGTCATCGCCGTCGTCAGCGTCGTGGATGCCGTCGCCATCGTCATCGGTGTCTGCGTCGTCGTCAATACCATCGTCATCATTGTCATTATCGAATCCCTCAAGGAAATCCGCGATTGCTACGATGTCTGACTCGGGCATGCAAGCGAGGAATCGCATCTCGCTCTCTTCGGCGATCGCTTCGAAGGTTTCCCCGGCGGAGTCGCCATGCACGTCTTCGTCGACCCTGCCACCCCAACCGCTTTGGCCATGACAGCCGGCACACGCAGTCACGTAGCGTTGTTCGCCGGATGCGTCCCGAGAGTTCAGGTACTCTGCAAGGGTATCGATCTCCGGCTCGTTGAGGCCCTGCAAAAACTGCATTTCCGGGACGCCGTGCGGAAATACGCTGGTACCGAAGACCGAGCCGCTGATGTTGCAGGCTCGAGCGCCCGTGACACGCCGTACGCCCGGAAGCGACTCGTCAACAGCAGGCCCGTTCCACGGGTCGCTGTGACAAGCGGCACAATTGATTTCGTAAAGCGCAGCACCATCGCCAAGGTCCGCAGGAGCGCCGATCGCAGCCGTGGTGGTCGTGGCGGCGCTGTCAAACTCTCCGTCGTTTACAACGAGGGTCACTTCGTAGGTACCGGTCGCCGCGAATGTGTGCGTTGGTCCTGCGCCGCTGCCCATCGCGCCGTCACCGAAGTCCCAGGCGTAAGTCAGTGCATCGTCGTTCGGATCCGACGAACCGGAGCCGTCAAAGGCGACTGGCTGACCCGGCCCGCCTTCGTATGGGCCGCCGGGGTCCGCAGTCGGTGCGATATTGGCTACCGGCGCCGAAATCGTAGCCGTGGTCATGCCGGGTTCACTATCAGCCAGCTCGTCGCTCACGATCAGAGTAACCTGGAAGTTACCCGCGCTGGCATAAGTGTGCGTAGGCATCATGCCCGTTGCGGTGTTGCCGTCTCCAAAATCCCAGGCGAATGTCAACGCATTGTTGTCCGGATCGCTCGATCCCGATCCGTCGAACTGAATCAATGTCGTCCCGGCTTCTCCCTCGTAGGGACCACCGGCAACCGCGATCGGTGCAGCATTGGCGGATGGCGCGGGATCCAGCAGCGCGTCGGGCGGTGTACCCGGGTTTGTGCATGAGCTGCCTGGCGATTCCACGCACCAGCCAGGCTGTGCACCGGCCTCGATCTCAAAGATGTTCGAATTACCCTCGCCATCCGAGTCGAGGAGCTCGACGTCCATGAGTGCTGTTGCGAACTCGGCGTTGCAAACGGCGTTGTTGTTCAGCAGGGCATCGCCGTAGGTATTGAAATTGCTGCCGCCGGCGGGAACCAGGTGACAGGTCTGACAGCTTCCGGAACTCAGTGTTTCCGAGTTGGCATAGGTCGTGCTGAATGTGGCGAAACAGCTCGAATCGGCCCGCGCTGCCGGTGAATGGAACATCACGGCCAACGTAATTACAAAAAACAATTGCCCCGCATGCCTGATCATCTTCATGTCGCCCGCCTCGCTGCCAGCTTCCTGGGTTATCCGTTTGGAATTACTCGTTACTGCTTAACCCTGATACACGAAACCGGAGCCGAAAAAGTTCCCTCGCATGAGCGACTTCCGACGTAAGTAGATATACGTATCAGCGTTATCTGGAACAGCCAACGGGCGAGCGAACGCCGGGCGAGCATCAAGAGCAACAGACAGGAGGTCAGGGAAACAAAGGGGTCGCTCAGGTGCTGATCGTTTTTCGAACGAGTACGATTTTGTCGTTATTTGCTGGCATAGTCACTGGCAGGCAGTCTAGCGTCGCGAATGATGCGACCGACAGGTTTCGATGTATGAAACGAGAACCCTCAAAGCATCCACTCAGGCTGCGAAAAAGACACGGATTCGGTGCGCGTCGCGATATCAGCGCGGCAGATGGAGAGCGCCTGGTGCTCGCACAGTCGTTGCGGAATGCGCTAACCGCGGGGCTGATTACAATCGTGATTTTCTGCGCGCTCTGGGTTGCGCTGACATCACTGACCAACAGGGTCTTTCCCTGGATGACGGTTTTGCTCGGCGCCATGCTGGGTCTTGCGGTGCGACGAGCGGGCCGGGGTGTCGACTGGCGTTTTCCGGTTCTGGCAGCGGTTCTGGCGGTGCTGGGAGCGTTGCTGGGCAACATTGTTGTTGCCGCTTCCTACACAGCAGAGATCTTCGACACCGGAACGCTACAGATACTGCGGGCAGTTACGAGCATGACCTGGCCCGTGTTTTTTGACGAGGTGCTTACCGCAGCCGACGGTTTTTACGCGGCACTCGCCGCGGGCCTGGCCGCATTCTTCGCGAATCGGCAGCTCACCCGATCGCAGCACCATGCTTTGCGCTTGTGGCGCGCTCAATCAGACGGGCATCAATAGTGGTTTGTCGCTTGCGACCATAGAGCCTTTGAACGAAGCGAGCTGCCTTGCCACCAGTGCCTCGATGTCGTGAACCGCATCGACAATACCCAGAAAATAAGCGGGCTCACGGCGCAACAACGACCAGTCTCCGGTTTCCAGGATATGTACCAGGTGCATTATGTTGGTGCGGATCGCATCGATGTACGGATTACGGCCGTTGTATAGCACCTCTATGTAGCGATACGCGCGATTAAATTTCGAATTCAGGCGTTCACGCATAACCTGCTGATAAAAAGCGGGCGTTTTCTCCAGCAAATCCTTTCCCGACTTGTACCGCACCATGTACTCACCCGGTCCGGTACTCTCGACGGCCACCCCGCCTACAACGAACTCGTTGTACAAGCGGTCACGGCACTTCTCGAGATAGCAACGATCGGCCATCTGCGCGATCAGGTCCGCGGTGCCTATCAGGTGTCCACAGATAATGTCACGCGGATCATCGAGCTCGATCTTATCGAGGTCCAGTTCATAGCCCGTGAAGTGCACGATCATGCTGCTGACGCCGACGTCTTTGGCCAGTCCAATGTCCGGCAGGTAGCGACGGAGAAAGTCCGCGCTGCGCGATACGTGATAGAGCGTGAACTCGGCGCCGTTCGAAAAGTCCTTGTCGCGCTCCTCGTGGCGAATGTAGCCGGAATCATGAAACAGTGATGTCACGATGGCCATTTGTGCGCGCGCTGCACCGAGTCTGTCGGAAAGCTCCACGCTGCGTTCGTAACCGGCAACGAGGCGAGCCAGTGCCAACGTCATGTCGAGCGTGTGTTGCACGTCGTGGTAGGTCGTGTCGCAACCCTTGTATCCCGGATAACGACCCGTAAAAAGACGTTCGAAGTCGTAGAACGCAAGCCAGAGTTTGTCGAACGGCGCGCCGGGAAACGCCTGGGAGAAGAGTTCGTGTACAGCATCTCGCACTGCGGCGGGGCTGCTCACCTGTACGGTGTTGGTAACGTCGTAGTCGTTACGTCGATCCTGAGACATGCTGCTCGGGCCTTCTTTTTTTCTTTCAATGATACACGGCCAATCCGCCGTGCACGGGTCGAAAATCAGGAATATGTTATATCGACTCGGATTTGCTGATGTTAGAAATCAAACTCCGCAACAACCGGAGTGTGATCCGACGGCCGCTCCCAGGTCCGCGGCTCCTTGTCCACATAGCTCTTCATACAACGCTCTGTCATCGTCGCGCTCGTAAGAATCAGATCAATGCGCAGGCCCGCATTGCGACGAAATCCAGCGGCCCGGTAATCCCACCAGCTGAACGACTTCTCGGGTTGGTCGAATTTGCGAAAAACATCGGTCAGGCCAAGATCCAGAAGTGCCCTCAATGCCTGCCGTTCGAGCGGGCTGCACAGGATCGCATCACCCCATTTCTCGGGATCGTATACATCCTCGTCGGCCGGAGCGATGTTGAAATCGCCGAGTACGACCATGTTTTCATGCCGCCTCATTTCCGCTTCCAAAAAACGCCTGAGTGATGCCAGCCAGCCGAGCTTGTACTCGTACTTTTCCGAACCGACCTCGGACCCATTCGGCACATAGAGGTTGACGACACGCACATGGCCGCTTGCACCGGCGATTGTGCTGGCGAGGATGCGGCGCTGCGGGTCTTCCAGGTCCGGGAGGTCTGTTACAGGATCGGTCGGCCTGCCCTTGCTGATGACTGCAACGCCGTTGTAGGTCTTTTGCCCGCTGGCCATCGAGTGGTACCCGATTGCCCGCAGAGCATCCGATGGGAATTTTTCCGTGAGCTGTTTTATCTCCTGAAGCACGAGAACGTCCGGCTCATGGGACTGCAGCCACTCTACAACATGACCGTGCCTGACGTTCATCGAGTTAACGTTCCAGGTAGCGATTCTCACTCGGGTTCGATTCCGTTTTGGCGCAGCAGTGCGTCAATCGTCGGCTCGCGACCCCGAAAAGCGACGTAAGCTTGCATGATGTCCCGGCTTCCGCCAATTTCCAGGATTTCTTTTCGAAACCGTTTTGCAGTCGGCTGATCGAATATCCCGGCTTCCTCAAATGCAGCGAAAGCATCAGCGGCCAGCACCTCTGCCCATTTGTAACTGTAGTAGCCGGCCGCATAGCCACCGGCAAAGATGTGCGAAAACGCATGCGGCAAACGGTTGTAGTCGGGATGTCGTAGCATTGCCACCTCGTCTCGCACTTCAGCTAATGTCTCCAATACGCGGGACGCCTGGCCAGGGTCGTATTCTGCGTGCAACCTGAAGTCGTACAGTCCGAGTTCGATTTGTCGCATCATCGCGAGAGCCGCACCCACATGCCGGCTTTCGTCCAGCTTGTCGAACAATTCCCGGGGTAGCGGTTCTCCAGTCTCCGTGTGGGCAGAACAATGGGCCAACACGTCGTAGCTCCATGCGAAATTTTCCATGAATTGGCTGGGCAACTCCACCGCGTCCCAGGGCACGCCGTTGATGCCCGAAATGCTTGGAAAACCGATGCTGGTGAGCAAGTGATGCAACATGTGCCCGAATTCGTGGAACAGCGTTACTACATCGTCGTGCGCCAGGAGTGACAGGCCGTCCTCATCGGGCGGCGGGAAATTGCACACGAGGTAGCCAGCCGGCAAGTCGAGCCGGCCATTCAATTGTTGTCGGCCGATGCATTCATCGATCCATGCGCCCGTACGCTTGCCGTTTCGCGCGAAAAGATCGGTATAGAAACCGCCCAGCACATTCCCGTCCGACCCCCGGACGTTGAAATAGCGCACGTCCTTGTGCCAGGTTTTTACCGTGTCATCCTGCTGCAGCTCAATGTCATACAGCCTGGCTGCCAGCGCGAACAAGCCATTGATAACGGTATTTGCCGGAAAGTACTGTCTCAGCACTTCGTCGGAAATGGCGAACTTCGCCTGTTTGTATTTCTCCAGCCAGAAGGTGACGTCCCAGGGCTCGAGCTCGATGCGGGCAAACGATGACAGATCCGCAAATTCCTTCTCTGCGGCGCGGCGAGAGTGCGCCGCGAGCTCTCGCAGGAACGCGATGACCTGTTCCGATGAATCAGCCATCTTTGTTGCCAGCGAGTAATCGGCATAGCTTGCAAAGCCAACCAGGTTAGCGGCCTCATGGCGCAGCGAGAGAATATTCCTGATGTTGGCGCTGTTGTCCCATTCTTCGCGTTCCCCCTGATCCGAGCCGCGCGTGACCCAGGCCCGATACAGCGTCTCACGAAGACTGCGGTCGGTGGCATGCGTCATAACCGCGTCATACGTGGGATAGTCGAGAGACAGCTTCCAGCCGTCCAGCTTTTTGAGAGCGGCGTCATCGGCGGCCCGTGCGACGGTCTGTTTCGGCAACCCGGCGAGTCGTTCGGCGTTGCTTATGTGCAGAGACCAGGCGTCCGAGGCGTCCTGGACGTTGTGCTCGAAGCCGGCCTGTGTCGCCGCGAGTTCCTGCATGATCGCCTTGAATCGGTCCTTGGCCTCTTTCTCGAGGTCGACGCCGGCCAGGTGAAAGTCGCGCAGCGCGTGGTCGACGGCGCTGCGGCTGGCCTCGGTGGCACCGGCGGGCAGGGTTTTCCCGACATGCGCATAGGCACGCTGCAGTTGCTCATTCTGTGATATTTCGGTGCCATGCTCGGTCAGTAAGGGTAGAGCTTGCTTGTAGGCCTCACGCCAATCGGGCGACCCAAGTACACTTTGCAGATGGCTGACCGGCGACCAAACGCGTTTCAGGGTGTGCTCCATCTGTTCGACCGGACTGACGAGAGAATCAATATCGGGCGCTTCATTGGTATCAAGTAACTCATTGAGACGCGATCGATGCTCCGCGATGATGTTCTCTATCGCGGGCATGACGTGTTCGGGCAAGATTTCATCAAAGCGCGGCAACGACGAGGTGTCGAGCAAAGGGTTATTCATAGAGGTGGGTTGATATCATTTTGACGGCGCCCAATATTAGCACGGGTCGCGATCGGTACCCGGCGCCCGAATTGATGTAACAACGGAGAAAAATGTGACGGACAAATTCGATCTCCTGGTGATAGGCGGCGGTAGTGCCGGACTCGCACACGCACAACGTGCGGCGGA
>Ga0224509_10000501_pt1 | contig 10884 bp, 11 predicted proteins | sample SF_Jan12_sed_USG_5_FD_170158 | JGI IMG/M metagenome (GOLD analysis project Ga0224509, IMG submission 170158) | Sediment microbial communities from San Francisco Bay, California, United States - SF_Jan12_sed_USGS_24 | ecosystem: Environmental > Aquatic > Marine > Sediment | place: USA... | reverse complement strand
GAACGTTGATACCGGCGCGGCCGAGCGTGCCGAAAAAGCGGGCTGCGATGCCCGGCGTCCCGGCCATGCCGTCGCCAACCACCGCCACGATGCTCTGTGAATCGGTGACGTCGACGCTGTGAATCTGCCCGCTCGCCAGTTCCTCGGCGAACGCATCGGAAATAACCTGCCTCGCACGTTCGGCGAGTACTCTCGGCACCGCGATACAGATCGAATGCTCGGAACTCGCCTGCGAAATAAGCGTTACCGAGACGCCCGCGTTCTTCAGAGACGCAAACAGGCGATCCGCGGTGCCGGGCACACCGATCATGCCCGCACCTTCCAGGTTGACCAGGGCCATATCGCCAATCGCCGTGATGCCCTTGATGCTGTCCGCCAGCGCCGCATCTGCCGCAATGCGGCTGCCCGGGTGTTCCGGGTTGCGACTGTTGCGAATGAAAACGGGGATATCGTTGTCGATGACCGGGCCGAGCGTCTGCGGGTGGATGACTTTTGCGCCGAAGTACGCGAGTTCCATGGCTTCGTTATAGGTCAGCTGGTCGATAACCCGCGCCTCGGGCACTCGGTTCGGATCGGCACTCATGACGCCGTCGACGTCCGTCCAGATGCTGAGTTCGCAGGCGCTGCTCAGTGCCGCGAAAATCGCGGCCGAGTAGTCGCTGCCGTTGCGGCCGAGGGTGGTTTGCAGGCCGGTTTCGTCCGACGCGATAAAGCCCGTCATCACGGCAATGCCCGTGAAATCGGCGGGCACGACGTCCCTGAAATTCTGCCGGGATTCTTCCCAAAGCACCGTGGGACCCAGCTCGGTCTGGTGAACAGTGATCACCTGCCGCGCGTCGATCCAGGTGCCGCCACGTTCGGGCGCGAGCTTTCCGATCAGGGCCGCAAGCAGGCGCGCCGACCAGATTTCGCCGTAGCCGGCGACGACGTCGCGGCTTCTTTGCGGCGCCGATCGCACGAGCGCGATGGCCTTCAATACGTCCCGGATGTCCTCCGCATCCTGTCCCCAGGCATCGAGCACCTGTACCAGGGCATCACCATCGATCAGCGCCTTCGCCGTCTGTGCGTAGCGTTCCCCGATGGCGTTGAGGCCCGTTTCGAATGCACTGTCGTCGCGCTCAGCCTGGCTGGCCAGGTTCAGGAGCGCATCGGTCATGCCGCCCATGGCGGAAACGACGACGCCGACGCGCTCGCCGGGCCGTTCGATCATGAGGCCGGCTACGCGCGCGAAACAGTCGGCGTCGGCGAGGCTGCTGCCCCCGAACTTATGAATTTTCCAGCGATCGTCCGCCAATTGCCCGTTTGCCCTGTACGCAAAACGCTGAATGATAGCGGCAGATTCTGGCGCCGTCGCCTGTTTTATCTGAAACGAAAATAGCCCATAAACAGGGGACAGTGACTTTAAGTGCCAGTCGACGACTGGCAAGCAACGGGTAGCCTGGCACTTAAAGTCACTGTCCCCAAATTGGGAATGGTGGGGGCACTAGGATTCGAACCTAGGACCAGCGGCTTAAAAGGCCGATGCTCTACCTACTGAGCTATACCCCCGGGGTATGCGAGACGCGGGCTTGGGTCGCGAGGCCGCGCATAATACCGCAAAGGCGCCAAATGACAAGCGCGGCGCCGGTCAGACGCCTTCCGAACCCATCCTGTCCAGGCGCTGGCCCGCGAGTCGAGCAGCGGTCGTTTCGGGGTAGTCTGCCTGCACCTTGGATAGCGAGGCACGTGCTGCATCCCAGCGTTCCAGTTCGTAATTGCAGTACCCCACCTTGAGCAAGGCGTCCGGCACCTTGCGAGAGCGAGGATAATCGTCGATGACGGTCTGGAATGACGACAGCGCCTGCTCGAACTGCTGGGTTACGTAATAGGACTCGGCCAGCCAGTACTGCGCGTTGTCCGCCAGTTCGCTCTCAGGGTACGTGACCAGGAACTGCTGGAACGCCAGTGCTGCCGGCTCGTAGCGCTGCTCCTTCAGCAGCTCGAATGCGGCCTGGTAGTTGTCCCGGTCGGAACCGCCCGGCACGGGCAGCTCGCCCGGCGGCAAGGTACCACCTTCCATCACGCTCACCGCGCCACGCGCCTGCAACGCACTTTCCAGGCCCTGGATGCGAGCGTCGAGATCCGCGTACAGCTCACGCTGCCGCTCGTAGGTCGTCGACGCGTTGTACTCGATTTCCTCGGCGCTGCCCTGCAGCACGTCGACACGCCGCTCGAGGGCGCTCAGTTCCTGGGTCATGCTGACCAGGCTCTGGTTCTGCACCACGCGTTCAATCGCTTGCAGGCGGCGGTCCAGTTCCTCCAGCTTGATGAGAACCGGGTCTTCGGACGGCGGTGTCAGCGCCGTGCACCCTGCGATCAACAGGACGGCCGGTATGGCGACAAGAATACGACTGCCTTTCACGTTTCGTTTACCGTTGCTGCTAGTTCGTGTATTCGATCTCGACGCGGCGATTTTGCGCCCAAGAATCCTCATCGCCACCCAGCGCGGCGGGTCGCTCCTCGCCAAAGCTCACGGTGGCGATCTGCGCGGCCGAGGCGCCCTGGATCATGAGCATACGGCGCACCGACTGGGCCCGGCGCTCGCCAAGGCCGATGTTGTACTCACGTGATCCGCGCTCGTCAGCATGACCTTCGAGCCGCACGCGAACGGTCGCGTCATTGGCAAGGATCAACGCATGGCGCGCGACGATATCGGTGAAATCCGCGGCTACCTCGGAGGAATCGAAATCGAAGTAAATGACGTTGGTGAGTTCGCCCGCGGAATAGTCGTCGCCGATCGACTCGCCGCCACCGAGCGGGTCGTCGCCATAGACATCGGTGTCTGCGCCGGAGCCCGCCGCGTCGTAGGGGGTATCGGCAGGATCGGGATCCGGTACCGTATTCGACGCGCAGCCGGAGAGCAGCGCGAACATCAGTGTGGTTACAGCAAATTTGTACTTAAGCATCGTATCGTCCTTTGCGAAGTGTATTCCGGCCAGATCGGAATTTATTTAAAACAATAGGTTACAGCCCTTTTATAATGTAACCTATCAAAAACTAGTAGCGCGGGAACGGCGACCAGACCGGCTCCCTCACATCGCCCTCTCCGGAACTGACCCTCTGACGAATCAACCCGTCGGCGGTCACCGTCTCGAGCACCCCGTTACGTGCCTGCCGCGTGGCATAGATCAACGTGTCGCTATTCGGCGCAAAACTCGGGGACTCGTCCTGTTGCCCCGCCGACACGATGAGCAACTCCTTGCTCCTGACCTCCATCACCGCAATCCGGTAGTCGCCGCGATCCAGGTGCACCACCGCGAGGCGCTTACCGTCCGGCGACAGCCGTGGCCGCGCATTATAACTCCCCTCGAAGGTCACGCGCTCCGGCGTTCCCCCTGCCGCCGGCACCCGGTAGACCTGCGGGCCGCCGCTACGGTCGGACGTGAAATAGATATAACGACCATCGGGGGCCCAGCTGCCCTCCGTGTCGATTGCGCGGTGCGTCGTGAGGCGCCGCGTCTGCCGTGTCGACAGGTCCAGCACATGAATGTCGAGGTTGCCGTCGATGCCGCCCAGCGTCAGCACCAGCTGACGACCATCCGGTGAGAATGAGGGGGCGCCATTAATGCCGGGTTTGTTGGACACCTGGATGCGATTGCCGGTGCGCAGCGTCTGGACCCAGACCGACGAGCGGTCGTTCTCGAAAGAGACATAGGCGAGGCGCCGGCTGTCCGGCGACCAGGCGGGCGACATGATCGGGTCGGCACTCTGCAGGATAACGGTCTCGTTGGCCCCGTCCTGGTCCGCCACAATCAGGCGGAAGGTCTGTCCGTCCTGGCGCTGCTCCGCGGTGACGAACGCCACCTTTGTCGCGAATACGCCCTTGATGCCCGTGAGCTTCTCGTAAATCATGTCCGCTGCGCGGTGCGCCACGATACGCATCGTGCCGCGGCTTGCGGGTATGCGATAGCCGACGAGCTGCTCCCGACCAAATACGTCGAACAGCTGGAAGCTCACGTCGTAGGCATTCTCGCCCGTCTGGACGACCCGGCCGACGACCACCGCTTCTGCCTTGACGAACGACCAGTCGTCGAAGTCGAGCTCGGCGCCGGTGGTCGGCTTCTGCAGCATGTTTTCTTCCGCGATCGGCGCGAAACGTCCGCTGCGCTGAAGGTCCGACGCTATCACCTCGGCGATATCGAGGGGCATGTCGGCCGACTGGCCCGCCCAGCCGAATGGCACGACAGCGACCGGGGTGCGCGCCACGCCGCCCTTCGTTATCTCGACCGTGATGTCGCCGAGCGCGGTGCCCGCAAACAGTAAGGCGGTGAGCCCCAGGCATATTGCATTTCTAAGCACGATGAACGTCTTCCTCCGTCATTGGCGGGCTATTGTTCAGGTATGAAGCGAAACTTCAAGTTCGGATCGAAAAGTAGCCGATTTTCGGGCAACGGCAGCGGTGACGCCTTGTAGACTGCGGCCTCGATCGATCGCTTCACGGCCGCGTCGCCATTACAGCTTACTACACGCGCCGATATCACCTCGCCCGTTGCAGACTGGCGTACCTGCACGAGGCAGTCCAGGCCGGCTTGCGCACTGGCTGGCCGCGCCCAGTTGCGCAGGACCTTTTGTTGCAACGCGAACTGGTAGGCCGCCATTTCCGTGGAATTCATGGCTTCGAGGCGCTCCGACTCCTCGTTGATGGCGCTCTGCAGCACCACAGCTTCGGCTTCGCGTCGCTTGCGCTCGTTTTCCGCGCGCTGGCGCTCGATCTCCCGCTGCCGCTCGAGTTCCGCCTCGCGGCGCTTGCGCTCCAGTTCCGCTTCCTGTTCGCGATTGCGCCGCGCTTCGTCCTCGCGCTTGCGCCGCTCGGCTTCTTCCCGTTTGCGCTGCTCCTCGGCCTCCTGCTGCCGCCGCAGCTCGTCGAGTCTCTGCTGCTCGATCAGGGCGTCCTGCTGCCGCTTCGCCTCCTCCGCGGCCAGCCGCGCCTGCTCCTCCGCGGCGGTGTCCACGACCGGCGGCGGTTCCTGCTCCACGACCGGTGGCGGCTTCTTCTCCACGGGCGGCGGCAGGACCGTGCTGTCCGCGACGAGCGTGCCCTTGATGACGAGCGGCATCGGCGGGGCCTTGCGCTCGGAAAAATCGAACGCGACAAACATCGACGACGCAATCAGCACGTGCAGCAGCACGGCCATGAACGTGGGAACGATGTTGTACCTGTCGCGAATCACGCGCTACTCGGGTATCGGGTAGGTATCCAGCGGATCGGTGACGAAGCCGATGCTTTCCGCACCGCCTTGCTGCAGGACCACCATCGCGCCGACCACGTTTCCGTAGGGCACGGCGCGGTCTGCCTTCACAAGTATCTGTGTTTCGGGGCTCGTGCGCAGCACGATGCCCACGCGGCGAATAACTTCTTCTCCGCTCGTCGGCTGGTCCTCGTCGTCGCCGACGTTGATATAGAGATTGCCCTCCTTGTCGACGCTGAGTACCAGGGGCGGCGTATTCGGCGCATCCTGGATCGGCTGCGCCGCGGCTTTCGGCAGGTCGACCTCGATACCCTGCGTCAGCAGCGGCGCCGTCACCATGAAAATGACCAGCAACACGAGCATCACGTCGATGTACGGCACGACGTTGATCTCGCCCATGAGCTTGCGTTTCTGCAGCGGCGTCGGCATGTCAGGTTCCTCGCTTGGCTCGCGCGTGACGGTGCAGGATGCTCGAGAACTCCTCCATGAAACCGTCGTAGCGGTATTCGAGCCGCACGACCTTGTCGGCATAGTGGTTGTAGGCGATCACGGCCGGAATCGCCGCAAACAGGCCCATGGCGGTGGCAATCAGTGCCTCGGCAATCGGCGGCGCTACCGTGGCCAGGGTCGCGGACTGCATGTTGCCGATTTCCATGAAGGCATTCATGATGCCCCAGACCGTGCCGAAGAGGCCCACGTAAGGACTCGTCGAACCGATCGTCGCCAGCGGAGCGAGGCCCTGCTCGAGCCGGTCCACCTCGCGCATCTGCGACACGTGCATTGCACGGCGGCACTCCTCGATGAGCTTGTCGGGATTGACCTGGCCACCCTGCAGGCCGCGGTTGAATTCCCTGAACCCCCCTTCGAAGATGCTCGCCATGCCGATCGCGCCGCCCTTGCCCCGGGCCGCGCTCTGGTAAAGCGTGTTCAGGTCACCGCCCGACCAGAACGACGCTTCGAAGTCGTCGGAAGCCGCCCGCGTGCGCCGGATCAAGCGGCGTTTCGTGAAGATGATGGTCCACGAAACCAGGGACGCGAGAATCAGCAGGATCATTACGATCTTGACGGGAATACTCGCCTGCAGCAGCAGGCCGATGACCGAAAGGTCGCTTGTCATGATGGATTAACCTCGAATAGCGACGCCGGCACGCGCTGTGGCTTCAGCGTATCGGCATTCAGAAATGCGGCGCGCACGCCCCCCCGGCAGCAGATCGTGCCGTCGAGACCGTCGCGGTAAGTAATTTGTTCGATGTCGAAAGTGGCGCGACTCAGGCTCGATAGCCGGGCCGTGATGATCAGCTCGTCGTTGAATCTCGCTGGCACGATGAAGTCCAGTTTCGTGCTGGTCACGACGAACATGCGCCGGTCTTCATTCAGCATCCGTTCCTGGTTGACGCCCAGGGCGCGCAGCCACTCGGTGCGGGCACGCTCCATGAAGCGAAAGTAGTTCGCGTAATACACGACGCCCTGCGCGTCCGTGTCTTCGTAGTAAACGCGCACGGGCCACTGAAAAGGTTTCGTGTCTGTCACGTCCGCCATGGCCGGTTCATTTCCTGTCAAACAACGGCAACTCGGGCGGGGCCTCGGAAGCCGGCGGTGTCAAACCGAAATGCAGGTAGGCGTTCTTGGTCGCAACGCGGCCACGCGCGGTGCGCATCATGAATCCCTGCTGGATCAGGAACGGCTCCAGCACGTCCTCTATCGTGCCGCGCTCCTCCCCGATGGCGGCGGCGAGGCTGTCGATGCCCACGGGACCGCCGTCGAACTTCTCGATGATCGTTCGCAGCAGGCGTCGATCCATGGCATCGAAACCGTGCGGATCGACCTGCAACATATCCATGGCGCTTCTCGCCACCGGCCCGGTGACGACGCCGTCCGCCTCGACCTCGGCAAAGTCGCGTACCCGGCGCAACAGGCGGTTCGCGATGCGCGGGGTGCCGCGCGCACGGCGCGCAATCTGGCGCGCGCCTTCATCCTCGATCGGGAGCTGCAGAATCTCGGCCGAGCGTCGCGCGATGGAGTCCAGCTCGTCCACGGAATAGAACTCGAGTCGCTGCACGATGCCGAACCGATCGCGTAGCGGCGATGTGAGCAAGCCAGCTCGCGTCGTCGCGCCGACCAGCGTGAATGGCTGCAGGTCGAGCTTTATCGAACGCGCTGCCGGCCCCTCGCCGATCATGATGTCGAGCTGGAAATCTTCCATCGCCGGGTACAGGACCTCTTCGACGACCGGGCTCAGGCGATGGATCTCGTCCACGAACAGCACATCATTGGGTTCCAGGTTGGTGAGGATCGCGGCCAGGTCACCGGGGCGTTCGAGCACCGGCCCGGACGTATGCCGCAAGTTCACCTGCATTTCATTGGCGACGATATGCGCAAGCGTCGTCTTGCCGAGCCCCGGGGGGCCGAAGATCAATACGTGGTCGAGGGCCTCGCCGCGCTTGCGCGCCGCTTCGATGAAGATGCCCATTTGCTGCTTCACGCCCGGCTGGCCGACGTACTCGTCGAGAAGCTTCGGCCTGATCGCGCGGTCGAAGCGCTTGTCCTCGGGCTTCGACTCGCCGCTTGTGAGTCGGTCATGTTCGATACCGGTCATGTTCTAAAGCGCCACCTGTCGCAATGCGAGCCGGATGATATCCTCTGCGGACTTGCCGTCAACGTCGAGTTCGCCGATCAGTTTTTGCACTTCGCGCGGCTTGTAACCGAGCGATATCAACGCATCCACGGCTTCCGACTTCGCCCCGGCTTCAACGTCGACCTTTGTAGCACCCGATTGTGCGGTTGTTGTGTCAATGCGGTCACGCATCTCGATAATCAGGCGCTCCGCGGTTTTCCTGCCGATGCCGGGCACCTTGACCAGCGAAGCGGCATCTTCGTATTCGACGCAACGCCTGAATCCATCGACACTCATCGACGACAGCACGGCGAGGCCCATCTTCGCGCCGACGCCGCTGATCTTCAGCAGCATCCGGAACAGCCCCCGCTCCTCCTCGGTGGCAAAGCCGTAAAGCGTCTGGGCGTCCTCGCGAACCACCATGTGCGTGAACAGGAACAGCTCGTCGCCGGTCGGCGGGAGCTCGAGAAACGTCGACATCGGCGTCTCGACTTCGTAACCGACACCGTGACATTCGATGATGATCGATGGCGCCTGCTTGAGCGTCAGCCGGCCGCGGAGCGAAGCGATCATCGCGGCAGCACCCTGGCCTCGCGCATCGCGAGTGTCGCGCGTATTCGATGCTGATGACCGTGACACAGCGCCGCGGCCAGCGCATCCGCCGCATCCAGGGACGGCGCAGCGTCCAGGCTCAGGAGGGAGATCACCATGTGCTGCACCTGCTCCTTGGTCGCCGCACCGGTGCCGACAATCGCCTGCTTGATCTCGCGCGGCGCATACTCGTAGATGTCCATCTCGAAACCGAAGGTTGCGCACAATGCCGCCGAGCGGGCGTGGCCCAGTTTCAGCGCGCTGCCCGCGTTCTTGTGCATGAAGACGCTCTCGATCGCCACCACGTCGGGGCGGTACTGCGCAACGATCTCGCTGACCGCGGTAAAGATCTGCCTGAGGCGGTCGGGAAAGCTGCCGTCGGCACTGCTCACTATGCCGCTGGCCACGTAGGTCGGCTCGTCGCCCGCGAAATCGAGCACGCCGAAGCCGGTCTTCCGGGAGCCCGGATCAATACCGAGGATGCGTCGTGTGTTGGCCAATTCGACTCTCAGAGCTGCGCAAGCACATCATCGCTGATGTCCGCGTTGCTGTAGACCTCCTGTACGTCGTCGAGATCCTCCAGCGTCTCGAGCAGTTTCACCATCGACGCGGCAGCGTTCACGTCGAGTTCTGAACTCGTCGAGGCACGCATCGTGAGCTGCGCCGATTCCGGCTCAAAGCCCGCCTCGCGCATGGAGTCACGCACTCTTTCAAATTCAGCAGGTTCCGTCAGCAGCTCGATTGATCCTTCGTCATCGACGACAACGTCCTCGGCGCCAGCCTCGATCGCCGCGTCCATGATCGCATCCTCGTCAGCATCCTCGGGATACAGCAACTGGCCGACATGATTGAACAGGTAGTTGACCGAACCGTCGGCGCCCAGGTTGCCGCCAAACTTGGCAAAGGCATGGCGAATCTCGGCAACGGTCCGGTTCTTATTATCAGTCAGACAGTCGACCATGACGGCCGTGCCTCCCGGACCATAACCCTCATAGCGCATCTCCTGGTAGTCGGCGCCGTCGATCTCGCCGGCGCCTCGCTTGGCGGCCCGCTCGATGTTGTCTTTGGGCATGCTCTGGGCCTTGGCCTTATCGATTGCGAGCCGCAGACGCGGATTTGCGTCCGGATCGCTGCCGCCCATCTTCGCCGCCACCGTGATCTCACGAATCAGTTTCGTGAAGAGTTTTCCACGCTTCTTGTCCTGAGCGCCTTTGCGATGCTGGATATTCGCCCATTTACTGTGTCCTGCCATACCGATCCGCTTGTTGTCCCGAAGCCCCCAGAAAGCCAACACAAGCCAGGGACCGTTCGCATGCCGGTCCTCTCAGCCTGATACGATTTCATGCCCTTTGCCCAAGTTTGAATCCGGCCGGGGCCACGGGGCCGAAATCAGCGCGTATGATAACGGTTATTGCCGGGACAGGCATACTGTGAAGTTCTGCCAAATGGCGGTTACGAAACCTGAAAATCACGACAACGGCGCCGAACAGGCGGATATCGTCGCTGCCGCACGCGATTTCGCAGGCACACTGCCTGCGCACCCGGGGCTCGCGAGGGCCGTGCAGGACGGCCAGGCCATCGCCGCCATCGTCGCATCGCTCGGGCTGCCGCAGGACGTTGTTGCCGCTGTGCACCTGTATCCCCTGGTGCGGGATGGTTTCATCGATGATGAAACTATTAAAAACAGTAATTTAGCAGCACTTTCTCAGGTTATTCGAGGTCTGGTCCGGCTCGGCCGGTTCTCGCTTCCCGCAGACTGGCAGCCCGGCGAGGCGCTTGCCGTGCAGCAGTCCGAGGCCCTGCGCAAGATGCTGCTCGCCGTCGTATCGGACGTGCGGCTCGTGCTGGTTCGCATCGCCGAGCAGCTGCACCGCATGCGCTCGGCCAAGGGGGCATCGCAGGCCGAGAAGCTGGCGCTCTCGACGGAAACCCGCGAGATCTATGCCGCACTCGCGAATCGGCTCGGTGTCTGGCAGCTCAAGTGGGAACTCGAAGACCTCGCGCTTCGCTACACGCAACCCGATACCTATGCCGACATTGCGCACGCACTGAAGGAAAAGCGCGAGGAACGCGAGGCATTCATCGAAGAGGTCAAGGGAATCCTGCGCCGGGAACTTCTCGCTGCCGGCGTGGAAGCCGAGGTTACCGGCCGCCCGAAGCACATCTTCAGCATCTGGCGCAAGATGCAGCGCAAGGACCGAGGCCTCGAAAGCCTGTTCGATATTCGCGCGGTGCGTATCCTGGTAAGGGACGTGAAGGACTGTTACGCGGCACTCGGCGTCGTGCACAACCTCTGGTCCTACCTTCCGGGCGAATTCGACGACTACATCGCGAACCCGAAGGAAAACGACTACCGCTCGCTGCACACGGCCGTAATCGGCCCGCAGGGCAAGACGCTGGAAGTCCAGATCCGCTCATTCGATATGCATCGTCAGGCGGAACTCGGCGTTG
>Ga0224509_10000496_pt1 | contig 10941 bp, 22 predicted proteins | sample SF_Jan12_sed_USG_5_FD_170158 | JGI IMG/M metagenome (GOLD analysis project Ga0224509, IMG submission 170158) | Sediment microbial communities from San Francisco Bay, California, United States - SF_Jan12_sed_USGS_24 | ecosystem: Environmental > Aquatic > Marine > Sediment | place: USA... | reverse complement strand
GAGAACCCAAAATCCTGTCCATAAATAGTCTTTTCTGTCTGTATGTAGTCTCCAACCTTCCAATTTCTTATAATTGTTCCTTCTGCCTTAGCTAACCATCCTCCTAGTATCTGGTGTTGGTATTTATCTGGTCTTCTAGCCTTCATCTCTAATACTCTGCTAAGAAATGAGTCTGATAGGTTGTCTTTGTTGTCTTTATACGTTGTATGGATGTAAGTTGTGTCTCCTTTAGTTCCGTTATGACCTGCATCAACAATATTACCTAAAAAGAACCTCTGATATATCCAATGCTCCTTTGTAGTTGGGTTTAGTATCAAAATAACCCTGTTTTGCTTGTTTTGAGACCTTATAGAGAAGTCTATCTTATCAAATGTACCTTCATCATCAAGTTCCTCTGCTTCATCCACTACAAACGTTGTAATTCCGTTCAAAGACTTTAGTGCAGCCGTCTGATTACCACTAGATGTCCTTATACCTTTAAATATAATGGAAGAACCTGTCTGTAGGTTAGTTATCTCATCCTTAGTTATCCTAAAGTGAGCATTTACTCCCATCATATCAATTTTCTCTACAAATTCTGGTATAATAGATGTATTGGCTGATGCCATTGTATAACGAGTAAACAATATCTTGTGTCCACTTTCGTATGTAAGGTTTAGTAGGAATACGTTTATGCCAAAAGACTTACCACTACCTCTACCTCCTGTAATAACATTGTATCTTGTTTTGCTTTGGAATAAAGGTATGTACTTGTCATGTAAGTTTATGCTATTCTTCATCTTCTGGTGTTACATCTATAATATCTTCTGGTGCAGGAGGTTGGTGTCCATAGAAATTTATAACAGGTGTTGCAGATTTCTGTGTAGCATTACCAAACCCATCCTTAGGTTTACCATAGACATACTCTAGTAATAGTTTTCTATCGTTATGGTTTTTCTTAGCCTCTTCTGCTAGACTCATCCAGAAGTCTTGTTCAGAACCAAACACCTTTTTAATGGCTTTGACTCCGAACTCCTTCATCCTTTCCCTCTTAGCTTTGTTTATAGCTGCTGTAGTAGGTTTAACAACATCTAACTGACCTTTCTTCCTTTTGTTATACTTCCTACCATCAGTAGGTTTAATCTCATTTGATTTAGCCATAAGTTTAATCTTAATACTATAACGATATGTTTAGGTTTTGTTTACAACTAAGCGTTTTGTAACTTATTACCCCACACATCGTTAAACTGTTTTTGAGTTATTTCTTCAAAAGAATTCATAAAATCATCTGTAACATTCTTGTGAGTGTAGACTTCGCTACAGGTTTCTTTATTCCATACCCATCTACCAAATCTTGCAACATTGCCAAAAACTTCACAAATTACATCAGACTTATCTTTATGTCTATAATACTTTACCATATCATTTAATATTACCAGCACATTCCATCCATTGATGTACTGCATTGTATTACCTCGCATCTATCTTTTGACTTCCAAGCCCAAGACTTCATTCTTAATGTCATCATCTCGTGCATCTCGTCTATCCTATCTTCTGGAATAACATCTGCTAACTCGTGTATCTTATTTCTATCTAATTCATCAAGCTTTCTATCTATTCTTTCATTTATTCTCCTAACCCTTTCGGAGTTTTTGTTTTCTATTCTTTCTCTTTCTCTTTTCTTATCATCAAAGAATAAGTCATAAACATTTCTAAACCTAACAAAGCTCTCGTAGTAAATGTCTATCTTTCTTAATGCGTGAAATATAGATGACCTATTCCTTTTTACTCCCATATCTTCAAACCATTCGGAAATCATTCTGTCATTCATTCCGTTTATATCACACATTACCTTATAGAACAATGCTCTAAAGTATGCTTGTTCTTGATACCTTGATGTACTTGTTAAATCTAATCCTGTTATTTGTACAAATTTATCAGCTAATTGTTTAGCTGCTTCTACGTTGTATGTTCTAAGTTTTCCCATTGTTATCTCTGTTTTGTATTTTTTCGTATTCTTTCCATATTTTAATATAAGCCTCTGTAAGCGACAATATCTCTGGATATGTATGCTTCCTATGTCCTAGCTCTATTGATACTCTCCATTCCCCTTTAAAAGACTTGGGGTTGACTGGGTCTGGATATATTACATATCCTTTTTTAAAGCAATGACTTTGAGCCTCATTGTTTGTCTTGTAATATTTAAATGAAGTCTTCTTCTTCTTCGCCATAGTTATATCCCATTTCCTCCATGTTACCTTTAAAGTTTAACGCTCTAAGTAATCCGTCACACTCTTCATAAGAATCATCTTCTTCTGCTTCCTTAATCCAAAGTTTTAGGTCTTCCCTAGTGTAACCTATAAATAGTAAGTCAAGTCCTAGCTCATAGAAGTGGTCGGACACCTTCTTGTCAAATGGCATACTACAATTCTCCGTAAAATGTATACTGTTCTAAATCGTAGTCACTCATAATATAATTCTTATAAGCATCTGTAGCCACCTGTAGCTTCTGTAGTCCACTATCTATAAATCCTGCTGTAATAGTATAGACTCCAACATCTAACGTTCTCTTGTCTACTACCAAGAATATAAAGTCATCTGCATCAAACAAGTCTAGATACAAAGCAGCCTGTAAGTCATAACTATATTTCTTAGCCGAGTACTCAAAGTCTTGTATGTTAGCAGTAGTCTTTAAGTCTATTATAGTTGTGCCTTTCTTTGCATCTGCCTTACCTCTAAATGGTAGTCCCATAAACTCTCCTATTGCAGGTATCTCAAACTCACATCCACTTAGTAAAGCAGCAGCTTCTTCATTAGCCAATACAGCTTTAGCTATCTTCTGTGCCTTGTTTAGTTCTAGGTTAGTATAAACCAAATCCTTGCCTAACTCTTCAGCAGCTAACTTAAAACTCTTACTAGCTTTAGTTCCGTCTACAAATGTAAACTCATCAAGTCTATGTGGCTCTAGTACACATAAGTGTGTTAGTCTGCCATCTCTAAGTGCTTGGCTGTCTGGAGAACCTTCAGTAAGTGATGTTGCGTATGACTTAGGAGACTCTATTAATTTCTTGCAAGAAGAAGAAGATAATGCGTGTTGACCTAAGTAGCCATAGTAAAAAGAATCATCATACATCTTAGGTATAATATCAGAGACTTTGAACTCATCTCCGTTTAGCAGTTTTATATTTTTCATAATGTTGTATTTTAAATGAACTGCAATATAGTAATATTATTTGTTAAATCAAATAAACTTTATCTTTTTTACAATTAGATGTTCTAGTGAGTTTAATGGAGGTGTCCATCCTTTAGCATTATTATCTCCTCCAAAGCTATTGCCTTTAACCTTAACATCGTTGTTTCTTAGATGATTAAGTAGGTCTAATCTTTTAAATACATAAGCAGTCTCTACACCTTCTAGACTCTTTAGTATGTAAACGTAGTATGTTGCCTTAGATGCAATGATACCACTATCTTCTCCCTTCTTTGTATTCTGGAACTCTATGTACAGGTTTACAGGTCTTGAGTATCTATCAGCATAGTAGTAACCTTTAGAGTCATACTTAACTTCGTAAGTAACCTCGTTACCTTTATAGTTAGCTTTTATATCCCAATCATAAAACTTTTTGTTTGGTGCTTTTTCTATGTCTGTATGTGTCTTAGACAATTCGTTAAGCCATAAACTCTCTCCTATATTACCTCTTAAAAAACTCATATCTATTTGTATGTAGAGTAAACTGATTTCAATGGATTAAGAACCTTTCCTTTAAATGCACAAGAGGTACATCCTGTTATCCTTATACTAAATATTCTTTGTGCTATAGGTAGTAACTCTTTCTGTGCGTGTTTATTGTATATCGTTTGGTTAGAATCAAAGTACTTAGCTAAAGTGTTAAACTCATCCTCAGTTAAACATTTTACATTCCTGTACTTAAATACTTTATTAAGCTTGTCTTGTCTCTCATCACAACCACAGTCTTCTCCAGCAATAAACTTAACAACCTTCTTGATACCTGTAGCTTTTGTTATCTTGGCTACAGTATCTCCAAGTCCTTTAGACTTATTCTCATTGTCTTTATCAAACTTAGCTTTCCATTCCTTGTAAGCTTTAGTTCTTTTGTCTCCCTTAAATTCTTCCATGTTTATAATAATTTGTCGTAGTCTCCGTTAAAGTAATCTTGAGCATCTTCATCAAACTTTTCTCTTAGTCTTCTCTTGCAGTTCTTAGATGTATTGTATAGTGAAGTTAGGCTTATACCTTTGTACTGATTGCCATCCTCATCTATAAACTTGCTTTCTTTCTCTAAACCTCTTAGAGATATATCTGTCTTGTAGTAAATGTCCGTAAACATTATATCGTATCTATGCCATTGCTTTATCTCTTTGTCGATACTATCCATTAAGTTCTGGAAGGCATAATTTTCTTTAATGTCAAAAGCTTCTAAAACTTGGTAAGAGTAAACAACCTCATCATACTCAACGAGAGGCTGCTTACTTTTTACCCTCTTATAATCAATACAAACACTAAACAAAGTACTGTAGAAGTAACCGAATCGTATTCCGTTATCTTCGTTTAAAATCTTATTAACGTCTTTTAAAGACCTGTGTATTTTTAAATATGCTTCCTGTACTAAATCCTCAGCAAACACATTAGAGCCTACAAACTTAACAGCCAGTCCAACCCACTTTTTGTGGCTCTTGTAAAGCTCTGCTAATAACTCATTCTTAGTCATACATAAATATATGACAAAATAAAAATATAATAATTAAAAGTTATTAACAATTACAACTTCTATTCTACCATTACCTTTGTCGTATTCTGTAGGTAGTAGTGTCTCTATTTTAACAAAATCATCATTGTCATCTTCCCAGCAACCATAGTGTGTTATGGCATCCAATAGAAATTTAGATACAACAGCTATTGCATTCATCTTATCTCTTCTCCTTTTATCTGGGCTAAATAACTGGTAAGTTATATTAACAGGTGTGTCTATCTTAACACCTTCTAACTGGTCTCTCATAACCTCAAAGAATACTTTTTTAGCATTACCTTTAACCATGTAGTGTAAGTGAATAAACCTATTCATATTAAGCCAAACATTGAGGTTCTTCTTCTTCTTTCTAGGTACTACTACATACATAGGCACTATGAGTTTTAGTTCGCTCATGACAATAAAGAATCTAGATATTCAGTATTTACCACCTCTGGCAAACCTGCTTGGTTAACCTTAAAACTAAAGTCATCAAAGGAAAAGCTTCTACTTCTTTTACAGCTAACAGTAACCCATCCTTTGTTCTGCGTGTTCTTTTCTAGTTGTATCTGTGTCTCCGTCTTCTTCTCAAGGAAAGAACCTAAGTGACCTGTAGGTTTAGTTGACCCAAAGTTACTATGTATAACTGTAATGATGTGGCAGTTATGCTCTGCTGTCCATCTCATAATCCTTTGTACTATCTCAGAAGACTCTGTAATATTATTTACATCCGAAACTAAATCGGCAATTCCATCAATGACAACTAAGCCAATATTCTTAGACTGTAACTTATCAGTTAGTATGTATTCTATAAAATCTATTCTTTCTGTATAAGACATCTTTCTTAAAGCGTAAGTATGATAGTCATCATCAATCTCTCCTGCATTCATATCCACAGGTCTCCTAAACACCTTTTGTGCATGATACCTGCCTTGCTCTGTATCAAAGTGTATAACTCTTCTCTTATCCCTTAATCCTTTTATGTGTCCACTAAACTTGTTACTACCTTTTAAGTATGTGCTTACCAGCAAACTTACAAAGTAGGTCTTCATACTTTTAGGAGGTGCTTGTATAAAGCTAAAGTTACCATAAGTGGCTAAAGGTATTGTATAGGTTTTATCTCCCTTTAAAGTAGTTAGGTTAGCTTCTCCACAGGATATAGCTATAGGAGGTTCCTTTATCTCTTCAGATATGTCTACATAAGCATCTTCCTCTAGTAGAGCCATTAACATTCTTTGTTCTTCTTTTTCTTCTATACTCATATTGATTTGTTTGTTTATCTGTTTGATGCGTCTAGACAACTAAAGCAACAGTATTGTTTACCAAGCTGTATCTCTATACCACATTCCATACATTCACTATTGTCTTCTAGAGACTCATAGTAGTTATTTAATTCTTCGTCAAATGCTTCCATAGTATTGTAATAAAAAAGGGGAAGCTTTTACACCTCCCCAATAAATTAAAATGGCAAATCGTTTGATACAGTTGTCTGTGTTGATTTAACATTGTTCTCCTTGGATTGGAAAACTGCTTTAGTACAATTTCCATCTGTCCATACCACTTGACCATTACCTAAATAGTCTTTAGCTTTCTTAGCTTCTCTCTCCTCTTTAGTTTGAGAATCAAATACTGAAACGTTCTGACCATACTGATTTGTATCGTCATTTACCGATAGTGTAAAGTTGTAATAATTACCTGCTTTACCTTTTACGATTTTTTGTTTAGGCAACTTGTCTAAGTTGATACTAACATTAATTAATGCACTCATATTATAATTGTTTAAATTTGTGTCTAAAAGAATCCGTAGACACATCGGATATTTATTTTAATAAAGCCTCTGCGACTTTCTTGCTAATCTTGTACTTGGTTCTAAGAGTATCTATGTCTCCACCATCCTTTAACCACTTTTGTGCTTTAGGAAACTCTGGTGTACCTTCGTTTAACCATTTAGTTGGTTCTGCTGACTTAGCACCTTTTCCATGTGTATTTGTAGCATCAGCATCTTTAGTGTCGTCTATTAAGAACATTCCATTTAACGCATACTTTCTTGCATAAGAAGAACTACTACCAAATGACTGTGCTATGTCCATACCTTTTCTATTAGGGTCTATACCTGCCTGTGCTTGTACACTAACCTTTGCATCCATATCTCCTAATGTAACTGTTGCTTCTGCAAACAATACTCCTCCTAGTTCTTTTATCTCATCAGAGATAGTTAGTGCTAAAGCATACTTACTTAGTAGTGGCTTAACTGCCTCTAGTATGTCTTCACAGCTTCTGTAGTTGTACTTACCAAAATTGTTTCTTTGGTTCTTTGGTGCTTTCAATTCTTTTTGAATTGCGATTAACTTGTCGTTAAAATCTAAATCTTTTTTACTCATCTTTATTATTGTTTAATTTACTAATTTCTAAATACTTTCTAATCCAATATCTTAATTCAGACTTGGTCTTTTTAATCACAACTATCAAATGCACTACTGATGCAATAAGTAATAGTAATGTTAATAATACTAGTATCATAACTCTTTTAATAACATTTCTTTGTAGCCATCTGGCAGTTCGTCTGCCTCACAAAGTTCTTTAACTAGTTGTTTTAACTGGTCTTTCTCTATTGATAATCTTCCTACTAAAGCTTCTAAAGCTTTTATTCTTTGATTTAAGTAATCTATTGTATCGCTCATTATAATTGTTTTATGGTGCAATCTACAATTAATATTTTAATCCACCAAATTTATATTAATATTTCTCTTATTAGCATGTAAATAATCTTTCTCTTCCCTAACTTTAAACTCTACACATACCCTAGTAAGGTTAGTGTCTTCCTTTAACATATCCCACATCATATCATCTATAGCTACCCAACCCACCTTAGGTTCTCTGCTTAGAGCTGAATCTAATCTTTCCAACTCTCTATCCACATCTCTTAGGTAATTACTTACATTCTTATTATCTGTAAATTCTAGTAACAAGTTTATAGTTTTGTTACGTATTTCTTCTATTGATTTTGAGTAGTCCATACTAAGTTCTTTTTTGTATTCTTTTTTCTTCTACCCATCCTGTTATTGGATTTACCTTTTCTTCCCAGAACCTATAGTCTCCATAAGTAAAGTGGTTTGTTCTTTGTCTTTCTTCTTTAAATAATTCTTTAGTCTTACCCATTTCTTAAATCTATTAGTATTAAATTTCTTTTCATTGTATCTGGCATCTTTACTAGATACCTGTTGTAGTACCAATACTCTGCATCTTCTTTGTTTGTATAGAAGCAAGAGTAGTCATGTAAGTTGCCATCATCATCTGGTGCTTTATAAATCCAATTCTTAACCTCGTTAAATCTTCGTAATGTAATCATACTTGTTTATATTTTTAACAAATCTAATAAACATAATTTAAACTACCAAAAAATAAGTAATGTATTTTTACCAAATAGCAAAGTAAGAAGGCTGTAAACTATCCGTGTCAAAGTATAAGGTATCTTCGCTAACAGCTATTCTTTCTATACCACACTCTATAAGTCCTTTAATAAGTCTCATTCTCTTCTTTGTAGATAAGACTCTAATCCTTATTCCTAAACCAACCCTATGTGCATTCTTAGAAGGCAGGAACATTTTATCAGCTACAGGTTTTGAAGTATACCCTAGTATAATATCTGGTCTTATTCTGTACATCTTACAAACAACGTCTAAAATGTATACAGGTTCTCTTTCCATAAATAAATAACCAGAACCTTCAGAATCTGGAGAATCAAACATAGACCATCTTAAATGTGTTAAACCTTCTGTATCTCTCTCATTATCCATAAGTTACGCTTTATCTATATCAAATATATCATAAATAAATAACATAATTGTTAATTGTTATTAACAGATAGGTATTGACTTTCTAATTTTTTTAATATAACTTCGTATTCATAAAATGAAATACTTCTCCTTTTAACCATATCTTATCGTAGCCTCCCAAAAGGCGAAGATAAAGATATTATCTTTAAGTATTAAGATTTAAGTATGTAAAGAAAACATTATAGTTATACCAATACAGGATAACTATGTTCTAATTTTAGGGAATAAATATTCGTAGATGAATATCTTGTTTTTAGTCTTTTACTTGTGACGTATTTTCTCTAGAGTTCTAGCACCAAAATACCCACCATAAACTAACATAAGTAGATTACCAAGTAGTGATACCCACTCAGAATCTATTTTAAAGCCTTCTAAGGCACTATCTAGTATAATGTAGATAAATAGTGTCAATGTAAGAAAAGCTAGGCTTAAAGGTCTTATATTCTTACTTAACCAACTATCTGACATCATATCATATTGCCAACGTTTAGTTATCTCTTGCATCTCTATAACGTCTTGTTCTAGCTCTTTAACTAACATTTCTTTTTCTGCTTCTGTTAGTTCTTTATTGTTACCAATAGATTTTAGTATATCAGACACTTTACCACCAGTAATTGCATCAAATATAGGAGATACTTTTTTACCAGTCTTTACAAGACTTCTTAATAAATTACCAAAGAAAGTACCTTTGCCATTGTTTTTTAGTTTATTATTAGCCATAGTAAAAGAATTATTATTAGTATTAGGTTAAGTGTAATTAGTAGTTTAGGGTATCTTATTGCATCTAGTCTTATTAAACAACCACAAAGAAACATTGTTAAGTGCAGTAAACCAATTAGTATGTCCAAATTACTTGTTGTGATTTATCTTTATCATCATCAACGTGTATAAATGTATCTGCAATACCAATACGATTAAAACCAACATGTATAAGAGCATTTAAAACCTTGTATCTAGTTCTACTATCAGTTGTTCTTATGTCTACTGCTAGACCTTTAATATGACTTGAGGTAGGATTTTTTATAGACTCTGGATGTTCTGGACTTCTATAAGCAGAATTAATTATAAATGGTATTTTAGCAAACTCTCTTGCCTTGTCTAGCTTAGCAAGAAAGTCTGCATCCATTTTATATTCTACTTCTTTAAAGTATTTTGTCATCGTTTTTTTTACCTAGATTGTAAATTTTCATAACTGTATAAACAATAGATACTAAAAGTAAGGTTAATTTCAACCATTGTTCTATATCAGAAAAACTAACCATAAAGGTTATAAAGTTTAAAGCACCTAATTTAATATCTTGCATATCCACCTTAATTAGATTTTATGTGAATTGTAGTTCAATCCATAGAAAGAATGTACGCCATTACCTTCGATGTTTATTGCATAAGTTTTCCAGCCATAAGGATGGTCAACCTCTCCATCTTCATCTGTAATGTCATCATCGTGCCAACATACATCAACATGCCAACCTTCTGAGAATACTGGAGCATTTACTTCCTCTCCTTCCTCGTCATATTCTCCTTGTTCAAGAACAATATTTCCTAATTGTACAATAGTACTTTTGTGAGTTGAATATTCGTTTCCATCTTCATCAGTTGCAGTTCCAAGAGCATCAATTTTACTTTGTGCTTGTTCTCTTGAATCAAATTCGTATTTTGCTATTCTCATTACTTATTTATTTTATTATTTACTCTTGTTGTTATTATAGATGTAATTGTTACTCTTAACTTGTTAATGCTGCTAATTCGCTATCCGTTAATGATGTGTTGTAGTATCTTACGTCTTTTACATCACCTTTGAAATTAATGTTAGAATAATCAAAATTCAATTCACTTAATCCACTTACTGATTGATTTGCAGCTGAACCATATCTCGAGATAGAGACGCCATTTACAAACAACTTATAATTACTACCAACAGAATCATATTGTATTGCAATCTTGTTGTTTGAAATCCAGTCAAATGAGCCTACAAGGAACTGAATATTAGCAGTACCACCACCTCCGAAATAAACCCTCAACTGTCCATTAGCTCTATGTTGTATAATTAAAGCATTAGTAAAACTAACTGATGGAGAAGATATTGTAATATATCCACCACCTCCTTCTGGTATATTTAAAGAAGCTCTAACTTCTAAATACAATACACCTTCACTATCATTAAAGACTTGCTCATTACCAGCATCATTGCAAATATCAGCCGACCTCGTTACTGCACCACCTTGTGTTGGTATGTAAGATGTAGCGCAGCTTCCTTGTTCAAACATTGCTCCATACATTAAAAATTGTTTTGTATCACTTCCAATAACCCTTATTAAATTTGATGGAGAGGTAGGTGTAATAGATGAACTTGTTGCTACATAAACTACAACTCTATA
>Ga0224509_10000493_pt1 | contig 10965 bp, 10 predicted proteins | sample SF_Jan12_sed_USG_5_FD_170158 | JGI IMG/M metagenome (GOLD analysis project Ga0224509, IMG submission 170158) | Sediment microbial communities from San Francisco Bay, California, United States - SF_Jan12_sed_USGS_24 | ecosystem: Environmental > Aquatic > Marine > Sediment | place: USA... | reverse complement strand
AACGTCGTCATGGCTATCTTGGTAATATAAGTCCGGCTGCTTTCGAGGAGCGTAACCAAAACAAATTTCAAACGGTCCATTAAACGGGGGTCGAACCATTGCCCTCGTAAGCGGCCGCTAAGCTGATAGGATATCTAGGGGCCGCTGCTGACCCAAACCGGTCAATAAGAAGAACCCAGAATTGACAAAATCCTCTGTTGTAGGAGGATAGGCGTTGCGATAAAGGCAAATCTGGCGAAAGCCAGAGACGCAAAGCCACGGGTCCTCGCTTCCTCCGCGACGCATTCTGCTACGCCACGAAGGACCCCAAGATCGCCGGGCTGCCGAGCCGGAGTTTTAGGGTGATCAAGGAGGTGCTGGCTATGCGTAGGTTGCTATTGTTGTTGGTTCTCGTGCTCGCGGCATGTGGTGGTAGCAGTGGTGGTTCCAGAGCCACGCCGGAACCGGTTCAACACGCGCCGGAAATTTCGAATCTCAGTCTGTCGCCAGATACAGCGATGTATATGGACGGTGACGGCAGCGTTCTCGCGACAGTAGAACTTTCGTTTACTGACCTCGGCCGCGATGTACAAAGAATGCAGGTCGAAATGTGGGATGGTACGAGCTTTACGATTGAGATTTCTGAACCGATAAATACGGTGTCCGGAACACTTACCGAGGAATTCGATGTTTCTACCGCCGAACTCGGTCAATGCACCGTCGAGATCTGGCTAATCGACGCAGCTGGCAATGCTTCGAATCACTTGAGCGCTGCTATTTCGGTGATTGAACATGCGCCCGAAATATCGAATTTCATCTTGTCGCCGGATACTGCTGGGTTCATGGAGGGTGACGGCAGCGTTCGCGCATCGGCGCAGTTGGACTTTACGGACCTCAACCAGGATATACATGTATTGCGGATCGAGATGTCGGATGGCACGAGCCTTACAATTGAAGTTACTGAACCGATCAACACGGCATCCGGAACGCTTACCGAGGAATTCGATGTATCAACAGCGGATATCGGAGCACTAACTGTCGAGATCTGGTTGGTCGATAACGCTGGTCAAAGCTCGAATCACTTGAGCGCCCATGTTCAGGTGATCGGCGATACGGCTGATGCGTCTGCGTGGCTGGAGCGTGAGACAGGACTACCGAATGTCTTGAACGATGTCCATTGGAACGGTTGGCAGTTCCTGGCTGTAGGAGAAAACGGAACGATTATGCTCTCCGCGGACGGTATCGCCTGGACGACAGTGGATTCTGGTACCGAAGTGGACCTGAATGCGATCGCATGGGACGGCTACGATTATGCCGTTGTCGGGGAAAAGGGGACGGTACTTTTTTCCAGCGACGGCGAAAATTGGACGATACAATACAAGGGCGCTGACAATATCTCGCTGCGGGCGGCCGTTTATGCCGGCTGGCAATTGATTGCTGCCGGGATGAACGAAGGCAGCTCCGATACGGCATTCGTCATGAGTTCGGTTGACCACGGTCAAACCTGGTTGCTCGCTAATGTGCTGCCCCAGAGCGGTAGGTCGATTACCGACATTGCGCGTGGTAACTCCGGGTTCGTCGCGACAACAAAGATCGAGATATACGGGAATGACAGGGAGGCACGCGTCCTGACGTCCGTTGATGGGCTAACCTGGGTCGAGGTTATCGTCAGCACGGCTTCAGTATCGACCCACTCGATTCTTTATGATGGAAGCCGCTACTGGGCCGGGGGGCGTGTTGGCAGAATATATACGTCGCCGGACGGCATCAACTGGACCGAACTGCAAACACCTGCTCAAGCCACTATCTTTAATGCCGTAGCGTCGTCCGGGACGACCTTCATCGCGGACGGTGAAAACGAATGGATCGGTTGGGGTCCTGTGCCGGAAACTGCTGTGGCTACTTCCGACGATGGTGCCAGCTGGGTTTGGTTCGCTATCGATACCAACTACGATAGTCGTGGACTTGCATGGGGCGATGGTCGCTTCGTGTCCGTTGGCTGCGCGGGTACCGAGCACGGGTGCGCCGGCTTTGAACCGAACGAAGGAGGCGCGATATTTAGTACTGAGTAAGCGATAAGCAAAACCGGGGTCGAACCGAGGTTTCTCGAGCTGGAATGCTTAAACCTCGGTTCGACCCTATTAACAGTTACACAGCGGCAGCGGCCTAGAACATGAACTGGTTCTCATCCATCTGCATCAGCGAATCGGGGCCCGTCGACATGGTCTCCAGCAGAGATGTGGTTCGCGGCAGGATCTTGGCGAAATAGAATTCCGCAGTCTGGATCTTTGCACGATAGAACGCTTCTTCCGGCGTACCCTGCTCGAGCCTCTTGTACGCGGCTCGCGCGCTGGCGGCCCACGCGACGCCCAGCAACACGTAGCCGGAGAACATGATGTAGTCGACCGAGGCAGCGCCCACGGCATCGCGATTGCGCATGGCGGCAAAGCCGATTTTCCGAGTCAATGACTTCCACTGCTTCGTGAGCCGGACCAGCGACTTCAGATAGGGTCTGATTTCCTTGCGGCTACGCGACCGTTTGCAGAAGTCCAGGATGAAGCTCGTAACCGGGGCCAGCGCCTCGCCGCGTGTGCCGAGCACTTTCCTGCCCAAGAGGTCCAGTGCCTGGATGCCCGTGGTGCCCTCATAGAGCGTGCCTATCCTGGCGTCCCGCACGTTCTGTTCCAGGCCCCACTCATTAATATAGCCATGCCCGCCAAAACACTGCAGCCCCAGGTTTGCACTTTCGAACCCGGTCTCGGTGAGAAATGCCTTGATGATGGGCGTCAGGAAACCGAGGACATGGTTGGCGAGTTCGCGGGCTTCAGGGTCCTCGGATTTCGTCAGGATGTCGCCCTGGGTACTGGCGAAATAAATCAACGCGCGCCCGCCTTCGGCAAACGCTTTCTGCGTCAGCAACATGCGGCGGACGTCGGGATGTACGATGATCGGGTCCGCAGGCCCGCCAGGATTCTTGGGGCCGGACAGGGAACGCATCTGCAGGCGATCCCTGGTGTAGGCGAGAGAGTTCTGGAAGGCGAGTTCCGAATGCGCGAGCCCCTGTAACCCGGTGCCGAGGCGGGCGAAGTTCATGAAGGTGAACATGTAGTTCAGGCCCTTGTTTTCCTCCCCGACCAGGTAACCGGTTGCGCCATCGAAATTCAGCAGGCACGTCGAGTTGCCGTGAATGCCCATCTTGCGTTCCAGGGCTCCGCAACTGACATTGTTGCGCTCACCGATCGAGCCGTCTTCGTTGGGAATGAACTTGGGTACGATAAACAGCGAGATACCCTTCGTGCCCGGCGGAGCGTCGGGCAAACGTGCCAGCACGATGTGCACGATGTTCTCCACAAGGTCGTGTTCGCCGGACGAAATAAAGACTTTCGAGCCGGTAATGCGATAGGTGCCGTCCGTCGCCTGTTCGGCTTTGGTCTTCAGGAGGCCGAGGTCCGTGCCGCAATGCGCCTCGGTCAGGCACATAGTGCCCGTCCAGCGACCGCTGACCAGTGGCTTCATGAAGATTGCCTTCTGCTCCTCGGAGCCGTGCTCTTCAATGGTCTCCATCGCGCCATGGGACAGGCCGGGGTACATGGCCCAGGACCAGTTGGCCGTCCCGTTCATCTCGCGAATCGGCAACCCGATAGACATCGGCAGGTCCTGGCCACCGTATCGGGAGGGTTGATCCAGTGACGGCCAACCTCCATCGACGTATTGCTGGTAGGCCTCCTTGAATCCGGGAGGGGTCCTGACCTCACCATCTTCCAGCATCTCGCAACCGGCCTCGTCGCCCACAGCATTGAGCGGGGCGACCACCTCCTCTGAAAACCGGCTGGCTTCGCCGAGAATTGCGTCAATCAGTTCCTGGTTGACCTCTTCGCAGGCAGGCAACGACTGGTAGTGTCTTTCGAAGTTCAGCAGGTCCTGCATAACAAACTGCATGTCCCGTAGCGGTGCTTTGTAGGTCGTCATACCAGCTCTCTCCCTGGCGACAGCAGGCTATCGCCAATTTCAGCGTACATATGTACGCACAACTGTACCACCAGTTTGCTAGGATGCAACGATCTGGTTCACAAACTGGCCAATTCCGCGATGCAGGGGTGAGTTGTTGAAGGTCTCCAGAAAGCAGCAAAAAGCAGAAACCCGGCAGAGACTCATGGACGCGGCGGCCGCTGAGTTGGCCTCCGGCCGGAGTTTCGACACGCTCAGCCTGAGGGAGGTCGCCAAACTCGCCGGGATCGCGCCGACGTCTTTCTACCGTCATTTTCACGACATGGAAGGTCTGGGACTGGCGCTTATCGAGGAACAGGCCGAAACACTGCTGACCCTGATGCATCGTGTCCGGGAACAGACATCGGAAGGCCGCTCGCTGATCAGGGCCTCGGTCGAGACGCTGTTCGACTACATCTTTGGCAACCAGGGCATGGCGCGAATGATTCTGCAGGAGAGCATGTCCCGGCAGTCTGCGTTTCGTAATGCGGCGGAGAAACTCCTGGTGACGATGTCCAGGGACCTGGCGGATTTCCTGGTCTGGGACGCCGAGAAAAGAGGCGTACCGCTGGGCTATCCGCGGCTCGCCGCGGATTCCACGGTTGCCATCTTGTTTACTACCGGAATCGCGCTGCTCGACACGCCAGCGGAGGACCGCGACCGGCACATCGAGGCCGCCATCATAAAGGTGCGCATGATCATGCGCGGGTCCGAAGCCATGGGGCAGGGGTAGGTGGCGTGAATCGCTGCTTTTCCTGGGTAACGTAGCCTCAGCCGATCGCCTGCCGATACATGCTGTTCTTCTCTTAGAGCTTCTGCAGCCTGGCGGCAACGCCCTTCAGCAACTGGATGAGTATCCACAGAAACGCCAGTGGCAGGATGATGGTCTGCAGCACAAACAGCACGATAAGGTCCACGATGTGCTCGGTCGCGTTCGAGGCACTGTCTTTCAGGTTTTGCAATCGTTGCGACACATTTACAGCGGCAAGAGACTCGTCGAGTGCGGCGTTGAGCCGCTCCATGATCGACCCATCTGAATCGGTTGGGGCTTCGACTTCTTCGTTCATGCCCTCGATATCCTTCGTTGTCATTTCGATCGCCGCGGTGGCTTCTTCCTGCCGCGGTGCCAGGAACACGTCGCTGACCAGGTTCGTGGCAATCACCAACACCGGAATGATGAATCGAACGCACAGCATCACGAGGGCAATCCTGGAGGCCGCCGCGGCGACTTTGCTCTTTGCCAGCCCTGGCCACCACAGGGTCACCACTGCAAACAACGTCGCGGCTATCAATGCCACAGTCACGCCCCATGCGGCCGTGATACCCAGCAAGACGTTTTGCAGGCCCAGGGAACTCGCGGCCACCAGCATGACGCCCGAAAATCGTTCTATAAGGTCGTTGACCGGGTCCAGGATCTGGCCCACCGCTACGGTCACGCCGACGCCGACTTCCGTGCTTTGCACAACCGAGATTACGCCGTTGAGGGTACGCGCCGCGGCGAACGTCACCAGCGCCCGCTTGAAGGCGTCCTCCGCGTAGGACTCGGCCGTATCGTCGGCAATGCCACTGACTGCGGCCGCCAGCGCGATGAGGGCCAGCAATGTCCAGATGATCCGTCGTTCTTTCATGGCTTTCGTCGACCCTCACGACCCTGAGTGCTGAACCAATCCTGCCACGAGCCAGCCTACCAGCACCAGCGCCTGGGGCAATCCGCCATGACCTCCGGACCTGTTGTACAATGCGGCTTATAATTTGATGGTCAATCCAACTTGAAGGAGTGACAACATGAGCCGTCTGACAGAAGTACGTTCTCAACTGAATCAGCGGGGCAAGTCGGTTGTCAGTTACGGTGCCGATCTCCTGGAATGGTCCGCGGAGAAGAACCTGGCTGTCGCTGGCGATATCGCAAGCTTCGCCGTTGCGCAAATTCGCCTTTCGGTTGAGGCGCAGGATTTCGCGGAATATCGCGCGGAACTTCAGGAATCGTTTTCCGGTTTCGGCGAGACCTTGAAGGAACATGGACAAGACTACGTCGCCAAGCTCAGGGACGTGCCCGGGGATTTTCGCAAGGTTGTTGACCCCCAAATCAGTAAGTCGTCGCGCAAGACCGGCGCAAAGAAGAAAGCAGCCGCGAAGAAGACCGCTACGAAGATAGCTGCATGATTCGAACGATATTCAATCAGAAAGGCGGGGTCGGCAAATCCACGATTGCGTGCAATCTTGCCGCGGCGGCGACGAGAATCGGCCGGCGCGCTGTGGTCGTCGATCTCGATCCACAAGGCAACTCAACGAGTTATCTCGGCCATGACGGTCAGGACGGAATCGTCGGGATGACCGAATTCTTCGAGTCGCTGCTCAGCCACAAGTACCGAAGCATGTCCTCGGACGATTTCGTTCGCGAAACCGCGTTTCCGGGACTTTTCCTGGTGTCCGCAAACCGCGAAATGGCCGAACTCGAACAGAAGCTGTCCGCGCGCCACAAGATTCTGAAGCTTCGCGAATTCGTACGGGACCTCGCAGCGTTGTACGACGATGTGTTCCTGGACACTCCGCCAGCGTTCAATTTCTTTTCACTATCAGCGCTGATTGCCGCTGAAACGGTTCTGGTCCCGTTCGATTGCGACGAATTTTCGAGAGATGCGCTGTTCGAGCTGCTGCAAAATATCGAGGAGGTGCGAGAAGATCACAATGCATCGCTCCTGTTCGAGGGTGTCGTTATCAACCAGTTTCAGGCACGCGCCAATTACCCCAAACACGCGGTCGCCCAACTCAGCGACGCCGGCGTCCTGGTATTGGAACCGTTCGTTTCAATGTCGGTCAAGGTTCGGGAGTCGCACAGCGCGAAGAAACCGCTCGTCTTGATGGAGCCGCGCCACAAGATCAGCCAGGAATTTGTGGGTCTGTACTCAGCCTTGTCGAGCGCTGGCGGACAATTGTTGCATTCCGTAGCCTGAAGAAGCAAAAGCTGATACCGATTTCAGGACGTTCAGCGAAAAGAGGCACCGAAGTGCCTCTTTTTTTTGATCGCAACAGCGAAAAAAGCTGTGTTGTTAATCCTCGAAGTCAGCCGTATCCGTCAAGTGGCGCCCACCGTCGTGCAACGGCGAGAAGTGCCAGGCGCGCAGTTTCCAACCGCCCGACTCCTTGACGACCGCGGTAGTGACCCGGGTGCGGTAATTAGGCACCTTGCCCGCTGGCGACTCGATGACACCCTCGAGGTAGTAACGAACCATCACGACGTCTTTTCCGAGTTCTGTAGCCTCCGGATAGAAAACTTTCGTCGCCTGCGATCCAGCCAGCTGCTCTTCGAGTTCTTCTGCAGTCGCCTTGGCGCTGGTACGGAAAAAGCTGCCATCGGAGTTGGCATCCAACGTCCCCTTTTCGCTGGTCAGGGCGGCCTGTGTCTTGAAATCCTGATCATTTCGGGCCTGCCAGTATTTCTCTATAACATCCACCGCCTCTTTCTCAGCGGCGCTCTGGGCATAAGCACCGGTGGAGAACAAAACCAAAAACGACACACAAACGAGTTGAGCGATTGCTCGCATTTTTCTTACCTCTCTTCGATTGACTTGCCACCAGATTTGGGCGGATCCGAGGTTCCGCTAATCCCTGGTCTAAGTCAACCAGACGGCGCCCTCTGAAAGGACAGGGAAATACATCGCTGCCGCGAGGGGCAAAGCGTCGCAATTGGCCAGACCAATTGAGAAAAAAGGAGTAAACTATGTGTCGATAAGCCAAGCATTTACCGAAGAGACATGAACACGCCAGCGAACGAAGCGAATTCGGGAATGGCATATGGTCTCAGCGACGAACTGTTCGCAAGACTGGTAGCACTGCGGCGCTGGTTTCATCAACATCCGGAACTCGCGTTTGAAGAGGCAGACACCGCGCAGCGGATCATCGCGGAGCTCGAACGCCTCAATATACCTTACGACTATGCCGGCGTCGGTCACGCGGTCATCGGTCACATCCCGGGAGTGGATTCCACCAGGCTCGCCATCGGCCTGCGCGCGGAAATGGATGCGCTGCCGGGTGACGAGACCACGGGCGTGGCGTACGCGTCCGTGAATCCGGGCAAGATGCATGCCTGTGGGCACGGCGCGCACATGGCAATGTTGATCGGTGCCGCGGAGCTGCTTTGTTACGACCCGCCGCCGGGTCCGGTACGGTTAATTTTTCAACCGGCCGAGGAGAGTGGCGGCGGCGCGAGGACGGCGATTGCGGACGGCGCGCTGCAGAAAGTTGCGGCGATCTTCGCGGGTCACGTGACTCACGAGTACCACACGGGTCAAATCATGGTTCGCGACGGCATCGTCACCGCACAGTCGGACCGCTTCTCGATCCGCATCCGCGGCAGGGGCGGACATGGCGCACGACCGCACGAGGCGGTCGACGCCGTCGTCATCAGCGGATTCCTCATCACGGCTTTGCAGACGCTGGTGTCGCGGGAGACCAATCCTTTCCACCCCACCGTCGTTACGATTGGCAAGATCCGTGCAGGTTCGGCGCCGAATGTGATCGCCGAAGAAGCGCAACTCGAAGGATCGATCCGAACCTCCAGACCGGACGTGAGGCACCATATCCTGCATGGCATCGAGCGCATGATCACGGCTGCCGCCGAGTTGCACAACGCGGAGGTAACTGTCGCTTTCAGTGGAGGATACCCTCCGGTGGTTAACGATCCCGCCGGTGCGACGATCGCGCGGGCGGCGGCAAGACAGATTGCCGGCACCGACAACGTGGTAGGTTCGGAGCATCCGAGCATGGGATCCGAAGACTTTTCCTTCTTCCTGGATCATGTACCCGGCGCATTCGTGCGCCTGGGCGCTCGCGAAGAGAATTGGGAGCCGGTGCCGTTGCACAGCCCTGCATTCGACATCGACGAGAAGTCGCTTGCGGTCGGCACGCGGTTCTACGATCAGGTGGTCCGGACTGCGCATGCCGAGATCGGGACCGGGCGCGATGGAGTTTGAGCGCTGTGCAACGCCGACCGTCGGCATCGAATGGGAACTTCAGTTACTGGACGCCGAAACGTTCGATCTCCGGCCCGGCATCATGCCGCTCATGGAGCTCTATCCCGACGGCGATTTCGTCAAACCGGAGTTCGTCCAGTCCTGCGTCGAGCTGACGAGCCCTGTCTCGCAGACAAGCGACGATGCGGTTCGGCATATCGGTCAAACCTTGTCCAGGGTCCTCCGGCGTTGCGAGGAACTCGGCATGACCGCGTGCGGTGCCGGCACGCATCCTTTTTGCCGGCGGCTTGCACTCATTACACCGACGCCCCGGTATTTGCGCATCGAAGAGTCCCGAGGGATTCTCGCGCACACGCAAATTACGTTTAGCACGCACGTGCACGTCGGCATGCCCTCCGGCGACGACGCCATGCGTGCGATGTCGCGCCTGATACCGGCACTGCCGGCATTCATCGCGCTCTCGGCCAACTCGCCATTCTGGCGCGGGTACCAGACCGGGCATGTCGCATACCGACACCGTATCCTCGCAACGGCGCCGAACTTCGGGTTACCCACTTCCTTCAGCCGCTGGGCGGATTTCGTACAGTTTTATCACGCCGCACTCAGTTGCGGCATGATCGAGCATTTCAAGGACATCCACTGGGATATTCGACCCCATCCCGATTTCGGTACGATCGAGATCCGCACCATGGATGCTGCATGGGACCTGCAGAGCCTGCACGCGCTGGCGGCTTTCGCCCGCGCAGTAACTGTTTGCATGTCGCGTGCGACGGATAACGACATTCGCCGGATCTTGCCGGCGGAGCTGCCCGTCTGGGTCGAACGGGAAAACCACTATCGTGCCGGTCGCAGCGGGCTCGATGCGGACTATATCTTTGACAAAGATGGTCGACACCGACCGATACGCGGTTTGATCGATGACCTGATCGCGCTGTGCGCTCCGGTTGCGGAAGAGATTGGCGAAAGCAAGGGCCTCGCGTTAGCCAGGGAGATACTCGACGGTCGTGCAGGCTACTCTGCACAACTCGATACATTTTCCGCGACCGACTCGACGCAGGCTGTCACCGCGGAGCTCGTCAAGCAGCTGCAACATTGGCACGACTGACGTCGCCGGCAACGACGTGAAGCCCGGTTATCTAAATCTGTCCGAATCGGGCGAGCTTGCGGCACGTGCGGCTGATGCCTGGCGGCGTCTGCAAGACTGCGACCTCTGCGCCCGCTACTGCCACATGAACCGAATGAGCACTATCAAAGGAGCCGTATGCCGGACAGGCGAGTTTGCGGTTGTGCATAGCCATGGCCCGCATCATGGCGAAGAAAACGTGCTGCGCGGGCGTAACGGTTCCGGCACGATTTTCTTCAGCTGGTGCAATCTTCGTTGCGTGTACTGCCAAAACTGGGAAATCAGTCAAAAGGGCGTTGGCCGGGAAATCGAGCCGGAGGGGCTCGCGGCGATGATGCTGGATCTTCAGGCCATGGGCTGCCACAACATCAATTTTGTGACGCCGAGCCACGTCGTCGCGCAGATAATCGCGGCCGTTGATATTGCGGCGAATAAAGGACTCGAGGTGCCCCTCGTATACAACACAGGTGGTTACGACAGTCTTGAAGCCCTGCGCTTGCTCGATGGCATCATCGACATTTACATGCCGGACATGAAGTACGCTGATCCCGGAAAGGCGCACCAGTTCTCCCACGTCCGAAATTACGTCGAAGTGAACCGCGCTGCGATCAAGGAGATGCACCGCCAGGTCGGTGATCTTGTCACGGACGATAACGGAATCGCGTTGCGGGGACTCCTCGTGCGACATCTCGTGCTGCCGGAGAACATCTCCGGAACAAAAACGATACTCGAATTCCTGGCAGAGGAGGTCTCGGCCGATACCTGTCTCAATCTCATGGACCAGTACCGGCCCTGTTACCGGGCAGACGAGAATCCGCCGCTCGACCGCGCGATTACAGGCCATGAATTTTCCCGGGCTCGCGCCTGGGCCGTCCAACTCGGCCTGCATCGATTTGCGTGAGT
>Ga0224509_10000491_pt1 | contig 10985 bp, 9 predicted proteins | sample SF_Jan12_sed_USG_5_FD_170158 | JGI IMG/M metagenome (GOLD analysis project Ga0224509, IMG submission 170158) | Sediment microbial communities from San Francisco Bay, California, United States - SF_Jan12_sed_USGS_24 | ecosystem: Environmental > Aquatic > Marine > Sediment | place: USA: California... | reverse complement strand
TGGCGCTCCGCCTCTCTCTCTCGGCGCCGCGGGAGCACCGGCCTGAAGGGGCCGGAGCCGGCGATGGCGAAGCGCCGGGCCCGGCGCGCGAGACGCTCTGCTGGTTCGACGCCGGGGGACCGGTTCCGACTTCGCGCTACGAGCGCGACACGCTGGCCGAAGGCCGGCGCCTGACCGGGCCCGCGATTGTCGAAGACGCGTGGTCGACCGTGGTCCTGCCGCCGGGGGCCACGCTCGAAGTCGACCGATCGGGGCATCTCCATATCGAGGTGGGGGAAGCGGCATGACCGCGGCCGTCGATCCCTTCACCCTGGAGGTGATCCGCAACGCGCTGACGGCGATCGCCGAGGAGATGTCGCTGGTCGTCATGCGCTCGGCGCGCTCGCCGCTGCTGCGCGAGGCCGGCGACCTGTCCTCGGCCCTGACCGACGCCTCCGGCGAGCTGATCGCCCAGGGGCGCGACATCCCCATGCACATGGGCGTCATGAGCTTCACCGTGAAGGAGTTCCTGAAGCGGGTGCCGGCCGCGCGCCTCAGGCCCGGCGATGTCTGGTTCCTCAATTTGCCGGAGATCGGCGGCAACCACCTGCCGGACGTCAAGGCGATCCGCCCGGTCTTCGCGGAAGGCGCGCTGCAGGCCTTCGCGGTCAGCCTGGCGCACTGGGCCGATATCGGCGGGGCGGTGCCGGGCAGCTACGTGCCCAGTGCGACCGACGCCTGGCAGGAAGGTCTGCGCCTCTCGCCGCTGCGGCTGTTCTCGGCTGACGGACCCGAACGCGAGAAGCTCGACCTGGTGCTCGCCAATGTCCGCGGGGCCGACGAGCGCGAGGGCGACATCCTGGCCCAGATGGCCGCCTCGCGGGCGGCCGAGCAGCGCCTGCACGAGCTCTTCGCGCGTCACGGCGTCGCAACCGTGCAGAATGCGATCGCCGGACTGCACGACCGGGCGGAAAGCCAGATGCGGCAGGCCCTGGCGCTATTGCCCGAGGGCACTTACGAGGGCGAGGACTGGCTCGACGACGACGGCGCCGGCGGCGAGCCGATCCCGATCCGCGTGCGCATCGAGCTGGCCGGTGACCACGCCGTGTTCGATTTCTCGGGTTCCGGCGACGCGGCGCGCGGGCCGGTCAACACCACGCCCTTCATCGCCGCGGCCTCGGTGTTCTATGCCGTCAAAGCGCTGGTCGGACCCGACATCCAGCCCAATGGCGGCTGCTACCGCCCGCTGCGGGTGGTCACGCGGCCCGGCTCGGTGCTCGAACCCGGACCGGAGCGGCCGGTGGTCGGCGGCAACCACGAGACCTCGCAGCGGGTCGCCGACGCGATCTTCCGCGCGCTCGAGCCGGCGGTGCCCGAGCTGCTGACGGCGGGCGGGCCGACCACCTCGGGCCTGCTGCTGTTCGGCGGACGGCGCGACGACGGCGCCTGGACGACGCTCTACGAGACCCACGGCGGCGGCGAGGGCGCACGCTGCGACCGCGACGGCATGCCGGTGATCCGGGTGCACATGTCCAACGTCATGAACACCCCGGCCGAGGTTATCGAGGCCGAGTATCCGATCCGCGTCGAGCGCCACGCGCTGCGGCGCGGCTCGGGCGGCGCCGGTGCGCACCGCGGCGGCGACGGCCTGCACCGGGAATACCGCGTGCTGGCCGACGACATGTCGCTTACCAGCATGTTCGAGCGCGCGGTCGTGCCGCCTTACGGGCTACAGGGTGGCGCGGCGGGGGCGCCGTTCCGGGTCCGGATCATCACTGCTTCGGGCGAGACCTACGCGCTCCCCGGCAAGGCCAATGTGCGGCTCGGCCGGGACGACCGGGTGATCGTCGATAGCTGCGGCGGCGGCGGCTACGGCCCGCCGGACGGCGCAGGCAACGCAAAGGAGGAAAGCGTTCCATGAGACTGGAAAACAAGAACGCCGTCGTCACAGGCGCGGCAAAGGGCATGGGGGCCGCGATTACCCTGACGCTGGCCCGCGAAGGGGCGGACGTCCTGCTGACGGCCCGCGACACCGCGGCGCTGGAGGAGGTCGCCGGCGAGGTCCGCAAGCTGGGCCGGCGTGCGGAAGTCGTGGCGGCCGATGTCACCGACGAGGCCCAGGTCAAGGCGATGGCCGAAAAGGCCAAGGCCTTCTTCGACGGCCGCATCGACATCCTGGTCAACGTGGCCGGGGTCACCGGGCCGATCGAGACGCCGGCCTGGGAGATCGAAACCGACGACTTCAGCCACGTCATCGAGGCCAACATCCGCGGCACCTTCCTGCCGATCAAGTACGTGATCCCGACGATGGTGGCCCAACGCAGCGGCAAGATCGTCAATATCGGCGGCACCTCGGGCCTGCGGGGCTACAAGTACCGCGCCGCCTACAGCTCGTCGAAGTGGGGCGTGCGCGGGCTGACCCGCACCGTGGCGCTCGATGCCGGGGAATACGGCATCAACGTCAACATGGTCTGCCCCGGCATCGTGCACACACCCCGCATGGACAAGCTCTGCGAGGAGAAGGCGCGGGTGCGCGGCTGGACATTCGACCAAGTTTACCAGGAATATGTCGAGGACATGGCGCTGAAGCGCGTGACCGAGCCGCAGGACATCGCCGACGCGGTGCTGTTCCTGGCCAGCGACGACAGCCGCAACATGACCGGCCAGGAAATCGCGGTGGACGGCGGCTGGGACGTTTGAGCGCCGGATGGGGAGGGAGCCATGTTTGCGGAATTCGATCTGGTCATGCCCGGCGACCTCGACGAGGCGCTGGACATCCTCGCCGAGGCGGGCGGCGACGGCGACGCCGGGATCCTGCCGCTGGCCGGCGGCACCAATCTGGTCGTCGATCTGCGCGCCCGCCGGATACGCGCGGACAAGCTGGTCGGGCTCGGCAGGATCGCCGCGTTGCGCGGCATCGAACGGAGCAACGGCCGCGTCACCATCGGCGCCGGGACCACGCTGAGCGACATCCTGCGCGACCCCGGCATGGTGGAGGCCGCGCCCTCCCTGGTCGACTCCGCGCGGGTCTTCGCCGGGCAGATGGTGCGCAACACCGCCACGGTCGCCGGCAACGTCTGCTGCGGCTCGCCCGCGGCCGATACCGTGCCGCCGCTCTTGTCGCTGGACGCGGAGGTCACGCTCGCAGGCAAGGGCGGCACCCGGAACGTTCCCCTTGCCGATTTCTTCCTCGGCTACCAGGAGGACGAGCGCCGGCCCGCCGAGCTGGTCACGAAGATCGCCTGGGACGCGCCGAAGCCCAAGTCCGCCAACCTGTTCTACAAGCTGGCGCGCCGCAAGGGCGACGCGATTACCGTGGTCGGCGTCGCCGTCACGGTCGCCGTCGAAGCGGGCAAGTGCACTACGGCGCGCATTGCGCTGGGCGCCGTCGCGCCCGTCGTGAAGCGGGCGCGAGAGGCCGAGGCCCTGCTGGAAGGCGAGGCCCTGACCCCGGAGCTGATCGAGGCGGCGGCACGGCAGGCGGCCGAGGACTCGAGCCCGATCGACGACGTCCGCGCCTCGGCCGACTACCGGCGCCACAGCGTGCATGCCTTGACCCGCCGTCTGCTGTCGCAGGCCTGGGCGCAGGTTACAGAGGGAGGCTGAGCGCCATGCGCGAGACCGAGACGATCACCCTGGAGATCAACGGGCGCAGGCGCGAGATCGCGGCGCCGCCCAATCAGACCCTGCTGGAGACCCTGCGGGAACACGGCTATTTCGAGGTCAAGAGTGGCTGCGAGAAGGGCGACTGCGGCGCCTGCGCCGTGCTGGTCGACGGCGAGGCCGTGGACAGCTGCCTGACCCTGACCGGGACGCTGGAGGGACGGGCGATCACGACCGTGGCCGGGCTGAAGCGCGGCGAGGAACTGCATCCGCTGCAGGCGGCCTTCGTGAAGCTCGGGTCCATACAGTGCGGCTACTGCACGCCGGGCCTGATCATGGCGGCGCAGTCCCTGCTGAACGAGACGCCGGACCCTGGCGAAGAGGACATCCGCCTTGCCCTCAGCGGCAACCTCTGCCGCTGTACGGGATATACCAAGGTTTTCGACGCGGTACAGGAAGCAGCTCAAGTCCTGCGTGAAGAGGAGTCGGGGTTATGACCGAGACCGAATCCTGGGCCAACGTCAACCTGCGTCAGGTCGGCCGACCGCTGGCGCGCACCGACGCGCCGGGCAAGGCCGCGGGCAAGACCCGCTATGCCGGCGACTACACCATGCCCAACATGCTGCACGCCAAGGTGCTGCGCAGTCCCGAGGCCAGCGCGCTACTGCGCCGGATCGACGTCTCCAAGGCCCGGGCGCTGCCGGGCGTCGCCTGCGTGCTGACGGCGGCCGATCTGCCGGACCGCAAGGCCTCCACCGACATACCGGGGCAGACCGGCAAGAAGAAGCTTGCGACCGATCAGCAGGTCCTGGTCAAGGAGCGGGTGCGCTACCACGGCGAGCCCCTGGCGCTCGTCGCTGCCGAGACCCAGGCGATCGCCGAGCAGGCGGCGGAGCTGATCGATTTCGAGCTCGAGCCGCTGCCCGGGGTCTACGATCCCTTCAAGGCGATGAGGCCCGGCGCCCCCGTAGTCACGGCGCCCGACAACGTCGTCGGCGAGCACAAGGTGCGAAAAGGCGATATCGAGAAGGGTTTCGCCGAGGCCGACGAGATCATCGAGAACACCTTCCGGACCCAGTTCATCGAGCACGCGTTTCTCGAGCCGGAGGTCGGGCTCGCCTGGATCGACGAGAACGACGTCATCAACATCCGCGTCGCGACCCAGGTCATCGAGCACTTCCGCCCCATCGCCGAGGCCGTCGGCGTGCCGCACAACAAGGTGCGCATTCTGGGGGCTCTGGTCGGCGGCGGCTTCGGCGGCAAGGAGGACGTCACCGTCGAGATCTACCTGGCGCTGCTCGCCCAGGCCACCGGCCGGCCCGTGCGCCTGGCCTATACGCGTGAAGACTCCATGTTCGGCCACGGCAAGCGCCATCCCTTCGTGATCACCCATCGCACTGGCTTTACCAAGGACGGCAGGATCACGGCGGTGAAGGTCACGATCACGGCCGATTCGGGAGCCTACGTGTTTCTCAGCCCCTATGTCCTGCTCTACGCCACGGTGGCGGCCCCCGGGCCCTACCGGGTCGACAACGTGCACGTCGATGCGGTGGCCGCGGCCACCAACAACATGTTCACCAGCGCGTTCCGCGGCTTTGGCGCGGCGCAGGCCTGCGTCGCCCACGAGGCACAGATGGACGAGGCGGCCAAGGCGCTGGGCATCGACCGGATGGAGCTCAGGCGGCGCAACTTTATTCGAACCGGCGACAAGCTCGTCACCGGCCATCCGATCGAGAGCGCGGTCTGGGCCGATGAGTGCATGACCAAGGCCTGGGAGGCGCTCGGCGAGCGCACGCCGGACGCGGGCCCCGTCAAGACCGGCCGGGGCGTCGCGACCTATCAGCAGAGCTATGGCCGCATCACCTGGCTGCACGACACCTCCGAGGCCTGGGTCGGGGTCGAGGTCGACGGCTCCGTCGTCGTGCGCTCGGGCGTCACCGACATCGGCGCGGGCCAGGTCTCGGCCCTCGGCCAGATCGCCGCCGAGCTGCTCGGCGTCGGCCTGGACGACGTCACCATCTACAACAGCGATTCGGCGGTCACGCCGCTCGCCGGGACCACGACCGCAACGCGCGGGCTCTACATGACCGGCAATGCCGTGCGGTTGGCCGCCGAGGCCATACGCGGGCGCTTTCTGGCCCGCGCCGCCAGGGAGTTCGGCGTCGAGCCGGGCGAGGTGGACCTGGCCGAATCGAAGGCCTTCGTCACCGACCGCCCGGACAAGTCGATGGCTTTCAAGGCCCTCGTGGCGCTCTGCGCCTCCGAAGGCGTCCACCGCTCGGAGCTGGTGATGTTCCGGGCGCCCTTCACCGGCCAGATCGACCCGGAGACCGGGCAGGGCCGGGTGCACCCGGACTATGCCTACGGTGCGCAGGCGGTCGAGGTCGCCGTCGACACCGAAACCGGCGAGGTCACGGTGCTGAAAAGCGTCGGCGCCCACGACGTCGGCCAGGCGATCAACCCGGACGCGGTGGCCGGGCAGATCGAGGGCGGCGCCGCCATGGGCCAGGGCTATGCGCTGAGCGAGGAGCTGTGCTACGAGGAGGGCCGGCTGACCACGCCGTCCTTCAGCGAGTACCTGATCCCGACCGCCATGGACGTGCCGCGCTATCAGTCGATCATCCTCGAATCACGCAGCGGCCTGGGACCCTTCGGCGCCAAGGGCATCGGCGAGCCGGCCCTGACCCCGGTCGCCCCGGCAATCGCCAACGCGGTCGCCGATGCCATCGGCGTGCGGGTCTTCGACCTGCCGATCACCCCGGAGAAGATCGTGATGGCCCTGCGCCGCGCCGAGGCGGCGGAATGAAGCGGGCCCCACGGGGCAGGGGTCCGGGTTCGGCACGGCCAGTTTCCGCTGGACGCAGACCGCGGATTGCTGTCAAGGACTAGACCGGATTCGACAGGGGGGCGCAGCATGGCAGACGACGTGACCGCGACCGGCGACCGGGCCTTCACGACCGAGACCGTGTACGGCATGGGCAGCGAGCCGACCTATGCCGGCGCGCTCAGCTTCATGCGCCGCCGCTATACGCGCGACCTGGCCGGCGTCGACGTGGCGGTCAGCGGCGTGCCGCTGGACCTCGCCACGACCAACCGGCCCGGGGCCCGTTTCGGCCCGGCGGGCATTCGCGCCGCCTCCGCCCATCTCTCCTGGCACGGCGGGCCCTGGCCCTGGGGCTTCGATCCCTTCGAGCGCTTGGCGGTGATCGACTACGGCGACTGCCGCTTCGACCATGGCAAGCCGGACGAGCTCGTGGCCTCGATCGAGGCCCATGCCAAGGCGATTCTCGATGCCGGCGTGTCCCTATTGACCCTGGGCGGGGATCATTTCATCACCTACCCGCTGCTGCGCGCCCATAACGAGGTCCATGGGCCTCTCTCGCTGATCCATTTCGACGCCCATACCGACTCCTGGCGCGAGGACGAGAGGCGGCTGGATCACGGCACGATGTTCTACCACGCGGCCAAGGAAGGGCTGGTCGACCCGGCCCGCTCGGTCCAGGTCGGCATCCGCACGCACAACGAGGAGACCCACGGCTTCAACATCCTCCACGCCGACCGGGTGCACGAGGAGGGCGTGGCCGCGACCGTTGCCGAGATCGCGCGCGTGGTGGGGGACAACAAGGCCTATCTCACCTTCGACATCGACTGCCTTGACCCCAGCTTCGCACCGGGCACGGGCACGCCGGTCTGCGGCGGCCTGTCCACCGCCCAGGCGCTCGGGATCCTGCGCGGCCTCGCCCCGCTCGACCTCGTCGCCATGGACCTGGTCGAGGTCGCCCCAGTCTACGATAGCGCCGAGATCACCTCGCTGGCCGGGGCCACCCTGGCGCTGGAGTACCTCTGCGTGCTGGCCTCCAAGCGCGCCTGAGCGCCGGCTCCGAAGATGCCCCGCGATCCACGTTACGACGTTCTCTTCGAGCCGGTGCAAATCGGACCGGTGACGGCGCCGAACCGCTTTTATCAGGTGCCGCACTGCAACGGCATGGGCTACCGCGACGTCGCCGGCATGACCGTCATGCGCGGGATCAAGGCGGAAGGCGGCTGGGGCGTCGTCTGCACCGAGCAGTGCGAGATCCACCACAGCTCCGATATCACGCCCTTCATAGAGCTCCGGCTGTGGGACGAGCGCGATGTCCCGGCGCTCGAGCGCGTGGCGCAGGCGGTCCACAAGCACGGGGCGCTGGCCGGGCTCGAGCTCGCCTACAACGGCATGAACGCACCCAATCTGTCTTCCCGCGAGGTGCCGATGGGCCCCTCGCACCTGCCGGTCGCGAGCTTCACCTATGATCCGGTGCAGGCGCGCGCGATGGACAAGCAGGACATCGCGGACCTGCGCCGTTGGCACCGGACGGCGGCGCTGCGGGCCAAGCGCGCCGGCTTCGATATCGTCTACGTCTATGCCGCCCATGCGCTCAGCGGCCTTCAGCACTTCCTGTCACGCCGCCACAACGACCGCGGCGACGAGTACGGGGGCAGCCTCGAGAACCGCGTGCGGATCGTCCGCGAGCTGACCGAGGACGCCAAGGAGGCGGTCGGCGACAGCTGCGCGGTGGCCCTGCGCTTCTCGGTCGACGAGCTGCTCGGCCCGGAGGGACTCCACCGCGAGGAAGCCCACGACATGATCGGGCTTTTGGCCGAAATCCCAGACCTTTGGGACATTACCCTGTCGGACTGGTCGAATGATTCCCAGACCTCGCGCTTCGGTGGGGAAGGGGCGCAGGAGCCCTTCGTCGCCGGCATCAAGGGCCTGACCAGCAAGCCCGTGGTCGGCGTCGGCCGCTTCACCTCGCCCGACGCCATGGTCGCGCAGATCAAGCGTGGCGTGCTCGACCTGATCGGCGCGGCGCGGCCGTCGATCGCCGATCCGTTCCTGCCCCGCAAGGTCGAGGAGGGGCGGATTGAGGATATCCGGGAATGTATCGGCTGCAATATCTGCGTCTCGGGCGACATGACCATGTCGCCGATCCGCTGCACGCAGAACCCGACCAAGGGCGAGGAATGGCGCCGCGGCTGGCACCCCGAACGCATCGCGACCAAGGCATCCGACGCCAAGGTGCTGGTCGTCGGGGCCGGTCCCGCCGGCCTGGAATGCGCCCGCGCCCTGGGCGCACGCGGCTATGAGGTCGCGCTTGCGGAGGCGGGAATGGAACTCGGAGGCCGGGTCGCAAAGGAATGCCGCCTGCCGGGCCTCTCCGCCTGGGGCCGGGTGCGTGACCACCGCGTGCAGCAGATGCAGAACATGACGAATGTCGAGACCTACCTCGACAGCCGCTTGACTGCCGAGCAGATCCTGGAGTTCGGCTTCGAGCACGTCGCGATCGCGACCGGCGCCTCATGGCGGCGCGACGGCGTCGCGCGCTTTATTCTGCGGCCGATCTCCATAGCGGAGGGCGCGGAGGTCCTGACCCCCGACGACCTCATGGCGGGCAAGGCGCCCTCGGGCAAGCGCGTCGTGCTCTACGACGACGACCATTACTACATGGGTGGCGTGCTGGCCGAGCTCCTGGTCGCGCAGGGCCGCAAGGTCACGCTGGTCACCCCGGCGCCCGACGTCTCCAACTGGACCCACAACACGCTGGAGCAGGGCCGCATTCAGACCCGGCTCTTGGAGCTGGGCATCGCCATTGAACCGCATCGCGCGGTCACCGCGGTCCGGGCCGGCGGCATCGAGACCGCCTGCGTGTTCACCGGACGCAAGACCGAACTCGCCTGCGACTCTCTGGTCCTCGTGACCGCGCGCCTGCCGAACGAGTCGCTCATTCAGGAGCTGACGGCCAAGCGCGACGCCTGGAAGGATGCCGGTATCCTCTCCGTCAAGGCGATCGGCGACGCGCTCGCCCCCGCGACCATCGCCGTCGCCGTCTACGCCGGCCACCGCTACGCGCGCGAACTCGACGGCCCCGAAACAGGCGACGACCCGCCGTTCAAACGCGAGCTGACGGAGGTCCTGCCGCTCTGAATGCGAAGCGGCGTCAAACACCCTCGCCAGCGGGCAGTGCCTCGGTTTGAATTCGGACGGCGCACCGGAGCGCCTGAGCGGCCGCTGGGAATTCAATCAGAGCGCCGTCACCCAGAAGCTTCACCACCCGGCCTTCGTCGGCCGCGACAGCGGGAGTGACGACGGATCGAAAGATCGCATTCAGCGCCGCCATAACGCCGGTGGCATCGTCCTGCATCATGCGGCTGTAGCCGACGACATCGAGCGCGAGAATGGCGGAGAGTCTCCGCTTCATCGCCTATTCCCTATCCAGAGGAGAGCGGCCTCTCAAGCGTGGATCTTACAGATGTATGGCAATGGACGACAGCATAGGCTAGCAGCTGCACCGAAAAGCGCCAGCATCCGAAAAACCTTCGTTGTCCTTGGCGGCTCTAATATCCGAGGTGGGGTCACGAGCAGCCGTGCTTTTGGCTTTGCGCCGAGATCTGCCGCTTGGTAGAGGGCAAACATGATCGGCTACAAAACGGACGCTCCGGGCTATTTCTTGGTAGGATTTCAAATCGAGTCACTACACGCCGGCGAGGTGGAAGGCGACGTCGGCCGCGGTCAGCGCCTTGCGCAGCGCGGTCTCGGGCCTGGCGTCGGCGATCACGTCGTCGAGTTCGGCGAGGGGGCAGACGAGCTGGAGCGAGCGGACCTCGAACTTGCCCTGGTCGACCAGCAGGATCCGGCGCTCGGCGCGCTCGATCATCGCGCGCTTGACGCCGCAGGCCGCCGTGTCCATGTCGACCGGCCCCTCCGGCGTCAAGCCGCTGGCCCCTATGAACGCCTTGGTGGCGTGATGGCGGCGCAGGAAGGCCGCGGTCTCCGGCCCGTAGACGCCGGCTTCGCGCGGGTTGTAGTCGCCCGGGCAGAGGATCACGCGCAGCTTCGGGTTCTGCCCCAGGGCGGCGGCAACGTTGAGGCTGTTGGTCAGGACCGTGAGGGGCTCGGACGCCGCCGCGAGCCGCCGGGCGAAATGGCTGGTCGTCGAGCCGGAGTCGATCATCAGCACGTCGCCCGGCTCGACGAAAGCCGCGGCCCGCGCGCCGATCCGCGAGCGCTCCTCAACGCGCTGGCGGTAGCGCTCGTTGACAGCGGGCTCGCGCGCCATGGGGCGCACCGCGGCACCGCCGTAGGTGCGCGCGACCAGGCCGCGGCGGCTCAGCTCGTCGAGGTCGCGGCGCACGGTCTCGGTCGAGACGTCGAAAGCCTCGGCCAGCGCCGGGATGCGCACGGCGGGGTTGGCACGCAATTCCGCGACGATGCGCTCGAAACGCTCGCTCCGCTTGAGCCGCGCGCTCATAAGACGTCGGGCCGGTCCAACAGGCCGCTGTCGCCGGCGAGGTCGAGAAAGGTGTAGCGGTCGCGGATCTCGCGGGCGTGGCGGACGGCCTCGCGGTAGAAGGTGGCCGGCCAGCCG
>Ga0224509_10000489_pt1 | contig 11011 bp, 6 predicted proteins | sample SF_Jan12_sed_USG_5_FD_170158 | JGI IMG/M metagenome (GOLD analysis project Ga0224509, IMG submission 170158) | Sediment microbial communities from San Francisco Bay, California, United States - SF_Jan12_sed_USGS_24 | ecosystem: Environmental > Aquatic > Marine > Sediment | place: USA: California... | reverse complement strand
TTCCATCCACTGGCCCGGCTTCGGCAGTTTCTTGCCGATGTCCGGCACAAAACTCAGCAGCAGGTACGGGAATGCCAGACCAAAGCCCAATGCCAGGAAGATCGTCACCAGGATCGCCGAGCTCTGCTGGAACGCAAAACCGATGGCGGTCGCCATGAACGGCGCTCCGCAGGGCGTTGCTACAACCACCGCGAGTACACCGGTGAAGAAGGCGGCCTTGCGTTCGCCTCCCTGCGTGAGTTCCTGCCCGACGCCCATGATGCGGGTGCCAACCTCGAAAACGCCCAGCAGATTCAGGCCGATAACGACCATGAGCATGGCAACCAGCATATTCACGGGGCCGTTCTGGAACTGGAAGCCCCAATAGACGGCGTTGCCCGCCGCACGGAAACCCAGAATCGCGAAGCCGATTACAGCGAAGGCGGCCAGTACCCCGAGCGTGTAGATCAGGCCACTCTCGCGCGCCGCTCGCTGGCTCTGCTTCGCCATATTCACCAGGCTCAGGGCCTTCATGCTCAGAATCGGGAAAACGCACGGCATCAGGTTCAGGATCATGCCGCCGAGGAAGGCATAGAAAGCCGCCTCCCAGAATCCCAGGGCGCCACCGGAGGCCATCGCCGGGCCACTCGCGGCAGCGGCTAGCGGGCCGTCAGCCTTGCTGGCATTCAGCGCGACGGCCTGGTGGACGCCGTCGCTATCCGTATAGGTAAAAATGGCACGCGTTGCTTCTTCGTCAGCAGCGCGCCGCCCGGCTTCCATGACGAAGGTGATGCCGGCACGCGTAAAACCCGCCGATTGGGTGCTGTATCTGACGAGCTTCCGGGACTCTATGTACAGGTAAGCATCTTCGAGATCCATCGGACCGTTTTCCGCGGCGATTTCGATCGTTACCTTGTCGTCCGTGATTGCGAACCGCGCCGGCCAGCCAACGTCGACGGGGAGCTTGCCACGCGCCTCGGCGAACATTCCGGCGACATCTGCGTTATCACTGCCGTCACCCACCGCCAGCGTAAGCGAGACATCCGCGCGCTCGGGCACGCAAATCTGGTCGTCGCAAACCACCCAGCGAGCCTTGCCCGCCAATTCGACGCTGTCCCCTGCTGCCAGGCCGCCAGGCACCGTGACGGTCGACATCAGCAGGATCGGCTCTTCGTAGCCGTAAGTATTCAGCTCACCGAATGGCAGGAGGTGCGGGGTTGGGAAGACGAATGCGCCGGCTTCAAACCCGTCCGGCAGATCCCAGTCAACCGACGGCTCCATGCCGGCATCCCCTGGGTTCGCCCAGTAGGCGTGCCAGGTCTGGTCGGGCTCGATATAGAAACCGACCGTGATCGAACCGCCAGCGGCTGGCAGAGTGGTTTGCTCGGCGACGAGATCGATCGTCGAGTACTTGGTCTTGACCGGCACAGCCAGCGCCGGCGCCGACAGTCCCAGCGCTACCAGCGCCAATAATAGAATGCGTGCTATGCGTGTCATTTTGCGGTTCCCGGTTTCAGGTGGCCGATTCTCTTATGTATTAGACGTTGGAACCAGTGCATATCCAGCATAAACGATGGATTTGCAGATATGCTGGAGTCTTGTGAGACCACGAGCAAGCGAGAAGTTCCGGCTCAGTGCGACCCGTAGACCACGCTCGAGCCAAGATATTGATCGCCTACAAGCCGCACCATACGGTCGCTGGCGAGGTCGTAGATCCAGATCGCATAACGCTCGCTGCCGCTCACAACCGTGTTCCAGGCCTCCGTGAGCACCAGCGCGTCCTGATCGGCCAGATAGGCCACGGCCCGATATGAGCTGGCATCGAGGATTGCCAGCACCCCGCGCGCCGATCCGTCCAGGCCCACGAGGCTATAGGACTGCGGCGCGTCCTCGTGCTTGCACAAGAGCGCCTCACGCGCATCTACCCAGAGCGCGCCGTCCAGCTGACATTTCTCGGACAACTCGGGCAACGCGCGTAATGCCCGGCTAACCACATCGAATGAGTAAATCGCGTTAGCCGGGTCCACGCTGTAGAGAATGCTCGCGGCGGACACCTGCAGTACGCGTACCCGGGAGCCAAAACGATGCCGGATGATCGTTAGCTCCTCCATTGGGCCATCGCCATAAACTCGGGCTCTGAGGTGCGCCCCATCGTCGAAGATGAGTGCTTCGGGCGCTGGCAGGTAACGGCCGTGGCGGCCATTGATCAGCGTGACCAGGCCGAAGGTATCGAGGTTGAACTGCATCAGGCGGAACGTATCCTTGCGGTTGACCGGACCGAATATGGTCAACAGCAACTGGTCGTCGCCAAACGCATCAATCTCCCGAATATCGGCATCACCCACGTTGGCAAGCACCGACACGCTGCCATCTCGCAGGTCGAGCTGACCCAGGTAGCTACCTGCAGCAAAATAGAGGTTTCCCCAGTACTCGCGCGTCTCGTCAGGCTCACACCCCGAGAACAGCAGCAGGCCAAAGACCAAAGACATTAGCCTGAAATTGACGGAGAATAGTCGCACACGTACCTCGAGACCTGACAAGAAGATGAAAACTACCGCAGCCGCACTGGTGCGTCACGCACTGGAACAGATTGGAGTACGCTATACGTTCGGCATTCCTGGTGTGCACAACATCGAACTCTACGACGAGCTCGTAGGCTCCGACAGCATCCAGCCCTTGCTGGTGACCCACGAGGGAGGTGGCGCCTTCATGGCTGACGCGATCAGCCGAGCCACTGATTCAATTGGCACCCTGGTGATCGTGCCGGCGGCCGGCATTACGCACGCGATGAGCGGCATTGGTGAAGCGTTTCTGGATGGCGTACCGATGCTCATCATCTCGGGCGGGATTCGTACCGACATGGACAAATCGTTCCAGCTGCATGATGTCGACCAGCAGGCACTGCTGAAGACGCTAACCAAAGCCCAGTACAAGATCGAACGTCACGAAGATGCAATTCCTACAGTTTACGAGGCCTACACGACGGCCGTCTCGGGTGAGCCGGGTCCGGTTTTTATCGAAATACCCGCCAACCTGCAGCTTCTGACCGGCGAAGTCGATGGTATGCCCGATGCGAATATCTCGCTGGATCGTCCGACGTTCGATTCCGGCCTGATCGACGCTGCAGTTGCGCTGCTGGCGGATGCTGAGAAACCCGGGCTGTTTGTCGGCTGGGGCGCCAAAGATGTCACTGACGACCTGATCCGTATTGCTGAACACCTGGGTGCACCGGTGGCGACCACGTTACAGGGCCTCGGCGTATTTCCCGGCAACCACCCGCTGCATGCAGGCATGAGCTTCGGTCCATCGGCGGTGCCCGCTTCAGCTAATGCATTCAAGGATTGCGACGTGATGCTCGCGGTCGGCACACGCTTCGCGGAGATCTGCACGGGAAGCTATGGTGCAGTACCGCCTGAGAAACTGATCCACATTGATATCAATAGCGAGGCCATCGGTGCCAATTACAAGGCCGCGGTCGGTATCTGTGCCGATTCGCGCGATGCCGTACCCGCGCTGGCAGACGCGTTGCTCGCCAAACTGCCTGCGCGCGACGGCTCCGCTATCGGGCAGGCCCTCGCGCAAGACAAAGCAGCGTATCGGGACGAATGGCTCGCACATGATTCCAAGGGTCGAGTGAACCCGTGCCGTTTCTTTGAAGAACTGCGGTCACAGCTTGACGACGATGCGATCGTTGTTACCGATGACGGCAATCACACCTTTCTTACCGCAGAGCTGATGCGTATCCACAAGGGCGGCGCTTACCTGTCACCCACTGACTTCAACTGCATGGGTTATTGCGTTCCCGCAACCATCGCCGCGAAGCTGGCGTTACCGGATCAGCAGGTGGTTGGCATCGTCGGCGATGGCGCATTCCTGATGACGGGCCTGGAATCAGTGACCGCCGTCTCCAACAGCATCGGTGCAATCTGGTTCGTCTTCAATGATGGCGAACTGGCTCAGATCGCGCAGGCCCAGGCCATGCCCTACCAGCGCACGGCCTGCACAGACGTGGGCAAACTGAACTACGAGGCTTTCGCGGCGGCGACCGGTGTCGAATACGTTGCGATACAGAATGACGACGATCTGCAGGACGGTATCGCCAGCACGCTTGCGGCAGCGGCTGCTAACAAGCCGGTGCTCGTCAACGTGCATATCGACTACAGCAAGAAAACGCAGTTCACTGTTGGCACTATGCAGACGAACCTGAAGCGCTTCGACACGAAGAACAAGCTACGCATCGTCGGCCGTGCCATCAAGCGCAAGATCTTTGGAAATTAGTTCTAGCGCAGCTTGCGCAGCAACTTGAATTTCTTGTCGGTGAAGGGCGCGTAGCGCACAGCGAGGTCTGGCCACCAACCACGCCTCATGACCGCTTTCATGTGACTGAACGTCCGGAACCCGTATTCGCCGGAGTAGCTACCCATGCCGCTGGGACCAACGCCGCCGAACGGTAGTTCCTCGACCGTCATGAACATCATCGTGTCATTCACGCAGGCATTGCCGCTACTGACCACCTCAAGGAAGCGCGCTTCGGCCGCAGAGTCCTTCGTAAAAATGTAGGCGGCGAGCGGTTTGTCGCCGGCACGTATGTGGCGAATCGCGGCCTCGAGGTCATCGACCTGCACGAAGGGCAGGATCGGGCCGAATATTTCTTCCTGCATGACGTCACTATCGGGCGCAACGCCGGTCAGAACAGTCGGTGCAATGTATTTCGACGCAGCATCGGTCTTGCCGCCGATGACGACGTCGCCGGAGCCAATATAAGCGGCCAGTCGCTCAAAGTGCCTGTCGTTGACGATCCGACCATAAGACTCGGACGCTGCCGGATCCTCCCCGAACATCTCGGTAACCGCCTGCTGGATAAGTGGCACCAGCTTCTCTTCGGTGTTTGCGTCCGTTAGTACGTAATCCGGCGCGATGCAGGTCTGGCCCGCGTTCGTGAACTTACCCCAGGCAATGCGACGCGCCGTCGTCAGGAGGTCAGCGTCGGGCATCACGACGCAGGGACTCTTGCCGCCCAGTTCGAGTGTTACCGGCGTCAGGTGTTTCGCCGCCGCCGCCATCACAATACGGCCAACATTACCGCCGCCCGTATACAGGATGTGGTCCCAGGGCAATTCGAGCAACGCACTCGTCTCGGGTACCGCACCTTCAATAACCTTCACGCAGTCGTTATCGAGATACTCGGGAATACGTCTCGCAATAACGTCCGACGTTGCCGGTGATAGTTCCGGCGGCTTAATAACGGCACAGTTGCCAGCGGCAAGCGCCGCAGTCAGACCGGCCAGCGTTAGCTGCAGGGGGTAATTCCATGCGCCAATAATTAAAACGACGCCAAGCGGCTCCGGCTGCAACCAACTTTTTCCCGGCTGGCCCAGCATGGGCGTATGCACTCTGCGGGTCTTCGACCAGCGCTTGAGGTTTTTCCGGCAATACGCGGCACTACCGGTCACGTAGGAAATCTCGGTTGTCCAGGCTTCCTGGGGCGCCTTGCCCAGATCCGACCTGAGGGCATCCATCAGTTCCTGCTCGCACTCGGTCATCATGCGCTCAAGTGCGGTCAACTGCTCGGCTCGCCATTGCAGGCTGCGCGTGCGCTCGGTCTCGAAGGTCGCTCGCAGCTCTCCAAACAGTGACGAATAATCAATGGGCGTGGTCATAGGTGTGGCAGCTTCAGTCATGGCAGTTTCTCAATGGGCTTTGACACTGTTGTCAGCCATCACCCTCGATTCTCGCAGAATTCCGGACCCGTTTCATGGGACGAGCGTCCAACCAGGAGGCGGACTACCAGAAGCCACCCATCCGGCAATCCAGGTAGTCCGTGCACAGGTGCCACAGGCATCCGGTGGCTATGGCACGCCACTTCCAGGAGGGAACGGCCAGCAGACCGCCGTAAATCATTGCGGCCCACTTGGTGTGCAGCGGGTGAAATCCGACGCTGCATCGACTCGGATCGAAAATGGGATCGGCCAGGAAATGATCGAGATCGATCAGCATGGTGCCCACCATGATGAGCCCCGCGGTCCGCCAGTGCTCTTTCCAGAACAACCGCGCAAATACGAAGGGCACTGCGAAGTGACACGAGTAATGAACTATGTGCCGGACCAGATCCGTAGTTCCTTCCATGCTATGTCAGGACCATCCGTTCACTCATAACCGCATTCAGTGTAACGAATCGAAGCATCAACCACAGAATGGCGCTACGCAATAGCGGAACGGAATCCCGCTCCATTGGTCAGTACCGGTATCATATGGCTCCCTGAGCCGCTGTTACCGGGCCACCAACCCATCAGGAGCAAGCATGTCTTTTCGCACCGTCTCTGTTCTTTTTCTATTTTCTCTCGCAGCGAATTCCTTCGCACAGGACCTGTCGCTCGAACAAATCATGGCGGATCCAGACTGGCTCGGGAACCAGCCGGAAGGCGCTTACTGGGGCCCCGACAATCGGACCGTGTATTTCCAGCAAAAGCGGCAGGGATCAGAGCTTCGTGACCTGATGGTGGTGGACAGCAACGATGGCGCTATCGCCCAGGTTGCCGAGTCCGACTGGTCACAGGTGTCTCGTTCGGCGGCTGTCTACAGCGAAGCCGATGATCTGCATACCTGGGTCTACTCCGGCGACATCTACCTGAGTGACGGAGACACGGTTCGCCAGATCACGCGTACTGCCGCGGCCGAATCCTCGCCGATGTTCATGAGCGATGGCCGCATCGCGTTCGTCCGTGATGGACAGGTGTTTCTGTTCGACCGAGTGACGGGGTTCACCGAGCAGCTAAGCAATCTGCAATTCGAGAAAGATCCGTCCGACGAAGAGAGCTTCGACGTCCTGCGTGCCCACCAGGAGCGCCTCTACGGCCAGCTGCGAAAGGCGAGTAAGGATGAGGAAGAGGCGCGCGAACGCGAATCGTCGCTGTTTAAACTGGATGACGCGCTGAGTCCTGCACCGGTCTATTTCGGTGACAAAGTCGCTTCGCAGGGTTTCGCGCTGTCACCGGACGGGCGCCGGTTGCTGCTTGTCACTGGCCCCAAAGATCCGGATGCCGGCAAGGTCGGAACCATGCCGAATTACGTGACGACAAGCGGCCACGTAGAAACTCGTGAAGTTCGCACGCGTGTGGGCCGCAACGGGCGCGTATCGCATTCTGTTTGGCTGGTGGATCTCGAAACAGGCGAGAAAAGCGAAATCGACCTCGGCGATTTGCCGGGTATCAACGAGGACCCGCTGGCCAAGCTGCGCGCTGGCGCAATCGAGCACTATGTCGGGCTCGGCGAGAATCGCGAAAAAGCCGAGGAACGCCTCAAGGCACCGGACACACGTGGCATTCAGATATGGGACACGCAGTGGTCAGCTGACGGCTCAGAGGTGGCCTTATGGGTTCATGCGAACGACAACAAGGACCGCTGGATTGCAACGGTCGATTTCGAGAATCTGAAACTGGTCAGCCAGCATCGCTCCAACGATGAGGCATGGGTCAACGTCTATCACGGCGAATACGGCTGGCTGAAGGACAACAAGACGCTCTGGTTCCTGGCGGAAGATCATGGCTATCTCGGTATTTATGCCCGGCACATCGACAAGCGCCGCAGTCAATCGCTTGTTGCCGGCAAACATGTGGTCTTCGACCCGATCCTCGGGCCGTCCGGCAAATTTATCTACTACCGCGCCAACGTCGAACATCCGGGTATTTATGAGATCTGGCGACTCAACGTTGCGTCCGGCAAGTCGGAACAACTAAGCAGCCTTGGCGGGGTCAACGAAGTCAGCGTGTCACCGGATGAGTCGAAGCTCCTGATCACGCACTCGGAAATCAATCGCCACCCTGAGCTGTTTGTACAGGACAATAAACCCGGTGCCACGGCGAGGCAGATCACGGACACGATGAGCGCTGAGTACAAGGCCATCGACTGGCAACAGCCGGCCATCGTCGAGGTGCCATCGTCAAATGTAGATGCACCGATCTTCACCAAGGTTTACCTGCCTGCCGACCACGACCGCTCTAAGGAATACCCGGCTGTGCTGTTCGTGCACGGTGCGGGCTATACACAGAACTCCGATATGGGATGGCCCTACTACTTCCGCGAAGGCATGTTCCACAACCTGTTGACGCAGCAGGGCTACGTCGTATTCGACATGGATTTCAGGGCGTCCGAGGGCTACGGTCGCGACTGGCGTGCCGCTATCTACCGTCAAATGGGCGTACCCGAACTCGAGGACTTTCACGATGGTGTTGACTATATGGTCGAACACTACGGTGTGGATCGGGAACGCATCGGCGTATACGGAGGCTCGTACGGGGGCTTCATGACCTTTGTTGCCATGTTCCGCGCACCAGGCCTGTTCCAGGCTGGGGCCGCACTTCGACCCGTATCCGACTGGTCGCATTACAACCACGGCTACACCTCCAACATTCTCAACACACCGGACATCGACCCCGAGGCCTATCTGATCAGTTCACCGATTGAGTATGCAGACGGTCTGCAAGACCCGTTGTTGATCGCCTCCGGCATGCAGGACGACAACGTATTTTTCCAGGACTCCGTCCTGGTGGTGCAGCGACTGATCGAACTCAAGAAAGAGAACTTCGAAATCGCCCTGTATCCGCAGGACCCACATGGCTTCGTCCACCCGGAAAGCTGGCTGGACGAATACCGCCGTATTTACAAACTGTTTGAGGAAAACCTGAAGTAAGAAAGCTCGACGGAAAAGGTTACGCTCTAAATACTTGTATAAAGCACCCACAGGATAGCCAGCGGCACGACCACACGGATCATCCAGAGCCACGCGTTAAACAGCGCGACGTTGCTGAATGACAGGTCTGCCGTCAGGGTCTTCGGCTTGATTCGCCAACCCACGAACAGCGCCATCAGGGTGCCGCCGAGCGGCATCATGATATTCGCCGTGAAGTAGTCGATCAGGTCGAACGGTGTTTTGCCTTCGAATACCTTGAATTGACCGAGCGGCGCTACGTCCGCCCAAATGTTGAACGAGAATACGGTCAGCAAGCCGATAGCCCAGGCCAGCGTGCCAAACACGAGCACGCCGTTACGGCGTCTCATTTGCCACTTGTCTTCGGCAAAACGCACGATCGGTTCGAGGATCGCGATAATCGATGTCACTGCAGCGAATGCCAGCAGGACAAAGAAAATTACGCCAAACACCTGACCACCCGGCATACCCGCAAAGGCCGCTGGCAGCGTCTGGAAAATCAACCCGGGACCCTCGCCCGGATCGAGGTCGTTACCGAAAACGAGCGGGAAGATCATCAGGCCTGCCAGCAGCGCGACGAGCGTATCGGCGCCGGCAATAATCAAGGCTGACTTGGTGAGAGAAACGTTCTTCGGCACATAGGAGCCGTAAGTCATCAGCAGGCCCATAGCCACGCTGATCGAGAAGAATGCCTGGCCGATAGCGACCAGCACCGTCCCACTATCAATCTTGCTGAAGTCAGTGCTGAACAGGAAACTGATGGCCTTACCAAAGTCACCCTCTACGGCTGCGTAACCGATCATGAGGAGCAGCATTGCAAACAACGCCGGCATCAGGATCGTTACAACCCTTTCGATACCATCCTTGAGGCCACGACCGACAATGAACAGCGCGATAACCATGAAGGCCGTATGCCAGGCCGTCAATGCAACAGGATCTGCGAGCATGTTATCGAACTGCGCCGCCACCGCTGCCGGCTCTGCATTGCCGAAACCACTGCCCGCCTTGAAGATGTACGCCAGCGTCCAACCCGCAATGACGCTGTAATAGGTTGCGATCAGGTAACCCACGATCATCGCCATGTAACCGACCAGTGACCAACGGCCCGGCGAGAGACCGGTCCGCTTTGCGATATTCGCCATGGCAATCGGTGGGCTCTGACCACCGGCCCGACCAATCCACAGTTCGGCGATCAGAATGGGGATCGCGATAAACAGCACGCAAGCCAGGTAGACCAGCACAAACGCTCCACCGCCGCTAACACCGACGACATAAGGAAACTTCCAGATGTTCCCGAGGCCAACCGCGGCGCCTACGGACGCAAGAATGAATGTAAACCCTGAGGACCAGGTCTTCCCCGATGCTTGTGCCATTGTGGTTGTTCCCCCTACCGAGCAGCGTATAGCTTAACGCAAATCCGGATTCCGGAGTTCCTGAACCGCAATGCGAGAAAAACGACTTGTAGCGCCAAATAAGGCTGGTAGAGTACCGAGCTTTACACAGGGCGGCCGCCCGAATCTTACGCAGGTCAGTCGATGCCAATTCGTGCCCTCGCGCCAGTCGCCACATTGCTCCTCAGCGCAGCGATCCTCCTCGCCGGCCAGGGCCTGCAGGGCACGCTGCTGCCGGTCCGCGCCTCATTGGAAAACTTCTCGACGTTCGCTATCGGCTCGCTCGGCGCTGCCTATTTCTTCGGCTTCACCGTAGGGTGCCTGAAGAGCGGCGAGCTCTTACGCCGTGTTGGGCACATCCGTGTATTCCTCGCGATGAGCGCCATCGCATCGGCAGCGCCATTGGTTCACGGCCTCATCGTTGGTCCCATAGTCTGGGGCGTGCTGCGCTTTCTGACCGGGTTCTGCCTCGCCGCACTCTATATCGTGATCGAGTCCTGGTTGAACGAGCGCTCGACCAACGCGAATCGAGGCATGATATTTGCTACCTACTCGATGATCACGCTGACCATGATGGCGGCAGGCCAGATGATGACCCTGCTTTACAACCCGCTCGGGCTACAGCTCTTCGTTATTACGTCTGTATTGTTCTCTATAGGCGCCGTGCCAATTGCGTTGTCGTCGGCTCTGTCACCTGCGCAGCCGGCGTCAACTGAAACGAACATCCGTGATCTGTTTAGCTTGTCGCCGTCGGGGACCGTCGGTTGCTTCGCCGTTGGCATGGCTAATGGTGCGTTCTGGGGCCTGGCGCCCGTATACGCTGCCGCCGTCGGCGACCCCGCGAAGATGGCCGCCTGGTTTATGGCTGCCGCGGTGATTGGTGGCGCGATCCTGCAATGGCCGCTGGGGCTGTTATCGGACGTCCTCGGTCGCC
>Ga0224509_10000487_pt1 | contig 11031 bp, 10 predicted proteins | sample SF_Jan12_sed_USG_5_FD_170158 | JGI IMG/M metagenome (GOLD analysis project Ga0224509, IMG submission 170158) | Sediment microbial communities from San Francisco Bay, California, United States - SF_Jan12_sed_USGS_24 | ecosystem: Environmental > Aquatic > Marine > Sediment | place: USA... | reverse complement strand
GAATCAGTTGAAGAAGACATCCGCGCGCACGTCGGTCCGCAGATGGCCTACCTCGACGCAATTAGGGAAGTGATGCCAAGAGACGGACTGCTCGTCGACGAGGTTACACAGGTCGGATTCGTATCGTGGTATGGCTTCCCGGTTTACAAACCACGCCAGTTCGTCTCGGCTGCGCAGCAGGGAACTCTGGGCTATGGTTTTGCGACCGCGCTCGGCGTTGCAGTAGCACATCCGGACAAGCCCATTGTATCGATCAATGGCGATGGTGGCTTCATGTTTACTATCCAGGAGATGGCAACCGCGGTAAAGTACCAGCTCAACCTGGTCACGATCGTGTTTAACGACAACACGTACACGAATGTCCAGCGCCAGCAGGACGAATGGTTCCAGGGACGACGTATTTGCTCGGACCTCACGAACCCTGATTTCGTCAAGCTTGGCGAGAGTTTCGGGGCTAGCGCCTATCGTATCGATTCGCCCCAGGCACTTCGCGACCTGCTGCCGCGCGCGTTTTCGGAGCAAGGCCCGACACTGATCGAAATATCGCTGACAGAGCGTTTCCCTACGCCGTGGCGATTCATTCTCATGGAGCAGAACCGGAAGGCACTTTGCGCATAACATGAAATCAGGGGTAGGGAAGTATGGATAGCATCAGCTGGCCACTTATTTCGGCAGACAATATCTTTGCGATGGGCACGATTCTGCTCGGCCTTGCCTACCTCGGATTCTGGATTGACAACAAGCCCATAGGGCAAAAGACCTCGGGTGTCGTGTGGGTACTGGTGGCGGCCATGCTGTTGTCGAACCTTCGCATCATTCCTTTCACGTCGCCCTCCTACGATTTTGTCGGCGGCTATATGGTATCGCTAGCAATTCCGCTGCTGCTATTCAAAGCGGACATACGCAAGATATTCCGCGAAAGCGGCAAGGTCATAATCACGTTTGCCATTGCGAGCGCAGCAACGGTGATTGGTGCCATCGTCGGCTTTTTTCTGATGGACCTCGGCGAAATCGGCCCCAAGGTTGCCGGCACATACACCGGCGGCTGGATTGGTGGCGCTGTGAACTTCCTGGCGGTCTCACAAGTCGTCGAAATGTCCGAAGATCAATTCACGTCCGCTATAAGCGCCAGCAGCGTCGTCAGTATTCTCGCGCTGATGATGCTGATCGCCCTGCCCTCCATCAAGTTGGTGCTTCGCTTCATTCCGACGTCATTTTCGGACACGATGCAAGATCATGAAAAGGCCGAACTCAAGGAATCGACGCGTGCCAAGGTCTACCTGCGGCACTTGTCCGGCGCGCTGGCACTGAGCTTCGGTATCTGCACGATATCCGCCGCGATCGGCAGCCTGCTTGGCACATCCCAGTACAACATCCTGTTTGTCACGATCTTGACGATTATTGTCGCGAATATGTTCCCGAAGGCCATGGACGAACTCGAGGGCGAATTCGAACTGGGTATGATCTTCATGTACGTCTTCTTCGCGATGGTGGGGTCGAGTACCAACGCAACTGCGTTTATCGGATCTGCAATGAACCTCTTTGTCTACGGATTGTTGATCGTCGCCATTCACATTTCTGTTCTATTGCTGGTCGCCCGCTTGATCAAGGTCGACCTGGCTGAAGCCATTATCGCGTCCGGCGCTTGCCTCGTTGGCCCTGCCCCGACCGCCGCGATCGCGATCACGCAGGGTTGGCGGTCGCTCGTTACGCCGGGCATCATGTGTGGCATCTTCGGGTACGTAATCGGTACGTTTATCGGCGTCGCTGTAACCAAGCTGCTGTCCTGAGGCCTGTCGCACTGGTTCAGGGCATGTAATCAACCTCGCAAACGCCGCCGACACGCTGCATGCTGTCTTGCGTGTACTGCATTACTTCGATAAAAATCCCGTTCGGGTCGCGGCAGGTAAACATCCACAGTCTGTCACCGCTAAATTCTTTTTCGCCAACGTCGATGCCGGCATCGATAGCGTCTGCACGAGCCTGATCAATATCGTCTGTTTCGATGGCGAAATGCTTGATAACACCGTCGCTCTGCGGCATTCGATTCAAGATGACTTCGATGAAGGACTCGTTTTCGAAAGCCAGATAAAAACCGACCAGCAAACCGTCTTTATTCTTGAAGTCGAACTGTCGACGCAGACCGAGACCTCGATAAAAGACCTCTGTTTTGTCGAGATCCTGCGTCTCTATACAAACATGGGCAAGCTTCGTCATGCGACTTTTCCTCCAGTTGGCCCATCGTCGCCGTTGCTCCACCAGTCGGTTCCGGAAACGCCACGGAGAAAGGCGTCCCGCTCTGCATCGTTTTGCGCAAACATTTTCTGCAGAACGATTTTCGCCATGGCATCCGCCGGCCAACGCAATTGGCTACCATCCGACGCGGCAATTTCGACCATCAGATTGGCGACATCGGCCGGATCGAATGCGCCCTTCAGCGATTCGTAAATACCGCGCAGCTTGGTTTCAACCAGAATCCGATACGGCGAATCCTGAGGATAATCATCCGGCAGCACGTTGTGGTCTTTGCCCGGGAAAATCTGAGTGGCGTACATACCGGCCTGAATCAGGGACAGCTTGATGTCCCAACGGTCGATTTCGTGCCGTAGTGCTTCGCTTGCACCTTCCAGCGCAAATTTGCTGCCCGTATACGCCACGTCACCCGGTAGTCCGGCGATACCCGACAAGGAGCTAACCATGATGATGTGGCCACTGCGCTGTTTTCTCATTTGCGGCAAAACTGCCTTGCTGAGTAGCATCGGTCCAAAGAAATTTGTCTCCATGACGAGTCGCAGTTTTGACTCATCCAGGTCTTCAAATGCTCCGGGATGCAGGATGCCTGCGTTGTTAACAAGGACGTCGATAGATCCGTACTCTGCGACAACGTTAGCTACGAATTGAGAAAACGAATCGGAATCCGTTACATCAAGCTCGAGAATCTTGAGTACCAGGCCTTCTTTCTCGGCAGCGTCTCGCAGCGATCCGGCCTTCCTGGTATTTCTCATCGTCGCGACAACCGTGTCGCCATTGCGCGCAAAAGCCAAAGCTGCCTGCAATCCGAATCCGCTGCTTGAACCTGTAATGACAACGATCGCCATATACCTCTCCCCGTCTACTTTTCCATTGGGTAGCGCATACCAACCTGATCTCGAATCCGGTCCAGCGTATGCATGATTGTGAGTGTTTCATTGAGCGGCATCACGTCGCACTCGGTGCTGCCATTGCGTATCGACATCGCCGCCGCAATCGCCTGGTATTGGTACCCATTGCCAACGAACGGTAAATCGAATTGCTGCAGGCCCTCACCGTATACCTGCAGATCAATTTTGCCTGGCGCGAACATGGGAGCATGAACGTAGATTCGTCCACGAGTGCCGAGGATTGTGATATCCGGTGATGCCGATGCATTGAGCGACACATACATCATGGCCGTTGCGCCGGATTCGTGGTGCAGCAAGACCGCATCTTGCTCGTCTACCTCATATTCGCCAATAGTACCGCAAGCCATGATTTGTGCCGGGGCACCTAGAATCATCGACGCCACCGAAACCGGATAGATACCCGCGTCCAGCAGCACGCCGCCACCGAGTTCCGGCTTCCACAAGTACGTATCCGCCCCTCGGTCTGGCTGAAAAGCGCCGCCAGCGAGAATCAACTGCACTGGACCGATAGCGTCGTCGGCAAGCAGCTGGCGAAGTTTGACAAAGGACGGTAAAAAGCGACTCCACATCGCCTCCATCAGGAAGAGGTTTTGCTCGCGCGCAAGGTCGATGACGGCCTTGGCCTCTTCAGCGTTGATCGCAAACGGTTTCTCGCACAGAACGCCCTTCCCCGCTTGCAGGCACATCATACTGTCGCCCTTGTGGCGCGAATGCGGCGTCGCGACGTACACAAGGTCGATATCGGGATCATTCGCGAGGTCGGCGTATGCCGAGTAGCGCTTCTTCACGCTGTGCATTTCCGCGAATTTTTCCGCTGCGACCGGACTTCGCGAAGCAACTGCGACAAGATCGAGGTCCTCCGCGTAAGCCAAACCCTCTGCGAATGCGTTCGCCATGTTCCCGGTGCCAAGAATGCCGACCTTTACCGCAACATCACTCACGTTGCTCAGCGCCCCCTTACCAGTGAAAACCCACCGTCAATCATCAGGTTTGCGCCAGTCATATAGGACGCTTCGTCGCTCGCCAGAAACCATATCGCGTTCGCGATCTCGTCTGGCCTCGCTGCGCGATTGAGCAAACCAGTACCCGCCGTCATTTCGTAGAGTTGCTTCTCATTCACGCCTTGCTTGGCGAAACGGTCAATGTGATAACCGGTGATCGTGGTTCCCGGGCATACTGCGTTGATGCGTACGCCGTTGGCGCCATGCTCGATGGCGACACTTCTTACCAACGCCAGGACCGCCGCCTTGCTCGCGTCGTACGCCGCCATGCCGGCCGATCCACAGACGGCATTGTTGGACGAAACAACAACAATGGCTCCAACCTTTCGCTGCGACATACCCGGCAGGACAGCGCGACAACAATTCGCCACGCCTTTGAGGTTTACAGCGAGAACCGAATCCCAGGTGTCGTCATCCGTATCCACAACGGTGCCGCTGGTTTGAATTCCCGCGTTCGCTACAAGAATATCAATTTCTCCAAACTCAACCCCCAAACGGGCACAGTCCTTCGCATCGGAAACGTCAATCACGCAGGGCAGCGCCTCGCCATTCTTTGACCTCAACTCCGCAACCGTACGTTCCACCGCTACTGCATTGATGTCCGCGACAACGACGTCAATGCCTTCCTTAATCATTCGCTGCGCAGCGGCCTTGCCGATGCCCGAAGCAGCACCGGTCACGATTGCTCGTTTGCGTTTCTCTGCCAATTCCAGTCTCCGAAGAAGATGCTGCGTCGCCCAGACAAAAGCAGGCTTGCAACCAACAGGCTATCGGTCTAAGGTAAAATAAGTTTATATATAAATCAATGTCGGAGACACCGGTGCCAAAGCGAATAATCTTCCCGAAGAAGGGACTGACAAAACTGGAGAATTTCGATCCACCTGACATGGGCACCGGCCATGTTCGCGTGCGGACGCTTTACAGCCTGATGAGTATTGGCACGGAAACGACGATACTGCATCAAAAGTACGATCCCGGTACTCACTTCGCCAAGTGGTTTTCGTTCCCCCAACTGAAGACCGGAGTCCAGGCCGTCGCTACTGTCGAGAGCGTCGGTGCTTCGGTAACCGACTTCTCACCAGGTGACACCGTCTTTATGCGAATGGCGCATGGTTCTCATCAGGTCCTCGCTGCGGAAAACCTGTCGCCTGTGCCGTCGGAAATCGACAAGAAAAACGCCTGTTGGTGCGGGCTGGCGAAGACCGCATTTCGCGGTGCCTGGGCGGCCGGTTTCAGCTACGGTGCGACCGTCCTGATCATTGGTGCCGGCCCGGTTGGTCAGATGGTAACGCGTTGGGCGGCCGCTGCCGGAGTCGGCACGATAGCGGTTGCCGATCTGTCGGATAACCGCCTGCAACACGCAATGAAGGGCGGCGCGACGATGGCGGCGGCAGGTGACATTGCTGAGAACGCAGACCTCATAAGCGCGATTGATCGCGGCGAAGGCCCAGCCATCGTTATCGATACGACGGGCAATCCGGCCGCGCTCGCCTCCGCTCTTCACATCACCGCCAAGTTCGGGAAAATCATCCTACTCGGCGATACCGGCTACCCGGATCGTCAACACTTAACGTCCGATCTCATGGAGAAAGGCCTGACAATACAGGCGACGCATGACAGTCATGATCGCGACGGCTGGACCCAGCGACGCATCGACGAAGAGTTTTTTAAGCTGGTCGTAGCCGATCGCTTCAGACTCGATGGCCTGGTCACTCACGAATTTGCTCCCGAAGAATGTGAGAAGGCTTATTCGCTGGCCGAGCGGCAGCGCGGCGATACGATGGGGATTTTGTATGACTGGACGCAACGTGAGTACTAGCACCAAGACCAGCAACTCGAGCAACAGTAGAGGTCAGACCCTTGGGTCTGAACCCTGTTTATTGTTGTTTTTCGTCCGATAGTGCTCGATAAGGCCAAAGACTGCGGCGGTTCCAACAGCGACGACCAGTTGAATTTGCAAAGGCGTTGAAATCAGGCTGCCAGCAAGTAAGCCGGTGCTCAGCGCAACGAACTTCATCGTGTAATAGGCCAGCTTGCTTAACAAGATACCGGCGCTTAATGCCGCAAAGGCTGAAATGCGAAGCCGTTGTGCGAGATAACTGTACGACACCACGAGAATCGAAAATTCGATGCCCATCAGTGCAGCCTTGAGAGGCGGTGGATGGCCCGTAATCATGGCTGAGGCCAGGGGTATGGTAAGAGCGATAAAGTACGCATTTGTCCGGTTGGTAAACAAGAGCGAGACGCACAAGGCAACCCGCATTGGCTCGAGCATATACAGGGGCAACGCAGTGAGATGGGCAAGACTGGGCACCAGATATAGCGCCACCAGCAAAGCCACATCAATCAGGAGTATGTTTTTATGTTGGTGCAAGGTTGCCAGTGCAGCGGTCATACTTGTTCTCCTTCTTTGCAGCTTACCTTTGTACCCGGGCCGATCCACCTCTGGCGAAAGATTCCACCTCAGGTAGCTTGGCCATAGTGGTATCACCTGGGAACGTTGTTAGCAGGGCGCCGTGCGCCCATCCCAAGCGCACGGTTTCATCGAGGCTGCGCCCATCGAGGAAGCCATAAATCAGCCCGGTCGCAAAACCATCTCCACCACCAATTCTGTCGATCACACCCAGTTCACAGACAGGACTGACAGCCTGCTCGCCCTGGCACCAAACTACTGCGCCCCATTGATGGCGATTGCTGTTCTCCACTTCACGCAGTGTCGTGGCGACTGCCTGGATATTGGGAAATTCGGTCGTTACCTGATCAATCATGCCAAAGAATGCCCGGGTATCGAGTTTCGATGAGGATTCCACATCCTGGCCCTCAATCCCCAGACCGAGCTGTAAGTCCTCCTCATTGCCCAGCAGCACATCAACATTTTCCACAATGGCACGGAATGTTTTCTGGGCCTGCTCCAATCCGCCGACAGGTGCCCATAATTTTGGACGGTAGTTCAGGTCGAAGGAGGTGATGACACCATGTTTTTTTGCTGTCTGCATGGCCTCGATGATTAGTCCGGATGTGGTGCCCGACAGAGCCGCGTAAATGCCGCCCGAATGGAACCACCGCACCCCCTGGCCAAATATTTCATCCCAGTTGAAATCGCCAGCCTTGAGCATGGCGCCTGCCTCGTTGGCACGGTTATAGAACACCACCGGTGGACGTACGCCATAGCCGCGGTCACTATAGACCGTGGCGATATTGGGGCCATCAACACCGTTGTGCTCGAAGCGCTTGAAGTACGGCTTTACGCCCATCTCCCTGACCCTGGTTTCAACCAATTCACCAATACCATAGTCAACCATGGCACTGGCGATGCCGGTTTTCAGGCCAAAGCAATCGGATAGCCCGGCTGCCAAATTGTATTCGCCACCAGACACGTGGATATCCACCGTACGGGCCTTACGGAAAGGGACTACACCAGGATCGAGGCGGTGCACCAGCGCACCGAGCGATAAAAAATCCAGTTGGCAATCATCTTTGCGGATGTTCAGTAAGCTCATTTCAACTCCAATCAAACGTTGTACGCTGTCGATACAGTGTCGCCACCCGTGCCGGTCCAGTTGGTATGGAAGTACTCCCCGGCTGGCTTATCGAGGCGTTCATAAGTGTGGGCACCGAAATAGTCGCGTTGGGCTTGCAGCAAGTTTGCCGGCAGCACGGCGCTGCGATAGCCGTCGTAATAGGCCAGGGCGGAACTGAAGGTGGGCACAGGAACCCCATGCTCTACCGCAGTGGCGATAACTTTGCGCCACGCCGACTGGCTATTCTCAATCGCATCTTTGAAATAGTTATCGAGGAGCAAATTTTGCAGGCCGGAATTGTTGTCGTAGGCTTCCTTGATATTACCCAGGAATTGGGCGCGAATTATGCAACCACCACGCCACATCAGCGCGATTTCGCCGTAGTTCAAATCCCATTGATACTCGGTGGCAGCCGCCCGCATTAGTTGGTAACCCTGGGCATACGAGCAAATTTTTGACGCGAATAGTGCTTGCCGCAATTGCCCGAGGAAAGCCTTCTTATCACCAGTGAATTCTGCCCCTGGCCCCGCCAGCCTTGGTGCTGCGACCAGCCTCTCATCTTTGATCGCACTGAGGGCACGGGCAAATACCGCTTCCACGATCGTCTGCGCCGGGACACCAAGATCAAGGGCGGCGAGAGAGGTCCAGCGGCCAGTGCCTTTTTGGCCGGCCTTATCCATGATTACATCAACCATCGGCTTGCCGGTTTCATCATCTGTCTTGGCCAGGATATCGCGGGTAATTTCGATCAGATAACTGTCCAGTTCGCCCTCATTCCACTCGCCGAATACGGTCGATATTTCAGCAGGCGGCATATCCAGCACGTTGCGCATCAGAGAATAGGCTTCGCAGATCATCTGCATATCGCCGTACTCAATGCCGTTGTGCACCATTTTCACAAAATGACCGGCGCCATCGCTCCCAAGCCACTCGCAACAAGGCGAACCATCGTCGACCTTGGCCGCGACGGACTGGAATATCTTCTGGACGTGGGGCCATGCCGCTGCTGAACCCCCCGGCATAATCGAAGGGCCTTTGAGTGCCCCCTCCTCGCCGCCAGACACGCCAGTTCCAACGTACAACAAGCCCTTACTCTCCACGTAGGCTGTGCGCCGAATAGTATCGGGGAAGTGCGAGTTACCGCCATCAATGATGATGTCGCCTGGCTCGAGTTGCGGGATGATGGCATCGATAAAGGCATCGACAGCTGCGCCGGCTTTTACCAGCAGGAATACTTTGCGGGGACGTGCGAGGTTGGCGACCAGTTCTTCGATGCTGTGGCAGCCGACGATGTTTTTGCCTTTCGCGCGTCCTTCCAGAAAGGCGTCAACTTTGCTGGTCGTGCGGTTGAAAACTGCGACCTGCCAACCGTGGCTCTCCATGTTCAGAACCAGATTTTCGCCCATGACAGCGAGGCCAATCAGGCCGATATCACATTTCTTTTCTGCAGAATTCATAGTATTTCCAATAGGTCTCTTTTTCTGACAAGGTTTCAATCTATAAACAGGGGTTTGATATGACGCACCCAGAGGTTTTCGGTCACGTTGCGTGAAACATCATATCGCTTTTCTCTCAACGCTTAGTAATAACCGTCGTCCATCTGCGCAGCGAATCTGTCACCAATATGAAGCAGCTGACGTAGATGCATATTGTATAGTGATAACGTTATCCATATTGATCCTGATCTGTCCCGCGCCCGGTAATCGGGCAAGAGAATGCTTTGTTGAGTATTTGCCATGATCTATTACGAAACAGGCTCACCCGAAACAGCTCTTTCTGCTGATGATTTGAAGAAAGGTATGTTTGCGGCCTTGGACAATATTGTAGACAAACAAAAGGTTCTGGCAATACCGCCGGATTACACGCGCTTGCCATCGCGTTGCGGCGAATTGACAGAGTATTGCTGGGAGTATTTGGGAAGCAAGCTCACAGATATTTTGCCAGCTTTGGGTACGCACACTCCGATGACCAAAGACCAGATCAGTCATATGTTCGGACAGACACCCAATGATTTGTTCAGAGTCCACGACTGGCGTAACGATGTAATAACTTTAGGCACGGTACCGGCAGGATTTGTAAAAGAAGTTTCTGGGCGCGCGTGTGACTTCACGTGGCCGGCGCAGGTCAACAAATTACTGGTTGAAGGTGATTTTGATCTTGTTCTGTCTATTGGCCAGGTTGTGCCCCACGAAGTAGTAGGAATGGCAAACTACAATAAGAATGTACTCGTCGGCACTGGCGGCACCGAAGGTATTCACAAAAGCCATTACATTGGGGCTGTCTATGGAATGGAAAAGATGATGGGCCGCGCAGATACGCCTGTCCGAAGAATTTTCAATTACGCTTCTGAGCATTTTCTAAATCACCTGCCGATTGTTTATGTACTAACGGTTGTAGGCTTGAACAAGAAGGGTGATTTGCAAACGTACGGACTCTTCATCGGTGATGATTTCAGCGCGTTTGATAAAGCGGCAAAACTGTCGCTCCAGGTAAATTTCGAAATGCTGAAGCAACCGTTAGAAAAAGTAGTTGTTTGGCTTGACCCGGGTGAATTCAAGAGCACGTGGCTGGGGAACAAAAGTGTCTATCGCACGCGAATGGCATTGGCAGATGGGGGTGAGCTCATTGTTTTAGCCCCCGCTCTGGTTGAGTTTGGCGAGGACAAACAAATTGATAAGCTGATTAGAAAATACGGGTATTTCGGCACTCCTCACACCCTGGAAATGGTAAAGAATAATGAGGATCTACGAAATAATCTCGCCGCCGCCGCGCATCTGATTCATGGCTCTTCCGAGAGCCGTTTCAGTATCACTTATTGTCCTGGAAGAGGAGCGGACAACCTGTCACAACATGAAATCGAAAGCGTTGGATACAGGTACGCGGATTTCGATGAGATCACAGCCAGATACGATCCTGAAATTCTAAGAGAAGGCTATAACACCATGCCCGATGGGGAAGAGATTTTTTATATTTCGAGCCCCGCATTGGGTTTATGGGCCTTGGAAGACAGATTTGAGTATTAGTCTCTAATCAGCCTGACGGCGCGAACTGCTGGCTTGGATCCGGTCGAACGAATAACTATGCCAAGTTGTAGACAAACACGGCTGCAGTCGCCAGCGGTGCAATGAGACGAGCCAGGACGAGCCAGAGCTTGAATGTCATACCATCGCCAATACCGAGCTGTGCAATCAGTATCTTTCTCGACATCCACCAGCCTGCAAACAGCGCATACAGCATCCCGCCCAGCGGCATCAGAATGTTCGATACCAGGTAATCGATGAGGTCGAATGGCGTCTTGCCCGCAAATACGGCGATATTGCCCAGCGGAAAGACGCTGTCCCAGTGTGA
>Ga0224509_10000486_pt1 | contig 11058 bp, 10 predicted proteins | sample SF_Jan12_sed_USG_5_FD_170158 | JGI IMG/M metagenome (GOLD analysis project Ga0224509, IMG submission 170158) | Sediment microbial communities from San Francisco Bay, California, United States - SF_Jan12_sed_USGS_24 | ecosystem: Environmental > Aquatic > Marine > Sediment | place: USA... | reverse complement strand
CGATGCCGAGTATTCCTACGAGGGGACGGCACGTTACTTTGGTCTGCAGGAACTTTATGGTCTGCCAGACGTAGACCGGTCGCATGTTGCGAACCCGGAGGGCGGCAGTTACGCACTTTACGTGTCTGATCGCTGGCGGATCAGTGACCGTTCGATTGTCGAGTGGGGGTTACGCTGGGATGATCAGACATACACAGACCTCGATTCCGATTCTCAATTGAGTCCAAGGCTGAGTTACATGTTTCGGCCCTGGGAGAATGGCGAGTTTCGGCTGAGCGCGGGTCGATACCATCAGTCCCAACCGATCCAGCAACTGCAGGTTGAGGATGGCATCACGAGTTTCTGGCCGGCTCAGCGTGCCGATCATTTCATAATTGGGTTCCGGCAGCTGATCGCACGCGACATCTTCCTGCGTGCAGAGGCCTTCCGCAAAGAGATTCGCGACGTGCGGCCGCGTTTCGAAAATCTGTACGATCCGCTCGGACCCATGCCCGAGCTCCAGGCTGACCGGGTGCGCCTCGACCCGACGCGGGCGCGAGTGCATGGCATTGAGCTATCGGCCGACCGAGTGCGTGGGGCGTGGAACTGGTGGATGTCCTACACGTGGTCTAAAGCCAGTGATCGCATAGGCAACCGGGACGAACCCAGAAGTTGGGATCAGCGCCACGCCTTTCAGGGTGGCTTCGGCTGGCGCGACGAGACCTGGAATTTTTCTGCCGCCACAAGCGTGCACTCCGGATGGCCAACGACGGATTTGCAGCTGGATGGGGACGGTAATGCCGTTCCCGGCCCACGCAATGCTTTGCAGCTATCGACGTTTGCGAGCCTCGACGTGCGCCTGAGTCGAAGAATCCGCGTACCACGCGGGTCATTACTGGTTTTCGTCGAAATTTCCAATGCACTGAACCGAAAAAACGTCTGTTGTATTGACTGGGATGTCGATGAAGATGACAACGGAGAGCCGTTTCTCGAGCAAAGTTTCGACTACTGGATGCCCTTGCTACCCGCAATTGGCATTCTCTGGGAGTTTTGATAGATGCGCAAATGATCACGCGTAGAATCGAAGCGGCCAGGATCCTGAACGAGATGCAGGCGCAACGATTGGTCGTAGTGCCGCAAAAGAGCAATGTCGGCATCGTCCACGCAGATTATACCGGCCGCACGTTTGTAGACCGCCTGGGTGATCGGATCCTTGTTGATCGCCATCGACTCACGATGTGTCAGAACGAACGGAATCGAACGGGTCAGGGTGAGTAACAATCCGGCCTGGCCTGCGGCACGGTCGTGAGCGTGTACGAGATCGAGATGCGGCATCAGGCAACTGGCCGCAACAGCCGAACGGACTGTTGGCCCGACGTCTACGCCTTCAATCGCATCGTATCGCTTCGCAAGCGACGGGTTTCTTACCAGCACGTACTGCTGAAGACCCGCGCGCATCAGCGCCTCGAGCAAGTTGACGAAATGTTCGTCCGTGCCGTCAAACGATTTCGCAAGGAAGATATGGCCGACCCGCACACTAGTCCTCTGCATCCTCGTCAGTCAATCCGAGTGCCGCGGCGATGTCCGCACCTTGCGGGTGATCCAGGATGAGTATGGCCGCCTCATCGCGGACCTGCTTTTCGGGGTCCACTAGCAGAGCCAGCGCCGCGTTCAGTGCCGCAGGGTCATCGACGCCCGCCAGCTCTGTCAACCCGCGAACCCGGGTTCTCGCATCCGGCACGCGAACTTTCTCCAGCGCTTGGTCGACAAGGTTTTTTTCAATGGTCCGCAACATGTGCGTACTCGCCGCAGTATTCTCGTTGCCGAACAGGTAAAGGCGGGCGCCATTTGAGTCCTCTATCAGCATGTAGCTGCGGTCCTTGTATTGCCTGTGAACCTGGTCCCGCAGCGATTTGTCCGCGAATGCATTGCCCGCAAGAAGCAACGCGAGGCCCGCAAGGACCCCGCACTGCAGGCAGGTTGGTCCTTTAGTCACCTTCATCTTCCGTCAGGAAGCAGCTTTCGATGGCCGTTTGATTCCAGCTATTTTCACGGACCAGGACTTCATACTTGAACTCCTCCGCCTGGTCCATGAACTCCTCTGGAATCGTCATCTCAGTGACACCAGGGGGAAGGACGACACTGAAAACGCTCGTGAACTCCTCGCCGCTGTCAGTCTCCAACTCAGCTTCGACGACTACCTCGTAGTTGACGACCACAAGGCCGGGTGCCCCTCGCGGGTAGCCAAGGGATGGGTGCGTCGTCGTGACATCATCCCACGCGATGACATACTCGTCGGCGTCAATCACCGGGGCGTCATAACCGGGTTCCTCGTCATCGCATTGTTGGGCTGCAGCCTCGCCATTGACCGTGGGAACCGGCGGTGCCGGCATCGCGTGCGTGATCTCCGTTTCGCTCTCGATTTCGTCACCTTCAAGCGTGATGCCCTCGACCTCGTAGGTACCTTCCGGAAAACGCCCGAAAAATGTCTCTGGCGCGAGCTCATCGAATGTCGGTTCTGCGCTTTCGAAAAAGATCTCGGTAAGGCCTTGGCGCCGCAGGCGGCTGCGAACGCTCACACCGAGCATTTTGTGTTCGTCAGGGTCTTCGATCTCGAGATGCTTCCAGGCATAGGTTTCTTGTTTTCATGGTCGGTTCTCCTGACTGCTTGTGGGGCTACCCGGTAAGACGGGTAAAAGTCAGGAAATCTGTCGATTTAATTGAACAGGAGTGGACAGAAAGACCAGCGTGATGTTCTTGTTTCGACTATGTATCTGCCAACCAGCGGCGTGCCTCGAACTCGTCCGCAAACAGGCGACCATTGAGCAGGCCACGATTAAGCAATATCGTCTCGGCAACCTCTGCTCTCTTGCGTGCGTCCGGATCCTCCTGCACCCAGGCGATACGGTGGTCGATCGTAACGCCCGCCTCGGGGAAGATCGCCTGGTGGTCGATGGCATCGGCAAGACTGAGTGGCCGATCCATGTTGGCTATCCCGAGAATCGAGAAACAGTGGTGCTCCTTGCAGGCCGCAATGATGTCCTTCCACATCTGTGTCAGCGACGCACGGTCGGGTATGCCGGAGGCTCGGACCTCGACTGTGGAGTTAACGTATTCGATGGAATACTGCACGGCCATGGAATAAGTCTAGTCCCGAGTACAACGGTTTTCTATCTAGTCCAGGGATGAATTTTCAGTCGTCGAGGAAATCGACCACACCGGACTCGATCGAGTATTTAGCACCGACGACGGTCAGATCGCCCGAATCGATCAGCGCTTCGAGTATTCCCGAGCCGCTGCGCAGTCGCGCTACCGAATTGCGCACGTTGGCGACGACGGCATCGTTGAGGGACGGGTTGTCGAGAGCTTCCACAGCTGGGCCAATACGATCCACGATGGACCGCAGGTTAGGTGAGCGTATTTCCTGCTGCAGTGAGAGTTCTTTCAGGGTCGCGTCCACAGCGCCACAATTACTGTGGCCCAGCACGACCACAAGCTTTGTACCGAGATTTGCGGCCGCAAACTCTACGCTGCCGATTTGTGACGGTGCGACAATATTTCCTGCCACCCGAATAACAAACAGATCGCCAAGACCCTGGTCGAATATCAGTTCAACCGGGACTCGCGAATCCGAACAGGCGACGATGACGGCGAACGGGCTCTGGCCATCCACCAGTTCGGCCCGTCGAGCCTGGTTTATCGACTGCAGGTCATTTTCCTCGCCATGCACGAATCGATAGTTACCGTCGCGCAGGCGCTGGAGTGCTTCAGATGCGGGAATCATGCAGGGAGATTACCACCGGTGAAGGAAAACTGGAGTCCCCGCCGGAAACTCTGACTGCTCCCTGGCGAGTTCGACATAGCCGTCGGTAGCGGACAAGGCGGTGAAGTCGCCAGATGTGTTGGTCTTGACGGGCATCGCCAGCACCTGGCCTGCGGCGTTCGATAGCAGGCGTACAGGCTGAAAACAGGTCAGGTCCGGCTTGAATGTGACGTCGCTCGCGAGCGATGCGAACTCAGGTGCCTGCGTAGCGGCCAGCGAGGCCTTCGCCAGCGCCGGGATGACGTACTGTCGGCAACAAACCAGCGCTGAAACAGGATTGCCGGGCAGCGCAAACACCGATTGACCATCCGGCCCCCTGCCAAACCACATCGGTTTGCCGGGGCGCTGGCTGATCTTGTGAAAAATCACCTCGACACCGAGTTCGGTGAGCACCTCCGGTACGTAGTCCGCCTTGCCCATCGATACGCCACCGCTCAGGATAATCACATCGGCGGCATCCAGGTGAATCGCAATCCACTCTTTGAGTACGTCTCGCTCGTCGACCAGGTGGTCATGCTCACAATCCGTGTAGCCGTGTTGTTCGAGCAAGGCCTGCATGGCCGGGCCGTTCGACAGGCGAACCTGGTGTGGCTCGATTCTCTCGCCGGCCGGGATGAGCTCGTCGCCGGTTGAAATGATGCGAATCACCGGTGCACGACTTACCGCAACTTCTGTCAATCCGGCCGACGTGATGACTGCGATATCCAGCGGCGAGATTCGTTTGCCGGGAACGAGTAGTTCGCTGCCCTGGGCGTGATCAGACGCGCGTGGGTGGATGAATTGACATTTCTCCGGCTCGTAGCCGTCCTCTAGTGCTGCCACGCCGTGATCGACCGTGATGCGTTCCACGGGAACGATGCAGTCGGCACCCACCGGCAACGATGCGCCGGTCATGATCTCGATCGCCTTGCCGGCCTCCAGGTGCTTCGCCGGTTCGCCCGCCATTTGGGTGCATTGAATTGGAAAGGACGTCTTGCCAGCCGCAAGGTCTGCGTGGGCAAGCGCGATGCCATCCATCATGACGCGATCGAAAGGTGGCTGGTCACGCTCAGCGACCACAGTCTGGCGCAGGATGCGGCCGGTCGCAGCGGAAACCTCGGTGGCTTCAGCCGCGAGCTCGGGCATCGCGGCCAGAACTTTTTCGAGGGCCTCAGCTGTCGTCAGCACGGCTTAAGCGGTCTCCCGCGCGATTGCGCGGTGACCAATATCGCGGCGCAGGTACACGTCTTCCCAGTCGATCTTGTCGACGGCGTCGTAGGCATCCCGAGCGGCTTCGGCAACGGTATTGCCGAGGCCAACAACGCACAGTACGCGGCCGCCGCTTGTAACGACGTTATCGCCGTCTGTCGCGGTACCTGCGTGGAAAACCTTCTGGGTGTTGCTGTCAGCGTCATCGAGTCCGGAAATGACCTTGCCTTTTGCATAGCTTGCCGGATAACCGCCGGCTGCCATAACGACACCCAGCGCAGCGCGCATATCCCAGACCGCGTCGCGTTCGTCAAGGTCGCCTTCCAGCGTCGACAGGCAGATGTCAACGAGGTCTGACTTGAGGCGCGCCATAATCGGCTGCGTTTCCGGATCGCCCATGCGGCAGTTGAACTCGATGACCCGGGGCGTGCCATCCGCCATGATCATGAGGCCGGCATACAGGAATCCGAGGTAGGGATTGCCATCGGCTTTCATTCCCTCGAGGGTGGGCCGAATCACCTCTTGCATAATCCGCGCTTCGATTTCCGGTGTTACGACCGGGGCGGGGGAGTAGGCGCCCATGCCGCCGGTATTCGGGCCGACATCGCCTTCGTCGCGGGCTTTGTGGTCCTGGGAGGTTGCCATCGGCAGGACGGTGTCGCCGTCCGTAATAACGATGAAGCTCGCTTCTTCCCCGTGCAGGAACTCCTCGACGACGATTCTGGCGCCGGCCTCGCCGAAGCTGCCGCCGGCGAGCATGTCGGTTGCCGCGGTTTCGGCTTCCTCGAGCGTCGTCGCAACAATCACACCCTTGCCCGCCGCCAGGCCATCGGCCTTGATGACGATGGGTGCACCTTGCTCGCGTATATAGGCGAGCGCCGGTTCCAGGTCGGTAAAATTCTGGTAGGCGGCTGTAGGAATGTTATGGCGTGCGAGGAAATCCTTCGTAAAGGCCTTCGAGCCTTCGAGTTGGGCGGCCGCCGCTGTCGGACCAAAGCAAGGGAGGTTGAGTTCATTGAAACGATCGACAACGCCGGCGACGAGTGGTGCCTCCGGACCAACGATAGTCAGGGCCACTTTCTCGGCACGTGCCAGCGCTGCGAGAGCCTCGATATCGTCGGCAGATACATCGACGTTGCGAACTTTATCTTCGCGCGCCGTGCCGGCATTGCCGGGTGCGACGAGCACTTCGTCGACGCGCGGCGACTGGGCGCATTTCCACGCGAGAGCGTGTTCGCGGCCGCCGGATCCAATAATGAGAATGTTCATCAGTGACGGAAGTGTCGCATGCCGGTGAATACCATCGCCAGACCGTGCTCGTTGGCGGCCTGGATAACCTCGTCATCCCGCATCGAGCCGCCCGGCTGAATAATGGCGGCAATTCCCGTCTCGGCAGCGGTGTCAATGCCATCACGGAACGGGAAAAACGCATCGGATGCCATGACCGAGCCATTGATATCCAGGCCTTCGTCGGCCGCCTTGATGGCGGCAATCTTCGTAGAATAAACCCGGCTCATCTGGCCCGCACCAACACCGATAGTCATGTTGTCCTTGCAGAAGATGATGGCGTTTGACTTCACGTACTTCACGACGGTCCAGGCGAAAAGCATGTCCTGGATCTGCCCCGGCGTCGGTGCTTTTTCGGTAACGACCTTGAGATCATCGGCCGTGATGACACCGAGGTCGGTATTCTGAACGAGCAGGCCACCGGACACTTTCTTGAAGTCGAAGCCAGGCGCTGCTGCTGTCGGCCAAGCACCGGTCTCCAGAACGCGTACGTTTTTCTTGGCGCCAGTTACCTCAATCGCGTCGGCGTCAATCGACGGTGCAACGATCACCTCCACGAATTGCCGGTCGATGATGGCCTTTGCCGTCTTTGCATCGAGAGGGCGGTTGAATGCGATGATGCCACCGAATGCTGACGTCGGGTCCGTCTTGAACGCCTTGTCATACGCATCCCCGATATCACCGGCAACGGCAACGCCGCATGGGTTGGCGTGCTTGACGATGACGCAAGCCGGATTCTCGAACTGCTTCACACATTCGAGCGCGGCATCACTGTCAGCAATATTGTTGTAGGACAGCGCCTTGCCCTGAAGCTGCTTCGCGGCGGCCAGTGAGCCAGCCGGCGTCTGCTGGTCAACATAGAACGCAGCGCCCTGGTGCGGGTTCTCGCCGTAACGCAGTCTCTCAGACAGATTACCTGCATACAGGAAACGCTCGCCGAGCACATCGTCCTTTAGAGACGCCGACAAGTATTTCGTTATCGCCGTGTCGTAGCTCGCGGTGTGCGCGTAGGCCCTGGCAGCAAGCCGGCGACGATCCTCTATCCCAAGACCGTCGCCTTTGAGCTTTTCAAGAACCAGGTCATAGTCGTCGGGGCTGACGCAGACAGCAACGCCGTCGTGATTCTTGCTCGCGGCGCGGATCATGGCAGGTCCGCCGATATCGATGTTCTCGATGGCATCGTCAATCGTCGCGTCCTCGCGCGCGATTGTTTGCTCGAACGGATAGAGATTCACGACGAGCAGATCGATGGGCTCGATGCCGTGCTCCTCCATGACAGCTTCGTCCGTGCCACGACGTCCGAGCAGGCCTCCGTGGATAACCGGGTGCAGCGTCTTGACGCGTCCGTCCATGATCTCCGGGAAACCGGTTTTTTCGGAGACTTCGATGACTTCAAGACCTGCTTCGCGAAGCTGGCGGCAAGTGCCGCCCGTCGACAGAACCTCGACACCGAGTTCGGCGAGGCCCTGTACGAAAGGAATGAGACCACTCTTGTCAGAAACACTGACGAGCGCCCGTCTAACGTTAAACATGTTGATTCCTGGGAGGAGGGTTACTGGATAATCGAATACGTTCTGAGCTTCTTGCGCAGGGTTCCGCGGTTGATGCCAAGAATTCCGGCAGCCTGGCTCTGGTTGCCTTGTGTGTAATCCATGACGGCCTGGAAGAGAGGTCGCTCCACCTCGCCGATAACGAGCTCGTATAAGTCGCCCGGCCGATCACCATTCAGTGTGGCGAAGTACTGGTCGAGTGCATCTTCGGTGTGCTTACAAAGCGGTTTCTTACTGGTTCTGAACGAAAGGTCGTTGTTGTTCTTCTTTTGTGCCACTTTGCTCAATCCCCAGGAAATATTGCTTCGTCAGGCGAATCTGTTCCGAAGCGCTGTCAACACGCACCACCTGATGCCGATAGTCTTCGGCCTTTTCGAGGTAATCGCAGTACCAGGTCAGATGTTTGCGGGCCACTCGAACGCCTGCGTGTTCCCCATAAAACCGATGCAGGTCATTCAGGTGGCCGAGCATAATATCACGCAATTCATTTTTTTCTAGCTGCGTATTTTCCACGGTCGAATCGAGCAGGGCGTTCAGTTCGCGAAAGATCCACGGGCGGCCCTGGGCGGCCCGGCCAATCATCAAGCCATCAGCGTTAGTTAGGCTCAGAACTTCAAGCGACTTCTTCACTGTGGTGATGTCGCCGTTCGCTATCACGGGAATATCGACAATCTCCTTGACCCGCGCAATCGTCTCGTATTCCGCCTCGCCTTTGTAGCGACATGCGCGAGTGCGCCCGTGAATGGCGAGCGCCTGGACTCCCGCATCTTCAGCAATGCGGGCAATTTGCGGTGCATTTCGGTGTTCGGGGTCCCATCCGGTACGGAATTTCAAAGTAACCGGAACGTCAACTGCCGCGACGACTGTCGTAAGTATACTCGCGACGAGCTTTTCGTCTCGCAGCAGCGCCGATCCCGCTGCTTTCTTGCATACTTTCTTGGCCGGACAGCCCATGTTGATATCGATGATCTGTGCACCGCGGTCAACGCAGGCCTGTGCCGCAATGGCGAGCTGGTCGGGTTCCGAGCCCGCAATTTGCACCGCCACGGGTTTCGCGTCGAGGTCGAGATCGAGGCGATGCCGCGATTTTCGCGTCTGCCAAAGGCTGGTATCAGCCGTTGTCATTTCCGAGGTGGTCATCCCGGCACCGTAAGCCCGGCAGATGCGTCGGAAAGGAGCGTCTGTTATGCCCGCCATCGGCGCCAGCACGAACGGACTGGAGAGCGTAAAAGGACCAATTTGAAGAGGGCTGTCGAACACGCTTGGGATACTAACGCAGGAGCGCGGCTCGGTCGCCGGGTTGGTCTCCTGCCAGGAATTTACTTGAAGTCGTCGATTGCGCAGCGAAGCTGGCCGCCTGACTCCCGGTAACAGACATTCAGTTTGAAGCCGGTGGTGGTCTCGGCCGGGGACTGTATCGTTATTACCGCATTAAAGGTGTTGCCGGGCTGAACAAGTTTGCGCGGGTCCAGATCATCTGACAGGTAGTCCGCCGGATCGAGTATGCGGCTGCCGACGGTTTCCTCGAATCGATCAGTTAGTGAAATCGCCACGAGCGGGTAGGGCAACGGCTTGTCCGATGTGTTGCCGATACGTGAAAAGATCGTCAGGTTCTCATCACCCTGGTCGGTACTGCCTTTCGTCGCCTCGAAGCGCCAGCCCGTGATGTCCCACTCCGGAGATAAGGGCTTGCCGATAGCGCGATACATCGGGCCAACGACGTTGTTGAACGCCGGGATCGTCGCAAGTGTCTCGCGAGACTGGTGCAGTACCTGTAAACCAAGAAGCAGAAATAGCACGGCAATGCCGCCGATAATGCCCCACGGACGCTTGTCGGCTCGCATTGCTTTTTCGGCGGCGCGTTCAGCCGCGGCAGCTTCTGCGAGCGCATCTGCAGCGGCCGCTGCGTCAGCGGCCAGCTTTTCCCTGTCGAGCGCGGTACTCACGAACTCGCCTTCCATGATGATGGTTTCGAAGCCGGCGCTCGTATCCACCATAGCTTGGTCTCTTTCGGTCTTGTCGTCCTTCTTGCCGTCCGCTGTTATTTCGGCCGCGCCCTCGGGAAGAACCATGGTCGATGTCAGTCCCCCATCGTCTTCGACTGCGAGTGCCATGAGGTCCTGGTCGATCTGCATATTGATCGTCTGTTCCTCTTCCGTCATCGGTGGAACGTAGATCTCGTCATGATCGAATGAGTCGTCCGTGTCGTCCGTGTCATCCTCGAGCTGCCAGTCCTCGCCGTCGTCATCGTCGGGTTCCTGGACTTCGGGGGGTTCGGCGGCATCGCCATCGATGGCGCTCAGCGTTTCATCGAGTACGTCGTCGAACTCATGGAGCAGGTCGAGCGCATCCTCATGATCATCAAGCTCTTCGTCCAGGTCGCCTTCGTCGCCTTCGTCGTCTTCCGAATCCTCCGGTTCCTCGTCGAGTTCTTCATCCTCGTCGCGCGCTATTTCCGTGACGTCCTCGGTGTCTTCATCGATGAGATCCAGTTGAGTTGCCTCGACCTGCTCTTCCTTGTCGACTTCGTCCACGAGCTCCTCATCGAGCAGGTCCTCGAGTTCGCGATCGTCATCCGGGCCTTCGCGGAGAAACTCATCGATGTCGACTTCATCCTCGGGCTCCGGTTCTTGCACCACGTCGTGCGTGCCGCTCAAATCGATACCCATGGCCTCGGCTTGCAGCGCAAACTGCGTGTCCATGTCGAGCGGTTGTTCGACGGCAGCGGCTGTTTCATCGTCGCCAGGCTCGTCCTGCAGGCTGACATCCGGAACGTCGTCGAGTCCGGTCCCGGCGTCCTCATCGAACGGCGCCGCGACGGCTTCTGCGAGGTCCTCGAATTCATCGAGAATATCGGTCCATTCGTGCGGATCACTGAGGTCGAGGTCGGCCGCTGCCGATTCATCGACATCGTCGCTGGCGACATCGGCCCCGGCCGGTTCTGTCGCCGCGCTGTCAGGCTGATCCGCTGAATAGGCCGCGCCTACAAAGTCATCTTCGAAATCTTCGGGCAGCGGCGTATTGTCGTCAAAGCGCAATTCGTCGACCGGCGTCATGGCAGGCTCGTTCGCCTCGGCTTCGAAAATCTCGGGTGACTCGATCTGTGCTGGCGTGTCGGTCAGGAACTGGTCGACCGGGGTGGGGGACTCCTCCAGGAACTCATCGACTTCGGACGGGTTTTCTTCAGGTGGGGCCGCATCCTCGGCGTTCGCAACACGGTCATCGCCGGCT
>Ga0224509_10000485_pt1 | contig 11060 bp, 8 predicted proteins | sample SF_Jan12_sed_USG_5_FD_170158 | JGI IMG/M metagenome (GOLD analysis project Ga0224509, IMG submission 170158) | Sediment microbial communities from San Francisco Bay, California, United States - SF_Jan12_sed_USGS_24 | ecosystem: Environmental > Aquatic > Marine > Sediment | place: USA: California... | reverse complement strand
GGCCAGCATCAATAAGGGCAGGATCATGAGCAGCGCGCGGTTTGTGAGATACGCTGGGTCTATTGGACGGGCAATCGAGGTGAATCGATACATGCCCGACAGATTGGATGCTGGCTCAGTCACGGTAATCTCGAACGCCGGAACAAGTGCAGGGCGGGTCGGCTACAGCCCGCACTTGCAATCCTACCGCGACATTTGACGCGAACTCTGCATCTGGCCGTTGCCATGCAGCGAGTCGCTGACATCGTCCAGTGCGTAACGCAATTTCCAGGCACTGGCGCTCGCGTCATTGGCGTTGCCTGCTTCCATCAGCCCCACTTCGAGGCGTGCGCGCTCTTCCGCGGTCAGGCTTCCCTCTCGCATCAGCTTCTTGGAAACCGACTTGTATATAGCGACAGTGCCCTGCGCGTTACCGTGATTAAACATCGGCACACCTCGATCGATCGCCGCGCGAATTGCGTCAGCGGCATCGGCACGTGACATCTGTGTTGGCGGCAGGATTACACGATCGATCACGTGAATAACGCCGTTCGAAACGTCGATATCGGTCTTTACGATGCGCGCATTCTCGATGTTGAATCCGGCTTCGGTCTCGCTGATTACAGCGTCGATGCCTGCAAGCGTTTCGAGGCGAGCGCCATCAGCCAGCGCGGATGAACCGAGGTCGCCCGCAACTACGTGGTATTTGAGAACCGTCGCCAGCTGGTCTTTGTTCTCGGGCATCAGCAGTGTCTTGATTGTGCCAGCCGGCAGAGCGCCAAAGGCCTCGTCGGTCGGTGCAAACACGGTCAGAGGACCGTCACCCTTTAATGCATCGACGAGCCCCGCTGCCTTCGCAGCGGCAATGAGGGTTTCGAAGGTACCGGCCGCAGCGGCCGTATCGACAACATCCATCTTGTTCCCATGATGGCCGGCAAATGCCGGTGCGGCGAGTGTCAGGACCACAAGCGTGGCCCAGGCAGTTTTCAGGGTTGTCATTAGAAGGCTCCAGGTCGTTTTCAGGTCCGCATACATGTGGGCCTGGTTGCATGTCTGTTGCAACTCGTCCATTGGACCCTATTCGACGAAGAATCTTCGTAACAAATTGTTTCTTGTGGATTTATTTGCGCCGGAAGCGCAATTCGCCATCAGCGGTAGAGCGAGTCGATCTTCGACTTGATATCGGGCAGTACTTTGGCCACGCAGTCTTCCCCGGTTTTGATCGCTTCCGCCGCTTTGCCGAATTCCAGAAGCCCGACGTCCCGCAACCGCGGTGAAATCATGATATCGGCCGGGTCACCGGCCAGCCGGCTACGGGTGATCCGGTCCTGGAAGATGTTGATCGAATTCGACACGACAGAAAGCAAGCCCGGCTGCGATGCGGGTTTCTCTTGCGACGAAAACCAATTGCTGGATACTTCCTTGGCCTGCTGCTTCAGGTAGCGCAGCAATCCTTCCTCTTCTTCGGCCGTTGGAACGGGACTGCCCTTCATTCCCTTACCAACGATGTCTGCGTTGAGATTAACGGCGATAACAATGTCCGCGCCGAGCGCCCTGCACGCCGTCACCGGTACCGGGTTGACGAGACCGCCGTCGACGAGCCACCGGTCCTCGTGGCGTACCGGCGGAAACAGGCCCGGAAGCGACATAGAGGCCCGTACCCAAAGGGCCACGTTACCGCTGCGCGACCAAACCTCCTGGCCCGTGTTGAGACAGGTTGCAACGGCATGAAAAGGTTTGGGCAGCTGATCGATCTCGACATCCTTGCCGACAACGAAATTGTTGATGAATTTGTCCAGACGCCCAACGTCCACAAACCCTGATTGGGAGAATTTGATGTCGAAGAACCGGTAAACATCGGAGCGGCTGGACGCTAGCACCCAATCCTTGAGCTTCGCCAGGTTGCCGGCGAGGTACGACGCGCCCACCATCGCGCCGACCGAGGTTCCACAGATCACATCGGGCTCAATGCCCTCGGCGATCAGGGCGTCGATGACGCCAACGTGCGACCATCCGCGTGATGCGCCGGACCCCAGGGCGAGACCTATTTTGGGAGATTTCTGCATGGCCATCCAAGTGTGCGCCTAAGACGGCCGAACGTACAAGAGCCGGAACGATAAGGGCTCAGCGGACGACCTCGTCGTCGAGACCCGTCATCTCCCAGCGCGCCAGCGACATCGGGATACTGTCGATCGCATTGAGTCGATCGAAGAAGTTCTTTAGCTCGAAGTCCTCGCCACGCATTTCAAGCTGCCTGGCATAGTCAGCCAGCGTGCGTTCCAGCAGGTACTTGCCGGTGACATAGCTGGTTCCGTATCCGGGCTGGCGCAAATACAGGTGCTGCTCGAAAATAAGCAACTCCTTTTCAGTTTTCATCCAGCCTCTTGGTGTCCAGTCCATGTGCACCTGGCCAGCTTCTTCCATCGTCATCTCGTTGGCGTGCGCGTACAGGGATCCAAGGCCACGCGCCGCGCGTTGTGCGAGCAGGATCCACACGAGTTCGCGCGAACGCGGGCTGTCGTCGTACAAGCCGGCATGCATGAACATTTCCTCGACGCCCGTCGCAGTACCTTCGTTGCGGCTGTCGAAAATGTTGTAGAGCAGCGCACCCTGTCGAATCGGACTTTCGTGCGGCTCGAGGTCCATGCGCGCCAGCTCGATCCAGTGCCAGAAGTGTGTAAACAGTGGCGCGGGATCGTAGTGCGCGGTTATCCAGAAAAAATGTCGCTGCGCCTCCGGCACGAATGAACCCATGTGCTCCCGCAATGCCGGCTCCATGTAGTCGGCAACTGTTACAACATTCTTGTTAGCGAGAAACCGCATGATGCGATTAACCGCGTCCTCAGCCATCACTGCGTATTCTTCGGGCGTTTTCGCCGCGACCATCGGCGGTAGTTCCCGATTGCGCTGCTCTTCCAGCTTGAGCGACGCCCAGGCACGGGCCAGTTCGCGCTTGAGCAGGCGCACCTCGTCTTCCCAGCTTAAGGGAACCAGGTGCACGTTCTGTTGGTACCAGGTGTAGTTCGCCTTGCCGATGCCGGAGGGACCCGTCTTCGAACCTGCCTCCGCCACCAGCCACGCGATTAGCTCGTCGGTTGCCGCTTGCGCCCGTCCGATGGCAGACAACAGCTCATCGCTCGCCGATGCGGCTACTGTCTGCATCAGCTCGTCGAGCACGTCTCGCTGCTGGCGGATATCGCGAATACCGGTCACCCAGAGATCTCTCGCGTTGCCGGTCAGGTTACGCCGCGCCTGTTTCATCAACGGCGGGATAACGCCGAGTTCGGACGCAAGCCGCCTTTCTTCGGCCGCGCTTAATGGAAACTCATACGTCCAGAGTTCGACCAGCGCATGGTGCGTCGGACCCTCGTGCCCGGGCACGTCACTGCGATAAGTCCAGACGGTGTTGTAGAACGCAGGATCCCGTTCCCACGGCTTCAGCACGCGTCGATTGAAGTCATAGCCGTTCATTTCGGCACGAACGAGGTGCCAGTCGACCTGCTGCGGAACCGGCCAGTCGTCGATGACAAAAGCGTCCAGTCGCTCCCGCAGCAGTTCGTAATCATCGTGGCGCTCGGCAAACTGCTCCGCCGTGTAATCAGGCGCACCGTCCCGCAACGGCGGCGATTCAAAGTCGCGCCACTCCGCGAACAAAGTCAACAGGTCGTCGTAACCAGGATCAGCCTGCGCTTGTGCGCTGGTCATTGATGCGTTAACCAGGAAGACAATACATACAATCAAGAATACAGGAAGCGATTTGGCAGGCATGGCTTTACACCGAAGCGATTTGCGGCCAAGTGTACCTCAGCGGCCCAACTGTCCAGGCGCTGAGAGCCTGACTGCCGCGGAAAGTACGTATTTTCCGAGATCGAGGAAATAGGAATAATTCCAACGCAATTCGTAAATCCGGCGCTCGCTGTACGCCGCCGGTACCCACAGACGGGTCGACGATAAGAGCAGGACAGCGCCGCAATGGCGCCCAGCGATCGCAGACATCACTGTCACTGGGAGAGAACAATGTTGAGCAAACGACTCAGCGCATTTTGTGCTGTGGCGCTTGGCTGCGCGCCACTTTTATCCTTGGCGGCCAACTTCGACGTCAACAACCCGACGGAATTTCAAACGGCACTGACTACAGCGCAAGCCAATAACCAGGATGACACGATCAACGTTGCAGCGGGTACGTTCGACGTCAGCACCAACGGGACGCTCACCTACACAGCTGTAGCGAGCGAGAATTTCGCCCTGACCATTGCTGGCAACAGCATGGCGGATACGGTGCTCGACGGCGGTGCAGCGGTCCAGATTCTGCGGCTCGACTCGACCGCGGTAACCGATGACAACGCCGTTATCTTTCGTGTACAGGACATCATCTTCCAGAACGGTAACGCCCTTGACGATAATGGTGGTGCGTTGACGATTCTAACCAATGAGGACCAGCAACCCGCTGTATTTCCGCAACTCGTGGACGTTAGCGGATGCGAATTCCACAACAGCACGGCTACCGCCGACGGCGGCGCCCTGTTCGTTCGAGCCCACGCGCTGGATGGAATCTGGGTCGTTAATACCGATTTCGTCGACAACCAGGCCGGCGGTCATGGCGGCGGAGCCTTTATCGCAGGCGGCCTTTTCACGACGCCCATCACCTTTGATTTCATAGACTTCTACAATAATACCGCCCAGGGTAGTGGCGGTGGCCTGGCCGTCAGGGGGTTTGATTCAGCCACACCGAGCTCTGACCTCGCCAATGATGCCTACTTTCGCGACGTCGCTTTCTACAACAACGATAGCGCGACCGGCGGCGGTGGTGGTGCCGATGTTTCAGCGCTGACGACAGGGTTCGACTCGGTCGGTTTCATCGACAACACCGGCCCGGAGGGCGGCGGCTTGCGCGTTGGTCCGAATTGGTCAAGTGTCCGCGTGGTAAACAGCGGATTTGTCGGCAATTCAGCTATTGATGGCGGCGCCATTGCCCTCAGGGAGTCGTTCTTTAATGAGCTCGCTCTGACCAACAACACAATCTATCAGAATGGCGCGCTTAACAACGGCGGCGGCGCCTACATCCTGATCGATGGCTCGAGCAGCATTGCGACGATCTACAACAACATCATCTACGACAACGGTGCGCAAGGGGGTACCGGCGACGACCTGTTCATAAACAATCGATTCTTCGACGACATCGGTGCGCCCGTCGAACTGTTCCACAACGACATCACCGACTATGACATCGGACCTGTCGCACCCAGTGGCGTTGCGACCAACATCGATGCAGCTCCGATGCTTGTCGATATGGCCGCACGGCCACTGCCGGACCCACGCCTGCAACCAGGCTCACCCGCAATTGATGCCGGTTTCAACGATGCTCCGGGCATACCATTCGCAGATTTTGACGGCAACTTCCGGATACTCGATGGCGACGGCGATACGGTTGCAATTGTCGATATCGGTATGGACGAGTTCGGCGGTGAGCTGTCACAAAATGCCGACCTCGGCGTTACCAATCTCGACGTTCCGGATCCGGTAACCGAGGGTGAAGATATAACCTACAACATCTTCGTGCACAACTACGGTCCGGGTGCCGCCACTGATGTGACGCTCACAGATACGATCGACGAACTCGTTACGTATGTATCGGCAACGCCATCGCAGGGCACCTGCTCCGTGAATTTGCGAGTAGTAACTTGCGCCATTGGCAGCCTCGCAAGCGGCGCTACAGCCAACGTGACCCTGATCGTCACCGCAGGCGATGTTGACGAGCCAACGCAGATCTCCAATCTGGCAAGCGTTTCCGGTACAGAGCTCGATCCCGTTGGCAGCAACGATAACTGGATGGAGGCAACAACTATCGTACCGGTTGGCCCAGCCATGGCGGACCTGGCCGTCGCGAAGTCGGATACACCTGACCCGGTGCTCTCTGGCGGACCGCAACTGACCTACTCGATCACGGTGACCAACAACGGCCCGGACGATGCAACAAATGTACTCCTGGTCGACACACTGCCGGCCGAGGTCACTTTTGATACCGCCACTCCAAGTGCGGGAGATTGCGACCCGGTGGCAACGTTAGGAGAGGTCGAATGCAGGCTCGGCAACCTGGCCAGCGGTAACAACATGACCGTCACTGTTGTCGTAACACCGGACACGGTCGAAGAGGCAACGAGCATTACAAATACGGTCACCGTCAGCGCAGCGGAGGAAGACCCGAACCTGGAAAACAACACGGCATCAGCATCTTCCACCGTGAATCCGCCGGGAGCGGACATGAGTGTTTCCATAAGCTCATCATCCGGAACTCCGATGGCTGGCGATACCGTCACCTTCAACATGACGGTTACCAACAACGGCCCCAGTGATGACTCGGGTGTTGTTGCCACACTGGCGGTCACGGAAGACGGCGAACCGACACTAAGATATTTCCTCGGCGCTGCTTTTGAGTCGTTGTTCATCATCGATCAGGGAACGTGTGGAGTATTGATGGGGGATATAACCCTTGTCTGCACGATCGGCGACATGGACGCCGGTGCTACCGTCAGCGGTACTCTTGAATTTACGGCGCCGAGCCGACCAGTGACCATTGCACTCACCGCCACGGTTACCGGCGATGTAAGTGACGCGGTGACTGATAACAACTCAGACTCAGGGGACGTAGCGGTAATTGATGTTGTCGACCTGGTCATTCAAGGTACCAGCGAGGGCTCCGGCAGCGTTGGCTGGCCAACACTCTTGCTGCTCATCACCGCGGCAACATTGGCTGCTTTCCGGAACCGGGAATATCGTACGTATACCAGGGCCATCGGCCTGATCGGCATTATCTCGATCGGTCTGATGCTTCCAGTGGGCGAGGTCCAGGCCCAAAATGACTGGTACCTCGGCGCTAGCATTGGAGACGTTGACCTCGATTACGACGCCGGCAACCTTCAGCAGGACCTGGCCAACCTCGGTTGGACCATCAGCAACGCCAGCGTGGACAGCTCTGGTACTGCGTGGAAGGCCTATGGCGGTTTCGCGCTTAACAAGTTCGTCGCCTTCGAGATCGGGTACGCATACCTTGGCGAAGTCGTAACGCAGTACAGCACGACCATTTCGCCGAACGACGTAGACGAAATCCTGAGTGACACGTACAGCGTCCACCCCTACCAGGGTGACGGCTGGTTTGGTGCGGTTGTTTTGAGGTGGCCGGTCAATCCTGACGTGATCACGCTGCATGCAAGGGCCGGCGCATTTTCCTGGAACTCGGATATTGATGTCCGCGTCATTAGCGGCGGAACCGGCAGTGTCACCGGCGACGACAGCGGCACCGACATAATGTACGGGTTCGGAGGGGAATGGCACATCAACCCAGCCTGGTCACTGGTCGTCGAGTGGGAGCGTTATGAGATGAACGATTGGCTTGACGTTCCATCGATCGGCGTGAAATTCAGCTTCTGACGCACACTCCGGGGACATTCCCGATATTGGCAGGCTACCTATCTGCCCGGGGATGTCCCCTCTTTTTTTCAGCGCGATCGTCTCGCGCTTGACCTCATTTGCAACTTCTTGCTCAGCGATCAATCATATTGCTGATATATGACATGACCGTGGAAAGGGACGACACAAATGTTCAAAAGTCTGTATGACAAAATTGTAAGCCAGATTTCAGCTGCTGACATCGAGGCCGACACGCGCGATGCGGCAGTGCGGCTCGCAACAGCAGTTCTCATGGTCGATGTCGCCCTGGTTGATTCCTGCTTCGACGAGACCGAGTTTGATCGCATGCTGCAGCTGGTCAAAGTTCACTTTGGTCTCGATACACAGCAAGCCGCTGAACTCATCAATGCCGCAAATGCTAAGGCAGATGAGCTCGTCTCCGTACATGAATTCACCCAGCTTCTGCACAAGTACCTGAGCGAGAATGAGAAGGCTCGCATCGTGTCTTTGCTGTGGCAGGTCGCTTACGCGGATGGACAGCTCGACAAGTACGAGGACTCTCTTGTTCTCAAGATCAGCGACTTGCTCTACGTCAGTCGTGGTCGTGTCATGCGCTTGAAACACGACGCACAAGACATTATGTGAACGCGCGTTTCATCTCGTTTTCCGTTCTGGATAAGACACATCGCCAAGGACCGGTAATAAACGCCGGCCGCGCCTATAAACAGCAGTGCGGCGATCTGCAAAATCGAGACTCGTGCCCTTGAGAAAACCCTGCAATCCGCCAGGCTAAGCGGTTCTGGCGACGGAACGCCATATGCAGGGAGGCATTATGAAAAACTTCCTTATCTACGCCCTGATTGGCCTCGGCGTCATTACCTATAACGTCTCGACGCAGGCTGACCGCGACGGCGCGGGCGCGGTTGTCTCGGAAGGTGGTATTGACGCCTTTACGATCCAGCTTGGCGATTGTTTCGACAATACAAACTCCCTGGCCAGCGAAGAAATCGGTGAGGTTTCAAATCTGCCCGGCGTCCCCTGTTCACAACCGCATGATAACGAGGTCTTCGCAATTTTCGATCTCGACCAGCCGACTTTTCCGGGAGGCGAGGAAATAAGCGAATTATCATTCTCGGCATGCCTCGACCGCTTTGAGTCCTTCGTCGGCGTTGACTATGAATCATCCTCGCTCGACATTGCAGCCTTGTACCCGAGCAAGGAAAGCTGGAGTCGGCAAGGCGATCGTGAGGTTGTCTGTGCCGTCCACGACATGAATTTCGGGAAGCTCACCGGAAGTACCAAGAACTCCGGAATCTGACTCACCACGCCCTTTATCTGCTTCACGGATCGGCGGCGTACCCGAACACTTCAACCTGCCCTGGAAGCTCGCAATAGCCGATAACGCTTTCGCGGGAACCGGTTTGGGCGTCGAGTTCATCGACTATCCGGGCGGCACTGGAGCGATGACTGCCGCATTGCGAGACAAAGACCTCGAAGCGGCCATCGTTCTTACCGAGGGGGCCGTCCTCGAGCGGATCAAATCAGCGCTGATTTCACAAGGCGCCATTGAGCCGACGGCTACGATCGATACGCTCTGGTACGGCGACTAGAGCGGCTTCAGCCTGTCGTTTTGACCAGACCTTCGTAGTCGATACGATCATCTTTACGATCAGTAAGCCAGCGCTTGCGTTGCGCTCCGCCCCCCGCTGTATCACTTCTTTGTGGTATAGCCCGAAACGACCGATATCGGATATTCTAGCTGGCCTTGATTTGTCGGCCGAAACGGCCAGATTTTTTGCCCGGAGAACATACCCGTGACGGACTACAACGCACCACTCGACGATATCAAATTCTGCCTTCGCTACGCCGCAGGGCTCGACGAGATACTCCAGCTCAACGTCTATGACGGGGTCGAAATCGACGATGTAGACCCGATTCTCGACGAGGCAGGTCGATTTGCGCACGACATTATGGGCCCTACGAACCGTGTTGGCGACGAGCAGGGAGTCAGTGTCGAGGACGGCAAGGTCAAGGTTCCGGCGGAGTTTGCCGACGTCAATCAACAGCTCGTAGAAAACGGCTGGATGGCACTCGGCGGGTCGCCCGAGCACGGCGGCATGGGGCTGCCCGAGACGGTTGAATTTGCCACGTCGGAGATGTGGCAAAGCGCGAACATGGCCTTCTCCCTGTTAACCATGTTGACGCGGGACGCGACTCACGCGATCAAAGCACACGCCAACGATGCGCTGAAGCAGGCCTACCTGCCGAAAATAACCACCGGCGAGTGGGCCGCGACCATGGACCTGACGGAACCCCAGGCCGGATCGGATCTTGCCGCCATCAAGACGAAAGCCGTACGGGATGGCGACGCATACCGTATTTTCGGCAACAAGGTATACATCACCTGGGGTGATCAGGAACTTACCGAAAACATCATCCATCTCGTGCTGGCGCGTATCGATGGCGCACCGGAAGGCGTCCGCGGTATTTCCATGTTCCTCATACCGAAGTTTCTCCTCGACGCTGACGGCAACCCCGGCGAGCGGAATGATATCGTTGCCGCCTCCGTTGAACACAAACTCGGCATTCACGGCAGCCCGACATGCGTCATCAATTATGGCGAGGGCGACGGTGCTGTCGGCTACCTGGTCGGCGAGGAAAACAAAGGCCTCGCCGCGATGTTCACGATGATGAACCACGCGAGAATCGAGGTTGGATTGCAGGGCGTTGCAATCAGCGAGCGCGCCTGCCAGCTGGCGCGCAGCTACGCCAACGAGCGGGTGCAGGGTCGCGTTCCGGGCCAGGGCCCGCGAGCCCCGATTATTCATCACGCCGACGTTCGCCGCATGCTGCTGCTCATGCGCTCGCAGACCGAAGCGATGCGCGCGCTGGCTTACGCGACCGCCTCGCGGCTCGACAGGCTGCACCACGAAGAAAGCGATGAAGCACGAAAGGCTGCCGAGTTGCGCCTGTCGTTGCTGACGCCCGTCGTGAAAGGCTGGAATACCGAGACGGCCCAGGAGGTCACATCACTCGGCGTACAGATTCACGGCGGCATGGGCTACGTCGAAGAAACCGGTGCGGCTCAACACATGCGTGATGCTCGAATCCTGCCGATTTACGAGGGTACAACCGGTATTCAGGCTCTCGATTTTGCCGGTCGCAAGATCCTCGGGGACGAAGGTCGGGAGATAAAGTCGTTGATTGATGAGCTGAAGGACACCTGTGATGCAATGGAAAATGACGACGCACTTCAGTCTGTTGGTCGCGACGTGCGATGGGGGCTCGAACAACTCGAGCAAGGTGTGGACTGGCTGCTCGGCAATGCGGCTGAAAACCCCGCAGCCATCGGAACCGCCTCTGTTAACCTGTTGATGCTGGCCGGTATCGTGCTCGGCGGCGCCTTCCTCGCGAAAGCAACGCTGGTTTCAAGATCGGATGAGGGCGGCGTCGATGCATCATTTGCTGATACGAAGCTGGCGACGACTCGTTTCTACTGTGGCCATGTCATGCCTCGCGCATACGGCTACCTGGCAGCGGCCACGGCTGACCCCGGCACAACGATGGGCCTGGGCGTCGAGGCTATTTAGACGCTGCGGACTCGATGGTGTCTGAATCGCCCGATTGGCGTGAACGACGCATAAGGATATGCGCGCCCCAGGCGCATGATGCGA
>Ga0224509_10000483_pt1 | contig 11066 bp, 9 predicted proteins | sample SF_Jan12_sed_USG_5_FD_170158 | JGI IMG/M metagenome (GOLD analysis project Ga0224509, IMG submission 170158) | Sediment microbial communities from San Francisco Bay, California, United States - SF_Jan12_sed_USGS_24 | ecosystem: Environmental > Aquatic > Marine > Sediment | place: USA: California... | reverse complement strand
CGCTACCACGAGACCATCGCCGAGGACAGTCCGAAGATCGACCTTCTGTCACCGGTGAACACGGCGAAGCCGTATTACGCCTACTTTCGGTGGTCGTCCGGCGACCGGACGCTGGAGCTGCCGGACAGCGCGACACTCTGGCATGCCGACAGCCAGACCTTGACGCCCGACAGGCCGGTCACCCTGACCTGGACCAACAGCCAGGGGGTTCGCTTCGAGCAGGTCATTTCGCTGGACGAGGGTTACATGTTCACGGTCACCCAGCGCGTCTTCAACGAGGGGAGCGCTACCGTCGCCTTGTCTCCCTTCGGCTTGATCGCGCGCACCGGCCATCCGGATGTCTTGGGATTCTACATCCTGCATGAGGGCCTGATCGGCGTGTTCGACGAGACGCTCGAGGAAAAGGACTACGACGAGCTCGAAGACAGCGGCACCATCCAGCACAGCACGACCGGCGGCTGGCTCGGCATCACGGACAAGTACTGGCTGGTCGCCCTGATCCCGGACCAGGAGAAATCTGTCCACGCCCGCTTCGTGCACAGTGCCGGTACCAACCCAGGCAAGTACCAGAGCGACTTTCTTTATGACGGCGTCAGCCTGCCGCCGGGCAAGAGTCTGGAGAACACCAGCCGGCTCTTCGCCGGCGCGAAGGAGGTTTTGCGGCTGGACGGCTATCAGGAAGAACTCGGCATCGTCCGCTTCGACCGGGCCGTCGATTTCGGCTGGTTCTATTTCCTGACCAAGCCGTTCTTCTACATGCTGCACTATTTCGCGGGGAAGCTCGGCAATTTCGGCCTGTCGATCCTGCTGGTCACCGTGATCATCAAACTGCTGTTCTTCCCGCTGGCCAACAAGTCCTACCGGGCCATGGCAAAGATGAAGAAGCTGCAGCCGGAAATGGTGCGTCTCAAGGAGCGTTTCGGTGAGGACAAACAGCGCCTGAACCAGGAGATGATGACGCTGTACAAGAAGGAAGGCGCCAATCCCATGTCCGGCTGCCTGCCTATCGTGATCCAGATCCCCGTGTTCTTCGCGCTTTACAAGGTGCTGTTCGTCACCATCGAAATGCGCCACACGCCGTTCTACGGCTGGATCCACGACCTCTCGGCGCCGGACCCGACCTCGGTGCTGAACGGCTTCGGCCTGCTGCCTTGGGAAATCGGCGACATCGGCCTGCTGGCCATCCTCAACATCGGGGTCTGGCCGATCGCGATGGGTCTGACCATGGTGCTGCAGCACCGCCTCAACCCGCAGCCGACGGACCCGGTACAGGCCAAGGTCTTTCTGATGATGCCGATCGTCTTCACCTTCCTACTGGCCAAGTTTCCGGCCGGGCTGGTGATCTATTGGACCTGGAACAACCTGCTGTCGATCATCCAGCAAATGGTGATCATGAAGCGCGCAGGCGTACCGATCGGCCGCGGGGGCGGCAGCCAGGCTGGGCACACGCGCCAGCCCGAGTCCAAGAAGGACGCCAACACGTCCAAGCGCCAGGACCAGCCCGAGGTCGAGACCGACAGCAACGCGCCCCAGGACCAGCCCGAGCCCGAGCCGAGGATGGACAGCGGTGTATCCAAGCGCCAGCGCCGGTCCAAAGCCAAGAAGGACGGTAAGAGGTCCAAGCGTCACCGCCGGTCCGAGGCCGAGACCGACCTCCGTTGACCGGCGCCGATCCCGCCGATGCCGCGCGTGCGCTGGAAGAAGGCCGCCTGCTTTTCGCGCAGCCCTGCCACTTTCTGATTTCCGCGGCCAGGGCCGATCAGCTTCCCGAGGCCGAGCTGCCCGAGATCGCCTTTGCCGGCCGCTCGAACGTCGGCAAGTCGAGCTTGGTCAATGCGCTCACCGGCCGCAGGACGCTGGCCCGCACCTCGAACACGCCGGGGCGGACGCAACTGCTCAACTTTTTCGACCTGGGCGGCCGCCTGGTGCTCGTTGACCTGCCGGGATACGGCTACGCCCGCGCCTCGAAGACCGCCATCCGCCAATGGACCGGCCTGACCCGCCACTACCTTAAAGGGCGGGCCGGACTGCAGCGCGTCTGTCTTCTGGTCGATGCCCGCCACGGACTCAAGTCGGCCGACCTCGAGGTCATGGCCATGCTCGACGTCGCCGCGGTCTCCTACCAGGCGGTCCTGACCAAGGCGGACAAGACCAAGGCGGGCGCCCTGGCCGAGACCGTGAGGGCGACCGAGGCACGGCTCGCCCGCCACCCGGCCGCCCATCCCGAAATCCTGATCACCAGCGCGCTCGCAGGAACCGGAATCGCCGAGCTGCGCGCAGCCATCGCCGCGCTGGCGGCGCCCGCTCCGCCGCGTTAGAGTTTCCGGCATGCCTCCGAGGAACATCAGCGATACGAAGCATTGGCTGCGCACCGCCCGGACGATTACCGAGGCGCTGCCCTACATGCGCCGCTACGCCGGCAAGACCTTCGTGATCAAGTACGGCGGCCACGCCATGGGCGACGAGGAGCTCTCGGAGCTGTTCGCCCGCGACATCGTGCTGCTGAAACAGGTCGGGGTGCACCCGGTCGTGGTGCACGGCGGCGGCCCGCAGATCGGCAAAATGCTCGAGCGGCTGGCCGTCAAGAGCGAGTTCGTCGACGGCCTGCGGGTGACCGACGCGGCCACCGTGGAAGTCGTCGAGATGGTGCTCTCGGGCGCGATCAACAAGCAGATCGTCAGCGCCGTCAACACGGCCGGCGGCACGGCGATCGGTCTCTCGGGCAAGGACGGCAACCTGATCCGGGCGACCAAGCTGCGCCGCACCAAGCGCGACGATCGATCCAACATCGAGAATGTCCTGGACCTGGGTTTCGTCGGCGAGCCGAGCCGGATCAACCCGCAGATCCTCATCTCGCTGGAGCAGGCGGGCATGATCCCGATCATTGCACCGATCGGGGTCGGCCCGGAGGGCGAGACCTACAACATCAACGCGGATACGGTGGCCGGCGCGGTAGCCGGGGCGCTCGGCGCGGCGCGCCTGCTGCTGCTCACCGACGTGATCGGCGTGCTCGACAAGACAGGCGAGCTGGTCACCGACCTCGCGGTCGATCAGGTGCCGGCGCTGGTGGCCGACGGCACCATCTCAGGCGGCATGATCCCGAAGGTAGAAACCTGCGTCCACGCCGTCGAGCAGGGCGTCGATGCGGCGGTGATCCTGGATGGCCGTGTTGCACACACCATGCTTCTGGAGATCTTCACCGAACGCGGCGTCGGCACGCTGATCAAGCGCGCTTAAGCCGGCAGGCTCCCTTGAGGGGGGCGACGACCGGTCAAGCGGACAGGGTCTGAAAGAAACCCAGTTGCCAGTCCATCTCGTCCGGCGTCAGGGGGTAATCCACGCCGCCGCGTGCGTGAAGGACATCGCTCGGAGAAATTCCGCCCATGCGTAGTTGAAGCTGGGTCGCGACACGCATGGCGAGACCCGCTTTCCAGGCTAGCGCCGTCACTCCCTTTGCGCTGCCGGCCCCGAGAATGCGGTCCACCGTGGCTTCGTCCATGCCGGTGCGCAGCACGAGGGCCTCGCGCACCAGGGCGCGATCCCCCCGGGCCAGCGCCTGGAGCAGCGCCTCGTCGTCCAATTGGCCGGTGTCCTGCAGACGCTGAGCGAGATCCTTCGGCGTCTCGTTGGCTCCACCATCGGCCTTGGCGCCGTCCGCCAAACGACGGCGTACCTCCTCGGCCACGCGCTTGGCCGTTTCGCGATCCAGCTCCTCGCGGCCCTGGAGCTTTCGCAGCAGGTTGTCGGCGACAAAGGCCGCGAGCTTTCGCACCATCCCTGGCGACAACCTCGACCGGCCAACGAGCGGTTCGTGCCAGGATTTCACGTCGCGGGCCTGATCGACCAGGCTGTCCAAGGTCTCTTCACGAATTTGCGCACTGTCGTTGACCAGTAGGGCGGCGATGGCGTCCCGGTCTTCGGTCCCGATGATCGCGTCGGCCACCGTTTCGCCGAGACCCCCGCGGCGCGAAATCGCCTTCAGCTTTCCCGAAGCGCAGCCCTCGCCGATGATATCGAGCAGGTCGCGGTCAGCCAGCAGGGGTGAGAACTCGAGCACGGGACAGGCGACGATCTCCTCGGTGTCCTGGGCCAGGCGCCGAATTACAGACGGCGGCGCATCGACCAGGTCGTGGAGGGCGTCGGCCAGAACCTGGCGGACCCGCGTCGCATGGTCCCGTGCCAGCAGCTCGAGCGTTTCCACCACATAACGCTGGGCCTGCTCCTGGTCCCGTTCGCCCAGTTGGGGCACCAGGCGGGCCACCTTGACGGCGAGATCCCGGCGTACGGTCTCGTCGCTGTCCCGGGCCAGCATCAGGTCCGCCTGCGCGGGCGTCCGAACGTTGACGGCGGTCCGGCGGCGGACTTCGGGCGAGGAGTCGGCGGCCAGGAAGTAGAGAATTTCAGGGCGGATATCCGAGCGAGCGGCGAGATCGGCGCGCACGCCCGAATCCTCATGACGAACGAGGCGCTTCGAGTCCTCGTAGGTTATCGGCGGTTCCTGTCGGCCCTTCCTTCCGAACAGTCGAATCATGTCGTCGTGCCGTTTTCCTTTGGCGGCGCGAACTCCAGGCCGCCCTTGCCACGGCGCTTGACCGCGTACATGGCCGCGTCGGCACGGTCGAGCAGCGACTTCAGGTCCTCGTCCGTGCCAGGGTTGAACGCGGCGATGCCGACCGAAAGGCCGAGCGGACGTTCCGGATCCGCTGTGAAATGGGCCAGCGCGGCCGCCGCCGCGATTAGGGCTCTGCCCTTTTCCTCAGCGATCGCGACCGGCATGCCGGCGCAGAACAACGCGAACTCGTCCCCGCCGAGCCGGGCCGCCAGATCGCCGGTGCGGCCCTGGGTGCGCAGGACCTCGGTCAGCGCCAGGAGCGCCTTGTCGCCGGCCTGATGGCCATGCCGGTCGTTGACCAGCTTGAAGTTGTCGAGGTCGATATAGAACAGCGTCGCCGCCTGGGCCTTGCCCTCCGGCCGGGCGAAGTGCTGCTCGAGCCGGTCTACGAAGCTTCGCCGGTTGAGCAGGCCAGTCAGGGGATCGGTCGAGGACAGCTTTTCGAGCTCCTCCTCGCGGGTCAGCAGTTGATTGGTCACGCCGATCTGGGCGCTCACCTCGTCCAGCAGGATCGACTCCTCCTCGCCGGGGACGACCTCCGAAATCCCCTGCCAAAGGCAGAGCGCCCCGTTCACGCGACCCTGGTAACGGGTTGCCCGGAGCAGCAGACAGCGGCCGTCGGCCTGCGCTTCCAGTACCGCCTCGCCCGCGGCGAGGCGGTCCAGCAAAGGCGCCAACACGCTCTGGGGCGGCTTGCTTCCTGCTTGGGCCACGCGAGCGAACGCCTCGCCTGGGGCCCGGCAGTAAATGGCGACACCCAGCGCCGGCAGGGCCGGGACCAAGGCCTCCGCGGCGGCCATGAGCAGGCGGGCCGGTTCGAGCTCGTCGCGCACCATGCGCAGGATGTAGGCAAGCAGCCGCTGGCGGTGCCGGGCGCGGGCTAGGGCGGCCTCGTGCGCCCGTTCGTCGGTAATGTCGCGGCAGGTGCCGCGTACGCCGAGCCATTTACCGTCCGGGCCGTGCAGCGGCAGGCCGGTGGCCGACAGGCAGGCGGCCCGTCCGTCGGCGTTGCGGAACCAGACCTCGACCTGGTCCACCGGCACGCGCGTGGCAAAGGGCGAGGCCTCCGACTCGCCGGCCCCGAGCAAGAAGCTCTGGACGCGCTGTCCGACCAGCTCCGAGGCGGCAAAGCCCAGTGCGCCGCGCGGCGAGACAAAGGCGAATCGACCCTCGGCGTCGACCTCCCAGGCGAAGTCGCTGGAAGCTTCGACCAGATCCTTGTAGCGCTGCCGGGAATCGATCAAAGCGCTGCGCAGGCTGCGCTCCAGGGTGATGTCGCGGCCCAGCAGAAGCGCCGCCGCGCCCTCGGCCCAGGGGAGGACGACCAGGTCCAGGGCTTGGCCGGCGTCTTCGGCCGTTCTCTTGCCGTCGAGCATCAGCGGCGTGACCTGGGCGATCTTGCCGGCAAGCGCGGCGTTCAGGGCGTCCCGCAGCTCGACCATCATCCCGCCTTGCAACATTCGGGCGAGTGGTTCGGCCCGCGGGTTCGCGCTCAGGACGACGCCGTTGCGGGCGACTACCAGGACCGGACCGGGAAAGTCCTCGAAGGGCCCCCCAGGCGAAAGCAGGCCGAGGTTGGTCTCGTCCCCTGCCAGACGCCCATCGGTTCGGTGCGCGGGTTTGGTCCCACCCGGCCCGGTCATTGTGCTGCTCGTGCTGGCATTGTCCGTGTCATTCGGTTTTGGACAATTTGCCTCAAGCCCGTTAAGACCCACTTAAATGTCTCTATTGTATGTGTTTTTACGATCGGCGCGCCGGCAGACCGCCGATGCGATGCACCGCCGCCGGCCCGCCACGAGCCCTGCATGACCAGGGATCCGGCCGCTCGGGCCCGGCTCGGCGGTCGGCGCGGCTCCCTCGCGCGGCCGTTGACACGGTCCGGCGCCTCGCGCATGTTCCATGCCCGCCCGGCCTCTGGAAAGCGTGAGATTGCATGACTTCGGACGACCTCAAGACAACCATCGAAGCGGCCTGGGAAACCCGGGGCGATATCACCGCGGCAACCGGTGGCGCGTCGCGCGAGGCCGTGGAGCAGGCCCTCGACGGGCTCGACCGGGGGGCGTTCCGGGTGGCCGAGAAGATCGACGGCGCCTGGCATGTGCACCAATGGCTGAAGAAGGCCGTGCTGCTGTCGTTCCGCCTGAACGACAGCAAGCCGCTGCCCGGTGGCCCGCGGGACGAAGAGCACGGCGAGGCCGCCTGGTATGACAAGGTCCCCTCCAAGTTTGCCGACTGGGGCGAGGCCGAATTCCAGGCGGCGGGATTCCGCGCGGTGCCCAACTGCGTGGTGCGTCACTCCGCCTACATCGCGCCGGGGGTCGTCCTGATGCCCAGCTTCGTGAACATCGGCGCCTATGTCGATTCCGGCACCATGGTCGACACCTGGGCGACGATCGGTTCCTGCGCCCAGGTCGGCAAGAACTGCCACATCTCGGGCGGCACCGGCATCGCCGGCGTGCTGGAGCCGCTCCAGGCGGAGCCGGTGATCATCGAGGACGACTGCTTCATCGGCGCGCGCGCCGAGGTCGCCGAGGGCGTCATCGTCGGACAGGGCTCGGTGCTCTCGATGGGCGTCTACATCGGCGCCTCGACCAGGATCGTCGACCGCGAGAGCGGCGAGGTTCACAGAGGGCGCGTGCCGCCCTATTCGGTCGTGGTACCCGGCACCATGCCGGGCAAACCCCTGCCCGACGGCAGCCCGGGGCCCGGTTTGTACTGCGTGGTGATCGTGAAGCGGGTCGATGAAAACACCCGGGCCAAGACTTCGATCAACGATCTGCTGCGCGATTGACGGAGCGCTTCGACCGGCATGCCAGCCGCCCTGGATTGCATCGAGCTGACCCGCCGCCTGATCCGTTGCCCCAGCGTCACGCCGGCCGAAGGCGGGGCGCTCGATCTCGTGCAGGAGGTCCTCGAGACCCTCGACTTCACCTGCCACCGCCTGGCCTTTTCCGAGCCGGGCACGGCCGAGGTGGACAACCTCTACGCCCGTCTCGGCACCGAAGGCGCCAACTTCTGCTATGCCGGGCACACCGACGTCGTCCCGGTCGGCGAGACTGCGGCCTGGAGCGTCGAGCCCTTCGGCGGCGAGCTTAGGGACGGCTGGGTCTACGGCCGCGGCGCGGTCGACATGAAAGGCTCGATCGCCGCTTTCCTGGCGGCGCTGGCGTCCTTCCTGGAGCGCCGTGGGCCCGGCTTCGGCGGCTCGATCAGTCTGCTGATCACCGGCGACGAGGAGGCCGACGCGATCAACGGCACCCGCAAGGTGCTGCGGTGGCTGACCGAAAGGGGGGAGCGCCTGGACGCCTGCCTGGTCGGCGAGCCGACCAGCAACGAACGGCTCGGCGACATGATCAAGATCGGTCGGCGCGGCAGCTTGAACGGCCGCCTGACCGTGCGCGGCATCCAGGGCCACACCGCCTACCCGCAGCTCGCCGACAACCCGCTTCACCACTTGGTGCGCATGCTGGAGACGGTGCTGGCCGAGCCGCTCGACCGCGGAAGCGAACACTTCCCGCCGTCCACCCTGCAGCTGACCACGATCGACGCGGGCAACGCGGCCAGCAACGTGATCCCCGGGCAGGCGAGCGCCGCCTTCAACGTGCGGTTCAACGATCTGCACACGAGCGATTCGGTGGCGGACTGGCTGCGCGACCGGCTGGACCGGAAGGGTGCGGACTACGACCTAGAGATCCGGGTTTCGGGCGAATCCTTCCTCTGCCCCCCGGGGCCGCTGAGCGACTTGATAGCCCGGGCGGTCGAGACAGTCCTGGGTGACAGGCCGGAGTTCGGCACCACCGGCGGGACCTCGGACGCGCGCTTCATCAAGGATCACGCGCCGGTCGTCGAGTTCGGGCTCTTGAACGCGACCGCGCACAAGGTGGACGAGCGGGTCAGCGTGGACGACCTGGAGCGGCTCAGCACCATCTATGGCGCCGTCCTCGACGGCACTTTTCCCCAGTGATCCCAAGCCCTCTCGAAATAGCCCGGGCGATCTACGGCGCCTGGCGCCTCGCCCATCTCGACCCGGCCGGGATGAATTTCTTGGACCGCACGGTCGAGGGGCTCTGGAAGTCCTTCTTCGCGGCCGTCCTCGTGGCGCCGGGCTACCTCCTGCTGCTTCTGATCGACGTCTCTGAACTTGAGCTCTCGGCTGGTCCGCTGCGCGTTCTCGTCGTGCAGCTTCTGATTTATGTGATCATCTGGGTCGCCTTTCCGCTGGTCATGTACGCCTGGGCGCAAAACATGGGCCGGGCCGCCGAGTATCCCGGCTTCATCGTCGCCTACAACTGGGCCCAGGCGGTGCAGATGGTGCTGGTTCTCCCCGTCAGCGTGATCGTCGCCGGCCACTTCCTGCCCGAGGGCATAGTCCCGCTCGTCAATCTCGCCGTGCTTCTGGTACTCCTGGGTTACGAGTGGTTCATCGCCCGCACGGCCCTGGCGGTCGCCGGGCCGGCCGCGGCCGGTGTCATCGCCCTGGCCTTCTTCATGGGCCTGATCGCAAAGCTGATCGGAATGTCGATGATCGCCTGAGCGGACGCTCAGCCGTAGCCCACGGCGGTCAGATAGAGCCCGTCCGCCGGCGCGGCCGGCCCGGCGGCGCGGCGGTCGCAGGCGGCCAAGGCCGCGGCCAGGTCCGCCCGGTCCCATTTGCCCTCTCCGACCAGCTTGAGCGAGCCCACCATGTTGCGCACCTGCCGGTGCAGGAAGGAGCGCGCCCCGGCCCGGACCCTCACCTCCGCGCCGTCGCGCGCCACCTCCAGTAGGTCGAGGGTCTTCATAGGCGAGGCGGCTTGGCACTCGGCCGCGCGGAAGCTGGTGAAGTCGTGGTGCCCGACCAGGACCTGGGCGGCCTCGTGCATGGCCCCGGCGTCGAGCGGAGCCGGCGCGAACCACGCGCGGCCCCGCTCCAGGGTCAGCGGCGCGCGCCGGTTGACGATCCGGTAGAGGTAGTTGCGCGAAGTGGCCGAAAAGCGGGCGTGAAAATACTCCTCCGCCGGCTCGGCCGAAAGCACGGCGATCGGCGCGGGCCGGAGGTGGTGATTGAGGGCGTCGCGCAGGGTACCGGCCGTCGTCGCCTTGGCGATATCGAGGTGCGCCACCTGGCCCAGGGCATGCACGCCGGCATCGGTGCGCCCGGCGCCCACAACGGTGGCCTGCTCGCCGCAGAAGTCCGTCACGGCGGCTTCCAGGGCCGCCTGGATGCTCGGTCCGTTGTCCTGGCGCTGCCAGCCGACGAAGCCGGCGCCGTCGTACTCCACCACCAGCTTGTAGCGGGTCACGGGCCGTCTTCCGGCAGCGGCAGGCGCGTGCCTGGCGGCACAGGAAAGCCGCGCAGGAACTCGGGCGCGTCCATGGCGGCGCGGCCGGCGCGGCGCACCCGGGTGAGCCGCAGGGCGCCTTCGGCGCAGGCGATGGTCAGCCGATCGTCCAGGGCCAGTCCGGCCGTGGCGCCCAGGTCCCGGTCCAGGACCTCACAGGCCAGCACGCCGATCCGCTCGGGGCCCTTGCGCCCCGGCAAGTCGGCATAGGCGCCCGGCCAGGGGTCGAAGGCGCGCACCCGGCGCTCCAGCTCGGCGGCTGGCCGGCGCCAGTCGAGGCGGCCCTCGGCGCGCTCCAGCTTGGCCGCATAGGTCGCGCCCTGGGCCGGTTGGGGCCGTGGGGCCAGCGTGCCGCGGTCGAGACCATCCAGCGCCTGCACCATCATCCGCGCGCCGAGTTCCGCCAGGCGGCCGTGCATCTCGGCCGCGGTCGTCGCGGGGCCGATCGGCAGGGTCTCCTGAAGCAGCATCGGGCCAGTGTCGAGGCCTTCGTCCAGTTGCATGATCGTGACCCCGGTCTCTTGGTCACCGGCCAGGATGGCGCGCTGGATCGGCGCCGCGCCGCGCCAGCGCGGCAGCAGGGAGGCATGCAGGTTGAGGCAGCCCAGACGCGGCGCCGCCAGGATCGGCCCGGGCAGGAGAAGGCCATAAGCCACCACGACGCCGGCGTCGAGGCCGAGCGCGGCGAAGGCTTGCTGCTCGTCGGGATCCTTGAGGTTGGCCGGCATGCGCAGCGGCCAGGCCCGTGCTTCGGCCAGCGCCTGCACCGGGGAGGGGCGCGGCTTTTTCCCGCGGCCGGCCGGGCGCGGCGGCTGGCAGTAGACGCAGGCGATCTCGTGTCCGGCCGCGGCGAGCGCCTCGAGGCACGGCAGGGCGAAATCCGGCGTGCCGAGGAAAGCGAGGCGGAGGCGGGTCATCGGCAGGCCTCTAAGCGGTTCGCGCCGTTCCTAGAGCGCGTGGGCGGCGTCGTGCTCTCTGGCGGGTTTGGACGACTTCTTGGCCTTCAACAGCTTGCGCAGGATCATGTTGCGCTTGAGCGCCGAGACGTGGTCGACGAACAGGATGCCGTCGAGATGGTCCATCTCGTGCTGCAGGCAGACCGCCAGGACGCCGTCGGCCTCGACCTCCTGTTT
>Ga0224509_10000482_pt1 | contig 11070 bp, 11 predicted proteins | sample SF_Jan12_sed_USG_5_FD_170158 | JGI IMG/M metagenome (GOLD analysis project Ga0224509, IMG submission 170158) | Sediment microbial communities from San Francisco Bay, California, United States - SF_Jan12_sed_USGS_24 | ecosystem: Environmental > Aquatic > Marine > Sediment | place: USA... | reverse complement strand
AGATCATGATTATCGGCGGCAGCCAGTTGTACGAGCTATTCCTGCCGAAAGCCGATCGTCTTTACGTGACGCGTGTGCACGCCGAGGTCGAAGGCGACGTGTTCTTCCCCGAGATAGATGCGGGGATATGGCGGCTCATCGACAGGGAAATGCACGCCGCGGATGACGCCAATCAGTTTGCGTTCGAGTTCAGAACCTACGAACGGAAATATCGTTCCTGATCTTATCGATCCAGGCTGCCAGGTTGAACGCCGTCGAGGATTTCAAGATTCCTGTCCCCTGACCTGTACGACGCGGGGGATTCGTTTGTCGAGCCGTACCGCGGTGAGCTGACGGCCCCAGATACAACCTGTGTCAAGGCTGATCAGGTCGGGCAGCACGATAAGCCCGAGCACCGACCAGTGGCCGAATGCGATGCGAGTACCCTGCCAGGCGGGTTTCCTTGCGTTGTACCAGGGTATTTCGCCTTTGCGCGCCCGCCAGGGCGAACCCGCGAAGTTGAGGTCGAGATGACCGGCCGCCGTCAACATACGCATGCGCGTCAGGCAGTTGATGATAAAACGCAGTCGCTTGTAACCGCTTAACTCGTTGGACCAGCGGCTTGGCGTGTTGCCGTACATCTTGCCCAGTAATGTCGGGTAGTCGTAGCCTTGCAGGGCTTCCTCGACCTCGGCGGCGCGCGCCAGCGTCTTTTTTATGCTCCAGCTCGGGTGCGTACCGGCGTGCACCAGCAGGGTATCGAGTTTCCTGTCGTAATGCGCCAGCGGCCGGTGGCGCAACCAATCGCACAGTTCCTCGGCGTCCGCTGCATTCAGGAGCTTCTTGAGTGTTCCGAATCGTCTGCCGAATCGCAGCACGCCGGCTTCGAGCGCGAGGAGATGCAGGTCATGATTGCCAAGGACCATAACGACCGAATCGCCCAGTTTTTTCACGAAGCGCAGCGTCTTCAATGATTTTGGCCCACGATTCACGATGTCCCCGCTGAGCCAGAGTGTGTCGCTGGCCGGTTCGAACGCTATTTCGTCGAGCAACCTGCGCAACGGGTCGTAACAGCCCTGCAGGTCTCCGATTGCATATACTGCCATTGCGGCACCTCACCTAGTGGAGCAGGCCCGGTACTGCCAGAGTAAAGGGTGGGATGGGCGCGTCGAAGTCCGTGCCGCTGTCAGATTTCATGCGATACAGACCCTGCATGGCGCCGACCGGTGTCTCAATGACGGCGCCGCTCGAGTAACGAAATCGTTCGCCGGGGTGGAGGTACGGCTGCTCGCCCACGACACCGTCGCCGCTTACCTCCTGGACCTTGCCGTTGGCGTCGGTAATGACCCAATGACGGCTCAGCAGCTGTGCCGCGACATCGCCATCGTTGGAAATCGTAATGGTATAGGCGAACACATAACGGTCGGCATCGGGTTCCGACTGATCATCGACGTAAGTTGTCGCAACCTGAATTCGGATGTCGCATCGATCTTCGTTCATGGCGATAGTCTAACGCAAGCGCGTTATTGTTGGCGCGCCGATTTCAGGTGCAGGTGATTTCCCAGGGCGACGTACTCGGCGATTGCAAGCTGCTCGGGTCGAAGGCCTGCATCGATGCCCACGGCTTCGAAATCGGCGGCCTCGGCGATAGTCTTCAGTGAGTTGCGCAGCGTTTTGCGGCGCTGCATGAATGCCGTCGCGACCAGGGTGGACAACCCGGCTTCGTCCTCGATGACAAACGTACCGGGTGGCAGAGGGTCGAGACGAACCACGGCAGACGTGACGGCTGGCGATGGTTCGAATGCGGTTCGGTCGACGTCGAACAACGACTCAATGCGGAGATAACAGCCAAGCATGATCCCCAGACGGCCATAGGCTTTGCTGCCTGGCGTCGCCGCCATCCGATCAACGACTTCCTTCTGCAGCATGAAATGCATGTCCAGGATCCGGTCACGGAATTTCAGCAGGTGGAACAACAGCGGCGTCGAGATGTTATAGGGCAGGTTGCCGACGATGCGCAGGCCTGTGCCAAGGCTCGCGAAGTCGAAAGTCAGTGCATCTGCCTCGTGAATGGTCACGGCCGGGTTGTCGGCATATTGCTTCCTGAGCTTCGCAGCGAGGTCGCGGTCGAGCTCGATCGCGTGCAGGTGGCCGGCGTGGCGCGCGAGGATGCCGGTAATGGCACCTTGCCCAGGACCGATTTCGACAATGACGTCGTCCTTCGCCGGGTGAATGCTCTGAATGATCGCGTCGATGACGCCGGGGTCTGTCAGGAAATGCTGGCCGAAGCGCTTGCGGGCACGGTGGCCGGCCACTACTTGCCCGCCATCGTTGCTGCGAGCCGGACCGCCGCAATCAGGCTACCCGAATCGGCCTCACCTCTGCCCGCAATATCGAATGCGGTGCCGTGATCGACCGATGTGCGGATGATAGGCAGACCCAACGTGACATTCACGGCATGGCCAAACCCCGCGTACTTCAATACCGGCAGTCCCTGATCGTGATACATGGCGAGCACCACGTCCTTGTGACCGGCAGCAGGCGTAAACGCGGTATCGGCAGGCAGTGGTCCACGCAAGTGCAGACCTTTGTCAGTCAATTCCCGGATGACCGGCGCAATGACGTCTCGGTCTTCATGTCCAAGATGACCGCCTTCGCCCGCATGTGGATTGAGGCCGCACACGACTATTTCCGGATTCCGAAGCTTGAATTTGGAGCGCAGCTCGCGATCGAGAACCTCGATAACGTCGCCGAGGCGCTTCTTGGTCACGTAGCCGGGTACGGCGCTCAGCGGCATATGCGTACTGACCAACGCGACGCGGAGCTCGCCGGCAACAAGCATCATCACGGGTAACGCAGCGTTCGTTAATTCCGCCAACAGTTCGGTGTGTCCCGTAAAGGGAATACCTGCATCGGCGATGACGCTCTTCGCGACCGGCAAAGTAACCAGGCCCGAAAACTCACCGTTGAGGCATCCTTTGACGGCCCTTGCCAGACCATCAAGCAGCGTTTGGGCGTTCGCCGAGTCAGGCTTTCCGCACACGACTGGCGCGGGAAACGGCGTGTCGATGACCTTTACGCTACCTTTAATCAGTGATTTGTCGCCGACAATAACGACATCTTCGGCATAGGGGGAATCGGCGAGCGTACTGCACAGTTCAGGACCGATGCCGGCAGGATCCCCCGCAGTGACTACGAGTGGTTTGTGTGGGGACACTAGATGCGCGGGTCGACAAAGGCCTCATCGCGAAGCCGTTGCGTCCACAGCTGCGATTCTTCTTCCATCTTGCTGTTGCGAATTCGCGAGTCGCAGTTGAGTTCCTTCAGGTCGTCCGTGTTGTCGTAGACTCGTCGATCGACGACCTCGAGGATATGCCATCCGAAGGGGCTGCGAAATGGCTCGCTGACCACTCCTATTTCGGATTGCTCAACAACCGCGTCGAACTCTGGTACGAACGTCCCGGGACCCGCCCAACCGAGGTCGCCGCCGAGGTTCGCCGAGCCGGGATCATCGGAGAGCAGCTTGGCCTGTTCGCCGAAATCCTCGCCTTCGCGGATCTTTGCCAGCGCTTCGTCGAGGCGTTGCTTGGCCGTGTCGTCGTCTATGATCTCGTTGGGCGTTATCAGGATGTGGCGTACCTTGACCTGGTTTACTTCGCTGCGCTCCACCGCACTCCGCAGGTTGTTAACCCTCACAATATGAAAACTGGTCCCTTTGCGGAAAGGAGGTGAAACATCGCCGGCTTTCATGCCGGGCAAGACGTCCGCGAAAAGTGTCGGCACATTTTCGCCCCTCATGGGACCGAGTGAACCGCCCTCAAGTGCGGTAGGACCTTTTGAGTAACGTACGGCGAGTTCCCGAAAATCGGCACCGTCCTGAAGCTGCGTGTATATCTCATCGGCCAGCTGCTCTGCCTCATCACGTTCCTCGGTGCTGGCCGACGCCCCGAATGGCAACAAGATATGTGACAGCTCCCAGTCGGAGTTCACGACGACATTGGTTTCGAGGTCCAGGATACACTGTTCGACTTCGCGCTCGGACACGTTGATGCGTTGCCCGACCTCGATGCGTCGTAATTGCTGAATCGTGATCTCGTCCCGCAGGTTGCGACGAAAATCGGCGTAGTTTTCGCCGTCCTGCGCCAGCAAGGCAGGCATATCCTCGAACCGTGCGCCGTTCTGCCGTGCGATACGCGCGATCGACTCGTTTAGCATCGCGTCAGATACTTGCAGACCGATTTGTTCCGCTCGCTGTAGCTGAATCTCCATGATAATCAGCCGTTCCAGAACCTGCTCTTCAAGCACGGCGGCGGGTGGCAACGGAATGTCCTGTTCCTGAGCGCGCTTTGTAATGGTGTTCATCTGCTCGTCGAACTGGCTGCGGAGGACCACGCCTTCGTTGACAATAGCCACGATGCCGTCCAGAAACTCGCCGCTCTCAGAGAGTTCCTCGGCAACCACGACGGGCGCGGCCACCAGTACGGCAAATGCCCATAAGATGTTGAATTTAATCACAATTATTTATTCGAGGTCTGCGGAATAGCCAAGAATACCACGTTCGAGGAGTTTGTCAGCTGCCGAGCCGACGCTCGACATTCCTTTCAACACCAGTTGCAGACCAAATGAGGAATCCCGAGTTCCGTCACGAGTAGAGATGTGCTTGCGCGATACGAGCCTTAGCCCCCAGCAACAGCTCTCATACTCGAGTCCAAAAAGCTGTTCGAGCACCTCCTCATCACGGAAAGAAAAATTGTAGCGGCCGACGAAGTTCCACTGCGTACCGACCGGCCACGACCAGGACAAGTCCCCCTGTTCCAGCGAGTCACGCCGAAATCGATACGCGAGGTTCAGTATCTTGTTATTCGACGGACGATACTGCAGCCGCGCCTCTGACTTGGCCGTGCCGGTCTCGCCCGTGCCCCACTGGTGACCAAAGTCGAAGTTAATATGTTCCCACAGCAGGACGCTGACCTCGGCAATGTAGTCGGACTCTTCGAGCGTCGATACAGATGTGCCGGGCAGCGTTACATTGCGGTTGCCGAAGTAGCGCGTCTGACCTACCGTTGCTGTCAGCAACTCGCGTCCCGAGGAAACGTCAAGTATTCGTGACGTAACGCCAATGCTGAGCTGTTCCGTATCGCCGATGCGATCGACGCCAAGGAAGCGATTCTTGCGAAATAACTGCACGAGATTGATGTCTGGCGTGATCGTGTCGAAGACGGGCAAGTCGTCCTGACCGCGGAACGGGATGTTGACGTACAGTAGTCGGGGCTCGATCGTCTGTATGCGGTTGGAACGCGTCATCGATCGCTCCAGGACCATGCCCGTGTCGAGGCTCGAGACTGGCACGGTGCGCGTCGGACTCTCGTCGGCGCCCACCGCTGTGTCACTGAGCTCGTATCGCGCATGGTCGAGCGAGACGGCCGGTATTATGAACCATCCGGGTTTTACGATCGGCGCCTCTACGGTCGGTGCCGCGTTGAATCGCCAACCCGTCACGCCGACATCACGGTCGAAATTCACGATCTCGCTGTCGATGCCGAGACGCAGGAACTTGAGGGGCCAGGAGCCGCTGGCGAGCAGCTGCGGCAAGCGACGATACGGTTCCTCTTCCGGCAGGATCGCATCGTCGATGGTCTGGTAGTCCTGAACCTGCGCAAACAGCGAAACATGATCCGTGAAGTAGTCGAAGCGCGCACTGCGGTTCAGTTGCGTAAGGCTCGAGATGCTCAGGCTGCCACCCAGGTCTTCGAAATACTGGTTGTCCGATACCTCTCTGTATTCGACCTGGTTGCGCCATCCGTTCTCGAATAACGTGCGGTGCTTGAGGTACACCTGGTGACGCGACCTGTTCAGGATGTCGTCGTCATCCAGGTAGTCGGCCGAAATGACGCCGTCGTTGCGCACGGTCAGGTAACGAAACTGTGCTCCCAGCTGTATGCCGCGATCCGTCAGCATACGTGGCGTGATTGTCGCATCGTAATTGGGCGCAATATTCCAGTAGAACGGCGCGCGAATCTCGTTGCCGTTGCGACCGGCGCTTCCCACCTCGGGTGTCAACAGGCCGGTCTTTCGCGCCTCGCCGATCGGGAAAGACAGGTAGGGCGCGTACAGTATCGGTACGCCTTTGAATCTCAGCTTGACGTTCCTGGCCGTGCCGACGCCTTCCCCCGTATCCAGCTCGATGGACTTGCCCTGCAGTAACCAGTCTTCGGATCCGGGCGGACATGTCGTGTACTCGACGTCATCCAGTATCAGCTCGCCTTCCTGATTGATCTCGATTGCGTCAGCTGCGCCACGCCCGCCCCCGCTGCCCAGCGAAAATTCTGCGCCGTCGAAACGAATCAGGCCGCTGAGGTAGGAAAACTCGGCCGAGTTGCTGTTTACTTGCGTACCCGGATCCTCGTAGCGGACGTCTCCCTCCAGGTAAATCGCTTGTTGTTCCGCATCGAAGCGGGCCGATTCGGCACCCGCGAGTTTGTCGTTCTTTTGTAGAAGTACGCCACCGCTCATTCTTGCCGTGGGCTTTTCACCGATGTCTGCCTCCAACCGACCTGCTTCGAAGAGGATCGTGTCGGGGTTGCTAAGCGGGACCGCTGATAATGTCGCATCAGGGGTCAGCGGTTCGCCGATTGACGTATCGCAGGCCAACGGGTCCGCTCCCAGTGCGTCGGTGGCTGCCAGCAGGCAGCAGGCAAAAATCAGTGGTTTTGCAGACAAGTCGGTGGTCGGGTCACGTTTGGGCCGAAGCAGATACGACCGGGATGTTAGCATGCATTACGTGTGTTACCTTCGCATAGTTTTCGAGGTGCTTCAACGCGTTACGGAGAACACACATCAACATTCCCGATGGCGCGACAGACGCTCGTCTGGTCGCGCTGAAAGACTGGATCGGCAGCATCGACGCGCTTGCGGACTGTGAACCGACGCCGGCGTCGGTCGATGCCAGTTTTCGCCGCTACTTCAGATTGCAGGCGGACGCCGCGCGTTTCATCGTCATGGATGCGCCACCCGGGCAGGAGGACTGCCTGCCGTTCTTACGCGTCGCCGCTTACCTTGAGGCGATGCAGCTGAATGCGCCGCGGATTATCGAAGCAAATCTCGACGCCGGGTTTCTGCTGCTAAGCGATCTTGGCACGCGCCTCTACCTCGATGAACTGCAACGTGACCCGTCCGCGGCCGAGTCTCTGTACACCGACGCGATAGAGGCCCTGCTCAAAATGCAGCGGCGCGGCACAGCATTCCAGTCCTTACTGCCGCCGTATGATGAGGAGCTCCTGCGATTCGAGCTGTCGCTCTTTCATGACTGGCTATGTGGCACGCATTTGGGATTGTCATTCAGTGCGTCGGACGAGCAGGCCTGGCAAGCCTGTTGCGATGTACTGACGGACAATGCGCTGTATCAGCCACAGGTATTTGTGCACCGCGATTACCACTCGCGCAACCTCATGGTCAGCGGCGAAAATAATCCCGGCATCCTGGATTTTCAGGACGCGGTCGAAGGGCCGTTGACCTACGACCTCGTTTCATTGCTCAAGGATTGTTACGTGCGCTGGCCGGCCGAGCAGGTCCGGCAGTGGGCCCTGCAATTCTACCGGGCGCTCGATCTCTCGATCCGCGAGCAGGTCGACGAACGACAGTTTCGGCGCTACTTCGAACTCATGGGCGTGCAGCGCCATTTGAAAGCTGCCGGCATATTCGCTCGACTCAACCACCGGGACGGAAAGCCGGGGTATCTTGCCGATATTCCGAGAACGCTGGCGTACATCGTAGAACTCGGGCCGCAGTACGAGGAACTGCAATTCCTTGTTCACCTGATCGATCAGCGGGTATTGCCGGCATTGGCTGAGGATTCATGATTGCCATGTTGCTTGCCGCGGGGCGCGGTGAACGCTTGCGTCCACTCACCGACGAGGTTCCAAAGTCGCTTGTCGAGATTCAGGGGCAAAGCCTTTTGGAACGCCACCTCGAGAATATCCGCGATGCCCGCGTAGAGACAGTGGTTATCAATCTCGGCTGGCTGGGTGGGAAAATCGTCGAGCGAGTCGGCTCCGGTATGCGATATGGCCTGGACGTGATCTACAGCCAGGAGGGCGACAACGTGCTCGAGACCGGCGGCGGCATTCACAAGGCGTTGCCGCTATTGGGCAAAGATCCGTTCCTGGTGGTAAACGCCGACGTTTACACCGATATGCCAATCCCCGATATTGAGCTGGCCGCAAATATTCTCGGCCATCTCGTCATGGTCCCGACACCGGATTACCGGGAGCGCGGTGATTTCGAACTTCGCGATGGTCTCGTGCGCAACGACGAGGCGGCCCGGCTGACTTTCAGTGGCGTTGCGATCTACAGACCCGAATTCTTTACTGGCTGTGAGGCAGGCAGATTTCCGCTGGCGCCAATGCTGCGCGAAGCGGCCGATGCCGGCCAGTTATCCGGCGCGCTGTACGAAGGACTATGGGCAGACATAGGAACGAAGGCTCGGCTCGACGCAGCTAACCGGCCGTAGCGGTTGTCGCAGCAGGCAGTTTGTCGTCGCTTCGGACAAAACCGGCCTCGTCAAAACCAAGATGGCGCAGGAAGTGTGGCAACAGCCGGGGCCACACGTCATGAAACCCGATATCGGCGCCCAGCCGCTTCAGGTCGGTCATCTTGAGCTCTGCGTACCCGCAAGGGTTAATTCGTGAGAACGGCTCGAGATCGATATCGACGTTCAGCGCCATGCCGTGAAAACTGCAGCTCCTGCGTATGCGCAGACCTACGCTCGCGAGCTTGTCGCCGGCAACGTAAACACCGGGCGCGTCGGCACGGCTTGCGGCAGGAATGCCGAATTCCGCCGCCAGGTCGACGACACTCTGTTCCAGGGCCGTCACCAGCGTTCGCACCCCCATGGCGGCTCGCCGAAGGTCGAGCAACGGGTAGATCATGAGCTGGCCAGGCCCGTGAAACGTAACCTGACCGCCGCGGTCAATCCGTACGACCGGGATGTCGCCGGGCGCGAGCAAGTGTTCCTCGCTGGCGTTCAGACCCATGGTAAATACAGGCGGGTGTTCCGTGAACCAGATTTCATCACCGGTCGCATCCGTACGCGCATCCGTGAAGCGCTGCATCGCATGCCACAGCGGAACGTAATCTTGCCGTCCGAGATCCCGAATCGCGACCATGTGATCGGCGACGCCGCTCACAGCGCCATCAAGACGTCGTCGTGAGAGGAGACGTCGCGGTATATGTCATCAAGCTGTTGCTGACTCGTCGCCGTGATGATCACGGTGACCGAGACGAAGCGGCCATTGCGGCTGGTCGCTGCCTGCACAGCGCTGTCTGCGACCTTGCCAGCCTGTTTTTCTACCAGCGCGCGCGCCAACGCGCGAAACTCCGGCGTGTCCCGACCCATCATCTTGATCGGAAATTCGCAGGGAAACTCGAGGACAGACTCTTCAGGCATGCTTACTCGAACCAGAGGCTCACGCTGTCACGTGTCCGTTGCCACACTGATCCCGTCGGGTTGTCGTCCAAGGCACGCAACGGCGTGCTCAGTAATTGTTCTTCGCCCAGGCGTATCTTCAGTTCAGCGACCGGTTGACCGGCAGAAATCGGCGCTTCGACAATGGTCGGTACATCCAGAGTCGATTCGAGTTGATCATAAGCGCCCCGACGAACCGTGATGTACAGATCTTCCAGTACACCGAGTCGCGAACTCTCGTTCGCCGATTTCCAGATACGTGTGGTCGTGATTTCCTCTCCGGCTTTGAACAGGAGACGAGTCTCAAAAAAGCGGAAGCCATAATTGATCAGCGCCTGGGTACCGTCGCTGCGCGCCTTTTCGCTCGACGTACCGAGCACGACCGAGACGACGCGCATGTCGTCACGCTTGGCCGAGGCCACGAGGCAATACCCCGCGTCTTCGGTGTGCCCGGTCTTGAGGCCATCAACCGACGCGTCGCGCCAAAGCAGTGAGTTGCGATTGCTCTGCTTGATGTCGTTGTAAGTGAACTCCTTGACCGCATGCCAGGCGTAATAGTCGGGAAATTCCGCAATGATGGCCCGCGCCAGCGTCGCGAGGTCTCTTGCAGTTGTCGTATGTCCTTCAGCAGGAAGTCCGGTCGCGTTGAGAAAGTGACTCGAGTGCATGCCCAGTGCTGCTGCGTGTTGGTTCATGAGTTCTGCGAAAACGCTTTCCGTCCCGGCCATATGCTCGGCCAGCGCGACACTGGCGTCGTTGCCGGATTGCACGATCATGCCAATCAGCAGGTTCTCAATCGAAACGCGTGTGCCGACTTCGATGAACATTCTCGAACCTTCGGTGCGCCAGGCTTTCTCGCTGATTGTGACCTCGTCCTCGAGACCAATCTGTCCCTGCTTCAGGGCATCGAAGACCACATACGTCGTCATCAGCTTGGTCAGGCTGGCGGGTGCAAGCGCTGAATCCGGGTTCAATGACGCCAGCTCGTGTCCGGTCTGGCCGTCAATAATGAGGTAGCTTTTTGCGCCGATAATCGGCGGCGCCGGGGTCGGCATGACCTCGGCGGCGTAAGTCGTTGCTGTAAATAACAAAAACAGCGGCGCAAGCGCAGAACAAAGACGTTGAAACATGAGGCCTCTTGGGAATGGGTGAATTATGTCGGCGCGTATTGTACGCGGCCATTTGCTACTCATCTATTCGACGACGAGATAGGGATTGATGATGCCGATGTTTTCGAGTTCCTCGACGAGAATGTCATATTGAATCACGCCCGCGACCGGCCCGACACGGACACGCAGCAGAGCCGGACTTGATGAGGAATCCTCGTGAATGAAGGCGTTGTTAATACCCGAGGAGGCCAGCAAACCGAGGCGACGCTCGGCATTAGCCCGGTCACCGAAAGCGCCGACCTGAACGAAGATCTTGCGGCCGCCGGCTGCCGGCGCCGATGTGGCAACCGGTGCCGGGGCTGGCGTTGATGTGACGCCCGGCGCCGGTGGCGTTGTTTTTCGCGTCGGTCGATCGCCCGGCGGTGCGTCAAAGCTGATCGCCGTCACTTCGACCAGGCCTGTGCCGTCCCTGACCATGTCCAGTTTCAGGGCTGCGGAGTACGACAGGTCGATAATGCG
>Ga0224509_10000479_pt1 | contig 11096 bp, 10 predicted proteins | sample SF_Jan12_sed_USG_5_FD_170158 | JGI IMG/M metagenome (GOLD analysis project Ga0224509, IMG submission 170158) | Sediment microbial communities from San Francisco Bay, California, United States - SF_Jan12_sed_USGS_24 | ecosystem: Environmental > Aquatic > Marine > Sediment | place: USA... | reverse complement strand
AGATGGCGTCACCTTCGTTGCCATACGGCAGCTTGCTGATTTCACCATCGACGCCGTGGATTGCGCGGTGGTACATCGGGATCGCGTCGGCCTTGATGTCGGCGCTGATACCGACCTTCTCAAGCGACGTCCATCCTCGATCGGACAGCGCGATGTTGATCGACTTGCCCTGGTAGATACTCGTCTGCCGCGAGTCGGGTCGCCCCTCAAAGAGCCCAACCTTGTAACCATGACGAGCCAGCGAGATAGCAAGCAAGGTCCCGACCGGCCCTCCCCCCGCGACGGTAATCGTCTTTTGGTTCATCTACCGTTCTCCCTGCGCCAGCAACTGTCGCATCACCTTACCGAACGTGAAGACATCCTCGAACGAGTTATAGAGCGGCACGGGCGCCATGCGAATAACGCATGGCTCGCGAAAATCGGCAATGATGCCGGCCGCGATCATGTCATCAAACAACTTGCGCTCGCGTCCCGCAACGTCCATCGATATCTGGCAACCGCGTTGTTCAGGAATCCGCGGCGTAATCAGGCTGATGTCGGCATCCGGAAACTCTGCCGCCAGCGTGTCGATCGTGTACTCGAGATAGCCCGTCAGCTTCTCACTCTTCTCCCGGAGTGCGGGCATACCGGCTTCTGCGAATACTTCGAGTGACGCCTTCATGGCGGCCATACCGAGAATCGGCACGTTGCTCAGTTGCCAGCCTTCCGCCCCTTTCATTGGCTGGAAGCCATTTTTCATCTGGAAGCGAGTGGCTTTGTCGTGCCCCCACCAACCGCCAAATCGTGGCAAATCGAAACTCCGGCCATGACGTTCGTGTACGAAAATACCGCCGACGTTGCCCGGACTCGAATTCAGATACTTGTAGGAACACCATGCCGCGAAATCGACGTCCCAGTCATGCAATGCCAACGGCACGTTGCCCGCAGCGTGCGCAAGATCAAATCCGGCGATGGCACCCACCGCGTGTGCCGCTTCGGTCAGCCGCAGCATGTTGAACAACTGGCCCGTGAAATAATTGACGCCACCGAAGAAGACCAGTGCAAGCTCGTCGGCGTTGGCAGCGATCGCCTCGAGAATATCCTCTTCTCGAATCAGGGTCTCGCCGTCCCTCGGTGCGATCTCGATGATGGCATCGTCAGGATCGAACCCGTGAAACTGCGCTTGTGTCTCGAGCAGGTAACGATCCGACGGAAACATCTTTGCTTCGCTGATGATCTTGTAGCGCGTCTCTGTTGGACGATAGAACGACACGAACAGCAGGTGAATATTCGTTGTCAGCGAGTTCATGCAGACAACTTCGGACTCCTTCGCCCCAACGATTTCTGCCATGGGCGGCGTCAGGAGTTCATGGTAGCTGTACCACGGGTTAGTCGAATGGAAATGCCCTTCGACCCCGTAGTTTGCCCACTCATCAAGCTCCAGCTCAACGGCCGCTCGCACCGACTTCGGCTGCAGTCCCAGCGAATGTCCGGTGAAGTACGCGAGTTCGCTCGTACCCAGCGATGGGAAATGAAAACGGTCGCGGTATGCCCTGAGCGGATCCGCCGCGTCCTGCGCCCTGGCAAATTCGAGGCTTGATTCGTACTGCACGTCAGTCTCGTTCTTGCGGCGGGATCGACACCCACCCTGCCGGCGGCTCCTTGCCCGGATGCAGCGCACCGCAGTCAGGGCAAGTACGCGCCTCTTCATCGGCATAGAACGACTCGTAGAGCGGCGGCAGATCATGCACGATCGACTGCAACAGCACCTCTACCCGGTGTACCAGACTGCCGCATTCAAAGCAGTACCATTCAAACGCATCTTGCAGGCCGTCGGGACGCTTGGGCTCGATCACCAGCCCGACGCTGCCGGCCATCGGCCGCTGCGGTGAATGTCGGACGTGCTTTGGCAGGAAGAACACATCACCTTCACGAATGACGATGTCGTAGAACTCACCCTGATCGAAGATCTTCAGGACCATATCGCCCTCAAGCTGGTAGAAGAACTCTTCGACCGGGTCGTCGTGGTAATCCGTGCGCTGGTTCGGACCGCCGACAACAAAGGCCATCATGTCGGCATCTTCCCAGATCTGCTTGTTACCCACCGGCGGCTTCAGGAGATGCCGGTGCTCCTCTATCCAGTTCTGAAAGTTAAATGCAGCAAGCTTCGTCATCGTCGAGTAACCCTTAACCGGCCGTGTTTAGCGTGGCGACAGTTTATCTCAGATAACGATCGGTGACGCGGGGCTCAATATCTCACGCACGACGCTCATCGCAGTAATCGCAGACGAACGGGGGTTATCGGGCAACGAGCGCCCTTCGATCCTGAATTCAAAACGACCGAAGTCCCCTTCCGCCACAATTTCGTGAATGTTGCGTGCTGCATCAGGGTCTGCGATGAGTTCGACCCGTGTGTCGTCAAAACCAATGCCTGCAAGTGCCACTGAGGCCGCCACATTCGCGTTCTTGGGGTATTCAAGCGCTGCATTCCGGGCACTGCCGCTGAAGTGTACGGTTGCCTCCGACAATGTATCGAGATCAAGCTTTGCTTCGGCGGGTGAACCTCGCCAGCCTTGCGGCGGTTTGCGGCCTCGGTAGGTCACTTCTGCCAGTGACCCGATGCTGGCCGCAGACAAGGCGTCTAATGCGCCTATGGCACCCGATACAACGCGCAGTTGACTTCCGCCGGACCGTGCGGCGGCGGCGAGCCGGTCATACAATTCGGCGTCAGCCAGGGCACCCGAGGAAACGCTGATGAGGTTGATGCCGAGGAAAAGGACGGCTTCGCCGTGCTGACGCAACGCCGGGTGACCGGCACAGTCGGCGGCAAGATCAATCGGGGCCGCCAGGTCATCGATGCTGTGCGCGATCTCGACATCCTGGCCGAACAGGTCTCGCGCCCGCGACTCCATGCCCGGCTCGATGATTGCTGCACCGATGACGACGTCATCGTATTCAGCCAGGTAAGCAGCGACAGCCTCCCCAATAGCCCCGCATCCGATAATTGCGATTGTCTGCATCTACGCGACTATCCCGCATATACCTGTCAGGCAGCAACCTCGGTCATTTTTGACCGGCCAACATCCAGCATCCGCTCGACGGCTGCCCGTGCCCGGTCAGCGACGGCGGGGTCAATTTCCACTGCCGGACTCAACGTTTCGAGAGACGCCTGGATGTTGGCCAGCGTGATCTTTTTCATGTGCGGGCACAGGTTGCATGGGCGAATGAACTCGACATCGCTGATCCCTGCAGACACGTTATCGCTCATCGAACACTCGGTAACCATGAGGACTTTCGGCGGTCGCTCGTTGATGACGTAGTCCTGCATCTGCGCTGTTGAACCGACGAAGTCAGACATCGCAAGAACGTCGGGCGGACATTCGGGGTGCGCGATAATTGTGAGGCCCTCATGCGCAGCGCGGAATGACTCAAGCTCCTCGGCCGTAAATCGTTCGTGAACTTCGCAGTGTCCCTGCCAGGTGATAATTTCGACATCGGTCTGTTCTGCGACGTAGGACGCCAGGTACTCATCCGGCAGGAAGATCACACGATCCGTGCCCAGCGATTCAACGATCGCCAGCGCGTTACCCGATGTGCAGCAAATATCACACTCGGCTTTCACCTCCGCCGACGTGTTGACGTAGGTCACGACCGGCACACCGGGGTATTGCTCGCGAAGTTTGCGCACGTCGGCCGCAGTAATCGACTCGGCCAGCGAACAACCCGCCCCGAGATCCGGAATCAGGACCGTTTTTTCAGGATTCAGCAGCTTGGCCGTTTCCGCCATGAAGTGAACACCCGCCACCACGATCACATCGGCGTCTGTATCCACGGCCTGCTGGGCCAACGCCAGTGAGTCGCCGGTAATATCGGCAACGCAATGGAAAATCTCGGGCGTCTGGTAATTGTGCGCGAGGATGACCGCGTTCTTTTCTTTCTTCAGCTCGTTGATCGCCGCAACGTAGGGCGCGTGAACAGGCCATTCGATATCGGGAATGACCTTTTTGACGCGCTCATAGAGCGGCGCCACCTTCTTAATGGTCGCAGCGTCGATGTGGTTAACTGGCATGGTGCACCTGTACAATTAATGCTCGATTGGAGTATATATACGAATTGTGCTCAAACAGAGCATATATTTCAACAGTTTCATATGAAAAAGACCGACACTCTTGTAGACCTTCTGGGCGTCATCGTGGCCGTCACGAAAGGAGCGCCGCGCGTACTCGTCGTCGATCGCGGTACCGGGATTGCTCTGCCCAACGGTCCTTTCATTCCCGATGAGCACGCGAGTCTTGAAGACGGCTTTCGGCAGCTCATTGAGGCCCAGGCCGGCCTGGACCTCTACTACGTCGAGCAGCTCTACACCTTCGGCAACCGCTTCCGGACCGCCGACGAAATCGATGGCGGTCCGAGAACCCTGTCGGTTGCCTATGTGGCACTGACTCGCGAGGACGAGGTGCCGCTGGAAGGCACTCGCTGGGCGGACTGGTATGAGTTTCTTCCCTGGGAGGACTGGCGCGATGGGCGTCCTGAGGAGCTGGACTCGTTAATCGCTCCACAACTTGCAGCGTGGTCCTCCGAGACACGTGGGCAGACAGCACGACGCAATCGGGAAGAACGCATTAATGTGACATTCGGGATCCCGGGCACAATAGAGATGGATGCGGTGTTGACGCTTGAGCGGCTGGAGCTGCTTTACGATGCCGGCATCATGGCCGAATCGGATCGCGATGAACGTGCGATTCGTGGCGAGTCCAGCGCCACAACGCCCGCCAACATCGGTACTTCTATGGTCTCGGATCACCGCCGCGTACTCGCGACGGCTCTCGGGCGGATTCGCGGCAAGCTCGCTTACCGGCCGGTTGTGTTCGAGTTGTTGCCGGGCGAGTTCACGTTGCTGCTATTACAACAGGTTGCCGAAGCGTTGAGCGGCACACATTTGCACAAGCAGAATTTCCGCCGCCTCGTCATGAACGCAAACCTCGTTGAGCCGATCGGAAGATCGACGGCAGTCGGGCGCGGCCGCCCTGCCGAGCTGTTCCGGTTTCGGCGTGAGGTGCTCGGTGAAAAGCTGACTGTGGGTTTGTCGCGACCGACGTTGCGCGGGGATTAGGTGAACAGGAAAACCCAATCACACGCGGAACGCCTTCGTTTCTACACCGACGAAAGCAACGCAGTTCATGAGCAGTACATGTCCGACTCCGATCTGCGGCGGAAGTACGAGTACTTCCTCGACTGGCAGGTCGCCTACTCGCTGCCGTTTTACAGTGAATTCAGGGAGGTTCCAGAAACCGCAGCGGCCGTCGAGTTCGTCATCTCGGACCTCATTGGCACCAACATCAGTGCGCGCGATGCAGACCTTGCACGCGTGGTGCCGATCATGGTTCGGCTGTTACCCGAGAAGGCACTGCAGGCGCTGGCGTCAGCGTTGGAGCTGAACGCCCGGGCCCTCTCGATCAACCTCGACATTTGCCGGACGATGTTCGAGCAAATCGACATCAGCGCAGGAATCTCGGAACTCGACTATTGCGACGCGTTCCGCCGGTCGACGTCGCTGGATGAGTGCATGGAATTAATCGACCTTACTATCGCGCTTGGGCACAACCTGAAGCGACTCGTACGCAGGCCGATGCTCGGCATGACGTTGCGCGCGATGCACCTTCCGGCACACGCCGCCGGGTTCGGTGCCATGCAGGACTTCCTCGAGAAAGGATACTCGACGTTTCACGCTATCGAAGACGTTGATTACTTTCTGAATCGGTTTGCCGCGCGTTTGGCAGAGGTGTTTACGCGGATCTGCAAGGAGCCATTGGACACCATGGATACGACGCCCTCTTACGCGCCGAGCGCCTCGAACAAGGGATAGAATTTCCTGTCCTTTGGAGGACCGGTTGTTCTTCCTTTGCAGTGGCAATCACGCTGCGCACTTGTGCGATACTAGTCGAAATATGAACGATCGGATTTCCAGAATAATTATAGTGGGTGGAGGCAGCGCCGGCTGGCTGACTGCTGGAGTCATTGCGGCGGAACATTGCATCGACTCACAGGCACAGCAGCCGTTTGAATTGTTGCTGATTGAATCACCGGATGTACCGACCATTGGCGTTGGCGAGGGCACCTGGCCATCCATGCGGTCGACCCTGCAGCGCATTGGACTGTCTGAGACTGACTTTATCCGAGAGTGTGATGCCAGTTTCAAACAAGGCACCTATTTCCGCAACTGGCATACGGGCAGCGGCGATACCTACAGCCATCCATTTACGGTCCCCATAGGCTACGCCGACACCAACCTCGCGCCTCATTGGCTGGAGCTGACCGACGCACCTCAATTTGCGGATGCTGTGACGCCTCAGACTGCATTGTTTGCTGATTGCCTTGCCCCCAAGCAGATCACAACACCGGAATACGCCTTTTTGGTGAACTATGCTTATCACCTGGATGCCGGAAAATTTGCTGAACTGCTGCGTCGGCACTGCACTGAGCAGCTGGGTGTAAAACACATCAAGGCGAATGTGTCGCAGATAAATGCGGCTGAGAACGGAGACATCCAATCAGTCACAACCGACAGTGCCGGTGAAATAGCTGGTGATCTGTTTATCGACTGCACCGGAACGAGCAGCCTGCTGCTGGGTGAGCACTTCAAGATCCCATTTCAGTCACGACAGGCAACTCTCTTTAATGACACTGCCCTGGCAGCACAGGTGCCATACACTGAAGAAGATCAGGCCATCCAGTCCTGCACACACTCAACTGCACAAACTGCGGGCTGGATCTGGGATATTGGATTACCGACGCGTCGTGGTACTGGCCACGTCTACTCAAGTGCTCATATCTCGGAAGATGAGGCCACCGCTCAGCTGCTCGCCTATATCAAAGAGACGGCTGGAGACAAAGCGGCGGCCGGTGTTGTGCCGCGAAAGATTCCGTTTCAGCCTGGCCATCGGCGAGAATTCTGGCACAGGAACTGTGTTGCTATTGGCATGTCGTCAGGCTTTATTGAACCGCTTGAAGCTTCGGCGCTGGTGATGATTGAACTCGCTGCGGGGATGATTGCGGAGCAGCTGCCCCCGACAAGGGATGTCATGGATATTGTCGCCAAACGGTACAACCAGAAATTTCTGCGTCACTGGAACCAGATCATCGAATTTCTGAAACTGCACTATGTCCTTAGCGCCCGCGATGATTCTCCCTATTGGCAGGATAATCGCGCTGCCACATCCATTCCGGAAAGGCTCAGTGAACAGCTTTCGTTATGGCGCTTTCGGAGTCCCTGGCATCAGGATGCGGGAGCAGTCGACGACCTGTTTCCGACCGCGAGTTATCAGTACATCCTGTATGGCATGGGGTTCAGCACAGCGCCACGACATACCGCCAGCCACCATCAGGATCAGCGCCAGCGACAGGCGTCAGAGCTATTTAAGAAAAACGCTGCCCGGGCCGCGCAGCTTACGAAGGCATTGCCAAGCAACAGGGAACTGCTGAACAAAGTAAGAGAGTTCGGATTTCAGAAGCTATAAACAGAAGGCGTAAGAAGAGTATTCATATGAGTCAGTACGAAGTCCTGAACAAGGATAAACATCGACAACTGCGGATCAAAACAGGCTACAGCGCAGCACTGGGTGACGCAGTCATGTACGCGATGACCTACCCCATGGAGTTCAGGGATATTCAGAGCTGTTATCCCATTCTGTTTACCAAGGATCCGAACACCGGCGTTTTTTTTGCCGCCGCTGTATTGGGTTTTGAGGCCGATCAAAATCTGTTTTTGCAGGACAACAGCTGGGATGCATCTTATATTCCTGCCGTGATCCGACGTCAGCCGTTTCTGATTGCCACAGGTGGCGACGGTGACAATCAAGCCCCGGTGGTTTCACTGGATCTCGATCACCCGCGAGTCAGTCAGGATGAGGGGGAAGCACTGTTTGACGCTGAGGGTGGTGCAACGGAGTTTCTTAATCAGAAGATTGCATTGCTGGATCAGCTGCATCATGGACTGCAACACAGCAGCGGATTTATTGACACCCTGCTTCAGCACGAACTGTTGGAGCAGATCACGTTCGATATTGCCTTCAATGATGGCAGCAAAGAGAGTGTGCAGGGTTTTTACAGCATTGCCGAAGAACGGCTTTATCAGCTGAAGGGCGACGTGCTGGAGTCGCTGAATCGAGCTGGCTACCTGCAACCTGTTTTCATGGCGGTCGCCTCAATATCCCGGATGCGTAACATCATTGAAAGACGAAACCGGCTCCGAGTGTAGCGCGAGGCATGGGTGTAGCTATGACCGGTCAGCATGTCCTGAATGAAATTAGTCAGACAATTGCCGAGACACGTGACATCACTGTCGCAGATCTCAGCGATGATCTGCTCGCATCTGATCAGCCGCTGGTGATTCGAGGGCTTGCCTCGGACTGGCCCGCGGTCAAACATGGCCTCGAGTCGGCGGACCAGGTGATTGAATACCTGCAGGGATTTGACTCAAATAACGTGGTCACAGCCCTCTATGCGCCGCCTGAAGCAGCTGGCCGGATCTTCTACAACGAGGACATGACCGCCTTCAATTTTGAATACCGGCGGATGGCGCTAAAGGAGGCCGTGCAACAGGTCCGGTCTCATGTCGATCTGCCTTCACCACCGTCACTTTACATTGGCTCAACCAACGTTGATCACTGGCTGCCGGGATTCCGGGAGCAAAACGATTTTCCGATTCAACATCTTGCGCCGCTGGTCAGCATCTGGATCGGCAACCAGAGTCGGGTATCAGCCCACTATGATTTCCCCACCAATATCGCCTGCGTGGTGGCGGGGCACCGGCGAGTCATTCTGTTTCCGCCAGAGCAGTTACCGAATCTTTACGTTGGACCGCTCGACTTCACACCAGCAGGACAACCTATCAGTCTGGTGGACTTTCATGCGCCTGATTATGAGCGATTTCCGAAATTCCGGGAGGCAGTCAAAACTGCCCAGATGTCAGTGCTGGAACCAGGGGATGCACTCTTCGTTCCCAGTATGTGGTGGCATCACATGGAAGCGCTGGATGCCTTTAACGTGTTGGTAAATTACTGGTGGCGCAGTTCCCCTGCCTACATGGGACCGCCATTAAGTGCGTTACAGCATGCGATACTGGGTCTCCGTGATCTGCCTGAAGTACAAAGAAAACAGTGGCGAGAGTTGTTTGATTTTTATGTGTTTAATCCTGAGCCGGACAACTTTGAACACATTCCGGAAGCTGCGCGCGGCGTGTTAAACCCCATTGATGAACAGTCCGCGCGGCAAATTCGTAAGATGTTAAGAGACAAACTGTTGTAAAGCGAAGGTCTTATGCCAACTGAAAAAGTACAGAATGTTGTCGTTGTGGGCGGAGGTACCGCAGGCTGGACTGCGGCAGCCGCGGTCGCGAGGCTGATCGGAACCAATCTGAACGTAGTGCTGGTGGAATCCGATGCCATTGGCACCGTTGGTGTCGGTGAGGCAACCATACCTCCTTTCAGAACGCTGCATCGTCTGCTGAAGATTGACGAGGCAGATTTCTTATCCAAGGTGCAGGGCACCTACAAGCTGGCCATCCGTTTCGAAAACTGGCGGGCTCTTGGCCATGATTATATTCATTCCTTTGGCGTCACCGGTCAGGGTTGCTGGGCAGCAGGTTTTCAGCACTTCTGGCTCAAAGCCAGGTCGCTTGGTTTTGGCGAAGACTATGGCCGCTACGCCCCGGAGCTAATGGCCGCGAAAGCGGGCAAGTTCGGTCTGCTGCAGCAGGATGCGCTGAGTTATGCCTACCATATTGATGCCACAAGCTATGCCAAGTACCTGCGCCAGCTTGCTGAGCAGGATGGTGTCACTCGGATCGAAGGCAAGATAACCGATGTGCATCAGAGCGAATCGGGTGACATCTCTGAGGTGGTGCTGGAATCTGGGCAGGTCGTGAAGGGAGATCTGTTTATCGATTGCAGCGGTTTTGCCAGCCTGCTGATGGACAAGGCTCTTGGAACCGAATTTGAAGACTGGACGCACTGGCTTCCCTGCGATCGTGCCATAGCGGTTCAAACCACACCGGTTGGTGAACCTATTCCTTATACACGCTCTATTGCCCGAGAGAGCGGCTGGCAGTGGCGTATTCCACTGCAGACCCGGGTTGGCAACGGGCTTGTCTATTGCAGTGAGTTCATGAATGACGATGAAGCCCGGGACGCTCTGCTCGGTAATCTTGAAGGTGAAGTCCTCACAGAACCCAGAGTCTTGCGCTTTCGCACGGGGCAGCGGGTGAAACACTGGAATCGAAACTGTATTGGCCTGGGCCTGGCAGCAGGATTTCTTGAACCACTGGAATCCACCAGCATTCATCTGATCCAGCGAGGCGTGATCCGGCTATTGCAGATGTTTCCCTACAGCGGCATCGGCGAATCAGATCGCGCCGAATTCAATCGCCAGATGGACACTGAGTTCCGTTTTATCCGCGACTTCATCATCCTGCACTACCATGTGACCGAACGAACGGATTCCGAATTCTGGCGTCGCTGTCGCGACATGGACATTCCGGACAGCCTGCAACATCGCCTGGATCTGTTCCGCGATAGCGGTCTGGTGTTCGAAGCCGAGTTCGATATCTTCCGTGAAAACAGCTGGACCCAGGTGATGCTGGGCCAGGGCATCGAACCGACGAGCTATCACCCCATTGTGGATATGATGACTGAGCAGGAGCTTCGTCAGTTTATGCATATCCAGGGCCAGAAGGTGGACCATGTGCTCGGCCAGCTGCCCACGCATCAGGAATTCATCGACCGTTACTGTCCAACCGCATCGAACTAGAATCCATCACAAGTAACAGCGAAAAAAAAGGCGCCCATCGGGCGCCTTTTTTATCTCAGGAATAATCCTCGCTACTCTTTTGCGAACCGGAACTCCCACCAGGCGCCGCCGACGTCAATCTGGACAGTCAGGATGTCTCCAACCAGTTCGACCACGTTATAGGCAATCGAATCCGGTGCAGCTAACGGGTCTGTCAGCTCCCCACCGTTAAAGACCTTGGCCAGGCCCAGGTACGAGCCAAGGCCATCGAGCGTCACGGTGCTCGCGGCATCATCATAGAGCCAGGCGCCAGCGGTGCTGCCGTCGTGAGG
>Ga0224509_10000473_pt1 | contig 11165 bp, 9 predicted proteins | sample SF_Jan12_sed_USG_5_FD_170158 | JGI IMG/M metagenome (GOLD analysis project Ga0224509, IMG submission 170158) | Sediment microbial communities from San Francisco Bay, California, United States - SF_Jan12_sed_USGS_24 | ecosystem: Environmental > Aquatic > Marine > Sediment | place: USA: California... | reverse complement strand
TCTGAATGACGCACAGCGCCAGGCCGTCACTGCGCCTGCGAAGTCGACCCTCGTCATTGCCGGTGCGGGCAGCGGCAAGACCCGCGTGCTCGTCCATCGTGCGGCGTGGCTCATCGATGTCGAAGGTCTGTCTCCGCAAAGCCTGCTTGCCGTGACGTTCACGAACAAGGCCGCCGCCGAGATGCGTGGCCGTATCGAAGCGTTGCTCGACGTCCCTGTTCAACACCTCTGGATAGGGACGTTTCACGGCCTCGCACACCGCATGTTGCGCCGCCACTGGCGCGAGGCCGGTTTGCCGCAGAATTTTCAGATCATCGACTCCGATGACCAGCTCCGACTGATCAAGCGCTTGCTGAAGAATCTCGAGATCGACGATAGTCGCTGGATCCCGAAAGAGATCCAGTGGTTCATCAATGCACAGAAGGACGAAGGCCTGCGCCCGCAACACCTCGACGACGAAGGCGACGCGGATCGCCGGCAGATGATTTCGCTGTACCAGTCGTACGAAGAAATCTGTCAGCGCGGCGGTCTCGTGGACTTCGCGGAGCTGCTCTTGCGTGCGCACGAAGTACTGCGCGACAACGCCGAATTGCTCGCGCATTACCGACGCCGTTTTCAACACCTGCTCGTCGATGAGTTTCAGGACACCAACGCCATCCAGTACGCGTGGCTGCGGTTGCTCGCGGGTGACCAGGGCGTGCCATTTGTTGTCGGGGATGACGACCAGTCGATCTACCGCTGGCGAGGTGCGCGCGTCGAACATATACATCGCTTTCAAACAGACTTCCCGGGCACGCAGGTTGTAAAACTGGAACAGAACTATCGGTCGACGGCAACGATTCTCAACGCCGCCAACGCCGTCATCGCCAACAATAACTCGCGCCTTGGCAAGAATCTCTGGACCGAGGGCGCAGAGGGCGAGGCGATCAGGGTCTATTCGGCTTACAACGAGCGCGACGAGGCGGACTTCGTTATCGGGCGCCTGCGTGACTGGATCGACCAGGGAAATGCTCGCGCTGACTCGGCCATCCTGTATCGCTCGAATGCGCAGTCGCGCGTACTGGAAGAAAGCCTGATCAACTCACGCATTCCTTACCGCGTTTACGGTGGCTTGAGATTCTTCGAACGCGCAGAAATCAAGGACGCGCTCGCATACCTGCGCCTGATTTCACATCGTGACGACGACAGTTCCTTCGAGCGCATCGTTAACAGGCCAACGCGCGGCATCGGCGCCCGGACGGTAGAACTCATGCGTTCATACGCGCGCGCGAACGCCTGCTCCCTGTGGCGCGCCGCCGGGGCCATCGCGAGTGACGACCTGAATGGCCGGGCAGCCAACGCCGTGAATGCGTTTATGTCGCTCATTGAGCGCCTGGCGCGCGAGACCAGGGGCCTGGACCTGCACGACCAGGTCGATCACGTTATCCACACGAGCGGCCTCGTCGAATACTTCAAGAAAGAAAAAGGCGAGAAAGGCGAGACACGGGTCGAGAACCTGCTTGAACTTGTCAGCGCGGCGAGAAGCTTCGAGCCCGACCCGGCCGAGGAAATGACACCCCTCGATGCATTCCTGTCTCATGCCGCACTCGAGGCTGGCGAGGGGCAGGCCGAGGCCTGGGAAGACTGTGTTCAGCTGATGACCATGCACTCGGCGAAAGGCCTCGAGTTCCCGCTGGTGTTCATGTGTGGCATGGAAGACGGGCTGTTCCCGCATCAACGGTCTATCGCGGACCCCAATGGCCTGGAGGAGGAACGGCGCCTTTGCTACGTGGGAATCACTCGCGCCAAGCAAACGCTGTATATCACGCATGCCGAGCAGCGCCGCCTGCACGGCATGGACAACTTTTCCCAACCATCACGATTCATCGCCGAAATTCCCGACGAACATGTGGAAGAGGTTCGGCCTCGGGTCCAGGTATCAAGACCGATGCGCCCGGCGCATTCATCGCAGCGCGGGCGAACCTCCGCTGCACCCGGCGATGAACTTGGAATTCGCCTCGGCCAGCGTGTCCGCCACAAAAAGTTTGGCGATGGCGTTATCCTCAACTGCGAGGGGCAGGGCGCCCATGCCCGGGTCGAAGTGAATTTTGAGACGGCCGGCACGAAGTGGCTGGTTCTGAGCTACGCAAATCTCGATCTGATGTAGACTAGTGTCCTTTCTTGCCAATTCGCATGATTTCAGAGTGATGCAGAAGGTTTGTTACAAGGCGCATTGCGCCGGTAATATCAGGATATTGGCAAGCGATGCAACACCGTAACAAACCTTCTGCGTCTCTCCCGAAGGGCGTACGCGTCAACGTTCCTGGCGACGTTGCGCCCTTTGGCAAGGACCGGTCATTGCCGGCAGGACGCGCCTTGCCAGAAACGTTGACGACATACGCTGAAACAATGCGAATTGGCAAGAAAGGACACTGGCCGAAATGAAAATTCTCATTCTCGGCGCTGGCCAGGTTGGCTCTTCGGCGGCTTATCATCTGTCTCGCGAGGAAGCCAACGAGGTCACCGTTGTCGACAAGCGGCCCGACGTGCTGCGCGAACTGCAGGATCGACTCGATATCAGGACCGTGGTCGGCAATGGCGCGTATCCCGAGGTTCTCGAGCGCGCCGGTGCAAGCGATGCGGACATCGTCGTCGCCCTGACCGACAGTGACGAAACCAACATGGTCGCCTGCCAGGTCGCTTACACACAGTTTCGAACGCCTACTAAAATCGCACGCATTCGAGCGGCTGAATACATGAATGCGAACAAGCTGTTTACGCAGGATGCCATTCCAATCGACGTGCGAATAAGCCCGGAGCAACTGGTCTGCACGTATGTCGAGCAACTCATTCTTTATCCGGGCTCGTCGCAGGTCCTCGACTTTGCCGACGGCCGGGTGCGCCTGGTGGGTGTCAAGGCGGACCGTGACGGCCTGCTCGTAGGCCAGCGCATCGCGACGCTGAAGGACCACATTCCGAACACCGAAGGCCGTATCGCGGCAATCTATCGCCAGGGCAAGGCCATGCTCCCCGACGGCGACACGATAATCCAGGAAGACGATGAGGTCTTTTTCGTCGTCGACCGGAAAGACATCCGCGTGTTCATGAGCGAGATGCGCCGGCTCGAGGACCCGGTGCGCCGAGTTGTCATCGCCGGCGGTGGCAATATCGGCGTGCGCCTCGCCCTTGCCTTGGAACAGACCAACCAGGTCAAGATCATCGAACGCGATCACCTGCGTGCGCGCGACATCTCCGAGCAGCTCAACAAGGCCATCGTGCTGGTCGGCGACGCCGCGGACGAGGAGTTGCTGCTCGAGGAAAACATCGACAATGTGGACGTTTTCTGCGCATTAACGAACTCGGAAGAGGCAAACATCCTCAGCTCGATGCTCTCCAAGCGGCTGGGTGCGCACAAAGCCATGGCGTTAATCAATCGAGCATCCTACGTGGACCTCGTCGAGTCGGGCAGCATCGATATTGCAATATCTCCGCAGCAGGTGACGATCGGCTCCTTGCTCGCGCACGTGCGGCGCGGTGACGTGGTCAAAGTGCACTCCTTGCGGCGCGGTGCGGCTGAAGCCATGGAGGCGATCGCTCACGGTAACGAGGACAACTCCAAGGTGGTTGGTCGCGCGATCGAAGATATCGACTTGCCGAAAGGGACTGCAATCATCGCCATCGTGCGTGGCGACCAGGTCATCATCGCGCACCATGACACCGTTATCGAAGCTGATGATCATATGATTCTTTTTATGACCGATCGTCGTAAAATCGAACGCCTTGAAAGCCTGTTTCAAGTCGGCGTTTCCTTTGTCTAGGTTCAAATGAACTGGACAGTCGTACAGCGCATTCTGGGCTTGCTTCTAATGATGTTCAGCCTGACCATGCTGCCGCCAATTCTGTTCAGCCTCTATTACAATGATCATTCTTGGCTGCCCTTCGTCGAGGGCTTCGCACTAACGCTCGTCGCCGGCCTCATTTTTTGGCTGCCCGTTCATCGCTCCCGAAAAGATCTCCGGTTGCGTGACGGCTTCCTGATCGTCGCATCCTTCTGGACGGTCCTCGGTACGTTTGGCGCGGCGCCACTGTTTTTCGCCGATGCCCTGTCGCTGTCATTTACAGACGCGGTTTTCGAATCGATGTCGGGTCTGACGACGACCGGCGCTACAGTGCTCACGGGGCTCGACGACCTTCCCGTATCGATACTCTATTACCGACAGCAGCTGCAATGGCTGGGCGGCATGGGCATCATCGTTCTGGCCGTCGCCGTGCTGCCCATGCTCGGCGTCGGCGGCATGCAGCTGTATCGGGCCGAGACACCAGGTCCTGTGAAAGACACGAAGCTCACACCGCGCATTACAGAGACGGCGAAAGCGCTCTGGTACGTATATCTCGCCTTTACGATTACCTGCATGCTCGGTTATCGCCTCGTCGGCATGGGTTGGTTTGATGCCCTTTGCCATGCGTTTTCGACGGTCGCTATCGGGGGCTTCTCCACGCACGATCTGAGCATCGGCTATTTCGACAGCGCTTATGTTGACCTCGTTGCCGTGTTCTTCATGTTTGTTGCCGGCATCAACTTTTCCCTACACTTTTTTGCCTGGCGCTATGTCTCCGTCAGGCACTATTTTCAGGATCCGGAGTTTCGAGCTTACGGTTACATCCTGATGGCCGTTTCGGTCACTGTGATCGCAATCCTGTATTGGCACAGGGGTTTTGTCGACCCGGGCCCGACCTTCATCAACGGCCTGTTCCAGGCGGTCTCGATTGCGACAACGACCGGATTTACCACGGAGAAGTTCTCCGCGTGGCCCGCGGCTTTACCCGTGTTGCTGGTATTCTCGAGTTTTGTCGGCGGCTCTGCCGGATCGACGGCCGGGGGCATCAAGGTCATTCGCTGGCTGCTCGTCTACAAACAGGGCGTTCGTGAGATTGTTCGCCTCGTACACCCGAGCGCCGAGATTCCCGTCAAACTCGGGAAGAAAGCAGTTCCTTACCGCGTCGTCGACGCGGTCTGGGGCTTCTTTTCGGTTTACATTATCGTGTTCGGCATCATGCTGCTTGCAATGATGTCGACGGGCCTTGACCAGGTCACGGCGTTTTCGGCCGTCGCTGCAACGCTAAATAACCTGGGACCCGGACTGGGCGATGTCTCCTCGGGCTTCATGTCCCTTAGCGACACGGCCAAGTGGATCTCGGTGGTGGGCATGCTGCTCGGTCGCCTGGAGATTTTCACGCTGCTGGTCTTGATCACGCCGACCTTCTGGCGTACTTAAGGACCGCTTCGTTCTCGTGGACAGCGAATCACCAAAGGACCTGTTCGATCGAATCAGCACTTTTACCGGCAAAGCCTCCGCCTGGCTGACACTGTTCATGGTAATCATCACCTTTGTTGTCGTGGTGATGCGCTACGTGTTTGATGCCGGGCTAATCTGGTTGCAGGAGTCGGTAACCTGGATGCACGCCGTCGTCTTCATGATGGGCGCCGCCTACACCTTGCAACAAGAAGATCATGTGCGCGTCGATATCTTCTACCGGACGATGCCCGTGAAAAGGCGCGCCTGGATCGACCTGGTCGGGGTCCTTATCTTCCTTTGGCCCTTGTGTCTCTTTCTCGGTTGGGCGTCGTACGATTTCGTCGCTGCGTCCTGGGCTGTGCGCGAAGCTTCCAGGGAATCCGGGGGCTTGCCGTATCCGCTCATTCCCTTGTTGAAATCGGTTCTGCTTCTAATGCCGATCGTCGTGACGTTACAGGGCGGCTCTTTGCTGTTGCGCTCGCTCAGTACCTTGAGGCGGCGCTGATCATGGAGTGGGTGGCCGCACTACTCTTCGTGACAGTGATCCTCGTCCTGCTGGCCGGGTTTCCGGTCGCATTCACGCTCGGAGGAACGGCCCTGATTTTTGCCGGTGTGGGCGTGTTTGGCGGCGGCTTCAACGAGGCATTGCTGCACGGCTTGCCAAACCGGGTTTTCGGCATCATGACCAACGAAACGCTGGTCGCCGTGCCGCTGTTCGTCTTCATGGGCGTCACGCTGGAGCGGGCGCGAATTGCCGAGGAACTGCTGGAAACGCTCAGCTCACTGTTCGGAACCCTGCGCGGTGGCCTCGGCATCTCGGTAACGCTCGTCGGCATGTTGCTCGCCGCGAGCACCGGAATCGTCGGCGCCACGGTCGTTACCATGGGTCTGCTTTCTTTGCCCACCATGCTCAAGCGCGGCTATTCACCGGAAATAGCGGCCGGTACCATCTGTGCGTCCGGCACACTCGGACAGATCATTCCGCCGTCGATAATCCTGGTCATGCTTGGTGACGTCATGACCACCGCGTATCAGCAGGCACAGCTGGAGATGGGTATTTATTCTCCGAAGACCGTTTCGGTAGGCGACCTGTTTGCCGGTGCCTTGATCCCCGGCCTCATGCTCGTTGCCTTGTACGTGCTCTACATTCTCGGTGTGGCGTTGTTGCAGCCTGCAGCGATGCCCGCTCACCTTCGAGAGCCAGACAAGCGGGTGTCCCTCCGCCAGGTGCTTCGCGCCTTGCTGCCTCCGTTGCTTCTGATCCTGGCCGTGCTGGGGTCTATTCTCAAAGGTCTGGCAACACCGACCGAGGCTGCCGGTGTTGGCGGGATGGGCGCATTACTGCTGGCCGTCTCACGCGGTCAGCTGAATCTCTCGCGCCTGCGCGAGATTATGCAGGCCACGCTGCGCATCAGCAGCATGGTGTTCCTTATATTGATCGGCGCTTCTATTTTTTCACTCGTGTTTCGAGGCTACGGTGGTGACGATGGCGTGCGCGCCATTCTGGAAGCGCTACCCGGCGGCGTTATCGGCGCCGTCATTGTCGTTATGCTTGTCATGTTCCTGCTCGGCTTCGTGCTTGATTTCATCGAAATTACTTTCGTCGTAGTCCCTATCGTCGGGCCGGTATTGCTGGCGATGGGTCTCGACCCCGTCTGGCTCGGCATCATGATCGCTATTAATTTGCAGACGTCGTTCCTGACACCACCTTTCGGCTTTGCGCTTTTCTATCTTCGCGGCGTTGCGCCTCCGTCGGTGACGACAGGCCAGATCTATCGCGGCGCCATTCCGTTTGTCGCCATTCAGGTAATCGGGTTGTTGCTGCTGGCTGCGTTCCCTGAACTGGTTACCTGGCTGCCTGGCAGGATTTATGGAAACTAGCTCGACGCCAACAAAGACGCCTCGGTCGCGAATTACGAGGGTGGCTCCTGGTACCTGAACGGCATATATTTCTGGTAGGATATTGACCATAACAGGGGAGCGGCTCTTTTTGGCCAGGACGGCCTTATGTCGCGGAGCACATGGATGTGCGAGAGCGACGCAGCCGTAAAAGGGGCCGGTTGCCACGCGACCGGCCTTTTTTAATGGCTACGTCGACGGCGCTGTCAGTACTCGCGGGTATCGAAGTACGCCTTGTCAGAGATCCTGGAATTTGCCGATACGTCGGCGAGATATTTGAAGTACGCGTCGCCGATTTTCCGGGCGGCGGGGTCCGTTGCCATCAGCTCGTCGACAACTTCTTGTGCGAGCGAGCGCATTAGCTTAAGTACTTCAGCGGGGAACGGCCGTAGCTCGATATTCGGATCTTGCTTCAACTGCTTCAACGACACGGCATTGCCGTGCGTATACTCTGCCGCCACGTCCGTCGTCAGCGCCTGACACGTTACACGGACGATTTCCTGGAGGTCGGCGGGCAACGCGTTCCATGCGTCCTTGTGGATAATGGTCTCGAGTCCGGGACCGGGCTCCTGCCAACCAGGATAGTAGTAATACCGCGCCGCCTTGTGCAGCCCGAACGACGCATCGTTATAAGGACCCACCCATTCGGTTGCGTCAATCGCACCGGTCTGCAAGGCCGTGAAAATTTCGGAGCCCGGCAGTGTCACCGGTGTGCCACCCGCACGCCGCAGCACCTCGCCACCCAGGCCGGGAATGCGCATCTTCAGCCCCTTGAGATCGTCGACCGTGTTGATTTCCTTGTTGAACCAGCCGCCCATCTGCACGCCAGTGTTTCCTGTCGGCAACGGCACCAGGTTGAACGGTTCGTAGAGCTCCTCCCAAAGCGCCATGCCGCCGCCGTAGTAGAGCCAGGCGTTCAATTCCAGATTGGTCATGCCGAAGGGAATAGCGGTGAAGAACTGTGCGGCGTCGACTTTGCCCTTGTGATAGTAGGAGGCGTCGTGACCCACCTCGACGGTGCCGCGGCTAACGGCATCGAACACCTCGAACGCCGGCACCAATTCGCCGGCCCCGTAAACCTTGATCTTCAGCCGCCCGGCAGATGCCGCCTCCACGCGGGTCGCGAGATTTTCGGGTGCCATGCCCAGGCCCGGAAATTTGGGTGGCCACGACGTCACACACGACCACTCGAATGTCTCCTGGCCCACCGCGCCGTCAGGGCCGCAGGCTGCTTGTTCTTTCGCGCAGGCGGAAAGGCTTGCGGCGGCCGCGAGGCCTCCTACGAACTGTCTTCTTTTCATTTTTGATCCGATGCTGAACGCGTTGCGGCTAGTCTATTGATAGCCCGTGCCGTTGCCAACACCGTATCGGTGGGAAAATTAGTCGTGGTATTTTTCCCACTTAATTGGACTTTGTGTCGTATGACGCCCTGTGGATAACCCACTATGGCTCAAAAAAGCCCCGACCTCGCGGTCGGGGCCTGACCTTCCGTGGTCCGGTCAGCGGTTCGGCCCCTATCCTGCCGTCCCTGGCGCTTTGACAAGGGTGATTCTTGTCGATAATTCCCACGTACCGGCCAAACAAGTCTCCCACCTCCTCGCTGACTTTGTGGCTTATTATTCTGCCTGATGCGCCAATAAAGGCCCGAACAAGGCCAATTTCCGGGAAATCGGGTCAAAATGATAGGACTGTTGCAGCGAGTAAGCCGGGCCGAGGTCAGTGTCGAGGGTCGAATCGTCGGCCGCATCGATCGAGGCCTCATGGTGCTGGTCGCCGTTCATCGTGATGACGCCGAGCCAGATATTGCGCGACTCGCAGAGCGCATCCTGACTTACCGGGTCTTCCCCGACGCCGAAGGGCGCATGAACCGTAGCGTTCAGGACGAAGCAGGCGGCTTGTTGCTGGTGCCCCAGTTCACGCTCGCCGCGGACACAAAGAAGGGCACGCGCGCGAGCTTCACGAAAGCCGCGCCACCCGAGAAAGGCGCCGCCTACTTCGAGAAGCTCGTGCAGGTGTGCCGACGTCGGCTTCCCACGGTTGAAACCGGCACATTCGGAGCCGATATGCAGGTGAGCCTCGTCAATGATGGCCCGGTGACTTTCTGGCTCGAATCATGAAACGGGGACATTCTGCTATTAGTGTTGTCAATAAAAGCAGAATGTCCCCAATTGGCGTGTGACACTGGTACGGTTTTGTTGCGCGGGCAGGGGTATCATGAACATAATTCGCGCCCGACTTCGGTCGGCGTCATGTTTTGCTATTGGACACGGGGCAGGGCCCCAGGAGTTTTGAGATGTTTTCTAACATCGGACCCGTACAGTTATTGATTGTGCTCGCGATCGTCCTGGCGATTTTTGGCACCAAACGCCTGCGCACACTGGGGTCAGATCTGGGTAGTGCCGTCAAAGGTTTTCGCTCGGCCGTCAACGAGGCCGACAAGACCACGGAACAAATCAGCGAGTCTTCCGAGGACGCCGACTTCGACAACACGCCGGCCGAAGAAACGCGCAAAGAAAACGACGCCTGATTCGTCATTGCCATGTCCGGAATCGGCGGTTCGGAATTTCTGCTTCTTTGTTTGATCGGGCTCCTGGTTCTGGGTCCCGAGAGGCTGCCACGCGTTGCCAGTCAGCTCGGCGGCTGGCTCGGTCAGGCGCGGCGCATGACCCGTGTTATGAAGCGCCAGCTCGAGGAGGAGCTCAATGTCGAGAAGAATATCGGCATCAATCCGGACGAGCTGCTGACGCCGCGAGAAGACGACACCTATTCGCCATTGCATGACGAAAGGGACGACAAGGAAGAAACGGGCGCGTGACTGATGCATCACCAAAGTCCAGCGAGGAGCTCGGAGAAGGCACCTTACTGTCGCACCTCGTCGAGCTTCGGAGCCGCTTGCTGAAGGTCGCCGCCGCGGTTGTCCTGGTATTCATTGGTCTGTTGCCTTTTGCACGGACGATTTTCGAATTCGTTTCGGAGCCGCTCAGGGCGGTTCTGCCCGGCGGTCAAATGATCGCGACTGCGGTTGCTTCGCCGTTACTCGCACCGTTCAAGCTGACGTTTTACGTGGCAATTTTCATTGCCATGCCGATCGTGCTGTATCAAACCTGGGCGTTTGTTGCCCCCGGGTTATATATAAAAGAAAAGCGCTTTGCCATGCCGCTGCTCGCCTCGAGCATTGTATTGTTTTACCTGGGGATTGCGTTCGCTTACTTCGTCGTTTTTCCGTTGATCTTTGGTTTCATGACGGCAATCGCACCCGATGGTGTCGAGGTGATGACCGACGTAACCGCCTATCTCGACTTCATAATGATGCTTGTGCTCGCCTTTGGGCTGGCGTTTGAGGTTCCCATAGCTGCCGTCTTAATCGTATGGACCGGGCTGACCACCGTGGATCAACTGGCAAAGGCGCGACCGTACGTTTTCCTGGGCGCTTTCATTGTTGGTATGTTTTTGACACCGCCTGATGTAATCAGTCAGACATTGCTGGCCGTGCCCGTCTATATGCTTTATGAGCTCGGAATCATTATGGCCCGCCTGTTCAGCGCCAAACGGGGCGACAACACCGAGGAAGCGGCGGCGGCAGACGGCTAGCATTGGCTCAAGTGGCGGGAGGGGCGCCAAATAGTGTTTAATGCTCGGTGTCCTGCCAAGAACCAAAACCCGTGGTGGCTGACACAATTCGGGGGGAAACATGACCGATTCCGTTGCGGCGACCGCGGAAGACTATTCGCACGACGCTGAGTTTCTGGGCCATCCAAAGGGCCTTTACGTCTGTTTCACGACGGAGCTGTGGGAGCGATTTTCATTCTACGGAATGAAGTACCTGCTCCTGCTGTATCTCACGAAGTACCACCTTTTCACGGACGAGGCCGGCCTCGACGTCCTCGGGTCCTACGCCGGCCTCGTGTACGCGCTGCCGTTGATTGGCGGCATGATCGCCGACCGTTTTCTCGGCATGCGCAAGTCAGTCCTGTTCGGCGGCATTCTGTT
>Ga0224509_10000472_pt1 | contig 11170 bp, 11 predicted proteins | sample SF_Jan12_sed_USG_5_FD_170158 | JGI IMG/M metagenome (GOLD analysis project Ga0224509, IMG submission 170158) | Sediment microbial communities from San Francisco Bay, California, United States - SF_Jan12_sed_USGS_24 | ecosystem: Environmental > Aquatic > Marine > Sediment | place: USA... | reverse complement strand
AGGTCCTGAATATCGCTCTCTTGTGAGTCGCCCGGATCCGATCGATTACCAACCGAGACCTGGCCAAAATAGCGGTAATCGCCATTGGCAACTGACACGCTATTGGAATTGTAATTCACGCCAATGCGCTGCAGCGATCTGTCCATCGATTCCCCGGTGTCGTTGTCGGCAGACACCAGGCCGAGGCCTCCGGTGAAAGTCAGATTTTGGGAATACTGATAATTGGCAGTGCCGCTGATCGAGAGCGTTTGCACACCGGTGTCGAGCATGAGTCCCCTGGACATACTGTCCTGCAACAAGCCGCGCGCCGTGATCAGAAGGCGCTTGGCCGTATTCGGCCGCCACGTCGTAATGCTGCTCAGCTGCCGGTAAGTGCGGCCCGTTCGCAGCATCTCACTGTCGAGTTTCTCGTCGGTATAGAACACGGTATTGCGTATATTGAAGCTGGACCCAGCGCGGAATGTATGTCGCAGCGTGTGCCGCAGGGATTCGGTCTGACGCGCGGGAATCTCGCTATCCACGGACAGGCTGATAGAACTCAGCGATATCATGTTTCGACCAAACGTTTTACGACCCATGAACTGCCAGCGCTGGTTTTCGTTGCGCTCCGGCAGCCGAAATCCATCCTGGTAAAGGATGTCCGTCGACCCTTTGCCCCACTCAAGGGAGTAGTTTCCCAGTCGACGCGACGTGTACTGTTGCAGAGCGCCGTAACGCCGGGTTCTGCCGGAGCGCAAATTCGTATCGCTTTCGACACTGCCGTCAAAATCGTCGTAGTAAATGCTCAGTGGAAACTTACTGCGCGCCAGGAAATTCAATCGCAAACCGCCGTATACGTCACCTCTCTTCTCGTCGCCGAGTCGAGCATCTGCTTTGCGCTGGGCCAAAGAAATATGCCCCGTTGCGTTCAGTATCCAGGGCCGCCAGAAGAACGTAGACAAGTTGGTTTTCAGCAGCAAGCCTTGCGCGCTACGCTTATCGATGTTGTCACCCTTGAACTGGCTGTAACGATATTCAAGAAAACCGCCGACGTCGACCGGACCCATCTGCGCTTGGGAAACCTCGCCGGAAATTCCGAGCAACAACACGACAGCCAGCCAGGCGCAGCATCGCGCTACAGATCTGATTCTTGCTGAACTCAATGCCCGCACGATCCGGCCAACCTCTCAACTATTTAGGCCATGTCCGCAGATACTCTTCGTCCATTTGAATATCGCTTTCACTTCGAAGCCTTGCCAGTGTCGCCGCGAAGGCCCTGTCGCTGGCATCTCGCTCCCAAAGACCCCTCGCCCGTTCGCGGACATCGTCGAAAACACGAATGGCCGCCGCTTTTCGTTCCTCAAGTTTGACCAGTACAACGCCTTCGAGAACGGTTACAGGTTGGTCGGCCATGTCACCCGGCTCCAGGTCGCTGACTGCGTCTTGGACCGCGTAGTTCAGTGAGCCTGCGTGCATGAACCCCATATCACCGCCGTTGGCCGCCGTTGGATCCGCCGAATGCTCGCGCGCGGCCTCAGCGAAGGACTGCCCCCCACGAATGCTCTCGGCAATGGCCGCCGCTTCGTCCCGCGCTGCATCCCATTCGCTCTCATCTGATGATGGCGGCACGCTGAGCAGAATCACGGCTACGCGGACTTTTTCGGGCTCGGTGAACTTATCGATGTTCTCGTGGTAGTAGGTTTCGACGTCACCTTCTGCGGCGACCGGCACCTCGCGCAGGATCGGCTCGATCTGCCGCAACAGGCTCTCTTCCTCGAAATGCCCGCGCAATCGCGCCAGCATTGCGTCGCCCTCACGTTGCCAGCGCTCTTCATGGCCATACTGCGCCTCGTAACTCGCCAACTGCGCATCGATCTGCTCGTTGTCGGGCTGCATGCCGCGGCGGCGCGCCTCCGCGACCTTCAACTTACGGTCGATGAGCTTGTCGGCGGCCTTGCGCCGAAACTCGATGAAGGCCTCACCCTCAGGCGGAGCGCCATGGTAGAAAGTCTGGCGCGCCTCTGCATACGCGAATTGTTCGTACTCCGCATAGGACACCGGGTTGCCATCGATCACTGCCAGCGCACCTTCTGCGGCAATCGACATCGGTGTAATCATCGCTATCACCAGGCCGCCAAACACGGCAAGCAAGAAATGAGAGCGCATCACGAAACTCCTGCTCGAATCCAGAATCGAGGTACTGGTAAGTAGCGAAAAAGCCCGGGTAGCAAAAGCTGCCCGGGCCCCTGTTCTTCCATTTGTCCGACAAGCGGCCGCTATAGCGCCGCCATTCGGTCAAGACCCGCTTACTTGATATGGCAGGTCGTGCAAATCTGACTGCTGTCGTTCGGAATACGCAGGAAACTGACCGACTGATTGGCCACAAATGTGCTCGAGTTATGCGGATCATGGCAGCTACCGCATTCGACCATCGGCTCGCCAGTCGCCCCAGCAGGCCCGTCAGTGCGCGTATACAGGATCATGTCCGTCTTCTCACGCGTCTGGTTTGCCGTGCCTTCCGAATCTACCCACCATGCAGGGTTCGTGTTGATCGTGTCTTTCTCAGGCGCATTGAAATCCTGGTTACCGAGGTTGGCCGGATTGGCCGTGCCATCAGCGTCACTGCCGAGGAGACCACCACCACCGTACTGGATACTGACCGGGTGATCGTCACGCAGGTCCGTGCCAAGCATCGGTACCGGCGTGCCCTCCATTGCGTCAAAGACGGCCGCGTCGATCTGCGTACCAGCGGGGAAGCTGGCGCCCATGCCGCGTCCCGGCGTATTCAGAACCGTATCGACCGCCTGCGAACCGTCGTGGCAGCTCAGGCAGGCCAGCGACACCGAACCGACCGGCGCCTCGGCGCCCGAGAGTGTCGAGGTATTCAGCGACGAGTAGCGTGTGTACGTAGCCGGGGCCGGCAGCGTCTTGTTCCACAGGGGAACAGCTGCACTCGTGGACGAGCCATGCGGGGTGTGGCAAAAAACGCAGGTTTCGCTAGTGTTTGTCGTAGACGGCTGCAGGTCATGCGGACTACCGACAACGCCCTGTGCGCTCGCGACGGAACTCAGCAGCGCCAATAGTGCCGCAATACCGATTCCGCCAAAAATTATTTTAAGACTCACTGCCAGGTACTCCCGTGACCCCTTGGGGCTGATGATTTATCTCTATCCGCACTTAAGCTAACAGCGCACCTGTTTCACATAAAGTGACAAAGTCACGGTAGGTGGAAAATACGTAGGGTAATCAGACTCAAATATTTACGCGAACGGCCCGGAACGACCATACCGCTTTAGTTTGCGCGCAGTCCCAGGAAACCATCCTTTTCGTCCAGCGCAGCGGGACGAAAAACGTCGACTTTGCGGAAAAACTGGTCAACCATGTAGACACGATCGTCTTCGTCTACGGCCAGCCCGGCCGGCAGCATGAACTTTCCGGGCCCCATTGCGGTCGCCCGGTCGCCGACGAACAGCAGCAATTGCCCATCGCGACTGAAAATCTGGAAGTTACCGAATGCTGCGTCTGACACGTAGATATTGCCGTCTGAATCCGTGTCTATGCCTTTCGGCCGCGCGAAGTTACCGCTGCGGCCGCCGATCCGGCCCATCGTAGACAGAAATCCACCGTCGGCTGAGAAAACCTGCACACGAAAATTGCCGCCATCGACAACGTAGAGGTTACCGTCGCGGCCCATGGCGATATCGCGTGGCAGATTGAGTTCGCCCTCGCCAACCCCGCGCCTGCCGATATCGAACAGCACCTCGCCCGATACCGTGTCCAGTACCCGGATATGATGGCGATCACTGCGCACGCCCCCGGTATCGACCGCATAGACCCGCTCGCCTGCCGGGTCCACTTCAACATGTGACAGGCGATCGAACATCTCCTTGCCGCCCCAGGCATCCAGGAACCGGCCCTGCTGGTCGTATTTGACGATGCGGCTCATGGTCTGGTCGGCAACGTAAAGATTGCAGTCCTCATCAGTCGCCAGACCAAGCGGCTTGCGCAACTGGCCCGGTTCCTCGACCCCGATCTGTTCGAATTCTCCGGTTGGAATATTGAACAGGTAAACCTGGCGGTTGACCGTATCGCTCACAAACATCGTACCCTGGCAGGCCTCGACATCGAATGGCTTGGCAAAGGCGACCGTGGTGACCGCCTCGCCCGTCAAGGCACGCCGCCACTTGGTCTCGCTGTCGACCTTGATGACATCGGCACTGCCGACTATCGTGCGTTCAAAGTAAAAGCGGGGCTGTTCCGGCGGTGGCGGATAGACGAGGACGGATGTGTCGATCTCCGGACTCGGCGCTTGCGGAGTCGCACAGGCAGCTAGCACTATTGCTGCAAGCACAAGAACCCAGCTGTTTTTCAGCATTATCGATACGTCCTGAGAGCAAGATCTGTGACTATTGCCTATGGCAAGCTTGGTCGCAAGTACCTATTATTCGCCGTCTTGCATTCAGTAACTGTAAAATCGTTTCGGGATTGTAAATGAAATCAGCTAGTTGTGAATTTCGGCAAATACCTAGAAACCGCTGTCGCAGGATGCTCCTTGCGATCTTGCTGGCGCCTGGCAGCTTCGTGCCGGCACTCGCAGCCGCCGCCACAGAGCCGTTGGCCGAGAGCGATTCGCTACGCATCTACCAGGAATCCTGCAGCGTTTGCCACGGAGACGACGGCAAAGGTGCCGTCTGGGGGCGGAACTCCCTGTCGACCACGCCACGCGACTTCACGACCGAGATTTCCCGCACCGAACTGACGCGAGACAGGATGATCATGTCGGTCACGCACGGGCGCCCCGGCACACCGATGCCTGGCTTTGGCTCCCAGCTCGAAGACGAGCAGGTCGCCGCCGTCGTCGATTATATTCGAGGCAGGTTCATGACCGGTGCCGTGCAGGCCGACACAGCGACGGATGCGAGCGGCTACCATGAGCGCCAGTTTCCCGATGGATTGACAGGCAACTACGAGCGCGGCCGCTCACTGTATTTTCGGAACTGCATCGAGTGTCACGGCAGTAGCGGCGCAGGTGATGGGCCGCGCGCTTATTTCATATTTCCAAAACCGAGAAACTTTCTCGATCCCGCGACGCAGCAAATACTGAACCGCCCGCGCCTCTTCGACGGCGTGGCAGACGGGGTTATCGGACGCGAAATGCCAGCCTGGAGTTTCGTCCTGGAAGACCAGGACATAGCTGACGTTGCAGAGTTCGTTTACCGCGAGTTCATTGCGGCCGATACGACCGGCACCTAGTCCAGGTTCGAGATCCGGGCAACGCCGCCAAAACTACCGACCCAGCGGCTGCCATCGGCCGCGGTGCTCATCGCAAACACGCGGTTCGAAAACAGGCCGTCGGTCGTCGTGTATCGTTTAAAACCGTCGTCGACCCTGCGTGTCAGGCCATCGTTGGTGCCAATCCAGATTTCACCCTCGGGGTCCTGGTGCAACATGAACACGTGGTTGCCCGGCAAACCATCGGCCGTCGTGTACACGGTCCAGTTCGTGCCATCGTAATGGGAGAGGCCTCCACCCCAGGTTCCCGCCCAGACGGTGCCATCGCGCCGGTCAGCCAGTAAAGCGACGATGTAGTTGGGGTTGTACGCGATGTCTACACCCTGAAGATTCATTTCCTCTTTCTGCCGGGCATGGTGTTCGGAATGCTGCGCCGGGTCGTTCTTGAACTCGATCTCGTCTCTAACCAGGTCATACGGCGCGCCGAGTCCGTCGGCATGACCCCAATTGGTCCATTGGCCATCCTCGAAGTGCGAGAGCCCGCCCTCGGTGGCCAGCCAGATGTCTCCGTGCTGGCCGGGCTGCAGGGCGTAAACCCAGTCATTCGGCAGACCGCCGTTCGTGTTCGCCACGGTGAACAGGTCCCAGCTGTCACGATCGTCGAGATCGCCGCCACGCACACGGTTCACACCGGACCAGGTCGCGATCCAGACATCACCGTTGTCCATCTCGAGCATGTCGTAGATGAAGCCATCGCCAAGTCCATCGGGAATATTGTAGGTCTTCCAGGTTTCGCCATCGTCATTGAGTATCGACAAGCCACCACCATAGGTGCCAGCAACCAGGCGTCCCTCGTACAGGCTTAGATGGAAGACACCGTTGGCCAGCAGACCCGTGCGATTGTCAAACAGCTTGTAGGAGTCCTCGACCGTGTCGTAACGAATCACACCACCTGATGTCGCGACCCACATGATGTCGCCGTCTGCCAGGATCGACTTCACGTTGCGTTGGCCCACTCTAAAATGCGTGAAGTGCGCGTCCGGGTCCGGCGCATCGACAAGACCCCTGGAATCCCCCTGATCTGATGCCTGGCTAACCGGCGGATGCTGCACTGGCGCAGGTTCCTTGACCGGTGCCTCCACCTGCTGCCTGCCCAACAAGTACGCGCCGGCAACTACTGCTGCGATGACCAGGATAACTGCGCCATTTTTCATGCTCGCTGACCTTTGCTCATGCTTCCGGCGCTGGCGCCGTCAGGCGGGCAACGCCGCTGCGGGTTCCGACCCAGATTTGATTATCGGAGGTCACTGCGATGGCATAAACGTCGGTGCCCAGCAAACCGTCCGGCACACCATAGTTGGTCCAGGTGCTGCCGTCATAGCGGCTCAATCCATTGTTTGTACCAAACCAGTACGCGCCGTCCGCGCCCTGCGCTATCGAATAAACAACATTTCCGGCGAGTCCGTCCTTCGTCGTGAAGGATGTCCAATCGCCATTCGCCAGGCGACTCACGCCGGCGCCCCAGGTTCCTGCCCAGATGGCATCGTTGTTGTCGGCAATCATCGAGAACACGTAGTTCGGGTTGTAGCTCGCATCGCCGCCCACCGTGACCGTGAGATCGTGGCGATTGCGAGTTCCGAGACCGGTATTGGCGCTGGCCGGCAACCCCCGGAGATTCTCGCCGCCCAGGCCATCTTCATGCGTCCAGTGTGTCCACGTCTCACCGTCGAGCATTGAGACGCCGCCTTCAGTGCCGAACCACACGCGGTTTTGCGAATCGACCGCGAGGCCGTACACCCATTCGTTGATGAGTTCGTCCTTAACGGTCTTGATCTGCATGGTTTCGAGGTCGACGCGATTCGCACCGGCCCAGGTACCGATCCAGTAGATCTTATCGCGCTGCTCGGCGAACGCGTAAATCCAGTAATCGGCCAGCCCATGCATCGGGAAGAACACCTGCCAATCGCCGTCCTTGTAGCGCGAAGCGCCACCGGCATTGGTGCCAAACCACTTGAAACCCTCGCTGTCGACGCCGATGCCGAACACGTACTCATTGGCAAGACCGTCTTTGCGCGTAAATGTATTCAGCATCAATTCGGTCTTGAGATCGATTTCAAGCGCCCCCACCGAGGTACCGACCCATAAACTGTCTGTCGCCGGGTCAATGGCCAACGAACGAACATAGGTGTTGTCGCCGACGTTGAACGACGCATCGACGCGGGGCAAGGGCGCTACAGTTTGCTCCGGCTTGCCGCAAGCGGAGAGTGCGACCAGCATGGCACCGGCCAGTATCAGGATTCTCCTCGGGTTCATTTTTTCTAGAGCGTTCTCAGGTAGGCAATGACGTCTCTGATTTCATCGTCGCTAAGCAAGCCGCGAAAGGCGGGCATCAATTCCCTGCCCTCACGAATGCTTCTCAACAGGTCCTGGTCCATCTGGAACAGGCGATCGCCATTGGCAAAGCTGGGTATGGTCATATCGATCGGCATGCCATCGATGCCATGGCACACCGAGCAGTGTAATTCGTAGGTCTGGCGGCCTTCCTGTATGTCGCCGGCAAACGCCACGCCGGTCGAGGCGAACGCAAGCATTGTCAGTAGGTTGAGTATCAGCCGAGTCTTCAATTCACATCCTCACTTGCCGCCTGCTGTTGTTCGTCGAGACGATGCCGCAAGACAGCCGCCTTTTCGAGGTCAACAGTCAGACCCAGCAGACCTTTCTCATAGGCATTGATCAGGACGCGTTGCGACTGCGCATGGCCGTTGTCGGCGGCGAGCACAAAGTACTCGACGGCCAGCGACTCGTCTTTCTCGACGCCTTCGCCTTTCGCATACATTTCACCGAGGCCGTACTGCCCACCTGAGTGTCCCTGGTCCGCCGAAGCCCGATACCATTTGACGGCTTCTTCATTCTGTTCCGACTGGTCGAGAATCCATGCGAGACGCGCCTGTCCTTCCGCCGAACCGGCGTCAGCAGCCATCGTGTAATGACCCATCGCCGCGACGATATCGCCACGCTGGAACGCCACAAAACCAGCATCGATGTCCGCCTGCGCGTCGTCGGCGAGCGCCGGCTGCGCAAATATCGGGGCCAGGGTCAGTACAGCGATGCAAATTCTGATGTTCTGTTTTCTCATTCTCAAATACCGGTTTCAGTCGGCTGCGTGATCAGGCGACGCCGCGATTGCGACTTTATCACGGTTTACCGAAGCCGCCGCGCCGCCGCATAATACCCTTGTGAACAAGCATCTGGCGACCTTCAGACTCACGGCGATTATCGCCGCTCTTCTATTCAGTCTCGCATTTGCCGCTGCGCGGGCAGGCGTTGACCCCGGCATGGACTTCGCGGACGGGCACTCGGTGTACCGCTTTTATTGCTACCAGTGCCACGCGTACGCGGGCAACGCGCAGACCCTGTCGAGCACCTACCTGAACCCAAAGCCACGCGATTTCACCCGGGAGTCTCGTGAGTCGCTGCCGCTTGAACGAATGCTCGACGCGGTGCGTGAGGGGCGCCCGGGAACCGCCATGATCGGATTCGGCGAGGTTCTCGACGAGGCGGAAATTGAAGCGGTCGTCTGGTACATACGCAATGAACTGCTCGGCAATCCCGACGCGAACGCGAAGTATCACTCACCTGAGAACGGCTGGACCAACCACGACCGATACAGCGCAGCCTTTCCGTTTGTCAGTGGCGAAATCTCGCTGACCACACCGCTGGACGAGCTCGACGCGACACAAAAGGCGGGGCGAGAACTGTATGTTTCAGCTTGTGTCAGCTGCCACGACCAGCCCAACTCAGCCGAAGGTGAAGCCATTTGGGAAACCCGGGCAGTATCGTTTCCCCGCCGCCACTACTCGCACCGCGAGCCACCTCTCGACGTGGTGAGCAGCGCATCACCGTATGCGCGTCATGAGATCGCGACGATTCCAGAAAACATGACGGACGCGGAGGCCCGTGGCATGAAGCTTTACCAGGATAATTGTGCGTTTTGCCATGCCCCGGACGGCACGGGTCAAAATTGGATTGGCAGTTTCCTTGAGCCGAAACCCCGCGACTTCACGTCGCAGGAATTCACGCTCTGGAAAGCACCGGACGCGTTCAGAGAAATTGTGCGCCAGGGGATTCCAGGCACGTCGATGCCCGCCTGGCGACACGTCCTCAGCGATGAGGAGATTGACGCCATCATCGCCTACGTCGGGGTAGCGTTCAGGGCCTGATGCCGCAGCTGCTGACGCCCGGTATCGAATACGGCTGGTAATTGCCGACCAGTCGGGTTACGAGCAGTACTGCAATAAATGCGCGCCGTATGTTCGGGCAAGATTGAAAAACTGCTCCCGCTCCTCCAGTTTCGTGTTCAGTTCTACATCGACCTTGTAACTCAACAGCCGATTGAACTGCGCCTGGAACCTATGACCACGATCGGTTCTGATTTATTGGATACGAAAAACAGCAGCCAAGGTGGCTACCGTATGTCGCCGAATAAGATGGTGGCCAGGGGCAGAATCGAAATACCGACACGCGGATTTTCAGTATTCGGTTAGGACTATCTACTGAATTTTCGGTTGATCTAAGTTTGTTGATCAACTTCAGTTTCCACCCAATACTCGTCCGTTTATGTTCTAGATATGTCGTTCTGATTCGTTATTATTCTTAGCTTATTTACACGAAATTTACACGCACGACACTTGTGAATCTCGTTCGGCCCGGTGATGGCCGCAACGCTGACATTCGGCGAGTTGACCAGCCAAAGCGGCCGGATCTGCTGACACGTCACGCCGAAAATACCCCAGCGCCGCAAGGCACCCACTCTTCCAGCACGACATCAGCATTCAACGATTGTTGCTGTTCTTCGCGGCTCAACGACGCGATAGAATTTCCTATCCTTAACCATGACCTCGGCGAATGAGCACAGCACCGCCTGCCAGGCCGCCACTAATCGCGAGAATCGATTCCCCCACTAATCGGCTTTCACGTTCGAAAGCGGGTGCGCCGCTATCTCTGCCGCGAACCCGTTCAACAGCGCGGCAAGCGTTCGGTCGCCTTGGTCTTGTTGCAACATCGAAGAAAACATCATCACCGCATCCCTTAAGTCATTCCATGAAATGCAATGAATGTTCACACGCTCCAATACTCGCTGAACAGCCTGCTGGTTTTCCTGAAGAAGCTTTCGAGCACCATCCGCCTTGACCGCCTCGATCAGTTTGTCCATTAAATCACTACCAACATCCTTTGCCTCGATACCGGTTTGGGCCGCAAATTTTTCAAGCGGCCTGGAATTGAAGACGTACAGCAAATCGAGATGCTTCCGTTCTCCATTACGCTGCTCTTCCTTGGCAAACAGCAGCATGTACTTCGCAAGCTGGTCGAGTGATGTTTTGGCATTGAATTTGAGTTCCACAGCTAGAATGGAGTCCCTCGCAAGAAAGAATCCGTCTGGCACAGTCACTTGATTGCCGTGAAAATATTCCTGTCCGAGATCGCCGTCGTAAGCATCGTAGTTATGGCCGAACCCGGCGCTAACGAATTGACCAAACAGATCACTCACGACATCCCCGGGCAGAATCGAAAATGTCAGGTCAAAAATATGGTTAAAGGTTTCTTCCTGTCGCCGCACAAACTGCCAGTATTCCTCGCCGGACCGAGTGCGACGATAGAGGGGCCCCACAGGGTTCGTCATCTCTTTGGGAATGGAAACCGTGTCACCGTCAACTTTCCAATACTTCTTCGGAATTGACGTCAACCCCAGGTAGGAAGGCACCCAATAAAGACCGTTAACAATTTGCCAATACTTGTTAGTCCAACTCATGCTGTCCTCCACAGTCCTTTCTTTCGGGCCATCATAGTGGATTCCGAAGAGGCAGTACGACCGCCCCTTATTCAGCTTGCCTCTGTTGCAGGTATCTCGGTGGCGACGATATCCCGGACATGGCCCACCAGGTACCGCGCCCATGTAAGG
>Ga0224509_10000471_pt1 | contig 11177 bp, 10 predicted proteins | sample SF_Jan12_sed_USG_5_FD_170158 | JGI IMG/M metagenome (GOLD analysis project Ga0224509, IMG submission 170158) | Sediment microbial communities from San Francisco Bay, California, United States - SF_Jan12_sed_USGS_24 | ecosystem: Environmental > Aquatic > Marine > Sediment | place: USA... | reverse complement strand
GCAGCCCCTGGGAGTAGGCCTTGATCAGTCGGTCGATGTACCTGGCATGGCGGTCAGCATCGTAGTCGAGGGAGGTACGCCGGATCCGGTTCGCGGCGGCGTAGTGGGCAAACGCCGTATCGTACTGCGCCCGCTTGTCGCAGATTCTCGCCAGCGCATAGTGAAAGTGCATGCGCTCCGCATCCCTTGTTTCAGGCCGCCCGATCTGCTGCTCGATCACGGTCGCAAGTTCCGTGTCAGGGTGCAGGTTGGCAAGGTGCCGGTATGCCTCGGCGAACGTCGGCCGGATCGCGATCGCCCTCCGGTACTGCTCGGCCGCTTCGTCGCGTTGGCCGAGCTGGAATAGCATATTGCCGAGGTTGTTTCTAGCATCGGCAAAGTCAGGGTCGATGGCGATCGCCCGCTCGTAGCTGTCCACGGCGTCCTGCGGACAGCCGGTCTCGTCGTAAAGCAGACCGAGATTATTGAGTGCCATCGCGAAAACCGGCTTCAGCTCCAGCGCCTTTTTGTAGTGGTCGACGGCTTCGCCATAGCGGCCGAGGTCCTTGAGCGCGGTACCGAGATTGTTGTGCGCTTCGGCAAAACCCGGGTCTGCAGCGATGGCACGCTGGTAGTGGCTTATCGCGTCCTGCGGACGGCCGAGATCCCTGAGGGCATTGCCGGCATTGCTGGAGGCTTCAGCGTACCCCGGCGCGATCGACACGGCGCGCTGGAAATGTTCCAGGGCCTCTTCGGGTCGGCCGAGGGACTTCAGGACCAGCCCCAGATTGTTGTGTGACATAGCAAAATCCGGGCTGATCGTAATCGCGCGCCGGTATTCGGCGGCCGCATCGTCGAGCCGGCCCAGTGTCATGTAGACGTTGCCGAGATTGTTGTGTGCGCCGGCAAACTGCGGCTCTATCTCGATAGCGCGGTGGTAATGCCCGATGGCTTCGTCGTATTGCCCGAGCGCACCACAGGCGTCACCGCACATATTGTGCGCGTCGGCGTAATCGGGACTGATCGCAATGGTTCGCTCGAATTGCTCGCGGGCGGCCTCGGGTTGCCCGGTCTGCAACGCCACAACGCCGAGCAGGTACAGGGCGTTCGGATTATCCGGCTGTTCGCCAAGGACCGACCGGTAGATCGCTTCGGCTTGGCGCAGACGGCCTGATTGATGATGCGCTACGGCTGTCTGCAGCAAATGCGAGACACTCGAGGACATGCGATTCTCGGGATCGAAGTCGGGACTTCCCGGCATTGTACCTGTTTCCGCCATTGCGGACGCTGGGTGCCGGATCACACTCGGTGTACTGCCCTATCGACGATCCCGGCAATTGGATCAGTTCATTAAACCCGGTCAAGCCCGATCTAGGATTTTAGCCAGCGGCAATAATTGTTTTTCGTATTGTTTCCACCGGTTTACTGAGCGCGTGTAAATAGGCTCACGCACCTGAGAACTGCTGGCGGTTCTGACGGCTCGCGTGTTGTCATGAAACCGGAGGCACAGATCGTCCCAGTCCAGACCTGCATGATCGATCAATCGACGGCTGACTTCTTCCTGATTCTTAACGAGATTCTCATACTCCACGGTCATGATGTCTTCAGGAAAGAGGGATTTCCAATGAGACATCAAATTCTCATAGTCGATATAGTAGTGTCCGAGCTCGTCCAGGTTGAATGCGTACTCATTGCCCTTTGCAAAATGATTGAAAAATATTGAAGCGCACGTATCCATGGGATTGCGTTGGCAATGAAATATGCGTGCTTTGGGGAACAACGTTTTTATCAGGCCGATTCTATGAAAGTTGCCTGGGTCCTTATCGGTAATACGAACTGCTTCTCCTGAATATCGTCTGACTTGCTCGAGGTATTCCCGGGCCAGTACAACCCGTGTTTCTTTGCTGCACGAGTTCATACATTCGGGGTAATCGCTTTTCGCTGCATAATCTCCGGCCAGGCGTTCTTCGATACGCCCGATAAATTCGATTTCGCCGGCGCCATACACTTGCGGATGACTTGAGATGATCTGTTCGACCAGGGTCGTACCCGATCGCGGCATGCCGACTATGAACAACGGCAGGTTCGAGTCTGACCCGCCCGGCCCCAAATTCCGGAAGTAGGTCTTCGAATAGGTCTCTGTCAGTCTATCGACAAAGTCCGTGTGGCTTTGCGGTTCGTATGTGATCGTATTGCGCTTCAGCGTGTTCGCGACAAGATAATGATCAAACGCCTGCTCGAATTGTTCGGCGTCGTGATAGATATTGCCGAGCGCGAAATGGCAAAGAACCGTATCTTTATCGTCGAGTGAGGACTGCTCAAGAAGCGCTTCAATAACGGATGCTTGCTCCAGCTGCGGCTCGATCATCGATAAATGAAGGTATGCAGATGCATATTCAGGCTTGTGGGCGATAGCACGTTGGTAACTTGCAATCGCTTCATCCTTACGTCCAAGGTCCTGAAAAGCGAATCCGAGATTATGGTGAGCCTCGGCGAAACCTGAATCAATCGAGAGGGCCTGCAAATAGCTGGCTATGGCTTCTTCTGCGCGTCCCGTTTCCTCGAGCGCGATCCCCAAATTATAGTGACCCATTGCAAAATCCGGTTTGCAGCTGACCGCCTCCTTATACTGACGAATAGCGTCCTCGAGTCTGCCCGATTGCCTGAATGCGTTTCCGAGATTGCTGTGAGCCTCGGCATATTTCGGTTGGATGGCGATAGCCTGTTCAAACCGGGAAATCGCAGCGTCGAACCTGTCCACGGCCAGCAGTGCGTTCCCCAGGTTGTTGTACGCCTCGAAATATCCCGGGGCAATTGCAAGTGCTCTTTCAAAACGCGTGATTGCATCCTCTGTACGCCCGATTTCCTTCAGCGCGATCCCGAGGTTGTTAAGGGCTATGGCAAAGTCGGGCTGGAGGGCAACTGCCTTTTCGTAGTGACCAATGGCTTCCAGTACCCGGCCCGTCTCCTTGAGGGTGTTTCCCAAATTTAGATGGGCCCCGGCAAATCCCGGATTAATGGAAAGCGCCTTCTCGTAACAGTGGGTTGCCGAATCATATTCACGCATGGCGCGGTATGCCTCACCGCAAGTCACGTAGTAATCCGCTACGTCAGGTCGTATATCAATCGCCTTTTCGATCAATTCGACTGCAACTTCGTCCTTTCCGATCTGCTGGGCAATTACGCCCAGCAGATGCCATGCATCCGAGTTCTTTGGCTGCTCTCTGAGGACGGCCTGATAGCACGATTCTGCTTCCTGCAGGCGGCCGGCCTGATGAAGCTTCAGGCCGGTTTGTATCAGCTGGGAACTGCTTGAAGACATTTGAACGCCGCGAACCAAGGTTGCCAATCAAAAATAGCATACCTCGCTCAAACTCACATCGCCGGTCCCCTGCGCACTTTTCGCAATCAATTGGATTTCGCGAACGGGTGGTTTCCTGGCATCGCGAGTTTACTTGTGGCCTCTGGGCATACCTGGCAATGCCCCGCGCGTGTGCGCTTCAAGTAGCCGACATCGGCTCACGATAGTTTCTCGGCTCGTCCCCAAAAGTGATAAAAACTGAACGGGCTGTTGTCGTGGGTTTCCACGTCGAAACCCAAAGCCTTCAGCTCGTCGACAAATTCCTGTTCTCTGAACATTTCGTCGTAGGGATGATCCGCTATTCTTTTGAAGGGTATCCCGATCCCTCGCTCCCAGGTTTCGACCGGCAGGTCCTCGAACAGAAACTCACCACCGGGTTTCAGCGTCCTGTGTACTTCCGCCAGCGCGTCTCTCCAATTGGGTACGTGGTGTACGATCCCAAAATCCATAACGAGATCGAAAGTCGCATTCGGGAACTCGAGGCTTGTAACATCGCCTTCCATAAAGGTGGCATTCGGCAACGCGCCCGATCTTCTCCTGGCCCTTCGTATCATTCTGGGATCCAGATCGATGCCGACGTATCGTTGAGGGCTGAACAGGTCGTAAATGACCCTCGCGCCAGCCCCCTGACCGCAGCCGATCTCGAGGATATCGTTCGCCGACCCGTCCGAAAGTCGCCTCAGGCGAGGAGCTTCGTAATGTCGTTGAACAAACCCGCGCACCGGGTTGTTCATCGCCCAGTACTCGATCGAATTCATCAACATGGGACTGCCACGTTCGTGATTCCTTTGCGCAATTAGCGGGTGCTCAGCACGATGTTAGCCTGCCAACTGATTCCCAGGCAAAGCAGTCGCTCGAATGGCTGCTCCTGGGAAATGTTGACTGACTGCTATCGGCCAATAGCGGACGTTCGCCACGATCCGATCAGCCTGACGACCGGGACGGTAGTGATCGCGGGGTAGACGATCAGCGGCCAGGTTCGGCTCCAGAAAAGGTAATACAATCAGCATAGAGAACTATCCCGAACGGTAGCCACAAACGTCCCATGATCGAGTCCACAGACGCCCGACGCGACGAGAGCGAATCCGACACACTTCCCGGGCAAAGTCGCTCGGTCGTCTCCGATATTCGGCGCTTTGTGCTTCAGAGGCCAACCATCCCGACGTTGATGGATTCCAAGTCCGATGCAGTAAGAGAGGACTACGAGCATCGTATCAGGCAACGCCTCGAACTCAGTGTCTCCGATTACGCGATTATGAATATCCACAAGATCGGCGTCTCGGCCCCGGCCAGCTATGTTTTTGAGGAGCTTTTAGACTGGCAGGCAGTGCTGCGCTGCTGGCCTGGACACATCGCGACTTTGGAACGGGTCAACGGCGACTTTGAACACTTGCGTGTGTATCTGCTTGGCCGAAAGAAGAGATTATTCGGTCTCAAGTACGACCTGCTCGGTTTGAACATTGTCCCGCTATTTACGATGAAGGCGATCAAGGTACAGCGTGTGCCGGAACCGTCTGATTTCGACAGTCAGAGGTACGTGCTCTATGAGTGCAGTGGCGGTTATCCGGTGGGATTGTTTTGCTGCTATGTGCGCTCGTCGATCGATGAATTGGGAGAGACGGAACAGTCACAAGTCATCATGGCGGTTGTCTTCAACTTCTACGGCAAGAAGAACTGGCCGGACACACACATCGTCAACACCGCGTGGGAATCGATCCATAATCGGGTGACGGCGAATATCCTGAACAGGTTCAAGCAACTGTGTGAGTTCAAATTTCAGGCAGACGGTGCGACGGTCATGGAGTAGAGCCTCTCCCCGGACCTGGACCAGCCATACCTGGAATTTCGGGCTGCTTGTCGCCTTACAAATCAGCCTGGCGCGATTGATCTGCTTGAGCCGAACAATGCTCCGTGGTTCTCCCCCATCCCTTTCAACCGCCACAAAAGGAACAGACCCCAAGCCAGTGCGATGGTACCGGCAAACAGCATTCCGGTGACCATCTGCTCAACGTTCTCAAAAGTCTGGCTGATACTGCCCTTGGCGGTTATCGCAAGAAAATCAAACACGGCATGGACAGCAATTGGCAACAGAATCGATACGTCACGGGCCCGTGCACCAGCGAAAATGACTCCCAGCGCGAAAGCAAAATAGACCTGAGAGAGAACCACTGCTGGATGCATTTCGGTTCCAAGGCCTGCCAGGTGCATCGCGCCAAATGAACTGGCTGACACGAGTACTACGGCCCGCGGAGACAACCTGCGAAACCAGTGAAAGAGAAGGCCCCGGAACATCAGCTCCTCAGAGATGCCAACAGCGATGCAAAAAACGAGAATTTTTGCGGCGTCCAGGACACTGGGTGAGCTTTCAGAGCCAAGCCAGATCAAGCCGAGGATTAACGCCATCGGCCAATACAGGGGAAGAGTTCGCCAGTTTACCTGCGCCACCAGGCCTGCCTGCCGGCGCAGACCCGTGCTCAGCACAGCGCCGAGCACCAGTATCGCAAGCAGCCATTTGTTAACGATGTAATAGTCAAGCTCGGACGTGAGACCCAGCACAGGCCGCAATTCGGCCATAGGCAGCGAGTACAAGAAAACCGATAGCATCATTAGAGCCAGGAATATCAGTGGCTTGGCGAGTTGGGTCATCTTTTGCACACCTTTAATGTAATCGGGCGTTCACAATATCAGATGATTATGCTATTGTAAACATCTGTTCACATAACCAGCGGGTTGTACCCTGAAAATGACTAAAGAGTTAGTCCACACGCCCAAGCAGACGCGCTCCCAGAATACCCAGGAGAGAGTGCTGCGGGCACTGGAAGAAATGTTGAGTGAGCGCTTTTTCGAACAGATCACGATTCGCGACCTGGCGGCCCGGACCGGCGTAGCAAGTGGCACGATTTACCGACGGTTCAAGGATAAGGAGGCTCTGCTGCCGGTGTTATACGAGCGTTTTGATCACAAGATGAGTGAGTGGACAACAGAATTTTGGGACGACTTCGACCTGGACACTGAACGCTGCGTAATGCCAAGAATAAGACATCTGGTTGGCAAGCACTTGGTCTTCTACAAGGTGCATGCTCCGATCTTGCGTACCGTTTATTTGTACATGCGTCTGCATGGAGAGCTTAGTCTCGAAGATATTGACGAGAAGCGCCAATCCCTCTACCAGCACATGCTGGAGCCCGTGCTTGCAGCCCTGGCGAGTGAGGAGATGGTCGAGCCAGGCGCTGATCAGGTCAAGCTGTTTCTCTTGCTGCTGCTCAGCAGCATCAGTGAGCGCACGTTGTTTGGCGATCTTAAACCCGCGCGTACTCTGCAGATAGATGACGAGGCGTTTGTCACGGAGTTGACAGCCGCGCTGCACGCATATCTGGGCATGGGGAATACACGGAGGAATAAGCCTGCAACAACTTGAGCCAGCCTGATTGCAACGTCGGGTTCGCCGAGGATGCTTTCGTCATCAGCTGCACGGCGGCCTGCGACGCGTTCGATAAACTCTACCGCGACCCGGAGCTGCGGCAACGCATCGGCGAAGCGGCGCGCAAGCGCATTGGCACGAATTTCCGCAACGAGGATACGGTCAGGAAGACGATCGCTCTTTACGAGGAAATTGCCCCGATTCCTGATTGAATGCGTGCGATGCGCGGACGCAGACGGGCCGGGGAGTTCGAATCGTCTGCCCCCGGCCGGTCAAACCCGCCATTCGGCACAGCAGAAAGTCCGCGGGATACGATGATGGTGAGACGTGCGTTCGGCTCGTCGTTCGCCACACGGTTTCCGGGCGATCCTTGCAAGCATCGAATCCACGATCCTGTGCTGCACCTGTTCACCGCTCAGCTCGTTGATTTGCCGGATTGCTGAAGGGCTTGTGATGTTGAGCTCCGTCAGGTAGCCATCGATAAAATCTGCCCCGGCCAGGAAGATACCGTGATCGAGAAGAAAAGGAGCGATGGTATTGATAATGTGATTTTCCCTTGCGCTAAGTTGCGCGGGCTCACATTTTGCCCCTTGGTGAATGTTGGCGAGATAACTGCCGGGCTGCGGGATCCGGTTGACTATGCCAAACGGTTCACCGTTTACAAGATAAACTCTCTTGTCGCCCTGACTCACGGCGGGCAGGTATTTCTGGGCCACCAGGAAGCGGGTCTTCCCATCCAAGTTAATCAACGCTTCGTCAATCTGTTTGCGGAAATCTCCACTCTCATCCCAATCTATTTTTGAAATGCCACGCCCGGAACAGTCGTTCAGCGGCTTCAACACAAGGCTCCGGTGTTCAATGGCGAATCGCTCAAGCTGATCAGAATTCATGGTAATTAACGTGGGCGGCGTGAATTCCGGCCAGCGCAGCGGCAACATCTTCTCGTTGAAATTCCTGAGTGCTTTCACATCGTTGAACTGGGCGACGTCAGGATCGAGATGATCAAGAATCAGCGTCAGCTGAAGGTATTCGGTATCAAAAGGCGGGTCTTTACGCACCAGGACCGCATCAAACCGATTTAACTTCGACCAGACCGGCTCCGCACGCGCTAAAGGATCGGTGCCTGTAACGGGAAACACCAAACCCATCGGCTCGTCGTGCACCAGGGCGAGGTCTTCCTGCTGTAACCAGTAGACGCCGTGTCCCCGCTCGATCAAATCCTGCATCAGCACAAGGGACGTTTCTGTTTCCAGGTTTAACGTTTCGAGCGGGTCCATGACGAACAGAAACTTGGTGGTTGCGTTCATATCCAACTTCCATCTGCGCTTGTGTGAATCACTCAAATCAGTAAGAGAAACGCCTGGTAGGCGCATCCTGCAGTGATTGCGCCGATCAGTGCCAGCAGGACATACCAGAAAAACAGCGGCCGCTTTACCAGTGAGAACACGGCAATGGCGGCCGGTATGCTGGTCATGGCGCCAGCCAACATGAAGCTGAGCGCGGCAGCCGGCGCCATGCCATTTTCAATCAGGCCGGCCACTACGGGGACAGCCACAAAACCATTGAGATAGGCCGGAACTCCGATCACGGCAGCCAGCGGAATCGCCCACGCAGATTCAGAGCCCAGCCATTGCCCGAGCAATTCAGCCGGCACGAAGGTGATCATCAGGCTTTCCAATACGAATGCCAGTGTCAGCCATTTGCCAAGGAACAGCACCATGGCCAGGGCTTTCTGCTTCAGAACCCGAACTCGCTCCGGATGTTTCCAGACGCGCCATTCGGTCACGGTGTCTTTGATCATGTGAACGGGATTGTCGCCAGCACAGGACGAAACCTGTAAGGGCCGCACGGCGTCGCTGAACAGGCCCAGCCGTTGCAAAAGCAGTGTCAAACCCCCTGCAGACAGCCCGACAGCGATGGCCGAGATCGTTTTCACCATGGCAAAATCCAGGCCGAGACCGGCTGCAGTCACCACGAACATGGACGGAGACATGATCGGCGAGGCCACCCAGAATGCCATCACGGCCGGCAGCGGAACACCAGCCACCAGCAGCGCCGCAATCAACGGAATGACACCGCAGGAACAAAACGGCGACACGGCCCCGATAATTGCGGCGGAGCCGATCGCCAGAACCACGCGGTCAGCGAATATCTTGCCAATTAATCGATCGGCACCCGCGGCATCGAGGTATCCCGCCACGGTTGCAGACAGCAGCAGGAACGGTGCGATACCCCATAAACTGCTGGTTGTGAACCGGACGCTCTCAAGTAAGTGTGATGGCAATCCGATCGCGATCGCCAGGAAGATAAGCCCAATCAAAAGCCAGGTCCTGTCGATCCTTTTCAGGTAATCCAGTACACGATTACCGGACCTGCTCCAAGCCCGCGGACCGCACTGACTGTCCAGAGCGTTGCAACTGGATTGGTTCGAGATCATTGTATTCTCCACTATCCTAGAAATATCGAATTATTCGATAAAAAAAAGTGCGGCTATTTAGCCACCTGAATGCACGATTCCTCAGCACAACAGTTACGAACCAGGAATGTCATCAATGCGTCCATGTTCTTGAGGTCTGCTTTGCAATACAAGCTGCGGCTGTCCCGTTCCTGCGTAATGAGCCCCGAATGCACCAGCTTGGCAATGTGGTGTGAAAGCGTCGATGCCGGTATGTCGAGTTTCTTCCTGATTTCACCGACAGGGCTACCCTTATGGCCGAGCCGGATCAGGACTCGGTAAATGGCCAACCGGGTTGGGTTACCCAGCGCCTCGAGCTGTCTTGCTGCATCTTCAAGTTTCATAACTGGAAAATACACTCTGCTGCGCCGCGTGTCAACGATATTTCTAGTATCATCGAATATATAGCGTATTTCAGTATTGGATCCGCATTGGTGCGAGGAACTTTTGCGGGAGTCGGTCCTGCAGCGTCATGCACAGTGCTGCATTCAAGTCCGTGGACGCCTCCTGATTAATCAATAAAAACAACCAGTTAACACCCAAGGCGTGGATTCGGGAACCGCTCCTACAGGCGCAGCGCCCCGTCCACCTCTATGCAGCGGCCGTTCACGTAGTCGTTCTCGAAAATGAACTGCACCGTATGCGCGATCTCGTCGGGTTCGCCGAGGCGCCCGGCGGGAATCGGCCTGGTCATTTTTTCGCGAGCTTCCGGCTTCATCGACAGCACGAGTTCCGTGCTGATGAATCCTGGCGCGATCGATGCCGAACGGATGCCGAACCGCGCAAATTCCTTGGCCCAGACCACCGACATGGCCTGCACGCCGGCCTTGGCCGCCGAGTAGTTTGCCTGGCCCATGTTGCCCGACCGAGAGATCGACGAAATATTGATGATGCAGCCCTTCTGGCCGGACTCGATCATCTTCGCGGCAGCCTCACGCCCGCACAGGAATACGGCGGTCAGGTTAACGTCGATGACCGCCTGCCACTGATCCAGCGTCATCTTGGAGACCTGCTCGCCGTCCTTGTATTTGAGCATCAGGGCATCACGGATGATGCCCGCGTTGTTGACAAGCCCGTGGATCTCACCGAAGTCTTCGGCAATGCTGTCGAACAGCGCCTCTACCTCGCCTTCATTCGCCACGTTGGCGATGTAGCCCTGTGCTTGTGGCGCGCCCGCCTCACGACATTCGTCGGCCGTGGCCTGCAGCGCCGCCTCATCCAGGTCTACGAGCGCCACCCGGCTCCCGGCGCCCGCCAGCCGCTTCGCCATGGCTGCACCCAGTCCGCGGGCGCCTCCCGTGATCACGATTGTCTTCCCTGCGAGATCCATCGAGTTCTCCCTTACGTTTTGTCCCAAACGCCGCCACAGCGGCATTATTGTGCGGTGCACAATACCAGAAAATCTCGGAAAACGCCTATAGCTGTGTCGTTGCCTGGCAACCCCAAATAGTCGATGATCAAAGCAGGCTGGATTAGGGCCTGTTAACACAATGAACAAGCATCGCAACGCCGCTCTCGACCGCGACAAACTGCCTTTCGTCGCACCCTGCCGGAAACTCTCGCTCTGGGCCCCGTTTCGCTGGATTCGCCTCGGCGTGGCCGACCTGATCCAGGCGCCGCAACAAAGCCTCGCCTACGGGCTGGCCGTCGCCGTCCTGATCGGCGCGGTCTCACTCGTCGCGTGGTTCCGCGGCAGCCAGTGGATTATGTTCGGTATGCTCGGCGGTTTCGTATTTCTCGCACCGCTGACCTGCGTCGGGCTCTATGCGATCAGCGCCCAGCTCGAGCGCGGCCAGGAACCGGTCCTGGCACGCAGCCTTCGTGCCGCGTTCAAGCGCCACATCGGCAACGAGGCGGTGTTCGCCTTGGCCCTCCTGGTGATTTTCCTGGTCTGGTCGCGCGCGGCCGTGATCGTCACAGCGGTCATGTACCCGACGGACGGCGACCCGACAACGGCCGAA
>Ga0224509_10000469_pt1 | contig 11194 bp, 11 predicted proteins | sample SF_Jan12_sed_USG_5_FD_170158 | JGI IMG/M metagenome (GOLD analysis project Ga0224509, IMG submission 170158) | Sediment microbial communities from San Francisco Bay, California, United States - SF_Jan12_sed_USGS_24 | ecosystem: Environmental > Aquatic > Marine > Sediment | place: USA... | reverse complement strand
TTGCAGGTACAGCATGTCGTCACCGGCCTTGTACTCCGTGTCGATAGCCGCCGGATTGAACGGGTTAACCAGGTCCATGGGCGCATACACAAGTCCGTTGCCCCAGGACAGCGCCTGGCGCCCGAAGCGCACGACGGTCTTCTCGCTGGCGTAACCGACCCAAAGGCGATCCAGCCGATGCAGCAAGGCACTATCACCTCCCTCCGTCAGCACGTCGGTAAGATTGAACAGCCGACGGTCGTCATTCGGCAAGCCGCCACCTGCTCTGATCGTATCGCCCTGCAGGCCGACCAGCTGGTAAGCAGAGTCGAAGGTCCAGTGACCGGACTTGAATGCCAGATTCAGTCGCAGGTCAGCCGTAACGTCCAGCGCATTCGCGCCGACCAGGTCTCTAAACAGACTGTCATCAGGAAAGCTCTGACCGACCAGTCGGAGTTTGGTATGGCCACCGAATTCGGTTCTAACGTCTGCGGCCGCCGCGACCGAGATCAGCAACAGGAATATGAATATGGCGCTACGCCGCATTCTGCTTAATGTCATCGACTATGCGTCCGTCCAGCATGCGCACGAGGCGTTTGGCATACGCCTGGACGCGCTGGTCGTGTGTCGCGATCACGAATGTCGTGTTGTGGTGCTCGTTCAGTTCGGTGAACAACTCCATCAGTTCAGCCGAGGTCTTCGAATCCAGGTTAGCCGTCGGTTCGTCAGCGAGTACCAGTTCGGGCCGCGATACGATCGCACGCGCCACAGCAACGCGCTGCTGCTGGCCACCCGACATCTCCGCTGGTCGCCGCGATTCGAGACCCTTGAGCCCGACCTCCTCAAGAATCGCAAATGATTTTTCACGACGCTGGCCCGCGGGGACGCCCTTGACCTGCATGACAAATTCGACGTTTTCCTGCGCTGTCAGCACGGGTATCAGGTTATAAGCCTGGAATACGAAACCGATATTGGCCAGCCGCAGGTCGGCTAGCTGGCCTTTGCTCATCTGATCGATGCGTTCGTCCGCAATCCAGACTTCACCGCTATCCGGGATGTCCAGGCCGCCGATCGCATTGAGCAGCGTCGTCTTGCCGCCACCTGATGGCGACATCAGGCAAACAAACTCACCTTTCTCGATTTCGACACTCAGATGATCCAGCGCCTTTATATCCTGATCGCCCTGGCGATAGGTTTTGCATAGGTTGATACAACGTACTGCACTCATCATCACACCTTTGTTATTGCTTCAACGGGCTCATAGCGCGATGCTCGCCACGCCGGCGAGAGGCTCGCGAGAAAACCGAGAATCATGACTACCATGTTTGCGAGAATGACGTCGTCGATGCTGAGGTTCGGGTACAACATGCTCGAAGCACCAAACATTTCCATGCCCTTCGCCACGACGGAAATATCGATACCGCCTTCGAGCGGCTTGATTGTCGCCCAAGCCAGCACATCACCAATCAACAGGCCCACTGCCAACAACATCATTGATTCAATGATGATCTGCCCGAGCACGCTGGCGGGTTTCATACCCAGTGCAAGCATTAATCCGATTTCCCTGATGCGTTCGAAGACCGCCATCACCAGCGTGTTTACCAGCCCGAACGAGAGCGCCAGGAAAATCACTATGACCCAGATCAGCATGAACCCATCCATCATGCCCATCATCGTACCCAGGTAGGTATCGACCTCTGTCCAACGGCTCACCTGCACCGAATCGTCAACGCGCCCCATGACGTTGGCAACCAGGGGTTCGACGTCACGATAGTCGTCGCCCACGAATACGACCTCGGTCACGGTGTCCCCGATTCGCAGCATGTCCTGGGCGGTGCGCTTGCCGATAAAGGCGTAGGACTCTTCGGTGACCTCTATTTCCGCGTGAAAGAGGCCGACGACACGAAACCCACGGTCAGCAATTTCATTGTCCGGGTCCTGGCTCATCAGGACGACCCGCTTGCCCACCCGGGTCTCCAGGGTGTCGGCGAGTTTCGCACCAAGCACGACACCCTTGTCATCCGCTCCGTCCAGGAAGCGACCCTCAACAGCATCGTAATCAACAAATGAAAAACTGCGCTCTGCCTGCGGATCGATACCCAGCAAGGTCACGCCACGCGACTCACGTTCACTGGTGACCACGGCAGGTACCCGAACTCTGCTTGCCCAGGCGACGAAGCCCGCGTCATGGAAGCGTGCGGTGAGTTCCGTATCGCTCAGCGCAACGCGATTGTATACGCTCGGATCATCCAGGTAGTCCGGATCGTGAATCTGTACGTGACCGGGAATAACACTGATGCCATCGACAATCATCTGGTCGACCATGCCACGCGTCAGCGCCGTCATGAAGATCATCGCCCATGTACCTACCGCGATGGCGCTCAGCATGACAACGGTGCGTCGATGGTTGCGCCAAAGGTAGCGCCAGGCGAGCCGACTCAGCACGAAGAACATATGCATCAGAGCGTCCTCATCGCTTCAATCGGGTGCAGGCGCTGCAGGCGCAGTGCCGGATACGCGGCCGCGGCCAGGGTGAACACGAACACAACCAGAGGACCGGCGAACATTGTGAGCAGAGTGGCCCTGGGATAGACGCGTCCAGGCAGGTTGAAGTTTGCCACCATCTCCTCCATGCCAGGGTAAGAAAAGCCATTGACGGTAAACCAAGTAGTAAACAGCGCCCCGGCCATTGCGCCCAGCAGCATGCCGATGAGTCCCATCATGGCCGTTTCCAGCATCACCAACCGCCCGAGCCGCCCGGGCTTCAGGCCCAAAGCCATGACGATACCGAATTCGTGGGTTCTTTCGAGCACGGACATGAGCTGTGTATTCAGGACACTGAACGCCACCAGGATCACGAGAATTCCATACATAAAGAAGGCGCTGCTCATGTCCGCCTGGATCGCCTGCTTGAGACCGGGTTGCAGCGCGTCCCAGCCCTGCACAACCAGTTCGTTATTATCGGACACAATCTCTTCAACTCGCGCCTGCAGCATCTCTGCCTGATCGAGATCGGGTGCCAGAATCACGACCTGGTGCCCGGCACCATCCATGAAGAACATATCCTGGAACATGCCGAGTGGCATCTCCGCAATATTGCGGTCGATCTCCTTGATGCCACTGTTGAAGATTCCGACGACGTTGAGTACCGCTGCCGCAAACGAACCGTCAAGCCCGCTCCCGAGCAAGGTCAGCTCGTCGCCGACACGTATCCGCAAGTTGCGAGCGAGTGTGGCACCTATCACGATCTCGGCTGCATCGTTTTGTTCGAGATAGCGGCCTTGCCCGATAAGTCCGGGGATGTTGGACACGTTTGCTTCAAAAACCGGCTCTACACCATAGATCCCTATGCCGTAGCTCCGTTCCTCGCTCGATGCCAGACCAAATGCCCAGCCGCGGGCGGCAATGGTCTCGCTTTGTAATTCGCCACGCAGACGTGCGGCCAGTGGCTGCACGTCCTCGACGACCTGCCGCATCTTCTGATCGTCCTTGTAGTCCGGCGCCTGGACCTGCATGTGACCGCTGAATACCTGCAGCGTGTTGTCGATCATCAGGCCATACATGCCGAACTGCAGCGAAATCATGAATACAAGCAGGATGTTCGAAAACACCATTGCGCCGATCGTAAGCCAGGTCCGGCGCGAGTGCCGCCAAAGGTTTCGCCATGCCAGGCGCAGGACGATATTCATTGCTGTCCTCTCCCGCTAGTCTCGCGGGTTCCTCAGGTTTGACAGCGTGAAGACACTGTCTTTCAGGTCAAGCTCGTACTGAACATCAATAACAGCGATTTCCGTCCACTCATCCGGTTCGTCTGTCTTCACCATGCGTTGCCGCTTAGCGATCGTACGTCCGCCCATTTCGGCGATCTCCAGTGACCTAAGCGTCTTCACGAGCTCACCATCCTGATCGAAAAAAGCGTGTTCCAGAACCACGTGATCTTCACGAATAGTCAACACCTCGCTGCCCCAGACCACCGCCGCATCCTCATTCGGAATTGATTCGATCCGGTATACCGTGATGCCTTCTTCCTCGCTGGTTGCGAGGATTGTATGGGCATACTGATCGATGATGTCATCGGCTCGCGAAATGTCCTTGTTTGAAAAGTCCGACCCCATCCAGCTCTGCCCCATCATCGACGACGGCACCTTGATGACTCGATTGATCTTGGGTGAAAACGTCCACATGCTGTTGTCGTCGGTGAGCGTGCCGTTACCGCGGTCTTTCTTCGGCTCCATAACCCGCACCAGCGAACGGTCGTCACCCTTGGTCCAGGCCTGCATGGTCATCGAGCGCTCCCAATCCGGGCGGTGGATGACCATGGTCATTTCCGTGTACGAGGTCAGGCCTCGCCAGTGATTTACAGCGTCGCGGACGATCTGCGTCGCATCGCGCTCCTCGCCGGCCGACACGGCCGGCAACGCGAGAAGTAGCAGCGGTAACAGGAAACGGTGGTTCATAGGTATGTAAACCATAAAGTTAGTCCTATCCTCAGTATTTCACATCCGTAGTTACCGAGCATCCTGAGGGTCTGCTAAGCTTGCGCCACGGTTTTTGGGGAACCCCGTATGGGCAATTTCATAGAAGAATTAAAGCGCCGCAACGTCGCGAAGGTCGCTCTGGTCTACATCATCGCCGGGTGGCTGACGATGCAGGTCGTCGACGTTATGTTCCCTGCGCTCCATTTACCCGAGTGGCTGATTTCGGCAGTCGCCGCCTTCGTCCTCATTGGCTTTCCATTCGCAGTAATTTTTGCCTGGGCGTTCGAAATGACACCCGAAGGCCTCAAGCGTGAAAGAGACGTCGACCGCAGCGAGTCGATTACGCCGCAGACCGGTCAGAAGCTCAATCACGTCGCAATGATTATCCTCGCCATCGCCGTAGTATTCCTGCTCGTCGACAAGTTCGCCATTCAGGTGGACAAGGACGTTCCGGACACGGCGGTTGTAGCCACTGCTCCCGAAGAAAAGCCGTCGATCGCTGTTTTGCCCTTTGTGAACATGAGCGGCGATGTCGAAAACGAATACTTTTCAGACGGGCTCTCCGAAGAGCTTCTGAACCTGCTCGCCAAGATCCCGCAACTTCATGTTGCTGGACGCACCTCATCGTTCAAGTTCAAGGGGACGAACGAAGACCTTCGCATAATCGGCGAGGCCCTGAACGTCGCACACGTACTCGAAGGCAGCGTCAGGAAATCAGGTGCACGACTGCGTATCACGGCGCAGCTCATCGACACACAGAATGGCTATCACCTCTGGTCGGAAAATTACGATCGTGAACTGACGGATATTTTTGCTATCCAGGACGAGATCGCCGGTCATGTCGTCGAGGAATTGAAGGTTCACCTGCTCGGTGCTGAGGTCACGGCGGCAACCCAGGGCACGACCAACGTCGAGGCCTACAATCAGTTCCTGCGCGGCAACTATTTCATCGATGACACCAGTGCAGAAAACCTCGAAAAGGCGCGCATTGCTTACGAGACCGCTATCGAATTCGATCCGAACTTTGCGCGCGCGTACGCCGGTCTTGCCAGCGCTCTGCAGCAAATCTACAGCGGCTGGGCATCGAGCAGTGGCGGTTCTTTCATTGAAAATTTCCAGCACATCAGGGAAGTCGCCGACAAGGCGATAGAACTCGACCCGAATAACACTGAATCACTTATCGCGCAAACCATAGTTGCACTCCTGATAAACTGGGATCTGCCCACTGCGCATGCACATACCGAAAAGGCCCTCGAGACTTCACCAAACGATCTCGCAGCGCTCGGCTGGCACGCTGCCAACCTGGTATTTCTCAGGAAGTTTGATGAGGCGGAAGCGGCCCTGACGAAAGCGTTGGAGGTCGATCCGCTGTCGCTCGCTTCAATGCGCACGCTCGGCGATGTATACATGGTGAGCGGTCGCTGCGACCTCGCAATAGAAACCTACCAACGCGCACTAAACCTCGCACCTGACACCGGGCGCTTCTACGGGCGAATCGCGCGCTGCAAACTTTTCCAGGGCGACCTCAAGGCCGCCATGACGCTCAATGCCAGGGAGCCTGTGAACTGGGTACGCGAGACTAACGAGCTGATAATCCTGGGACGCGAAGGGTCGATTGAAGAATGGCAGGCAGCCGTGACGAATTATGAAGCTGAGTACGGCTTCGGCAACTCCTACCAGATGGCTGAGATCTACGCTGACAAAGGCGATATGGACAAGACGTTCGAGTGGCTGGATCACACCGCCCGGGTTAAAGACCCAGGCGGGCCCTGGGCGCTGATCATGCCCTTTTTTGATGAGGCCAAGAACGACCCCCGCTGGCAAGAGTACGAGGCAAAATTCGGCCTCTAGCCCTCGCTCCACCACCGCTAATCAACTACTTGCAGAAACACAGTACGTGTTTCTCGCAATAGCGCGCGCTCCCCTCGAGGATAGACTCAAAGTCAGGAGGAACACAGGACAAAAAAAGGAAGGACGGAACTATGTTCAGCATCGAAGCAATCATGAGTACCAACCTGATCACGGTGCCTCCGTCCGCGACTCTGGCCGAGGCTCGGACGCTTATGCACGATCACCGGATTCATCATCTCCCGGTTATGGATGGTGAGAAGCTAACTGGCCTGATCTCGTTAACGAATGTGCTCGCCGCCACGGACAGCTTTCTGCGAGACGACGGAACCCGCATTCATGCCAATGAAATCGGGATCGAGGATGTGATGGTGACGGACGTCGCAACAGTCGACGTTAACGCCAGCTTACGTCACGCTGCGCTGTTTCTTGAGAGACACAAGATCGGCTGCCTGCCCGTTCTGCAGAATAACAAAATTGTCGGCATCATCACGGACACGGATTTCGTTGCAGTTGCTATTAATCTCCTCGAACAAATCGAGGAAACGGAACCTGTCGACGACGACTACGACGACGTCGCCTGATCGGCGGCTTTCGCTCTCTCCCTCTCGCGGAGCGCGTGTTCTGCATCGCGCTCTGAGCCCAGCAGAATAGCAACCCACCGCGTTCTATCGTCGTTTTCCAACGCCATCTTCAGGGTCATTGTCAGTGGCACTGACAAGAGCATGCCGACAGGTCCGAAGATCCAGCCCCACGCGATCAAACCGACGAATACGACAAGCGGTGAGATACCCACGCCGTAACCCATAAGGCGCGGTTCGAGAAAGTTGCCGAAGACAAGATTGATACCGATGAACCCCATCGCCGTCGCACCGGCAGCGCCCGGGCCAATCTGGATTAGTGCAAGCAATACGGCCGGTACCGCCGCAATAATCGAGCCAATGGTGGGTACGTAGTTGAGCAGGAATGCGAACATTGCCCAGAGTAACGGGAAGTCGACATCGAGCGCCCACGTCAGCAATCCAGCACACATACCGGTGGCCATGCTGACAAGCGTTTTAATACCCAGGTAGCGACCCAGGTTCTGCATGAAGTCGCGCGCACCCTGCAACGAATCGGCACTTCTACCAAACGCGGCCTGGAATTTCGTTTTTGCCGTACCCGCCTCGAGCAGAATAAATATCATCGTGAAGATGATGAGGAAAGTATTCGTCAACACATCGCGGAGACCATTCAGGATACCGGCGACGAGGCCCATGGCAAAGCCAGGGTCAATCATGTCGCTCATGCTCTCGGTTGATTCGTCAACCTTCAGGTGTTTGACAACAAATTCGAAAGCCTGCTGATTGAGAGCGTCGAGCCTTGCCTGGTAGGTCGGTAACGCCGCCGTAAAGTCGGCAATGGACGTGCCGAGAATCGCACCGACGACCACAAGTATGAGCATCAGCATCGTGACGATGAGCAACGCAGCCAGAACGGAGGGCACACGATGCGCCTGCAACCAGAGCATCGGGCGCACTGTAATCAGTGCGAGGAACGCTGCAACCAGGAACGGGACCAGCAGTACCGACATCATTTGCATGCCGTAAATAACAACGACTACAGCTGCAGCCATGATGATGGCGCTGGATTTGGTTTGCGGCATTTGTTCCACGGTCAGATCATCTCACACGCAGTTACTTCTTTTCTTTCGACGTATACAACTCTGCCTCTTCGCGCGTGAGCTGGTCAATCTTCACGCTCCAGCGAGCCAGCGTCGAGCTGATACGCAGCTGGTACAGGCCGGCTGAATGGAACAGTTTGACGCCGTTGCCGCGATGCTTGGTATACAACACGCGCCCGACATGGCGACTGGTCTTGGCTTCAATCAATGTAATTTCGAGACCCATCATCGCCTCGAAATCGCCATCGAGGCGCCAGTCAAGAATCCATGGTGACTCAACGCGAAAAATAGCCGTCGTCATGTTGCCGGAACCCTTGAACTCGGCAACGCGAGTCTTGGCATCGGCGGGCATGCTCGCGAACGTGAGCAATGTCGCGACGAGCAGGATGGTTAGTTTGCGCATAGTGACCTCTGAGCGGATTCTAGCACTTCAAGTAACGCAGTGAGTCCGGTGTGAATGGCTGCGCCTCCCGTCCGATCAGACTCTCGACGGCGTCTGCGGTTCCCGTGTTCCCTTCTTCGAGCATGGTGAGCTGGTCCCGCGTTACCGGGTAGAACGGCAGCCAGTCAAACAGCGTTGCTCCAATGCGCATGACCCATAAGGGCATTGGCAGGATGGTCTTCGACTTGCCGGCTGCGGCTGCGACACGTTGCACGATTTCGCGCCAGTCCAGCGTTTCGGGCCCTGCCAGTTCGATGGTCTTGCCAATTGTGCTGTCATCTTTCAGTGACGCACAGAAGGCATCGACTACATCCTTGATATGTACGGGGGACATCCGGACACCGGGGAACGCAACAGCCGGCAACGGCGGCTTGATCATGTCCCGAAACAACTGCGTCGCAAACTCCATAGTGCCGCGCGGATCGCCAAAAATGACCGACGGCCGCAATACGGTTACGTCGAGCCCGCTTTCCAGTGCATGAATCTCTGCGCGGCGCTTGGTTGCCTGGTACCTGGTACCCGGATCCTTGACCCCGATGGCACTCATTAGCAGCAGGCGCTGGACACCAGCTTGCCGCGCGGCGGCTACCGTATCGACCACGCCCTGGTACTGGGTTTGCTCAAAGGTGATACCGCGGCGTGGAAACTCACGCAGCAAACCGACGTTGTAGATCGCAGCATCGCAGCCCTCCAGCACCGCGGACAGGGCGGCTGTCGAATCAAGATCACCCGTCACCACATTTACTTTGGCGGATTGCCGGACTTTGTGTTCACTACCGTGTCTTACGAGGACATTGACCTCGTGGCCATGCGCAAGCAGTGCGTCGACCAGGTAACCGCCTACAAAACCGGTGCCACCAATTATTCCAACTCGCACAGTCAGTGTGCTCCTTTCCATCCAAACCGTAGTCTTGAGACAGGCTTCGTTACAGGAAAATCCCTGTAAACTTCCATAATGATGTCCACTCGCCTGCTTGTCACTCTTGTTGGTGTTGCTTGCATCGCTTTAGTAGCCCTGCTCCTCGCTGACATGACTGTCCCCGCCGCTGCCTCGAAATTCATTGCGTCGTCAGCGTTTGTTGCGCTCGCCATTCGTGGCGGCGCATTGGCCTCGGTCTACGGCCGCCTCATCCTTACTGGCCTGGCGCTCTCGTGGTGCGGGGATATGTTTCTTATTGGGCTGTCAAAGACGGCCTTCCTGGCCGGGCTGGTCGCCTTCCTGCTGGCACACGTTGCCTACGTCGCGGCGTTTGTCCGACACGGCTACGAACGCCGCTGGATTTGGGTGGCCATGGTGCCGGTCACCGCGATTGCCATCGGCGTCTTTGTCTGGCTGGAACCATACACCCCGCCCGACCTCCTGAACCCGGTGCGCGCCTATGTTGCAGTGATCAGCCTGATGGTGGTCTTCGCTATGGGCACGCAGGGACGCGGGGGTTCGAAACTCATCGTCGCCGGCGCGATAATGTTCTTCCTGTCCGATCTTTCTGTGGCATCGCTGCGACTCGTGCAAACGGAATACCCGACCTACAGCATCGGACTGCCGCTCTACTATGCGGGTCAGGTTTGCCTGGCGTTGAGCTCTTCACAGTCCCGATCCCACTGAGGCGTCCCGGCAAAGCGCTCGACCAGGAAATCGATGAATGCCCGAACTCGATAGGAGAGGTGGCGCGTCGGCGGGTACACAGCATAAGCCGGTGATGTCGGCCACTCGATGTCGGTGAGAATCGGGACCAGGTTGCCACGGCGAATGGCTTCAGCGGCGAGAAAAGCGGGTTGGATGACGATACCCAGACCATGTGCGGCGGCATTCGACAGGAAGTCCCCGCTCGACGCGCGCATGGCTGTCCTGACCTCGACGACCTTCTTTTTGCCCCGCTCGTCCGTCCACGACCACCGATCCGGTTCCGCGAGATTCGAGTACACCAGGCAATCGTGATCGCTTAGCTCCTCAGGTGACTGCGGCGTGCCGTGCGTATTGAGGTAGAGCGGCGACGCGGCAACGACGAATCTCGAGTCGAACAGCTTGCGCGCGATGAGTGAGGAGTCCTTTAGATGCGCGATGCGAACAGCGACATCGATACCCTCTTCCACGAGGTCGATCCGTCGGTCGTTCATGTCGAGATCGAACTTCAGCCTGGGATGCCGTTTACAGAACGCCGCAATGGGCTTGCACATATGACGCACGCCGAACGACAGGGGTAATGCCACTCGCAGCGTCCCTCGCAGTTCGCCATGCTCCTGCTGGACGGCGGCTTCTGCCTCGTCGAGGTCGGCAAGAATGCGTGAGCTGTGCTCATAGAAGCTTTGCCCGGTGTCCGTCAGATTAAGCACGCGGGTCGTGCGCCGCAGCAATTGCACGCCCAGGCGCTCTTCCAGTGCCGACACGCGCCGGCTCACGGCTGACTTGGCCGTATCGAGGCGATCAGCGGCCGCCGTAAAGCTGCCCGTCTCCACGACGGCCACAAATGCCTGTAAATCCTCGAACTTATCCATATTGTTGCGTATTTTAGAACAATCTTGTCACAAGACAAGTATTTATCTTATATTCGTCAACAGCGAGACTGTCTCCAACGTATAGAAACAGCCAAACCTGGAGACATCCCCATGACCACAGCAACGCCACTCAGGATCCTCGAAGTGCAGGCCAGTGCCCGCAGCACCGGCTCCATCAGTCGCGATCTTACCGCCGACCTGATCGCTGCCCTTGAAGATCGCCACGGCAAGGTAGAAGTGACGCAACGCGACCTCGCAAATGGCCTGCCCTTCATCGATGAAGCCTGG
>Ga0224509_10000467_pt1 | contig 11225 bp, 12 predicted proteins | sample SF_Jan12_sed_USG_5_FD_170158 | JGI IMG/M metagenome (GOLD analysis project Ga0224509, IMG submission 170158) | Sediment microbial communities from San Francisco Bay, California, United States - SF_Jan12_sed_USGS_24 | ecosystem: Environmental > Aquatic > Marine > Sediment | place: USA... | reverse complement strand
GCCAAAACGGGGTAATGACGAAGTGTCGAGCAAAGGGTTAATCATGGGCTGGTTGATATCCTTTTGTGGCGCCGCATATTAGCACAGGCAATTATGCGGTCTGCGGGGCCGAATCAGCACACATCAAGGAGAATAAAGAGTGGCGGAACGATACGACCTCCTGGTAATAGGTGGCGGCAGCGGTGGACTCGCGCATGCGCAGCGTGCGGCCGAATACGGCGCGAAAGCGGCCGTCGTCGAGTACGGCCCGCTGGGTGGGACCTGTGTCAACGTAGGGTGTGTGCCCAAGAAAATCATGTGGTACGCAGCGCATCACGCGCACGGGTTCCATCACGTTGCCGATTATGGCTTCGACGTCGAAGTTAAAGGGCACGACTGGGCCGGCCTCAAAGAGCGACGCGACGCATATATCAAGCGACTGAACGGTATTTACGAGAACAATCTCGACAAGCGCGGCGTTACCTACCTGTCCGGCCATGCGCGCTTTGTCGATGCACATACGGTTGACATCGATGGCCAGAAGGTCGAAGCGGATCGCATCGTCATCGCGACGGGTGGCCGCCCGTCCGTGCCCGAAATACCCGGCGCCGAACTTGGCATTACGTCGGATGAATTTTTCGAACTCGACGCCCGACCGCAACGCGTCCTGATTGCGGGAAGTGGCTACATCGCCGTTGAACTTGCCGGTGTGTTTAATGCACTGGGGTCTGATGTGCGGCTCGTGGTTCGCAAGGACAGCGTGTTGCGCGAGTTCGACAAAATGCTTGCCACGAGACTCATGGATTGCATGGACAGGGACGACATCGACCTGGTCACGCGCGTCGTGCCGAAGTCGGTCGAGAAGACCGACGCGGGTCTCGTTCTGCACGCCGAGGACGGCCGCACATTCGGGCCTGCTGACAGCCTGGTCTGGGCGATCGGTCGGTCACCCAACACCGGGACGCTGGACGCTCGGAAAGCGGGAGTCGAACTGGACGACCGCGGTTTCATTCCAACGGACAAGCTGCAACAGACGAACATCGACGATATCTTCGCGCTGGGCGACGTGACGGGACGTGCCGCCCTGACGCCGGTTGCAATCGCGGCGGGACGCAGGCTGGCCGACCGGCTCTATGGCGGCATGGAAGGCCGTCATCTGGATTACGAGACGATTCCAACCGTGATCTTCAGTCATCCGACAATCGGCACGGTAGGACTGACCGAGGACGAAGCGCGTGAGCAGTACGGCGATGATATGAAAGTGTATTCGTCCTCATTTATCGGCATGTATTACGCGCTCGGGACCAACAAGCGTCGCTCGGAGATGAAACTCATCACTGCCGGCGCGGACGAGCGTGTCGTCGGTTGCCATGTCATTGGCGAAGGTGCCGACGAGATGATGCAGGGCTTCGCAGTCGCCATGCGCATGGGAGCGACAAAGAAAGACTTCGATGACACCGTCGCAATTCACCCGACGAGCTCGGAAGAACTGGTGACGATGCGTTAGCGAGTCGGCCAGGGGCCGCTCCTAGCCCATCCAGAACCCTTTGCGATGTGATACGCCCAAAGAACTCTGGCAGGACGGGCAGAAGTAAATATACCGTTTGCCGAAGAACCCGCCATGCAGCTCGCTATAGGCGACTTCGGTAATGTTCTTTTTGCAGTGAGGGCATTTGGGTAGGACCTGGGTCTCCAACCTGAGCTTAAGTTCGCGCATTGCAGTTCTCATTGTTCGCTGGTTCGGGCTGTCTGCCACTGCGAACCATCGTATCATTTGGCCTGCTTGTACCGGGTAAAAGGTTCCATGCAGATATTTGACGGAATAATTTCAGATCGCGGTTCGAAGTATGCCGTTTCGGGCGGGGAGTGCCGTTCTTCGGATGAGGCAAGGGCGTTTATCGAGAGCCTTTGCCGTAAGAAAAAGTTCGCCAGGGCAACCCACAACACATGGGCGTTTGTTAAGGACTCCGGGCCGGTCAAGAACGATGATGGTGAGTCGGGAGCCGGCATGGTGATCGTCCGAATGCTGGACAGGGAAGGACTGCGAAACCACATTATCGTGGTCACTCGCTGGTACGGCGGGAAGCACCTTGGTGGCGACCGTTTCAGGCATGTGCAGAACGCGGTCCGGTACTACCTGGATAATCGGTCAAAGTAACAGTCAACAAATCGGACGCGATGTCCGGCGTCACGGGGCAGGCTACGCCGTGATCGTCATCTGCTTGAGAACCGGCGCGGTGTCTGGCAGCACGCCGCGCCAGATGTGGAATGACTCGGCAGCCTGTTCGACGAGCATGCCCCAACCCATCACGGAACGCGCGGCGCCATGCTCACGTGCCCAGACGCTGAATGGGGTCGGCTTGAGTCCGTATGACAAGTCATAGCAGAACGTATGCTCCGATATCGCGGATTCGGGATAGGGTGGCGTTTCGCCCCTTACGCCAGCCGATGTCGCGTTGATGATGAGGTCGTATTCTTCGCTGACCGGCACCATGTTAAAGCGGCAGGCAGAAACGGGTCCCGAGTACGAAAAGTGCTCGGCGAGCGCTTGCGCCTTGTCGATGGTCCTGTTTGCAATACACAGTGATGATGGCTGCATTTCAAGCAGCGGGCCAACGATACCGCGAGTCGCGCCGCCAGCACCGAGTATCAGGATATTCGCACCATCGAGAGTAATCCCCTGGTTGATGGCCAGGTCACGCAGTAGCCCGATACCGTCGGTGTTGTCACCACGAATCTCGCCCTCTCGAAATGACAGGGTGTTGACGGCACCTGCCGTGCTTGCGGGTTCGCTCAGCTGGTCGCAGAGTCTTGCGACTTCACTTTTATGCGGCACGGTGATGTTGAGGCCTTTGCCGCCAGTACGCTGGAATTGGCGTACCGCCGCTTCCAGTCTGTCGGGTGCGACCTCTAGTAGCTCGTACTGGATATGTTGATTGGTCTGAAGTGCGAACAGGCGATGGATGACGGGAGAGCGGCTATGGGACACCGGGTAACCCATTACTCCATAGCGGTCAATCGTCGTCATTCGCGCTCCGCGAGCCAGCGCGCAGCGTCTATCGCAAAGTAGGTCAGAATCGCATTGGCACCTGCGCGCTTGATGCCCAGCAGTGACTCTAGCACGACCGCCCTTTCGTTAAGCCAGCCTTTCTGCGCAACCGCCTTGAGCATCGCATACTCACCGCTGACCTGGTACGCCATTGTCGGCACCTCGTAGGCGTCTTTGACGCGGCGCACGATATCGAGATAAGGCAACGCCGGCTTGACCATGACCATGTCGGCCCCCTCGTCGAGATCCAGGCCGACTTCGCGAACGGCCTCGTCACTATTAGCCGGCGACACCTGGTAGGTGTGCTTGTCGCCGCCCTTGATGTTCGCCGCGGAGCCACAGGCATCGCGGAACGGCCCATAGAAACTCGATGAAAACTTCGCTGAATAAGCCATGATGATCGTGTTGACGTGCCCGCTATCCTCTAGGGCGGCGCGAACAGCCCCGATGCGGCCGTCCATCATGTCGGACGGCGCGACGATGTCGGCACCCGCATCGGCATGGGAGACGGCTTGCCTGACCAGCATGTCCACGGTGACGTCATTCAGAACGTAACCATCGTCGTCGATGATGCCGTCCTGACCATGCGTCGTATAAGGATCCAGCGCGACATCGGTCATGACTGCAAGTTCAGGCAGCTCTGCCTTGATTGCGCGTACCGTGCGCTGGACGAGCCCGTCCGGGTTCGCACACTCGGCACCATTGAGGCTCTTCCTGTCCTGGTCGATCACCGGAAACAGGGCTACGGCAGGAATGCCGAGTTCATGGGCCTCTTTCAGCTCATGGAGCAGTAGGTCAATGCTTTTGCGGGAGATACCCGGCATCGATGGCACATCTTCCTCGCACCCCTCGCCCTCGAGGACAAAGACCGGGTAGATGAAATCGGCGCTCGACAAGGTTGTTTCCTGCACGAGGCTGCGCAACGCCGGCGTGCGGCGGTTGCGCCGCATGCGGATCCAGGGGAACTGTCCAGGGGACGATACACTCATAGCTATTCAGAATAACGAAAAGAAGTACTTATTTTCCCTGTATTTAGGTAGGGTTTCCACGATTTCTGCCTGTTTTATGGCATACCGGTAATAAAAGACACCAGAGGTGGGTCATCTCGAATGACAAGTAGCAGCAAAGAGGGAGAACGCCGCAGGCGATACGACAAGCTCGTCGCGGTGTTTTACCAGGACATGTATCGCTACGCCGCCTGGCTTTGCCGGGACAAGGCGATTGCCGAAGATGTCGTCCAGGAGGCGCTGTTGCGCGCCTGGAAATCCCTCGATGCTCTGCGCGATGATGATGCGGCCAAACCCTGGCTGTTGACGATTGTTCGCAGAGAGAATGCCCGCTACTTCGAGAGGCGTCGGCTGGAGACGGTCGACATCGATGATCTTTCAGCGTCACAGGCGGCATTGCTTGCCGGGGCGCCGAACGAAGAGCTTGATGATATGCGCGCAGCAATTTTCGAACTCGATGACGATTATCGTGAGCCGCTGGTCCTGCAGGTCCTGATGGGCTACAGCACCAGCGAGATTGCCGAAATGATGGGCCTGAAGCAGGGTGCGGTGCTAACGCGCCTGCATCGGGCCAGGCACAAGCTGAAAGACAGTATGGAAACACAGTGAACTGCGAAGAATACCGAGAGGCAACAGCTGCAAACCCGGCCTTTGAAGGCGGGGCCTCGCATGCTGCCGTCTGCGGTGAGTGCCGGGCATACCAGCGCGAGATGCTGGCGCTGAACGCGAAGATTGCGAAGGCGATGCAGCTCGACGTACCGGAACTGAAAATGCCGGAGCTTCCCGAAATCGAGACCGGGACGGTAGCCGTTCTGCCCGCACGCAAGCGCTGGCTGAACCCTATGTTGTTCGCCGTTGCTGCGACCGTCGTACTGGCGACGTCGATTTCCTTGCGCGTATCCGGAGTGTTCCAGAGCTACGGTTCGTTGGCGGAAGAGGTGCTGGCACATATGGACCACGAGCCGGCAGCTTTGCGCGTTACTGATGAACCGATCAGCGACACGCGACTGGCAAGAGCGGTACCGGCGAAATTCGCAATATTTGACCGCAACGCATCGCTCATCACTTATGCTCAGCCATGCAAGATCAGAGGTAAGGACGTGCCGCACCTGATCATTCAGGGACAGCACGGTCCGGTAACGATTTTGCTTATGCCGGAAGAGAAGATTGCTGAGGCGATGCCGATCGACGGCACAAATGTGAAGGGAGTCATTCTTCCCGTTGGTGACGGTAGTATCGCGATCGTCGGTGATCGCGAAGAACAGCTCGAATCCATCCAAAAGAATGTGGTGAACTCGGTGACGTGGACGACGTGACGTCCCGCACTGAAAAATGAACGCCCGGTTGCGGGCACTAATCCTGGTAGGAGTAAATGAAGATGGCACAGAAGAAAGTGATTAAACCGGTAGCACTGGCTGTAGGCGCGGCATTGGCCGGTTCGTTCGCAATTTCAGGCGCAGTAAATGCAGCGGATACGGCCGATAGCCCGTTCTCAATTTCCAGCCTCAAGGTTGGCTACATGCTTAGCGAACACGAAGGCTCCTGTGGCAGCGACCACGAAAAAGAAGGCGAAGGCAAGTGTGGCGAAGGTTCTTGCGGCGAGAAAGAAGGTGAGGGTTCTTGCGGCGAGAAAGAAGGCGAAGGTTCTTGTGGCGAGAAAGAAGGCGAAGGTTCTTGTGGCGAGAAAGAAGGCGAAGGTTCTTGCGGCGAGAAAGAAGGCGAAGGTTCTTGCGGCGAGAAAGAAGACTAAAGTAGCTGCGGCGCTTCTGTATAACAGAATCTTTGTTGAAGCATGAAAAAGCCCGCGCATCGCGCGGGCTTTTTTTTGCTAGATTGAATGCCATGAGTAAAGCAATAAAACGATGCCAATGGGCAGAGGGCGTCAGCCTTGATTACATCCGCTACCACGACGAAGAGTGGGGAGTGCCGGTGTACGACGACCGCACACAATTCGAGTTTCTAATTCTCGAAGGTGCGCAGGCGGGCTTGAGTTGGTCGACGATCCTCAATAAACGAGAGGGCTATCGAAAACTATTCGCAGATTTCGATCCAGAGAAGGTCGCACGGTTCACAAAAAAACGCGTCGAGAAAATGTTGCTCGACCCGTCGATTGTCCGAAACCGTCTGAAAGTCGAGTCCGCGGTGACCAATGCGAAAGCATTTCTCGAAATACAGACTGAGTTCGGTACATTCTGCGATTACATCTGGGACTTCGTGGACGGCAAGCCCACACAGAATACATTCAGGAAGGATAGTGAGGTGCCCGCCACGTCACCCGAATCCGACGCATTGAGCAAGGACCTCAAAAAACGCGGATTCAGGTTTGTGGGGAGCACGATCATCTACGCGCACATGCAGGCGGTCGGCATGGTTAACGACCATGTCGTCGAGTGTTTTCGCCACCGGCCGTGCGCGAGAATGGTCTAGGCTTTATTCACCGTCTCCGCCAGCGATGCGGCGAACTGTTGTCGCGTTGTAAACGCGGGCAGAATCGCAATCCAGCATGTCGCCCATGATTTCGTTCATCTTCTGGCGACCGCCACCGTTTGCGTTGTGCTGGTAGGCCTTGCCGAAATCGGTGTAGTTATCGTAGGACGTTACCCACTTGAAATCCCAATCGGGTTCGCCGGCTCCGCCAAATACGCGCCACATCATCCAGGCGCCGTTGCCGAAGTTCTGCTCGGTCATGTAGGCAGCTGCCTCATCGATCCCGGCCTTCAGGGCCTCCCACTCGGTATCTTCGCCAATAGTGCAGTTAGAGAACATCAGAACGAAGTTATCGGGCGGTGGGCCTTCCTTTGGTTTTTTGACGTTTATCGTGGCCCAGTGTTCGTGGGTGTCACAAGTCACCACTTTGCTGAAACCCTCGGCCTGTTTTGTACCTTTCGTGAGGTAGCTGTCGATGCCCTCGCCCATGGCCTCCTGATTCGTCCAGAAACCCAGCCAACCAACGTCAAAGGAATCGTCCCCGTAGTAGTAAGGCGTCAGGGTCACCGCACCATAGTTATTAGTGCCCTGATTATCCATCCAGACATTCCAGTCGGCGGCAGCTTTCTTGAGATCGTCAGGGCCTTTGCCATCATTGTAGTTGCAGGTGAAGGTGTCGACAGGCGTCACGTAGGGGGGCGCGTCCTCTTCTTCCTGGGCGTTGACCGTCACCCATGCGGATAGCGCCAGGGGAATCGCAGCCAAAATTGCCGTTGCTTTCTTATTCATTATTATTACTCTCAGAATGATTCTTGCAGTCCCGGCGGAATTACCGATTACAATCCAGTATAGAAGGTACGTACCTTTTTGCTCAAGGGGAGTCAAATGCCAGAAGAAACAACAACTAAAGTGTCAACGGGGTTTTGGATAATTGCCAGCGCGATGCTCGTCTGGAACCTGATTGGTCTCATGTTCTATTACCAGCAGTCGATACTGACTCCGGAAGCTATGGCGAACGCCGGCCTGACGGCACAGCAAATTGCCCACATAAGCAACACGCCCGCATGGGGACATTCGGGTTACGCAATCGCGGTCAACGCCGGGGTGCTCGGCTCCATATTCCTGTTGCTACGCAAGACCTGGGCAGTTCCGATGTTCATACTGTCGTTTGTCGGAGTGCTCGTTCAGGATCTCGACGCGATCGTTCTTCGTGATGCGATTGATGCCTGGGGTACGAGCGCGCTTTACCTGCCGATCACAGTGATCATTGTCTGTCTTGCGGAGATTTGGTACTCGCGCTCGGCGAAGCACAAAGGCCTGCTTTCGTAAGGTTCAGTTGCCGATGGTCAGCAACGTGAGCGCCGAAACTCCCTGCGGCGTATTGTGGGAAATACCACCGAGGTAGATCGTGTTCCCAAGCAGATCGGCCCAGTCGACGGTGACCGTCTGGGTGGTGCCGGCAGCAACGAAGGCCGGTCCGCTGGCGCTCATATTGCCCTGGTCATCAGTGACGCCAAATGCCCAGCCGAGCAACTGGTAGTTCGCGCCAGGTCCGCCCTGAATTTCGTCGGTCTCGAAGCCGTGGATCATGACGGCGTAGAAGCCCTCGGCCGGGCGATAGACGTCAACGCGTTCCTCTGACGTGGGTTCGCCGCTTTCTCCAAGCTTGATGCAGCTCGCACCATCGGTGCCGCAGTAATACACGTACATGTCGAGGTCATCCGGGTCACCATCTGTCAGCGCGTCAAACAAAGCAAATCGCAGGTACAGTTGATTGGCGGGTACTGAAATAACGTGTTGCGTCACACCGTTCGTGGTCCGGAAAAAGAATGTCTTCAGCGGGTCGTTATCAACAAAGCCGTTGAGCACCAGCGGCTGGTTGAGTCCATGCACCCGGGGCGTGTAAGAGCCCGAATAGCCGAACTCAACGTCGAAGCTCACGGTGCCCGTGCCGCCGAAAGTCGTAATCTCATCCGGCGCCAGCACCGACGTCGGCTTGACTGCGATCGGACTGAACACGTCGTGAGAATCCGAACGCCAGGTCATTGAACCGAAACGCCACAGATCGAGCGGCCCGGATTCGTAGCTAATCGTTATCTCGAAACCTGCCGATTCGCCAGGACCCAGTGAAATCGTCGATGGTACGACGTCGACGCGCATGCCGGGTGGTGGGGAAATTTCAACGTTGTACGATCCCGCTTCCTCGCTGACATTTGTGACCCGCCGCGTGACGGTCTGCGAATTTGCCAGCCTCGACAAGCTGATAGACGGCAGGTTGAGCGCCCGCGCCTCGAACGACATGCCCGCCGCTTCCAGTTCGTCGCAGCGCGTATCGGTCACTGCCGGTGATTCAATGCCGCACGCGAAAGCATCGTATTCGTCATCGGTGATTTCATAAACGAGGCCGGGGTCGATCGCCATGTTCGCCACGATGTGGCCGGCACCAAAATCGAACGGATTGGCGTCGCCCAGTCCGGTGGAAGCGGTGATGTCCTGACGCGACGTCGTCATGAGTGCAGACTTGACCGCAGCCGGCGACCAGGTTGGATGCGCCTGCCGAATCAGCGCGGCAACGCCTGCGACATGTGGCGTCGACATTGACGTGCCACTCAGGTACGCAAAATTTTCCCCTGGCGTTGAGTACGCCGAGTCAGGCGAGAACCCGGCAAGGATGTTCACCCCGGGGGCAGTGACATCCGGCTTTAAAACATCCGGGACGGGTGCCGGGCCGCGTGCCGAGAACGTCGCCATTTCATTGCCGGCGTCGCTCGACGTCAGCAGGAAGCCCTTATTCAGGACAACTGTCACATCGATGTCCGCGTCGATCTCGGCGAGGATCAGGTTTGCGTCTGCCTGGCCCAGCATCAATGCCGGGATGTCCGACAGCCCGGATTCGCCATGCATAACAATGGGGTCACCTGCAATGTTGTAGACCAACGCGGCGACTGCCCCGGCATCAGCTGCGTTCTTCACCATTTCGTCAAAACGGCAACCAGTCCGCTGGATGAAGGCAACATTGCCCCGCACTTCGTCGTCGTTGATGAGCGCCTGGCAGGCATCTGCTTCGGAGCCTTTAGCCCCGGTGTCCAGCGACGTGTCGCCATCGTCAACGAGAACGAGTGAAGACTCGATTGGGTCGACCTCATCGAGTGGCGGCGTGAAGTTGGCCTCCTTCACCGCGTATTTTCCTGCGAGGTTCGGCGGCGCCGTAATCTCCATGGCTTCCACGTTGGACTCACCGTCGCGCGTTGATGCAGCTGCCGTGATCACCCAGGGCGCACCCGCCGGTGAGCCGATGGTGCCGAGGTTCGGGCCTTCGTTTCCGGCAGCAACGATAGCCAGTACGCCCGCTTTGGAAGCGGCCATCAGGGCGATATCGTCGGGTGCGGTCGTGCGCGTCAGGGAACTGCCGACCGAGTAGCTAATGACATCAACACCGTCCTCAACTGCAGCGTCTATGGCGTTTGCGAGGTCCGATGTATTGCAGCTCGCGCGGGTGTCGCCAGGTCGAAGCCAGCAGGCCTTGTAGGCGGCTATCCTGGCCCTGGGCGCCATGCCTTCGATATCGCCAATCAACGTGCCGAAAATCGAAGCACTCGTCCGGTTGCCCGCTGCCGTCGTTGCCGTGTGAGTGCCATGTCCGTCCGCATCACGCGGCGAGCGTATTTCGTCTTCGTCGATAGGGCCGGTCTCGACAGCGCCGTCGATAAACCAGCGTGCGCCGATTACCTTGTTGTTGCAATCAGCAGCCTCGAAGCGCTCTCCTGCGATGCAGGCGCCGTTCCACCCTTCGGGCGCCTCAAAATTGATGACGTCATCAGCCTTGCGGTAGCGCCTGCACAGCCACCTGCCGAGGAGTGTGGTCTCGCCCCAGCTGCCGCTGCATGCGCGAGGCATGTCGGCCTGACGCGTATCCTGCAAGGCTGGGTGCTCGGGAGAGATACCGCTGTCGATAACGCCGATTACGATACCCTCGCCATCGAGTCCCGCAACGCTTCGCAACCCGTTCTCGGCATCAAACAGCCCGAGGAAGGTGGGGGTGTAACGTGTCGCCATGGGCCGTACTTCGTCTTCCCAGACATTGAGCACCTCGGCGTCGTGTTCGAGTTTCTGCGCCTGCGTGACGCTCATGCGGGCAGCAAAACCGTTCAGTCCGTATTTGTAACTGTAGATTTTCTGTGCCCCCGGACCGGCTCTGGCGAGCACGAGCTCCTGTTCCTGCTGGAGTCGTGCGGCATGCGCCTTGACCGACGGCTTGTTCTTGTCGAACCTGGTGTACGGAGCGTGTTTTTCCGCTGCAGATGGTGTGCGCAGCTGGACGATGTATACCTTGGTCTGTTCCGGGTTATCGGCGCCTTCCAGGCGCACCGCCATTTCGCTGGCATCGCGGAGCACGGACCCGGATTGCGCCAGACCGTTGACGGAGAGAGATAACAAACCGCAGAGCAGAAACAGGCGGGCAGTGTTCATGGCATCAGTCGTTGAGGTAGCCGCTCATTTCTTCGGCAGAAAACTCCACACCCAGCCCCATGGCGATTCTGTTGACGAAATTGAAGTAGCCGACAATCAACGTAAGGTCGAGAATGTCCTTGTCAGACAACCCTTCAGCACGAAGCTCGCCCAGGTCGCTTTCAGTCATGGCGCCCGGCGCGGTTGTCAGTTTTTCCGCATAGCGGACGATATTGCTCAATCTCGGCTCAAGCGTTTCGAGGCCATCCGCCGTCATCAGCATGTTCAGCGTGTCCTGATCGTCAATGAAATGG
>Ga0224509_10000466_pt1 | contig 11230 bp, 8 predicted proteins | sample SF_Jan12_sed_USG_5_FD_170158 | JGI IMG/M metagenome (GOLD analysis project Ga0224509, IMG submission 170158) | Sediment microbial communities from San Francisco Bay, California, United States - SF_Jan12_sed_USGS_24 | ecosystem: Environmental > Aquatic > Marine > Sediment | place: USA: California... | reverse complement strand
GGGTGGCGTTGCCGGCACCCAGTCACTCGTGATAATCACGCGCGCCATCGCGCTCGGCCAGATCAATTCTGCTAACGCACGCGGCATTCTGAGAAAGGAATTGCTCGTCGGTGTCCTGAACGGACTCGGCTGGGCATCCATTGTCTCGTTTTTCACTTACCTGTGGATTGGCGACTGGCGCATCGGCGGCATACTCGGCTGCGCAATGATCATCAACATGTTTGTTGCGGCCGGTTCAGGCTACTTCATTCCGGTGACGTTGAAGCGACTGAAGGTGGATCCGGCGCTGGCCGGCGGCGTGGTACTCACTACCGTTACTGACGTCGTCGGCTATATGGCCTTCCTGGGACTCGCTGCGATTTTCCTCATGTAAACGCACTGAGGTCTTTCTTGATCCAGCTCGGCGCAAATAGTCGCGGCACAGCGTCGCCATTGACGAAATCCAGCAACTCATCCTTGACCTTCATCGCGTCCCTGTATCCGAGCGCAATCAGTTCGCGCGTATAGGCCTGCTCGAACAACAGGAAGCTCAGCAGACGATTTTCGCCCGGGTTATTGCCGCCGACGCCACGCAGCAATGCGCGAATGGCGAATGGAAGTTCCTGCCGGTGCTTGTGAGCAATTAAACGCAAGTCTTCACTTGGCACAATCAGCATCGTGTCAATCGGGCGCAGTGGGCCGCCGCTACGCCGCCTGTCTCCCTCAGGCGGAGCAGCATCGAGCATCTCGTTGATGCGGGTGATGCGCTCGAGATCGGAGTACAAACCATCCATGAACAGCGTATCGAGCATGTAACCGGCAATCTGGGCAAAGCTCGGCGGGTCGCCCGGTGAATCCGGGATCTTCTCGCCGGTTTCATCGCGAATACCGATGACGAGAATACGGTCTGCGCCAAGGTGGACTGCCGGGCTGAGCGGTGTGGCCTGCCGCATCGCACCGTCGCCAAAATACTCATTACCGATAAGAACAGGGGGAAACACCACGGGTACGGCGATCGACGCCATCAGATGGTCAAGATGCAGGTCGAGCTGCTTGCCCAGTCGCCGGGTACGATCCCAGCCCTCAAGCTCTGGACAGGCTTCGAAGAAGGTCGTCGATCGCGCCGACGCGTAGCCAGCCGCGGTTACCGCAACAGCATCGAGGTGCCCTGCCTCTATGCCGTTGCGGATTCGGGGGAAGTGCACATTGTCGCTCAACAGGGCGCGCAGCGGTGCGTTGTCGAGCAGGGACTTTGGCATACCGACCAGCCAGCCACCGAGAACAAGCGAGGCCATCCAGTGCACACTGCTCTTGAGCATGGTCAGATGATCGGTTTTGTAAACGTGGTGGCAACGAAACTGACTCCACACGCGCTCGAGCTCGGCGACGGCGGCGCGGAAATTCCGGGCGCGTGATGCGAGGACCACCGAGTTGACCGCGCCGGCAGATGTCCCGCTGATAACGGAGAACGGATTGGGGCGACCGCGACGCGGCAACTCGGCCAGCGCCTTGAGTACCCCAACCTGGAACGCCCCGCGGGCGCCACCGCCGGGCATCACCAGGGCGGTTTTGATTTTATTGGGAGTCCGGCTCATAGCTTCATATCAAAGAGATTCATCGCCATAGGTTAGATCGTATTATAATGCGTGTTCTAAAAACGGACCCGCATCATGAAGCGAAACATTACATTCACCACGATTGCTGTCGTCCTGGCGGCCCTCATCGCCGGTTTCACCTCGATTGGTGTGGCCAACGACCAGGTAACGACCGGCGACCCGGCACCGGAATTCGAGCTTTCGGACCAGAATGGCCAACTGCATTCGCTGGAGGACTATCGTGACCAGTGGGTCGTTCTCTATTTCTATCCGAAAGACGAGACCCCGGGGTGCACCACCGAAGCCTGTGAGTTTCGCGACAATATTTTCGCGTATCGGGAGCTTAACGCACAGATTCTGGGCGTCAGTCTTGACGACGCGGAGTCACACAAGGCGTTTGCCGAAAACCACGGTCTGCCGTTTCCGTTGCTTGCCGATGTCGAAGGCATGGCCGCGACCGCCTACGGCGTGAAGACACGCATGTTCGGAATGAAAGTGGCGAAGCGCCAAACATTTATCATCGGGCCGAACGGCACCATCGCAAAGCACTATGAGAAAGTGAAGCCGGCCGAACATTCGGCGCAGGTACTTGCCGACCTTAAGGAGCTCTCCATCGACTAGTGAAGTTCGCGGATCGCATCATCCAGACCCGCGATCGTCAGCGGATACATGCGATCGTCCATCAACTCCCGTATGAGTTTTGTTGATGGCGTGTAGTCCCAGCGGTCCCGCGGCTCGGGATTGAGCCAGACCGCTTTCGGATAGGTATTCAGAAGGCGCTTGATCCAGACTGCACCGGGCTCCTCGTTCCAGTGTTCAACACTGCCGCCCGCATAGACAATTTCGTAAGGGCTCATCGTCGCGTCACCGACGAATATCAGTTTATAGTCCGAACCATACTTGTGGGCGATATCCAGTGTTGGTGTCTTCTCCGAGTGCCGCCGTCGGTTGTCTTGCCACAGGCGTTCGTAAATGAAATTGTGGAAATAGAAATATTCAAGATGCTTGAACTCCGTACGCGCGGCCGAGAACATCTCTTCGCAGATGCGCACGTGATCATCCATTGATCCGCCAATATCGAGGCACAGCAAAACCTTGATCGCATTGTGGCGCTCGGGAACCATCCTGATATCGAGCAGGCCCGCATTACGCGCCGTCTTGTCGATCGTATCATCGAGATCCAGCTGGTCGGCCGCACCTTCGCGAGCGAACTTGCGCAACCGCCGAAGAGCGACCTTGATATTGCGAGTACCCAGCTCGAGCGAGTCATCAAGATTCCGGTATTCGCGCTTGTCCCAGACCTTGACCGCACCGCGGTTGCGCGAACCCTCCTGGCCAATGCGCACGCCTTCCGGGTTGAATCCGTAGGCGCCGAATGGAGAAGTACCTGCGGTGCCGATCCATTTATTGCCACCCTCATGACGCTCGCTCTGCTCCTCCAGCCGCTCCTGCAGGGCGCGCATAAGTTCTTCAAAACCACCCATGGCTTCGATTTGAGCGCGCTCTTCCTCCGTCAGCATCGGTTCCGCCTGACGGCGCAACCATTCCTCGGGAATTTCCTGAAAGAGGTCCGTCAGTGCGTCCTCGACACCATTGAAATAGGCCCCGAAAATCCGGTCAAATCGATCGAGCTCCGACTCGTCCTTGACGAGGGTTGTGCGTGCCAGGAAATAGAAATCATCGACGCTTTGCCCGGCCAGGCCTTTCTTCATGGCCTCAAGCAGCGTTAACAGCTCGGTGATCGACGTCTTCATACCGCCTTCACGAAGCATGTAAAAAAACGGCAACAGCATGACGTTACTGCGGGTTCGTGCGGCGATCCAGGAAGACAAGTTGCTCGAACAGGTGCACATCCTGTTCGTTCTTGAGCAGCGCGCCGTAGAGCGGCGGAATCGCATTACGATTACCTTCGCCGCGCAACGCTTCGGGTGGAATGTCTTCGGCCAGCAGCAGCTTGATCCAGTCCAGCAGTTCGGACGTTGACGGCTTCTTTTTCAAACCGCGCATGTCGCGTACCCGGTAAAATGCATTGAGCGCTTCCGCGAGCAGGTCCTTCTTGAGGTTCGGGAAGTGGACATCGACGATTTCGGCCATCGTGTCCTGGTCCGGGAATTTGATGTAGTGGAAGAAACAACGCCGCAGGAATGCATCAGGAAGTTCCTTCTCATTGTTGCTCGTGATAACGATGATCGGTCGATGTTTCGCCTCGACCAGCCGCTTTGTTTCGTAAACATAGAACTCCATACGATCGAGTTCACGCAGGAGGTCATTCGGGAATTCAATGTCGGCTTTATCGACTTCATCGATTAGCAGGACAGGCTGTTCGTCCGATTCGAAGGCCTCCCAGATCTTGCCACGCAGAATGTAGTTTCCGATATTGTGAACTCGATCATCGCCAAGCTGAGAATCCCTGAGCCGCGCCACGGCGTCATATTCGTAGAGGCCCTGCTGAGCCTTGGTCGTCGACTTGATATGCCATTCGTGTAGCGGCTTGTCTAGCGACCGAGCCACCTCGATAGCGAGCTGGGTCTTGCCGGTCCCCGGCTCGCCCTTAATGAGAATCGGTCGCTGGAGCGTGACCGCGGCATTGATGGCCATCGTCAGGTCATCTGTCGCGATATAGGAGCTGGTGCCCGTGAATTTCTTGTCAGCCATTTACCTGTCCGTACGATATCGACCCCACTATCTTACCGCCTGTCGGGTATGAGCGTCAGGGTATAGGCAGCGCCGGCAGGCAAATATCCGTTGGAACGTCCCCTGACCCAGTCCTCATGACCGCGGCCGAAGAATTCGGACAGCGGGTGCGCGCTCTGGCTCGTCGGCATGTGCAGGATGCTGTTGGCTTCATCTCCCGGATACACTGCGTAGCGCTGCGAGGCACCGAATGACGGACCTTGCGCCTTGGGCATATCAAGATCGCCGTTCAGCTGGTCCGCGGGCATATCCAGATAACTCCCCAACAAGGGAATGTTGCGGCTCAGCGGATGCCGGATCGACGCCGTGTTCACCTCACCCCAGTTGCGCTCGGACAGCGGCCCCTCGAAGTTGCCGGTGAACCAGGCGATATTCTGTTCAACCGCGGCGATCATGAGTTCCTGCCAGGTCTGGTAGTCGCTGGGCAGCAGGTGTATCGGCTGTGCTGTCACAACAGACCACAAGGGGCCCTCGAACTGATTGCTGAGTCGCAACTGCACATCGTCGCCGTAGGTCGTCCAGGCCGGTGCCATCAGCGCATGAAAAACCCGACGCTCGACCTCAAGGCGGAACGCTCGCACGAGCCGGTAGCCGACGGATTCGGGTGCCGCACGCGGTATCCAGTTATCCACCAGGTCGCGGTACTCGCCCAACGCGGGATTCGCGGCGACTGCCTCGCCGTCGAGGACGTCCAGCAGGAGATCGCGCCAGCGCGACAGGAACAGGGCGCGATCGTCGTACTGGATCGCCAGCATGTCTTCGGGCGTAAAGGTGTCTTTGGCAAACAGGGCATCACGAATCTGACTTGCACGCGCGCCGAGATCGTAGCCGCCATCGCCGACAATGCGCAATGCTTCTGCATCCGTTACACGCGCATTTGCGGTCCAGATGCGACCGCTCTGAGGGTTCAGGACGCGCGGATATTCCGCTGGGTCCAGCCACCCCTGCCAGCCATGCTCGGTGCTCCAGTCGGCCGGTAGCATCGCATCGAAGCTCGCCTTGCGAGGAATCTGGCCGGCAATGGTCCAGCCGATGTTGCCGCTCGCGTCGCCCGTCACGAAGTTCTGTGGCGGCATCGACATGGTGTTGGCAACGTCCAGCGCCTCGGCGACCGACGTAACGGTTTCAAGATCGAGAAGCCGCAGGTTAAGCCCCTCAGGCCGATGCGCGATCCAGCTCACCGCGATATCACCATCGGGATACTCGATATCGTCAACGACTGGACCCCAGATCGTTTCGCGAATGGTGTATTCGATGGCGTCCGCATCCTTGACGTTGATCACTTCAACAATCGTGTCGAATGCTCGATCACCCTCGGGTGTCTTGTAGGTCCCGCTTTTCTCGCCGGGTTTCAGCAACACCGCATCTGTCCAGTCGCCGTAGCTGTTCGTATAACCCCATGCCACCTGTGTGTTGCTGCCGCTAATTACAAATGGCGCGCCTGGCAGCGTAACGCCGGCAATATCGCGGCCTTGAGGTCCGGCGATGCGCAGTCTTGCCTGGTACCAAATGTTCGGAACTGCATGACCAAGGTGCATGTCATTCGATACCAATGCTCTGCCATTGTTCGTCAATGCACCCGATACGGCCCAGTTATTGCTGCCACGCAGCGGATACCGTCCCTGCTCATTGGCCGGTGGCGCAGTGTCCGCAACGTGTCGAATCGAATATAAATCGGGCGGCGGAATCGGCGCGGTCGCACGTGCTACACCCATGATCGGCGCGTCCCAGGATGTTCCCTGCGGATACATCCAGGCATACACCTCATTGGGCAGCACACGGTGTGCAAGCCCTCGTCGCGTTTCCTTTGTGGCACGCGAATCATTGAGCTCCATATACATCCCATAGACGGCCAGCAGGGAATCCTGCGCCTTCCATGGATGTGGTTCGCTGCCCAGCACAAAGTACTCGAATGGCCGCGCATCGAGCGATGCCAGGCCCGCGTTAACGCCTGCCGCATAGGCTTCCATCAACTGCTGTTCGGCCTCGGTGGCCGCTGCATAGATTATCTGAGCCCGGGAACGGAATCGGTGAAAGCGATAGCGCTTGTCCACGTTGATCGCCGCCGCACCGACGAGTTCCGATAGCTCGCCCGCAGCCTGGCGACGGATCAGATCCATCTGGAAGAACCGGTCCTGACCGTGCACGAAGCCGGTGCCGAACGCGAGATCACTGCGAGTCGATGCGGTTATGACCGGAATACCGTCCGTATCGCGCTCGATGGTCACAGCGGCGTCGATGCCCGCGACGACGGTCTCGCCCTGCACACCGGGAAGGCTGGCACGCAGCAGCAGCCAGCCAGCCGTCACCAATGCCACGATGAGTAGCGCTATAGCGCCCAGGACACGGACCAGAACTCGCCTCATTCGGCTTTAGTAACCGGAAGGATCTTCATGGCATTGGTACTGCCCGTTACGCCGTCGAGGTCACCCTTCGTGAATATCGCCAGGTCGCCAGCTTTCACATGACCGTTTTCAAGCAGTTTCGTAAAAATAGCCTGGTACAGGCTCCGTGGGTTGCTTGGGTCAATCTCAAACTTGACCGGGTATACGCCACGGTACATCGTTACACGCCGGCTCGTTCCCTCATGCGGTGTCATTGCATAGATCGGAATATCGGAGCGCACGCGAGACATCCAGCGCGGCGTTGACCCCGACTCCGTCAAGGCGATGATCGCTTTCACCGACAGGTGATTGGCGGTGTACATTGCCGCCATCGCAATGGCTTCATCGACGCGTTCAAATTCCTCTTTGCCACGTCGCGCTGTGGGCGCAAAGGGAACGTTGAATTTCTCGGCACCGACGCAGACTTCGGCCATCGCGATGATCGCCTTGTTTGGGTGATTGCCGACGGCCGTTTCGCCCGACAACATCACGGCATCGGTACCATCGATCACGGCATTCGCCACGTCGGACACTTCGGCGCGCGTGGGAATCGGGTTGTCGATCATCGACTCCATCATTTGCGTCGCGGTGATAACAATCTTGTGTGCCTTGCGGGTCTTGCGGATAAGCTTCTTCTGGATACCCGTAAGTCCCGCATAGCCCATTTCCACACCCAGGTCGCCACGCGCGACCATGATCACATCGGCGGCATCGATAATTGAGTCAATGTTCTCTACGGCCTCGGTGCGTTCGATCTTCGCAACGATTTGACCGTTACCACCGGCGGCTTCGAACAAGCTGCGCGCCTCCATGATGTCTTCACCGGTGCGTACAAAGGAAACCGCCAGGAAATCGATTTTGAGTTCAGCTGCAAGCTTGATGTTCTCTCGATCAATGTCAGTCAGCGCGGGTGCCGACAAGCCACCGCCCTTCAGGTTAATGCCTTTGTGGTCGGCCAAGATTCCGCCATCGACGACTGTGGTATGAATGCGCGTGCCCTCGACTCTGTCGACCTGCAACGAGATCAGGCCGTCATTGAGCAGCAGCGTGTCACCCGCGCTGACGTCCTCGTGCAGCGTCTCGAGAGCAACACCCACGCCCTTCTTTGTCCCATCGGTGAGCCCAAGCGTGCTGTCCAGAAAGAATGAGGCACCCGACTTGAGCGTCGTACTGCCTTTCTTAAAGCGCATCACACGGATCTTGGGGCCCTGCAGGTCTCCAAGCAGGCCAACATCCCTACCGCAATCCCGTGCTGCCGTGCGCAGGCGCCGCGCACGCTCGCGATGCTCATCGGCACTGCCATGCGAAAAATTCAGACGCGCAACGTCAAGGCCAGAGTTGATCATTTTGCGCAATGTTTTGGGTCGCTCTGACGCTGGTCCCAGCGTAGCGACAATCTTGGTTCGTCTCAGCATGCGCGCGATTATTGCACAGCTTTATCGCGGAAAGTGCCGCGAATTAGATGGCAATGTCTTTCAGTTGTAACCAATCCGGTCTATGCTGAGTGGAGATTCGCGCCTTTTCCGGCAGTTAATATTGAACCGTCGCCATTTCTTGCAAAGCATTGCTGCCGCCGCTGTAACACCCGTGGTATCAACTGCCTACGCAACGTCGCATGCCGCCCAAGGGGGCCTGATTTCCGACCCGAGGAAGATTTTTAACCTCCCGGCAGGCTTCCACTACACGGTCGTCTCGCAGTTCAAGACCGAAATGAGCGATGGCCTGCGGGTTCCTGGAAAGCACGACGGTATGGCGGCGTTTGCCGACAGGGACGGCCGCGTTCGGCTCGTTTGCAATCACGAAATCCAGCCTAATGACACTGCCCACAACGATCTCAGGGATTGGTATTCCGCACAACCGGAGGCAATAAAATCCAAATTCTATGATCGCGGCGGTGACCTGACACCTGGACTTGGCGGCACAACCACGACCATCTACAACCCCGCGACCGGTGCAACCGAGCAGCAGTTTCTGAGCCTCGCCGGCACAGAACTGAATTGCGCTGGCGGACCGACGCCATGGGGCAGCTGGCTCTCGTGCGAGGAATGTTTTGAACGGCCCGCCGCAAGACGAGACCAAAAACATGGCTACGTGTTTGAAGTCTCTGCCGCCTCCGACGAGCTTGTGGACGCTATCCCTATTACAGGAATGGGCCGTTTCCAACACGAGGCCTGCGCGGTCGATGCGGCAACAGGCATCGTCTACATGACCGAGGACCACTACCAAAGCCTCTTCTATCGCTACGTTCCCGACAGGCCGGGCCACCTGCTCGCCGGTGGCCGACTACAGGCGCTTGTCGTCGACAAGCATCCGTCGCTCGCAACGCATAACTGGACCTCATCATCGTCGGTGCGGCTCGGGGAGCCCTTGTCCGCACGCTGGCTTGATTTCGACGACCCTGATCCGCTGGAAGACACCCTGCGAGACCATGGCGAAAGCCGTGGTGCGGCGACCTTCGCGCGCGGTGAAGGGCTGTGTGTCGCCGGTGATCGCTTTGCCTTTACCTGCACCAACGGGGGCCCGGCGAGGCTCGGACAAATATTCACGTACAGGCCGACATCGGCGGATACCGGCGAACTGGAGCTCATCGCCGAATCGCGGCGTGACTCACTGTTGCACAATGCCGATAACCTGACGATGGCACCCTGGGGCGACCTTGTTGTCTGCGAAGACACCGCAGGCCAATGTGGTCTCATTGGTATTCGTCCCGATGGCCGTCAATACGTGATCGGACACAACGCGTATTCAATATCTGAGATGGCTGGTGTGTGTTTCTCACCGGATGGCAAAACCCTGTTCGTCAATATTCAGTACCCCGGCATGACGCTCGCGATCAGCGGCCCGTGGGAATCCTTGCTGTCATAGACCTCAGGAATCAGGGAAATCAGAGGGGCTGCTAACGGCTAGCAGAGGTCAGTCGAGAGGGTATAAAGCCTGTTTGTGACGCTCGATTACTACGGGTAACCAAAGAAAATGATGAAATTTCCTGTAATAGAATCGCTACTCATCGTGTCTATCCCTATTCTGGATACGAATTTTAAACAGGGCATCACGCGAGCTTGAATAGATTCAGACAATATTTCGGCGCTTGCCGACTGTGCGTCGGCGTAGTCGCAATGCTCTTGCTTGGGGCGTGCGGCGGGGGCGGGAGTTCGACATCGGCTCCTAGCGGCAATCTTACATTTACGAGTTGCACGGTACCCGCAGAACAGGCCTCTTGCCAGGGCTCGATCAGCTGGAGCACATTGAATGCGAACACCCCTCAACTGCTGCTGAACGGTGTCACCCTGTCGGAACAGGCTTCCGGCACGGTCGCCGTGGACCTGCCCGGCGATTTCGTTGACGTGGTGCTCACCGACGGCATGCTGACACTGGATTCGGTGACTTTCAGGGGCGTTTGCGAGACGGCGAGCGCATGGGATGGCGCCGCATGCGCGACGTATTCGATACGCCTGGACGAGCGAGCAACGACACCTTTTGTCGAAGACGGCACGACCGTCGAACTCGAGGTCGTGATTTTTAAGCCCTTCGGACCCGGCCCTTTCCCGACGGTGATGTTCAGTCATGGGTCGACCGGCGACGGCTCTGATCCTTCACGATTCACCATCACCTCCGTCACCGAAACCGTAGCCAAGTATTTCACCGATCGTGGTTGGATGGTCGCCTTTCCGCAGCGTCGCGGCCGCGGCCAGTCCGGTGGTTTGTACGATGAAGGTTTCAATGCCGACCGCAGCTTCTATTCATGCGAAAGAGACGTGACGCTTGCTGGCGCGGAACGGGCGCTGGCCGATCTTGATGCCGCCGTTGGGTGGTTGAGTAATCGTGCCGACGTTGACACGACTCGCATGCTCGCGGCCGGTGCATCCCGTGGCGGCGTCCTGTCGCTAATGCAGCTGGTGCGACACCCCGACGTTTACCTGGGCGCGATCAACTTTGTCGGTGGGTGGCTGGGAGAAGGCTGCGGCGACTATCTGGACGTCAACAGGACGCTGTTCATTGCGGGCGCATCATTCCCTGGTGACAGCCTCTGGCTGTACGCAAACAATGACACATTTTATAGCGTCGCCCACAGCCAGGCGAACTTCGATGCCTTTACCAGCGCCGGTGGACTTGGGAGCTTCAAGGTCTACACGCGAGCGCCGGGGCTTAACGGTCACTTCCTCACTAACGATCCGCAGTTATGGGGCGCTGACGTGCAGGAATATTTGGAGGCGTTGCCCTAGCGAGCGCCCAATGACTGCTATGCTCCATATAGCCGGTCGCACAAACTGACGTAACGCCTATTGGAGCTAATTGATGAACGTACTCATTGTCTTGACCTCGCACGATCAACTGGGTGACACCGGCAAAAAAACTGGCTTCTGGCTGGAAGAATTTGCCAGCCCTTACTACCACCTGAAAGATGCTGGCGCGCAGGTTACCCTGGCCTCACCGAATGGTGGTAAACCGCCGCTTGACCCAAAAAGTCACGAGCCTGACTTTCAGACCGATGCAACGCGGCGATTTGACGATGATCCGTCTGCCCAGAACGATTTGGCGAACACGGCCAAATTGGGCGAAGTGAAAGTAGACGATTTT
>Ga0224509_10000464_pt1 | contig 11248 bp, 11 predicted proteins | sample SF_Jan12_sed_USG_5_FD_170158 | JGI IMG/M metagenome (GOLD analysis project Ga0224509, IMG submission 170158) | Sediment microbial communities from San Francisco Bay, California, United States - SF_Jan12_sed_USGS_24 | ecosystem: Environmental > Aquatic > Marine > Sediment | place: USA... | reverse complement strand
CGCCCCGCGCGCGACAGTGCCTCAGCGTACTTGATGCGCACTGGAATGTGCTCGGGATCGAGCTCGACCATCTTGCCGAGCATCGCCAGCGCTTGGTCGGTGTCACCCGCTCGCATGAAGCCGTTCGAGACATCCTCGAACACGCTCATCGCATCGCTGATCAACTGAAGCTGCTCGTACATTTCGCCGAGCCGCACCTGCGCGTCGAGTCGCGACGGGTCGAGCTTCAGGATCTGCTTGTAGACCGCGATCGCTTTGAGAAAGAAGCCCTGCTGAGCGTAGTGACCTGCGACACTTTCGTACGTCTCGATCGCCGAGCCGCGGTCCCCCTTGCGCACGTACAAGTCGCCGATCTTCAGCAGGGAACGAACGTCCCGCTTGTCGGAATCGATCAGCTTCTTGTACTGGCCGATCGCCTTGTCGTATTGGCCGCGCGACTGGTACTTCCGCGCCGCGTCCAAGACCTTATTCCTGTTGATAGCCAAAGCCCCTGCTAAGCCCCCATGCGTTCAGTGCACCCACACAAGTCTACTAATGCCGGACGGGGGCGGTCAACAAGCGCTAGGCCTGAAGCTCGTCGAGGAAGCGCGTGGAGAACCGACCTTCTTCGAAGGCCGGGTGGGCGAGAATCCTCCGATGGAGCGGAATGTTGGTGCGAATGCCCCCGATGATGGTCTCGCTGAGCGCTCGTCGCATCTTGGCGATCGCTTGGACGCGTGTCGGTGCATGTACGATGAGCTTGGCGATCAAGGGGTCATAGTGCGGTGGAACGCGACCTCCACCGAAGACGCCGCTGTCCACGCGGACCCCGGTTCCACCGGCCATGTGGAACTCGGTGATCATCCCTGGGGAGGGCGCGAAGGTGTCCGGGTCTTCCGCGTTGATGCGGCATTCGATCGCGTGACCCCGCGGCGAAAGCGGGCGCTCGGGCAGCTCCAGCGGCTGGCCGTCAGCGATGCGAATCTGCTCGCCGATCAAGTCGATGCCCATGACGAGCTCGGTGACCGGGTGCTCCACCTGGATTCGCGGGTTCATCTCGAGGAACGTCAGCTCGCCGCTCTCGTCGAGCAAAAACTCGAGAGTCCCGGCCGAGATGTAACCGACCTCGCTCATGGCTCGCCGGATGGTGGCCGACATGTCGCTTCGCATCTCGTCGGACAACGCCACACTCGGAGCCTCCTCGAGGATCTTCTGATGGCGCCGTTGGATCGAGCACTCACGCTCGCCGAGGACGTGGATATTGCCGTGCTTGTCGCCAAGGATTTGGAACTCGATGTGCCGCGGGCGTTCGATGAATTTCTCGAAGTAGAGCGCATCATTTCCAAACGCCGCGCGTGACTCGGTGCGCGCCGTCTCGAACACCGCGCGAACCTCTTCTTTGGAATGCAGGATGTGCATTCCTCGGCCGCCGCCGCCGCCAGAAGCCTTCAGCAGCACCGGGAAGCCAAGTGACTCGGCCTTCTTGATGGCGTCCTCGACATCTTCGAGCAGCTCGGTTCCTTCGATTGTTGGAAGTCCAAGAGACTTCGCCAGCGCGCGAGCGGTCACTTTGTCGCCCCATTGTCGCATCTGGTCGGGCAGCGGTCCGACGAACTCGAGCCCGCACTGTGCACAGGTCTCTGCGAACTCGGGGTTCTCGGACAAGAAGCCATAGCCGGGGTGCACCGCATCGGCGCCGGTGATTTCTGCCGCCGCGATGATCGCCGGGATGTGCAGGTAGCTGCGCGTCGGGTCGGCAGGGCCGATGCAGATCGCCTCGTCGGCCAGCCGAGTGTGCAATGCGTCGGCGTCGATTTCGCTATGCACGGCGACAGTGCGTAGGCCCCGTTCCCGACACGAGCGAATCACGCGAAGCGCGATCTCCCCTCGGTTTGCAATGAGGATCTTCTCGAACACGGCTCAGCTGATTTCGATCCGGAAGAGCCGGTCGCCGTATTCCACTGGCTTGCCATCGTCGCCGAGGATTTCGACGATCGTACCCGCAACTTCGGCCTCGATTTCGTTCATGAGTTTCATGGCCTCGACGATGCAAAGCACTTGGCCCGGCACAATCGAGTCGCCGACCTCGACGAACGGCTCACCGTCAGGTGAGGGCGCGCGATAGAAAGTGCCAACGAAAGGCGTTGTGACATACGTGCCGTTTTCATCCACGGGAGCGGGCACATCGGACGGGTGCTCCGAGCTCGCCGCCCCGGCCGTTGCGACCGATTGCGTTGCTTGAGCGCCGACGAGCGGCGCGGGATCGCGGCGTACTCGGATGCGGTCATCGTCGTGCTCGACTTCGATCTCGGTCAGATTGGACTCGTCGAGGAGTCGAATGAGCTCGCGGAGTTGATCCAGGTCCAACTTCATTGTGTCTCCCGGCGGCAATGCACTAGCCGGCAGGGTTGAGATAGTCGATCAGCGCACGAAGGCCAAGCACGTAGCTGTTCTTTCCGAAACCAATCACGGAACCAATACACACCGCGGCTGTCACTGACTGATGACGAAACGATTCGCGCGCCTGTGTATTCGAAATGTGCACCTCGACGGTCGGTAAGCCCGTTGCAGAGATTCCATCACGCAACGAAACCGACGTGTGCGTCAGACCACCTGGGTTGATCACGACCCCGTCGAACGAATCCCGCGCGTCATGCAGCCAGTCGATGAGCTGCCCCTCCTGGTTGGATTGTCGGCATTCGATCGTGGCGCCCAGGTCCTTGGCCAAGTCCCGGAGAGCCAGCTCGATGTCGTCCAGGGTGGTCGTGCCGTAGACATCGGGCTCGCGCGTGCCCAGCAAGTTGAGATTGGGCCCATTGAGCACCAGGACGCGTTTCGCCGAGGCCGCCATCGTATCAGAGGTTTTCGATTAGCTTCGGGGCGCTGGTTCGCAGCAGATAACGCGCCTTGCCGACGTTTCCACCAGGCGCAACAGCCAGGGCGACGAAGTACTCGTCCGAGAGCATGCGAACCACGGTCGTCAGCCGCTCGGTCTTGACCGAGACTTCTTGGGTAGGTCCGGTGTCGAGCATTTCAGCTGCTCGCTGAACGCCCTTGAGCACGACGCTGTATTCCATCCCGACCGACTCGATATCGAAAGGACCGTTTCCGGCCGAGTATTGGTCGATGGCGATCCCGTCCGACGCCATCAGGAGCCCAGCTACTCCGCCATCGGTTCGATCGACGAGGTCTTGCAGTATCTCTTTGAACATTGCTCCTCCGCTCCACGATCTCCGCACGGACAGGCCCTCGGGTCAAGTATCGCGTTGGCCCGTGCGCCCCTTACGCGCCAGCGTGGATGAGCTTCACCGTCAAGCCTCCGCCCTTCGTGTCACTGAGCGCTAGGCGCAGGCCATGGCGTTTGGCGACGTCGCTTGCGATATGCAGCCCGAGTCCCATTCCGTGCGGGTGGCGGGTTCGCGCTTCACTTCCCCGAAAGGACGGCTCGACCACTCGGAGGCGATCGCCTTCGGCAATGCCGGGACCATCGTCGACGACTTGGAGGGTCCAGGCCTCGTCGGCTCCGTCGAGGATGACCGCGACGTGACCTTCAGCTCGGTTGTAGCGAACCGCGTTCTGAACGACGTTTCCGAGCGCTTGTTCGAGCAGCGTGAGATCGCCGGGAAACTCGATCATGTTCTCCGGCACTGCGACCTCGAGGGCGATCTGTTTCCGCTTGGCGATTGGCCGATGGCGGTCGACGACGCGTTCGACGAGACGGTTGAGATCGATCGGGTCTCGATGGGCGAGCCCGTCGTTGGCTTCGAGGCGCGCTGCCGCGTTGAGATTGTGCAAGAGCGAGCCCAGGTACTGCGACTCTTCGATGCTCGGCACGATGGCGTTCGCATCGAGCGTCTCACCCGCTTCGATTCGCCGCTGGAGCGAGACGAGGTGACCCTGCAGCACGCTCAGCGGCAGCATCACATCGTGAGTCGTGTTGGCGATGTAGTTGCGGAGCGCCGCCTCGCGCTCGCGTAAGGACGCAAGCTGCGTGTGGATCGTTTGACGGCTTTGCTCGAAGGCCGCGCCGAGCTCGGCAACCTCGTCGTTGCCTTCGACGTGAATAGGCTCTTCGGAGCTGCTTCCGAGCTTTCGAACCGACTCGGTGAGCTGCCGTACGCGGCGAACGATGGGACCTGCGGCGAGCAGCGCGACCAGGATCATGACCAGCGCGACGAGGAACGCCGGCATCAGAACGGCGCCGGACAACCATGGGGGCGGCCCCTTGATGCGCATCAACACCACCGCGCACGGACCCTCGTCCCAAGCCATCCGCACCGCGACCTGCGTGCGCCGCTGATCTGCAGAGCGGTAGCTGGCGATATCCTTGCCGGCCTTTAGCTGTTGGGCGAGCTCGGGTGGAAACGTCGGGTTGTGGAGATTGCGGCTCTGGAACTCCGCGTCGTACGCGAAGACTCGATGCCGCGGGCCCGGATGACGAGACGATCCCTGATGCCGACGAGCCAGGCGGTCGCCCTGCGGGCCCGGCCAATGTTCCGGGTTGGCCTCACAGCGCTCGCGCCCACCCGAGTCCATTCGATGGACCGCAGCCTCCGCGATCGCGTCGACCCTCAGTTGGGAGTGCCAGCGTGATTGAGCCCACCCCAACACTACCAACAGCGAGATCGTCGCCAGACCGAGCGTCAACGCCAACCGTGTCCGAAGCTTCATGAGCCTTCCGAGAGGCGGTAACCGATGCCCCAAACGGTTTCGAGCTGCGTGGCGTCGCTGCCGAGCTTGCCGCGAAGCCTGGAGATGTGGACGTCGAGCGTTCGCCGGCTGGTGTCGTGCGAAGGATCGAGCGCAGCGTCGACCAGGGTGTCTCGGGTGACCGCGGAACCCTTCCTGCGGGCTAGCAGCGCGAGGATCTCGAACTCCACGGGTGTCAGCGAAAGTGTGCGTTCGCTCGTGGTTACTTCACGGCGCTCGAGGTCGACCTGAATCGGCCCGACGACCAGACGTTCGGTGCCCACGAGGTTCGGGCGTCGCAAGCACGCCTGGATGCGCGCGAGCAGCTCTTCGGGAAAGAACGGCTTGGTGACGTAGTCATCCGCGCCGAGCTTTAGTCCGCGGATCTTGTCTGCCGTGTCGTCCCGAGCGCTGAGAATCAACACTGGCACTTCCGACTTCACGCGATAACGCTTGAGCAGGTCCATGCCGTATGTGCCGGGCAGCATCAGGTCCAAGACGATGACGCGGTAGTCGTCGGGGTTGAGGCCGCGCGCCGCGTCGCCGTCTTGGACCCAGTGCGGATCGAACCCCGCTTGCGAAAGGCTATCGACCACTTGCTGACCAAGGGCGACGTCATCTTCCACGAGCAGGATTCGATTGGACACCAGGTGCTCCAGTTACTTCGTGTCTTCCGAGTGGTGGCGCTGGAACCGCTCCTCCATTCGGTCGACTTTGTGTTCTCGCTTCACCAATCGAAGCTCTTCGCGCTGCGCGCACGTTAGATTCGCATAGATTTGATCCTCGGTCGCGAAACGAACGTCTCTCATGGCGACGAACTTCTCTTTGCTTCGCGGCATCTCCTTGATCTCCTGACGCTGCGCAACCGCTTGCTCCATGATGGCTCGGATATTCGTCTCCTGCTTCGGGGTCAGGTCGAGCCGTTGGGTCATTTCGGTGAGGTGCTCTTCCATTTTCTCGGGCGACCAGTGGGCCCCGTGGCCGTGAGGACCGCCGTAGGCGAGCGCGACCCCACCCATCATTAACGTGAGAGCGGTGACGCCACCCACGAGGGCAGCGATGATGGTTCCTTTGTTGATGAACTTCATGAGGATTCCTTTCTGGGAGGTTCTGCCTCCTCATGAAGTAAAGGACTCGAACCTTACGCGCGTCTTAACGTGGGAGATCTTTCTGCACATTTCGGCTAGTTTCCGTCCGTGGCCCGATCGTTTCTCGTTCTCGATATCGAAACCGTTCCCGACCCTGATTTGGTTTGGGATGCGGCGGTCGGCGGTTTTCCGCCGGCCCCGTTTCATCAAGTGGTCGCCCTCGGGGTGCTGTGGCTCGATGTCAATCACGAGCTCCTGAAACTCGGTGCCTTCGGCGGAGAGGAAGATGCGCCGCCTGACGAGTCGAAGGTCCTGCAGGAGTTTGCGGACTTCATCGGAGAGCGGCACCCAACGATGGTGACCTTCAACGGTCGGCGGTTCGATCTGCCCGTGCTGGCCAACCGCATGCTGAAGCACGGGGTGCAGTTTCCCGCCTACTACGCCGGCCGTAGCGGCGGTGCTGACTACCGTTACCGCTACAGCGATGAGGGCCACATGGACTTGGCTGACGTGTTGACGGACTACGGCGCCAGCCGAATGCCCAGCCTCACGGCACTTGCGCAGCTCGTCGGCATGCCCGGCAAGATGGACGTCGATGGCTCGAAGGTGCAGAGCATGTTCGAGCACGGCCGGTACACCGAAATCCGCGACTACTGCCTCCACGACGTAGTCCAAACCACCTTCGTTTTCCTCCGCGCCGAGCTCCTCCGAGGCCGCCTAACCCAAGACGCATACCGAACCCGCGCCCAAGCCCTCTGGGACGCCCTAGAACAAGACCCCCGAGTCCTCCCCGTCCTCCAACAAGCCAACAAACCCCAAGCCCTCCTCCTCTAGAAAAGGGGTCAGACCCCTTTTTGAAAGGGTTAACCCTTCTGAAAAGGGGTCTGACCCCTTTCTTTACTCGTTAAGGGGTTTGTAAGGTTTTGGGGCGTCGGAGTGGGTGAATGCGGGGGTGGCCCGCAACGACTCATGAAAGACGAGGAATTATCATGCGAAATCTACTTCACTTTGGGCTATTTGCGTTGGCGCTGACGGCTGTGACTCAGGCTGATGCGCAGGAGAGGCGGCATGGGGATCGGCATACGACCGTTGTGATTGCCCCCGGGGGCGGCCCGCGGGTCGTTCAGCCGGTGCGGGCGAGCTTTGACCCGCCGCGCGCGGTCTACGATTCGCGTCGGACGATTCACAAGCCGTCCCACACGGCGTACGACACGCGTCGCGCCTACTTCGATCAGCGAGAGGACCTCGAGCAGATCGTTCGGATCGCGGAACGCTGGGAACATGCGACCGCCAACCGCGATCGACATGCACAATCAAAGGTCGACCGTCGACTCGACGCGTGGCTCGCGCGCGAGATTCGCGAATCCGTTCGTGAGCCTCACAACTACCGCTATACGCAGCGGGTCCGTGTGCTCAGCGATGAGCTCGCCACGCTAGAGCGGCGCGACCACCAAGGACGCGGCTACAACGGGCACGCTTACAAGAACCGCGGCCACAACGGGCACGGTTACAAGAGCCGCGGCTACTACGGGCACAGTTACAAGAGCCGCGGCTACTACGGGGGCGTCCACCGAGGGTATTCCGCTAAGAAGGCGCGGATTCTCAACGAGCTCATCGAGCTTTCCGAACGGCAGGTGCAACGAGCCCAAGCAAGTATGCGGCATCCGTTCCGGCTTTCGTTTGCCTATCGCTGACCCGACGACTCGACAATCCAACAAGGCGCCTCGGCTTGTGCCGGGGCGCCTTTCGTTTTGGCTACCCGCCAAACGCGCGGCGCTCATCTTCGAGCGCGCGTTCGATGTTCCCACACACGATCTCGCAAAGCTCGAAGACCGCTGGGTCGGCAACCGAGTAGTATGCCGAGTTCCCGCGCTTCTCTCGTTTGACCAATCGGTGCGCGAGCAGGGTGGTTAGGTGTTTGGAGACATTCGGCTGCGAGCTGCCTGTGGCCTCCACCAAGGCCGTGACTGTGCGCTCGCCGCCGGCCAGCTGGTTCAGGATCTCGAGCCGAAGCGGGACGCCGAGGATACGGAACCTCGTTGCTACGGACTCCAGGTTTTGCGGGTTTAACGCGGTTTTGGCCATTGCCTTCCTTATATAGCTCCGTTTTCCAAAAAAATCACTACTTGACTATATGATTATGTGATTATATAGATGAATGCAAGTTCAAACGGAGTTGATTGCATGAAACGAAAGATTCTCGATTTTCCCCTCCAGCACGCTCGCCTGGTCTTCCTAGGCCTGGCTGTCCTCACCATCGGCCTCGGCTCGGCCATCCCGTGGATCCAAGTCGATACCGACCCTGAGAACATGCTCTCCGAGGATGATCCGGCCCGGGTCTTTCACAACGAGACCAAGGAGGAGTTCGCTCTTCACGACCTCATCGTCGTGGGGGTCGTGAACGAGGCCGAGCCAGAGGGGGTCTTCAACCCCGAGTCGCTCGCCCGCATTCACGAGCTCAATGAGCGGCTGAAGTCGATCGACGGCGTCATCGCGCGGGACGTCCTTGGACCTTCGACGATGGACAACATCGAGCAGGCAGGTCCCGGGACGATTCGCTTCGAATGGTTGATGGAACAGGCGCCCAAGACGCCGGAAGAGGCGCTTGCAATCAAGGAAGCCGCGCTTCGGCTGCCAATGCTGCGCGGGACCGTCGTGTCCGACGATGGTGAAAGCGTCGCGCTGTACGTCCCGATCGAAAGCAAGGATCAGAGCCATCGCATCTCCGAAGAGATTCGAACGATCATCGACGGTTTCGACTCCAACACGGACGAGTTCTACATCACCGGACTTCCCGTCGCGGAAGACACGTTCGGCGTCGAGATGTTCAAGCAGATGGCGATCTCCGCGCCGCTTGCCGCGCTCGTCATTCTTCTCTTGATGTGGTGGTTCTTCCGCTCCTTCGCGTTGGTTCTGTCGCCGATGATCGTCGCCATGACCACGGTCACGATCACGATGGGGGCGCTGATCGCGAGCGGGTTCACCGTGCACATCATGAGCTCGATGATCCCGATATTCCTGATGCCGATAGCCGTCGTGGACTCGGTTCACCTCCTATCAGAGTTTGTCGACATCTACCCGAAGCATGGGGACCGCAAGGCGGCGATCAAGGAGGTGGTGGGCCACCTGTTCGCACCGATGCTCTACACCTCGCTCACGTCCGCGGCTGGCTTCCTTTCGCTCACGTTGACCCCGATTCCCCCGGTTCGCGTCTTTGGCGTGTTCGTTGCGCTCGGTATCGGCCTGGCCTTCGTTCTGACGATTCTCTTCGTCCCGGCCTATATCGCCGCGCTTCCCGAGAAGCGTTTGGCCGCGCTGCTCACGAGCAAGCGCGACGCGAGTGAGGGTGGGCTCCTCGGCCGTGCGGTCGAGGCTGTAGGCGCTAGGAGCCTTCGCTTTGCGAAACCGATTCTCGCAGTGACGGTCGCGGCGATCGCGATCAGCGGATACGGCATCTCGCAGATCAACATCAACGACAATCCCGTACGCTGGTTCAAGCCCTCTCACGACATCCGCGTGGCGGACACGGTGCTCAACCGTGAGCTTGCCGGAACGTACACGGCATTCCTCATCATGAAGCAGGATACCGACGCCGAACGCGAAATCGTCGAGGCTGGCGACCAGGCTCTCGAACGTGCGAGCGACGCAATGCGCTCTCAGTGGGACAGCCTCAAGGCCGACGCGGAAACCGCGAGCAAGGAAGAGGCGACAAACGTCTCTGACGCCTTGATCGAAGCGACTTCAGATCTGGCTTTCGACACAACCGGCGAAGAGTCCGAGCAGTGGCAGGCCGTGCAGACCGCGCTCGAAGAGGCGCAGACGGGCAGCAAGACGTTCCAGAACCCGGAGCACCTCGCGTACATCGAACGGCTCCAACGGGAAGCCGAAGCGCTGCCTCTCGTCGGCAAAACCAGCTCGATCGCGGACGTCGTGAAGACGGTGTACCGCGAGCTCATCAGTGGCGAAGAGAAGGACTACCGTATCCCGGAGAGCACCGAGGCCGTCGCCCAGACACTCCTTCAGTTCCAGTCGTCTCACCGTCCGAACGATCTCTGGCACTTGGTGAGCCCCGACTACCGCGAGAGCGCGGTCTGGATGCAGCTCAAGAGCGGCGACAACCAGGACATGATGGCGGTCAAGACCGACCTCGACGCGTTCCTGGCTCAGAACCCGCCCCCCGAGGGCCTCCGCGCCCAGTGGGCCGGCCTCACCTACCTCAACACCGTCTGGCAGGACGAGATGGTGGGCGGGATGCTCGAGAGCTTGATGGGCGCGTTCGTCATCGTGTTCCTCATGATGATGATCCTGTTCCGGTCGCCGATTTACGGCGCTTTGGCGATGATTCCGCTCACGATCACCATCGTCTTCACCTACGGGCTCATCGGTCTCGTCGGCAAAGACTACGACATGCCGGTCGCCGTGCTGTCGTCTCTGACGCTCGGCCTCTCGGTCGACTTCGCGATCCATTTCCTCGAACGCGCTCGCTCCATCCAAGCCGAGACCGGCGACTGGCGGGAGACGATGGCGCTCATGTTCCAGGAGCCGGGTAGGGCGATCACGCGCAATGCGATCGTCATTGCCATCGGCTTCCTTCCACTGCTTGGGGCGCCGCTGGTTCCCTACAACACCGTGGGCTTCTTGATGGCCGCCATCATGGCCGTCTCCAGCATCGTCACGGTGGTGCTGCTGCCCTCGATCATGATGCAAATCCAAAACTGGATCTCCCCAAAGGGGGAGAAGGTGCCCGGGAGCACGGACGACGCGCCGGCGCCCCTCGCCACCAACAAGGAGCAAACGATATGAGAACCCTTACCAAGACCTGGTTGGCGGCCGTGGCTGCCGTGATTCTTCTCTCGACCCCGACGATGTCCGCGGAGGCAGGGGATCTGAAGGATGCGAGCGACATCGTAAACCGCACCAACACCGCGCAGTACTACGCGGCAAAAGATGGACGCGCGCTCGTTCGCATGAAGATCGTCGACAGCAAGGGTCGCTCCCAGCGTAGGCAGTTCGCGGTTCTTCGACGAGACAAGACAGACGGAGGCGACCAGAACTACCTCGTCGTCTTCGACCAGCCCGCAGACGTTCGGGGCACGGCGTTCTTGGTGAAGAAGCACGCCAAGAAGGACGACGATCGATGGTTGTACATGCCGGGCCTGGACCTGGTGAAGCGAATCGCAGCGAGCGATGAGCGCACGAGCTTCGTCGGGACGCACTTCTTCTACGAGGATATCTCGGGCCGCCAACCCGAGGAGGACAAGCACCAACTGCTCCAAACGACGGACAGCGAGTACGTCGTGAAGAGCACGCCGAAGAGCAGCAGCGGCGTCGAGTTCGCGCACTACACACTCCACGTCAACAAGAAGACCTTCTTGCCCAGCAAGATCGAGTACGTGAACGCGCAGGGCAAGGTCTACCGACGCATCGAGACCGTCAAGGTCGACACCGTGAAGGGCCATCCGACCATCACGCGTCTCAAGGTCAGTGACCTG
>Ga0224509_10000460_pt1 | contig 11265 bp, 11 predicted proteins | sample SF_Jan12_sed_USG_5_FD_170158 | JGI IMG/M metagenome (GOLD analysis project Ga0224509, IMG submission 170158) | Sediment microbial communities from San Francisco Bay, California, United States - SF_Jan12_sed_USGS_24 | ecosystem: Environmental > Aquatic > Marine > Sediment | place: USA... | reverse complement strand
GCCGACGACGGCATCGAGGCCGGCAAGAATCATCCAGATAACGGAACAGCCGCTGCTGACGATGAGGTGTTCGACTTCGTTAATCCCTTCGACGATCCCGTAAGCCCGCCGGCGCCCCCTGAAGCAACGTTACCAGAACGGGTGTCACAGAACCGTGCCGAGTGCGAGAAAACGACGCGGAATGCGATCGACGTTATTGATCTCGAGATGCGAGAGAATGCGTACACGAAGGAACAGGGCCGGGAATACCTTGTAGAGCTATTGAGACTGACGCAGCGGTTGCGTGCCTGCAAGCAACTGTAAGTTTGTTCCGGATCGGCGCAAGCCGCTCCCGCCCTTCGGGGTTTATGCCCTTTAGGGTGCGCCATCCTGCGAGTCCAGGCTAGACGGATTCCGTGTAGGACCTCGTCCGGTAGCGATGGAACTCGAGTCGCTCCGACCAGTAATCCGTCGCCAGGCCGCATTTGGCTTTGAGCGCGGCGAGGAATTGTCGCGAATCCGGTAACATTTCCCAGACTTCAGGAAGAAATGTCGCACGGCGTCCGTCCGCGACGATGACGAGCCCGTCCGTGCCCGGCATCAAGCGGTCCAGCAAGTCCGCTTCATCGGTGACGGGTATCGGCTCCAGTGGCGACAGAACGGAGACCTCCAGCCTGATGGCGCCAAGCTCCTCTTCGCCAACAGGGTCGAAACGCGGATCCCGGAACGCCGCCCGAAACGCCGAGCGCGTCACGTCCTCCGCAAGCGGGTGCACGGCTTCGAGTGTTCCGCAACAGCCACGCAGCTCACCTTTGAAGCGCAAGGTCGTGAACGTTGCACCCGGTTCCGTCAGCTCCGGATGCAATTCGTCGCATTGGATCGGTAGGGGTTCCCGGTGGATGAAGCCGTATTCAATCGAGCCGCGCGCAAGACGCAAGAGCTCCGTGCCCGTGCTTTCGGGCGTCGCCGTTTTAGCCGGTTCGAACATGCCGGCAAACGCTGTTGGCCGAATCTTCATCGCCTTGTGGAGTCCTGCTTTTTCATGCTCGTTTACTGGGGATTGAGTGCGACATTTCAAGCGTGTAAGAAACGATTCTCAGCACCAACAATACCTTATGGCTCCTGTCGGAATAGTGTCTCTATAGTTGCCAAGTCGAGCGATTCCAGGTTGTCGATCACGAGGCTGGCCTCATTAAAGTCTTCGTCGCGCGTATAGATGCCGGGCGTCACGATCGTTGCGATTCCTGCTGCGCGCGCCGCAAGCAGTCCGTTCCGGGAGTCTTCGATGGCAACGCAATTCCCGCATGGCAACTCGAGCTCATCTAACGCCCGGATATACACGTCAGGCGCCGGCTTCTTGTTAGGTACGCTGTCGCCCGCGCAGATGACCTCGAACAGGCCGCGTCCAATGTCACCAAAAGCTGCGCTCAGCAGGGCATCGACGTTAGCCGGCGTTGTCGTCGTGGCGATTGCAAGTCGATAGCCCCGCTCTCGCGATACGTCTATCAGCGTCCTGACACCCGGACGAAGCTCCAGCTCGCCGCCACTGACCATTTGCGTGTACGCGGCTGTTTTCTCTGCATGCAGCGCCCGTATGAAGTCGTCCAGGTTGTCTATCGGCGCACCGCTCGCGCCGTAGTCCTCAACGAAATGACGAATGCGCTCTTTGCCGCCGGTTACGGCCAGCAAGTCTCCATAGAGATCCTGGCCCCAAAACCAGGACAAGCCCGCTCCCTGAAACGCGCGATTGAAGGCTTTACGGTGAGTCTCCTCGGTTTCCGCGAGAGTACCGTCGACGTCAAATACGATGGCACGGTCCATAGTTGATCAGTTTCCGAACATCATCCACAGCAGCAGGTGCCCCGGCAGCTGCAGAACCAGTGGCACCGCTGTCAACAGCACCAGCATATGTTGTACCGGCGTGAGGTTTGCGCCCGCAGCGACCGGAAACCGGTATACATGATTGATGTTCGGTTTCGGTTTTGTCAGCCAGCGCGTAAGCAGCAGCACGAGCCATGCAATCAGCACCGCCCATGGATAGACGCCAGGATCATAACCAAGCCGCCACGGGCCCCAAACAACCACCGCCAACAACGGCACGTGGAACAGCGACACCGCGCGCAGCCACAGCGGGCTCTGTTCGTCGAACATGTAGTCAGCGAGGCGGGTCAGGCGCGGCAGGCGCAGCAGGCCGCCGAAGAAGCTCACGCTCCATAATATCTCCGGAACAAGCACCATGCATGCCGTCAGGCTGACGATGAACGAACTTTCCAGCCACAGGCCCGGCACGAGCGCGAGGAACGCGATGTCGGAGAACCAGAGAAAATTAGCGGGACCGCGATGCCGCCAGTAAATCAGGACGATGACGAGCACCATCGTGGTCCACGCGACTTTGAGCCATAACGGCACGAGGGTGCTTGCGAGCAGTTCGTCGCCCATTCGGTCCCGCCTGTATTGTCACGCCGGCCTGCAGCGCCGATACGTGCGCCGGGTGGCCAGTCTATTGTATTCGCGGATAGTTTACCGGAATGGCCGCGTCGACTTAATCGACTAAAGCGCGACCGTCACTGATATAATTTCTCCAATCCCTACCGTTGCTCGAGCGAATAACGATGAAGTTACAACGACTTGCCGTAATGACCAAAGTCATGCGCAAAGGCATGTCCTTGCGTGATTTCTTCCAGGAAGCCGTGCACAGCAATGTGCCCGGACTACCTTTTGTCGACGAACACAATCACATCGTCGGACGAATATCCGTTCGCGACGTATTCAAACACATAGCCGTCCCAAGCAGCTATCTCAGGCTGGTGGACGCTATTGGCGACAAAACTGACAGGCTTGATATGTCCGAGAAGAGGATTTTGAAATCGCTGGCGCGGCCTGTCGAAACCTATTTGCTCGAAAATATACCGACTGTTTCTCCCGCCTCTTCGCTTGTAAAAGCGCTTTCGATCATGGAAGCCTATAACACCCACTATATTTTTCTCATCGAGGATGGAGCGTACATGGGCATCGTGACGCGAATGGTGATCGCTAGCCGCTTGCTGGATTGGCTGGACGAGCTTGAACAGGGCATATCCGTATCGGACGATTAGATGCCACGGTTGATCTTGCGACAAAGTTAATCATCCCCTGCTAAACCCTCCGTAATCAAAAAGAGACCCGATGATGGAAATGGATTCCGGCGTAGTGACCTCGACCATGTGGCTGGCGGGGCTGATCCTTGTTGCCGCCTATGTGCTGATCTTCAGCGAGGTGATCCACCGAACGCTGGCGGCCGTTATCGGCGCCGTTACAATGGTCGGGGTTGGCATGATCGGCGGCTTTTACTCCCAGGCCGGGGCGGTGGCCGCCATAGACGCGAACACGATGTTCCTGCTTATGGGAATGATGACGCTGGTCGTCCTGTTGAAGCCCACCGGGGGGTTTGAATACCTCGCGATCCGTCTCGCCAAGATGTCAAAAGGCAGCCCTGTGCGCCTCCTGATTTATCTGTCGACGGTCGTAACGATCATCAGCCTGTTCCTGGACAATGTCACGACGGTCCTTGTGTTCGCGCCCCTGACCGTTGTCATCGCGAGGCTACTGGGTATCAGTCCCGTCCCCTACCTGATGGCCGAAGCCTTGCTATCTGACACGGGTGGCGTCGCCACGCTGGTCGGCGATCCGCCAAACGTCATGATCGGTAGCGCGGCCGGCATCGACTTCAACCAGTTCCTGTTTCATATGGGTCCGATCGTTCTGGTTGCATGGGTGGCCACCCTGTTTCTCCTGTTGGCCCTGTTCCGCAAAGATCTGGCGCACAAAATCGACGAGGTCCTGGACCTCGATGAGTCCAAGGTACTGAAGGATCTGAGAGGATTATTCGCTGTCTGCTTTTCGATTGCCGTCGTTATCCTCCTGTTTTTCATTCACCATCGTTTTCACCTTTTTCCGGGCTACGTCGCCTGGATCGGCGTAGCGGTGGCCCTCGCTCTCGTACGCCCGGACCCGGACGAGTTCCTCAGGGAGATCGACTGGTCGGTATTGCTGTTCTTCGCCGGTCTTTTCATCATCGTCGGCGGCGTGGAGGGGTCCGGTCTCCTCGACCTCTTGGGCCAGCAACTGGTTAGCGTCGCCCAGGAGCCCGAGAAATTACTCGTGACAGCGCTGGTGGTCATGTGGGTCTCCGCGTTTCTGAGCGCTGCGGTGGACAACATTCCGTTCACGGTGACGATGATTCCGATCATCTCGCACCTGCAAACCCAGGGTGTTGACGTGATGCCACTGTGGTGGGCTCTGGCCCTCGGCGTGGGATTCGGTGGTAACGGCTCGCACATCGGGTCTACAGCGAATGTTATCTGCGTGGCCGAGGCCGAGCGCACACGCAGGCCAGAGTACCGGATTACGCCGCTGTTCTGGCTAAAGAAAGGCACACCCGTCATGCTCGTCACACTGGCGATATCCAGCGTGTTATTTACGATCTTCTTTGATAACTACCGGGGCGGATGATCGACCGCGAGACGCGCAGTCAACAATCCGGGTCTGCACCATCGATCAATCCGTCACCGTCATTGTCGATGCCGTCAGAGCACTTCTTGCGGCCTTTCTCCGAAGTTATCTCTGTCGTTCCGCCGTCGCCGCCGCCCACCGAACCGGACGCGTTACCGCGGTTTTTCACGCGGAAGGTGGCGCCGGCGCTATCAGTCTCACTTTCCTCATCGGCGACGATGAGTGTCACCGTGTAGTTGCCCAGCGATGCGTACGTGTGCATCGGTTTGGCCTCGGACAAGTTGCTACCGTCACCGAAGTTCCAGCTCCAACTGACGATCCCGGCGTCGTCGGTCGAGCCGGACGAATCGAACATACAGGTGCGGGCGCTGCAGTTGTACGAAAATCCTGCAACAGGCGATGCGTTACCGCCGGTATCGACGAGCACTACCTGCTGGCTCGCCGAATCCTCTGCACCATTGTTGTCCATGACGGTTAAGGTGACCACGTAGGTGCCGCTGACCGCATAGGCATGAGAGGTATCTTGCGTGGTCGCCGTGTTGCCATCGCCGAAATCCCAGCTCCACGTACTGACGCTGCCGTCGGAGTCCGTACTCGTATCGGTGAAGTCGATGGCAAGGCCAGAGGTGCTGAATGTGAAGGCCGCCGTCGGCGGCACGTGGCGCCGCGGCGGATGTCCCGAAGAACTCGTCGATTCCGTCGCCATTCGTATCACTGAAGAAAAAGGTCGTCCCGACGCCATCGACCGCGGTGATCTCGAGTTTTGCACGAACTTCCGGGGCCTGCTTCGGCGAACCGTTGGGATTGAAGTAGAGAGCAGTACCGCCACGCGATGAATAGGGCTCAGGTTTCGGGGGGTCGATTCCGAACGTAGGCGTATCCTGCCAGAACGCGGCGGCGACGGCCTCAGCTACCGCAGAATTGGCGTGCCCGTACAGCGTCGCGGTGGCAGGCTACTGCGGGTTTCCTTAAACTGCGTCGATGCAACGACGGCCCTGGCAGAACCCGAACACCCTTCTGATCCTGATGTCGGTCGCAATGCCGATCGCTTTCAGTACGTGGACCGTGTTGCTCAATAACTTCGTCGTCGAAAAAGCCGACTTTACCGGCGTCGAGATCGGCATTCTGCAAAGTCTTCGGGAAATCCCGGGCTTTCTCGCGTTCACGGCCGTGTTCGTGCTGCTGATACTCAAAGAGCAGACGTTCGCCGTCATTGCCCTCGCACTCCTGGGTATCGGCGTTGCTCTGACCGGCTTCTTCCCTAGTGCGATTGGCCTTTATCTGACCACCGTGTTGATGTCCACGGGATTCCATTACTTCGAAGTCGTCAAGCAATCGCTGTCGCTGCAGTGGTACCAGAAAACCGATGCGCCGCGAGCCCTGGGAAAGTTGATTTCGGTCGGCTCGATTACGTCCTTGCTCGTGTATGCGACCTTATGGATCTTGCTGGCGCCTGTCGGACTGGACTACGTCTGGATCTACCTGCTCGCCGGCGGCATCTGCTGTTGCCTCGCCGTATTAATGTCGCTCGGCTTTCCGCACTTTGAAGCAGAATATAAACAGACCAATTCGCTGGTATTGAAAAAGCGCTATTGGCTTTTCTACGCGCTGCAGTTCTTCTCCGGCGCCCGACGACAGATCTTCATGGTCTTTGCCGCCTTCCTGATGGTCGAAAAATTCGGCTACTCGGCAGCACAAGTGACAACCCTGTTCCTGATCAACTATGTATTCAACTGGTTGTTCGCTGAAAGAATCGGAGGCCTGATCGGGAGAATAGGCGAACGCGCGGCACTGACGATCGAGTACGTTGGCCTGGTCATTGTTTTTACGGCCTATGCGTTCGTCGAGAATCCTTACGTCGGCGCGGGTTTGTACGTGATCGACCACATGTTCTTTGCACTGGCTATCGCGATCCAGACCTACTTTCAGAAGATCGCGGATCCTGAAGACATCGCGAGTTCTGCAGGCGTCTCGTTCACGATCAATCACATCGCTGCCGTAATCGTTCCTGCTGCGCTCGGGCTCGTATGGGTCATCTCGCACTCGGCGGTATTCCTGGTCGGTACCGGATTCGCCGTATGCTCGCTGATTCTGTCGCAGAATATTCCCTTCAGGCCCATCGAGGGCAACGAAGTCAACTGGGGACGCGTCCGGTCAGGTGCCTGAACAGGCCCTTGCGCACCTCAAAATTTGCCGATCGCTCCAATGCGTGCGCCGGCAATCTCGGCTACGGGCGCGTTTCCCCATATTGGGTCTGGAACTGAAGACAAGTTCATTTGAGCCAGTACGGCCAACATCTGATTGATGTTCTTCTCCCCGTTCAGGCCATCAAGTGTCGTCGATACATGCTCATCGAGAATGCTGACAAACGGCTCTCCGATCAGCCTTCTGATGAACGTGTTTATCTCGTGCGCCTCTATCGGCAACAACGATTTGCCGGTTTGCGACTTGAACCGGTCAGAGATCGCTTCCATGAGCGTGTGAGTCAGATACGCATCGTCCAGCAGTCCGACCAGACCATAATGGTCAGGAATTACGTCACCTGGCGCCAGAAAATAGTCTTCGATGGCATCGAGGATTGGCTGGACGTCGGGCTGCGCACCGATTGTTGCCGCGGCTTCTTCAATGATCATCATCAGCGCTGGCGCATGTTCAATATATTCAGCAATGAACTCGATTACCTTCGCCACTTCCGATTCGGTAACGCTCGCACCGTTGAGTCTGGCCAGGTTGACGACCGCCCGATGCAATACGCCTGCCTGCTGTTCGATGATTTTGCCTTCGTCTATTCGGGCCCGAATTCGTTCGATTTGCATGCTCTGGCCTGTTTGCTGGCGTATCAGTTGTAGTTGAGAGTCGTTTCTACCAAGTATAGTCGCATACTACGTCAGACAGGATTTCCGTTGGCGTGTTGCATGATTCGCGGTAGGTGGGGCAGAATTTCCCGCCACCAGTTCGCTTGATTCGGACAGTCTACGGGCAGGTATTCGAGATGCGCGCGTTTCCATCAGACCGATTTGGCCGCACTCCCCATCCACAGGACCGTCACCGTAACGAAAAAAAGGGCCGCAGACTCTTTCGCTGGCTCGGCAAAACATTCCTCTTTCTTGTGCTGGTCTTCGTACTGCTCAGCCTCTTGTTTGTATTGCCACTTCGCTGGGTTGATCCGGCCACCACCGCGTTCATGCTCCGGGACAATAGCGGGAAACAGCCCGTGAAACGCGAATGGGTGGACTGGCCGGACATTGGCGATGCTCTGCCCATTGCCGTTGTCGCCGCTGAAGATCAAAAGTTCGCTGGCCACATGGGATTCGATGTGGGGTCTATTCGTGATTCCGTTGGCGAATATTCGAAAGGTGAGTCACTGCGTGGTGCGTCGACGATCACGCAGCAAGTCGCCAAGAATCTGTATCTGTGGCCCGGTCGAAGCTTTCTGCGCAAGGGAATTGAAGCGTATTTTGCCGCGCTGCTCGAGGCGATGTTGTCAAAAAGACGAATCCTCGAGATCTACCTGAATATCGCGGAATTCGGGCCGGGTATTTATGGCGTTGGAGCAGCGAGTGGATCGTACTTCGGCAAAATGCCGTCGGCGCTTGAAGACACCGAAGCGGCATTGCTTGCGGCGGTGTTGCCGAGTCCCAGACGATTGCGCGTTGAGCGGCCGTCATCATATCTGCGCGAACGGCAGTTGTGGATTATCGAAAACATGGAACGTCTGCGTCGCGAGCAATGGATACTAACGCTTGAATAGAAGCGGAACGGACGACGCATTTTCAGAAGAAACACGTACAATCGGCCGCTACCCCGGTACGGACATGAAAATGAAGACACTTAAGATCGGGCTGGCTGCCCTCCTCCTTACAGCCTCAACCGCGATCATTGCCGATGCCACCACTGACTTTGCGGCGCTGCTGGACGAACACTGGGAATGGACACTTGTGAGCGATCCGTTACAGGCCTCTCGGCTGGGCGATCGCCGCTACAACGACCAGTGGCCTGACCGGAGTTTGGATGCGTTCGAGCGTCGCCATGAGGAGACGCGCGAGTTCCTGCGCCGCGTCTACGCGATCGATCGCAATGCGCTATCCGAGGCCGACCAGCTCAATTATGAGCTGTTCCGGCGGCAGCTACAGGACGATGTCGACGTCTTTCAGTTCCGCGGTCATCTGCTGCCCTTTTTCCATCGCGGCGGCGTGCAGAACCTCGAAAATGTCACCAACCAGTTGCGCCTCGTCACAACCCGGGACTTTGAAGACTGGCTCGCGCGCATGAGCAAGGTCGACGTCGTGATCGATCAGCAGATCGACCTCGCCGAGGCTGGCCGCAAGGCGGACATCATGGCGCCCCGCGTGCTGATGCAACGCGTATCGACGCAGCTGCCATTGCAGCTTGTCGACAGTCCGGAAGAGAGCCCGTTCTATCGCGTCTTCGCCAATATGCCTGACTCGGTTCAGGCCGAGGACCAGGAACGTCTGCAGGCGGCCGCGATCGAAACGATCGAGAAGACCATTCTTCCTGCGTACAAGAAGCTCGATCGTTACTTCAATAACAAGTACCTGACCGCGTCACGCGAGAGCATCGGCCAGTCACTGTTGCCGAACGGCAGCGCCTGGTATGAACACCTGGCGCGTTCCTTCACGACGACGCGCATGACGCCCGACGAGATTCACCGGCTCGGACTCGAAGAGGTGAAGCGCATTCGTGCCGAGATGGAAAAGGTTATTGCCGAGGTGGAGTTCGACGGCAGTTTCCAGGACTTCCTCGTTTTCCTGCGAACCGACCCGCAGTTCTACTACGACGACCCCGACGACCTGTACGAGGCCTACCTTGCCACCAGCAAGCGTATCGACCCGGAGCTCGTGAACCTGTTCGGTGTGCTGCCGCGCATGCCTTATGGCGTCAAACCGATCCCTGATTCGATCGCACCCGATACCACGACGGCCTACTACTCTGCGCCGGCCGCCGACGGCAGCCGCGCCGGCATCTACTGGGTGAATCTCTACAAGCCGGAGGTACGCCCGAAGTACGAGATCGAAGTGTTGAGTGTCCACGAGGCCATGCCCGGCCATCACCTGCAGATCGCACTGCAGCAGGAACTCGGTAACATGCCGGAGTTTCGGCGCTTTCTTGGCTTCACGGCGTTCGTCGAAGGCTGGGGACTCTACAGCGAACGGCTCGGTTATGACCTCGGGCTCTACGAGGACCCCTACTCCCGGTTCGGCCAGCTCACTTACGACATGTGGCGGGCTGTCCGCCTCGTCGTCGACACGGGCATCCATTACAAAGGCTGGACCCGGCAGCAGGCAATCGACTTCTTCAAGGACAACGCGGCAAAAACCGAGCATGACATCGTCAACGAGATCGATCGTTACATCTCGATGCCCGGCCAGGCACTCGCTTATAAGATCGGGCAGTTAAGAATTCTGACGCTACGCGAGCGCGCCGAAAGGCAGCTCGGTGACGACTTTGACATCAAGGCGTTCCACGACGAGTTGTTGGGGGGAGGCGCGTTGCCACTCGATATTCTCGAACAGCGAATAGACGCCTGGCTGGCTTCTCAGCCCTAGGGGCAGAAGGTGATTCAGGGTCCGACTTTTCTTGCTTGTTTACGGGCCGTCAACAGCACGCTAGAACAGGCTGGTCTGATGCTCCACCGTGGCAGGAAACTCTCGGCGCGCTACAGCGGCCCGCTCTTCAGGTGTGGCTGAAGCATCATAGAGCTCTTCGATGCGCGAGATGCGGTGCGCGAGCCCGCATCCGTTGGCAATCTGGATGTTCAGTCCGGGCCTCGCATTCATTTCCAGAATCAGGGGGCCGCGGTCGCGATCGATCACCATATCGACGCCCAGGTAGCCGAGTCCCGTGACATCGTAGCCGCGCGCCGAGGACTCCAGGATGAAATCCCACATCGGGATCTTCAACCCCTCGACCAGTGCCCCGGTATCCGGATGTTCTTCGACGACGTCGTTGCCCAGTACGCCGGTCAGGGTTTCGCCCGTGCCGAGATCGACGCCGGCACCGACAGCGCCCTGGTGCAGGTTGGCCTTGCCATCGGATGCCCGCGTCGGCAAACGCACCATCGCCATGACCGGGTAGCCGCGATACACGATGACCCGCACATCCGGCACACCCTGGAAACTGACTTCGGAAAATATCGGATCGAAGTGCACGCAGTATTCGATCAGCGCCTTGTCGGGATTGCCGCTGAGGCTGTATTGCCCGCCGACCGTGTTCGAAATGTGGTGAAGTATTTCCCCTTCCGAAAAAAACACGCCACTGCTCAGGCGATAGTTGTCGCGCTTGCGCTTGCCGCGACCCGTGACAACCAAAATACCGTCGCCGCCGCTGCCACGCGCCGGTTTGATAACGAACGAATCCCGATCACGAACGATGTCGGCAAATTTGCGTACCTCTCCCTGGTGCGCGATAACGCCATAGAGATCCGGCACAGCCATTCCGGCTTTTACCGCAAGTTCCTTGGTCAATACCTTGTCGTCCACCAGCGGATACAGCCGCCGGGGATTGAGGCGCATGATGTAGTCGGCATTGCGTTCGTTCAGCCCGAGAACACCGGACTTGCGCAGCTTTTTGGCCGTCGCAAACATCAGTCGGTAGAGAGCGCTTTGAAGCGCCGCAACTCGGTCAGGCGATAGCCAGTGTAGCGACCCGCCAGTATGACCAGCGCGAGAACCAGCAGCAGCATCTCGGGGAACGTGAAGACAAGGTGCTCCAGCCACGGCATGTCCATGGCGATGTAAGCCGCAACTGCCACCACGAGACTGCCGAGGCCGGCGC
>Ga0224509_10000459_pt1 | contig 11293 bp, 7 predicted proteins | sample SF_Jan12_sed_USG_5_FD_170158 | JGI IMG/M metagenome (GOLD analysis project Ga0224509, IMG submission 170158) | Sediment microbial communities from San Francisco Bay, California, United States - SF_Jan12_sed_USGS_24 | ecosystem: Environmental > Aquatic > Marine > Sediment | place: USA: California... | reverse complement strand
CTGCATATGCGCACGTGTCAGCGCATCCAGCGCACCGAACGGCTCATCCATCAACAGAACCTTTGGCTGCATGGAAAGCGCACGTGCAATGCCGACACGCTGCTTCATACCGCCCGATATCTCGCCTGGCAACTTGTTCATGGCATGTTCCATGTGCACAAGTTTCAGGTTGTATTCAATCCATTCGCGCATCTCCGCCTTGCTCTTGTTGCGCTTGAATACCTGTTTCACAGCGAGTTCAACATTTTCATAGGCACTCAGCCAGGGAAGCAGCGAGTGATGCTGGAATACCACCGCCCGTTCAGGGCCGGGCTCATCAACCTCGGTACCATCAAGTATCACGCCACCCGTGGACGCCTGTAACAGCCCGGCAACAATATTCAGTACCGTTGACTTGCCACAACCCGAGTGGCCGATCAGCGAAACGTATTCCCCCTCATCCATTTTCAGGTCGACATTATCCAGCGCCACAAAGGGGCCAGCAGGGGTATCGAATACCATCGACACATGATCAATGTTCAGATGTTTTTCAGACATGATTCACTCCAGCTATATTTTTCATTGCGTTGATCCTTGTTAATAGTACTAGCGCAGTACTGCATCCTTGTCCCAGGAGATACGGCGTTGCAACATCAACATGCCGCGATCAAGCAGAAAACCGATAATTCCGATAGTAAACACCGCCACCATAATGCGGCCCAGTGAATTGGAACTGCCGTTCTGGAATTCATCCCAGACAAACTTTCCCAGTCCCGGATTTTGCGCCAGCATCTCGGCTGCAATCAGCACCATCCAGCCAATACTCAGGCTCAGACGCATACCGGTGAAGATCATCGGAATAGCGGAGGGCAGGGCAATCTTCCACACCGTGCTAAACCAGCCAAGACGCAATACCTTGCCGACGTTCATCAGGTCCCTGTCCACGGATGAGACACCGACCGCCGTGTTGATCAGGGTCGGCCACAGGCAACACAGCGTTACCGTGATCGCCGATGTTACGAAAGACTTGGAGAACATCGGTTCATCCGTGACATACACGGCACTGACAATGATGGTCACAATCGGTAACCACGCCAGCGGAGAGACCGGTTTAAAAATCTGCACGATCGGATTGATAGAACGGTAAACATTGTTGCTCAGCCCGGTCAAGACACCCAGCGGCACAGCGATGACTGTCGCCAGCAGAAAGCCTGTGAACACTGTCAGCAGACTGGTAATGATCTGGTCAAAAAAGGTTGGCTTGCCGGTATAGGGCCGTATGCGCACGCTGGCATCCGGGTCCTCTGCCAGTTTTTCTTTATTACGCTTTTCCTGTCGTTCAAAAAAGGCAGCCTCTTTCTGGCGCTCGGCACGGTGTTCCTCGACCAGGTTCGCCGCCTGGCCCCATACGGCGACCGGACCGGGAACCTGACCCAGCGATGTCTCGATACGTGCAGCTGAATAACTCCACAGCCCCAGAAACACTACAAAGGCAATCAGCGGCAGCACAAAAATCCTGGCAGCTTCCTGGAAATCCTTTGGCTGAAATGTTTTTATAGTCTGCGTCGTCATGACTTTATCTCTCTGGTGCTTTTTAAAAAAGGGCCCGCACTACACGAGATGTGCGGGCCAGGGTCTTACCTGAGTAAACTTTAATTAACCTTGTCCATGCCCTTCAGACCGATCGGGAACTTCTCAAGGTAGGCATTGGGTTGGGTACCGTCGTATGCGATCTCATCGATAAACTCTGTTTGTAGCGGACGAAAACCGCTCTCGGTGTCAAAGTCCGGAAAGTCAGCGGCCTGCGCCTTGCCTTCGGCTATCAATTCCCTGGCGGCCTCGGCATACAGGTCAGGACGGTAGACCTGCTTTGCCATGGCCATGTACCAGCTATCCGGCTTATGTTCAGCTATCTGACCCCAGCGACGCATCTGGCTCAGATACCAGACCGCATCGGAGTAATACGGGTAAGTGGCGTTGTAACGAAAGAAGACGTTGAAATCGGGCACCGAACGCTTGTCGCCTTTTTCATATTCAAAGGTACCGGTCATGCTGTTGGCGATGACCTCGTAATCAGCACCGACATATTCCGGACGCGACATAATCTTTGCTGCTTCCTTGCGGTTTTCAAGGCCACCCGAATCCAGCCACATGGCGGCGCGGATCAGCGCCTTCAAAACAGCCTTGTGTGTATTCGGATTCTTGTCGGCCCAGGCCTGTGAAACACCAAAGACCTTCTCGGGATTGTCCTTCCAGATCTCATAGTCGGTTATCACCGGCACACCAATACCCTTGAATACCGCCTGCTGATTCCACGGCTCACCGACGCAATAGCCGTAGATCGTGCCGGCTTCCATGGTTGATGGCATCTGTGGCGGCGGCGTTACTGACAACAAGGCGTCAGCATCGATCTGACCGGTGATATCACCCTTCTCCGGTGCGTAGTAACCAGGGTGGATGCCGCCGGCTGCCAGCCAGTAGCGTAATTCGTAGTTATGGGTTGATACCGGGAATACCATGCCCATTTTAAAAGGCTTGCCTTCATCAATAAATTTTTCCACTACCGGCTTCAGGTAATCTGCCTTGATCGGATGTAGCGGCTTGCCATCCTTGTGCGGCACATGCGGCTTCATCTGTTCCCATATCTTGTTGGAAACAGTAATGGCGTTGCCATTAAGGTCCATGCTGAACGCGGTAATCACATCCGCCTTGGTACCAAAACCAATAGTTGCACCCAGCGGCTGACCGGCCAGCATATGCGCACCGTCCAGTTCGCCATCGATCACGCGGTCCAGCAGCACCTTCCAGTTAGCCTGTGCCTCGAGAGTGACATACAGACCTTCGTCCTCGAAATAACCTTTCTCGTAGGCAATCGCCAGTGGCGCCATATCCGTCAGTTTGATAAAACCGAATTTCAGATCTTCCTTTTCCAGCTTCCCCGCAACGGCCGTTGCCGGGGCGCTGGTCATGAGACCGAGCACAGCTGCCGCAACCATAATCTGCATTGATTGTTTAACATGCTGCCCTGCATTGACCAGCATGGTTCTGTCCAGCTTGATGTTCATGTAGATCTCCCTACCGCAATATAAAAAATCACTAAAAAAAGAGCCCTCAGCTGCTCCCGGTAAAGGGGCATTTATGGTCCCGCCGATGTCCGTGGCAACCACTCATGGTTGCCTGTCAGCTCGTCATAACATCGAGCTGGCGAGTGCTACACCCTGACTACACCAGTGCCGCATGACATTTCTACAAGATGATCTGCAGATTCCATGCCATCCACTCAAGCAATTGTTTTTAATTAATAATGAAAGGACAGCTGCTGCCATGCTGCAGCGGTTTGCACCTGCATAGTGCGCCACATATCCAACCCGGTGCAGCACATACGGGAGTATGCCGACAGCAAAATCCTCCAATCACATGACTTATCCCGGATACTGTGATGCTCAGGAATTGTGCGCCAGGGAAGTGCGCGAACATGCGTGTGGCAGCTAAATCAATACATCCGCAGCAGCGATAACCTCGCCGGCCACTTAACCGATACGTCGATTACGATCCATCGACAATTTACGCAGCAATTGATAAGCCGTGTTTTCATTGACACCGCGCTGGCGCATGATAATTCCCCTGGCTTTCACAGCATCATTGATAGAGATTTGCAGGGCATCTTCGGTGAACAACACTACCGGTAAAAAGCAAATGCTGTTCAGTAAACGTATCTTTTTCAAGATTGCATCATCAATGCGCGGTGCAATCAACAAGGCAGCGTCTGCCTGCAAATCTGTTAACACGATTGATAACTGCTGATAACCGCATTCAGCGCTTATCTGCCAGCCAGCCTTGCAGGCCGCCTTGATATGAGGGGTGCTTTGTCCAGGCCGTTCGGAAACCGCCAGCAAATTCATTCACTACTCCATGAAAATGTAATCACAACAAGGCACACAAATTTCATGCCAGTATCTATTAAAGAAGATTTGCAAAAAATGAATCAGCACCTTGCCAAACTGACCCGGACTGATCACTGGATTTGTGCACATTACAAAGCGCCAACGTGAAGCAATACCAGCACATGCATCCGTATGAAGCCATTGGCTGGTTAGAGTGCCCACAAGGCATCACTCCAGCCGCTCTGTGAATTACTGCATATAAAGGTGCGCACCGCGTTCGCCCTGCTTCATTGTGGGGCATGCAGTGGCTCGTACTAAAAAAACAACCTTCTACTGCTGCACCAATAAATCGCTAATAATCAATATTTTGCATATTAGTTTTTACTTTTTTGCGGACACTGGTACAGACCTTGCACTGGAAAGCTGTATTCATTGTTAAGCAAACACAAGGTCCTCATGAAAGAACAATTGGTACTGGTAGGCAACGGCATGGCCGGGGTACGCACCCTCGAAGAACTGCTGAAGATTGCACCTGATAAATACGATATCACGGTGTTTGGCGCCGAGCCTTACGGCAACTACAACCGCATCATGCTCTCCCCGGTACTTGCCGGCGAGAAGACCATCGATGACATCATGCTCAATGATGAGCAGTGGTACCTCGACAATGGCATTACCCTGCATAAAGGCAAGTCAGTCGCAGAAATCGACCGCATAAATAAAAAGGTTGTCGCCGAAGACGGCACAGCTGCCCGTTATGACCGGCTGTTGCTGGCAACTGGTTCCAACCCCTTCATGATCCCGGTACCCGGCAAGGACAAGGATGGCGTCATCGCCTTCCGCGACATCCATGATGTCGATACCATGCTGCAGGCATCGAAACATCACAAAAAAGCCGTCGTAATTGGCGGTGGTCTGCTGGGACTGGAAGCCGCCAACGGCCTGATGAAACAGGGCATGGATGTGACCGTCGTACATTTGCTGGATTCACTGATGGAACGCCAGCTGGACAAGCCCGCCTCTGCACTGCTGAAGGCATCACTTGAAGAACGCGGCATGAACTTCCTGATGGAAGCAGCTACAGAAGAAATTATTGGCAACGGCCACGCACAGGGGGTGCGCTTTAAAGACGGCACCGAGGTGAAAGCTGATCTGGTAGTAATGGGTGTCGGCATTATCCCCAATACAGAACTCGCAAAAAAGTCCGGCTTGCATTGTGAACGCGGCATCGTCGTCAACGACGTCATGCAGACCTTTGATCCGGCTATATATGCCGTCGGTGAATGCGCACAGCACCGCGGCATCGCCTATGGACTGGTTGCGCCCCTGTTTGAACAGGGCAAGGTCGCAGCCAACCAGCTCGCCAGCCTTGGTTACGCCTGCTACCAGGGCTCGGTAACATCCACCAGGTTGAAAGTCACCGGCATAGACCTGTTTTCCGCTGGCGATTTCAATGAATCCGAGGATGACGAGGTCATGATATTGCAGGATCCGGCATCCGGCACCTACAAGAAACTGGTCATCAACAATGACCGCATCAAGGGTGCCGTACTCTATGGCGACACCATGGATGGCACCTGGTATTTCCAGCTAATGCGTGAAAACACCGGCATTGCTGACTTTCGCAACACTATCCTGTTCGGTCAACATGATCTCGGCGATGCCGGGCACGGTGACGAAACCCGCATAATGGCACTGTCTGACGATGCCGAGATCTGCGGCTGCAACGGCGTTTGCAAGGGCGACATTGTCAGCGCCATTTCAAAACATGGCCTGTTCACCCTGGAAGATGTACGCGCACAGACCAAGGCGTCCAGCTCCTGTGGTTCCTGTACCGGCCTGGTGGAAGCATTGCTGTCCTGCACTGTCGGTGAAGGTTATGACGCCTCACCGAACAAGAAAGGTATGTGCAAATGTACCGATTACAGCCATGACGAAGTGATCACGGCCATCAAGCAAAATGAGCTGAAAACAATACCAGCCGTGCACGACTTCCTCGAGTGGAAATCAGCAGATGGTTGTGCCGCCTGCCGACCGGCACTGAATTACTATCTGCTGGCCTACTGGCCAGGTGAATACAAGGATGATGCGCAGTCACGCTTCATCAACGAACGCGCCCACGGCAATATTCAAAAAGACGGCACTTATTCGGTGATACCGCGCATCTTTGGCGGTGAAACCTCGGCAGAGCAACTAATGGCACTGGGGCGAATTGCTGAAAAGTGGAACGTACCCACCGTCAAGTTCACTGGCGGCCAGCGCATCGATATGCTGGGCCTGAAAAAAGATGAACTGCCGGGCATCTGGGGCGACCTTGCGGAAGCCGGATTTGTTTCCGGTCATGCCTATGGCAAGGCACTGCGTACCGTGAAGACCTGTGTCGGTTCGGAATGGTGTCGCTTTGGAACACAGGATTCCACCAGCCTTGGAATTGAGCTGGAAAAGATTACCTGGGGCTCGTGGATGCCGCACAAATACAAACTGGCGGTATCCGGTTGCCCGCGTAACTGTGCCGAAGCGACTATCAAGGACTTTGGCGTGGTGTGTGTTGATTCCGGCTATGAGTTACATGTCGGTGGTAACGGCGGTATCAAGGTACGTGTCACCGACCTGCTCTGCAAGGTTGAAACCGGGGAGCAGGTATTCGAATACGTCGGTGCCTTTACCCAGCTATATCGCGAGGAAGCACATTACCTGGAACGCACTGCACCGTGGGTGGAGCGTGTCAGTCTGAGTTACATCAAGAAACGTTTGCTGGAAGACGCGGCCGGCCGCAAGGCACTGAATGAACGCTTCCTGTATTCCCAGCAATTTTCGCAGATCGACCCATGGAAGGAACGCGCCGAAGGGATTGAGGCACATGAATTTACACCTTTAAAGATTACCGGCTGAATCAATTACATCTGACTTTATATACGAACGAGAAATCATCATGAGCAACTGGACAGAAATTGCAAAGCTGGAAGATATCCCGAGGCTGGGTTCTCGCGTACTGACGACAGACACCATGAACATCGCACTGTTTCGCACCGCAACTGACGAGGTTTTCGCCATCAGGGATGAATGCCCGCATAAACAGGGTCCGTTATCACAGGGCATCGTACACGGCACCTCGGTCACCTGCCCGCTGCATAACTGGAAAATCGATCTTGCCAGCGGTGAAGCTCTTGGTCCCGACGAAGGCTGCACTAATACCTTCGAAACAAAAATAGAAGATGGCCGTGTGTTTCTTGCATTAGCCGCAGCAAATGAAGCAGCAGCCTGAAGGGTGTTGCTACCGGCAAATCAAAACATCATGACCTCTGATTAAATTAACCCGCTGGTAATATATCGCGGCTTAACAGGGAACCAGACAATGTTATTCGGACGTAAAAAAAAGAACCCGATCAAAATAGCCGACAAGGGCGTCAGGGAATGGCGTTATGCGACCTGTGGCTATTGCTCAACCGGGTGTTCCATTGAGGTTGGCCTGAATGCAGACAATGAACCGGTAGCCTCTCGAGGCGTCGCCGATGCCGATGTCAACCGTGGCAAACTCTGCATCAAGGGCATGTTTGAACATGAACTGTTCCGCAAGACCGCCGGACGAGGCAACAAGCCGTTAATCCGCGATAACCGCTGGGATGAATTTCGCGAGACCAGCTGGAACGAGGCGCTGGAAAAGACTACGGATGAAATAAAGCGCATCCAGCAGGACTATGGCCGTGATGCCTTCTCAATTGTTTCCACCGGACAGATCATGACCGAGGAGTTTTACACGCTGGGTAAACTGGCACGTGGTGTGGTCGGCACCAATAACTATGACGGCAACACCACCCTGTGCATGTCTTCAGCCGTGTCCGGTTACAAACGCTCTTTCGGCTCGGACGGCCCACCCGGTTGTTACGATGACTTTGAACATACTGACTGCCTGCTGGCATTTGGCTCCAACCTGCCGGAGCAGCACCCGATCATTTACTGGCGTCTGCAAGAGGTTCGCGAAAAGCGCAAGTTCCCTGTTATCGTAGTGGATCCGCGTGTCACCATGTTTGCCCAGAATGCCGATATCCATCTGCCAATCTCACCGGGTACCGACCTGGTATTACTCAATGCACTGGCACACGTAATTCTTGAGGAAGGCCTGCAAGACAGCGCCTATATTGAAGCCCACACCGATGGTTATGAAGGCTTCGCAAAACTGGTCGAACAATACGACCCGGTCTCGGCAGCAAGGATCTGCGGTATTGATGAAGACACTATTCGCAACGTCGCCCGCGTCTACGGCAACGCAGGCGCTGCCATGTCGATCTGGACCATGGGCATCAACCAGAGCACACATGGCTCCGACGGCGTGGTCGCTATCAACAATCTGAACCTGATTACCGGCAACATCGGCAAGCCTGGCGGCACTTCACTGTCCATTACAGGGCAATGCAATGCCATGGGTACCCGTGAGTGGTCCTCCTGTTCCGGCTTGCCCGGTTACCGGGCACTGGAGAATGACCAGGACCGCAAGGACATTGCCGAATTCTGGGGCATTGAGGAAGAGTTCTTCCCGCAAAAACGCGGCATGTTCATGACCGACATCCTGCCTGCCATTGAAGCCGGCCAGATCAAGGGACTGTGGCTGGTCGCCACCAACCCGATGACCTCCATGGCGAACACGCAACGAATACGCAAGACCCTCGAGAAACTGGAATTCCTGGTGGTACAGGATGCCTATGGTGATGTCGAAACCAATGAATACAGTCACGTGTTCCTGCCAGCTGCGGTGTGGGCAGAAAAGGAAGGCTGCTTCACCAATACCGAACGGCGCGTCAACCTGATACGTAATGTCTGTGAACCGCATGGCGACTCGAAAACCGATTTGTGGATTTTTAATGAAGTTGCCAGTCACTTCGAGCGTGGTCGTAAAATCAATTTCCCGGAAACCGCTGAAGGTGTATTCGAAGAACTAAGAGACCTGTCCAGAGGACGCATGCTCGACTATTCGGGCATGACCTACGACAGGATTGAAGCCAACCGCGGCATCCAGTGGCCCTGCAATGAAGACAATGCACCCGAAGGTTCGCAACGCCTCTATTCCGATGGAAAATTCCAGCATACCAATGGCAAGGCACAGTTAATCGCGCTGCCTTTCTTTGACAACAATGAATGCCCAGACGAAGAGTATCCGTTCTGGCTGAACTCCGGGCGCGTGGTCGAGCACTTTCATACCCGCACCCGCACCGGCAAGGTCGGGAATGGCAACAAGTTCAGTCCGACACCCTATATGGAAATGAACCCGGATGCCGCAGCCGATCTTGGTATTGAGCACAGCAGCTATGCACGCCTGACCTCGCGTCGCGGCGATGCCGTGGTAATGGTGCAGTGCACCCAGCGGGTACCGCGCGACATGGTATTCATCCCGTTTCATTACCATGAATGTGTCAACCGGTTATCGCTGGGCCTGCTTGACCCGCATTCGCGACAACCCGCCTACAAGCAGTGCGCCGTGAGCATTGAGGCGATCGCTGACCAGAATGCCGCAGCTGTGCGCAACCTGGCTGCGAGGGCATTTTGATGATGGCAGCTGCAGATTATTTTTTAACAGGGAGTTTCTATGTTTGAACCGCGCCCCGGGGAACCGGCCTACGCCTTCGTACCCGTTGTCGAGGCACCGGCTATCAATCGCTACGGAAAATCAATTGAAACCGTACCGGATGGCGACCCGCTACGCGGCCAGTCACTGAATATTAACGGTGACAGCAGCGTCTCCGATAACCCGAACCGCTACAAGCAACACGGCTTTTATTTCAACGCCGACAACTGCATAGCCTGCCATGCCTGCGAAGCCGCGTGTTCGGAGAAGAACGACCTGCCCGCGCATATTGCCTTTCGCGCGGTTGGTTATGTTGAAGGTGGCTCGTATCCCGCCTACCAGCGCATGAACATCTCCATGGCCTGTAATCATTGCGATGACCCTGTCTGTCTGAAGGGATGCCCGACGCTTGCCTACACCAAGTTCGCCGAGTATGGCGCGGTACTGCAGGACCCGGATATCTGTTTTGGCTGCGGATACTGCACCTGGGTATGTCCCTACAATGCGCCACAACTCGACACGCAGGCAGGCCATGTATCAAAGTGCAATATGTGTGTTGACCGGCTGGAAGTCGGACTGAAACCGGCTTGTGTATCCGCCTGCCTTGCCGGCGCCCTCGACTTCGGCATCATTGAAACCACGCCGGATAATCGTGACCAGCTGGAGACACGTATACCCGGCTTCCCGACCCCGGAGATCACTCATCCGAACATCCGCTTTCAGCAAACCCGCAGTCTACCACGCGAGATGAAACGCACTGACAGCATGCCGCTGCGCTACGAGCGCGACCAGCAGCAACAGGGCGAGGCCTACAAGCCGAAGGTAGACGAGTCCGGCGCCGGCCGATCATGGAATCTGAAAAAATTGAGCACCCGGGAAGACCCACTGGTGATTTTCACGCTGATCTCACAGGCCGTTATCGGCGCCTTCATCACCCTGTTTGCAGCTCCGCTGCTCGGCTTTGAAAGCCTGCGCATGGCCAGTCACCCGACTGCAATGTCCTTGTTACTGTTTGGTCTGATTGGTATACAAACGCTGGCACTGGTGTTATCGACCATGCACCTCGGCCGACCACACCGCTTTTACCGGGCATTTAATAACCTGCGTCACTCACCGGTGAGCCGGGAGGTGGCCGGTATCGCGGTGTTCTACAATTTCCTCGGCGCCTACACCCTGCTAAGCGGCTTACCCATGCTGTTCGAATGGTTACCCGCCGGGCTAAGCGCCGGACTGATACATGTAAGTGGCTGGGGTGCAGTTTTCTCTGGCATTGCTGCGCTGTATTTCATGCACAGCATCTATCGCATCCCGGCCCGCCCCTTCTGGAATCACTGGCAGGTATTGACCTCGTTCTACGGCAACATGCTGGCACTGGGACCACTGGTCGTTGTGATGGTTTATACAGTTGCCCGGGTTTTACAGGGTCTGCCATGGGCAACTACTGTCAATAGCTTTGCCTGGATCATTCTTGCCGGTGTGGGACTGGAGGCCCTTGGGCTGGTACAACAGGCACGCCATCTGCGATCGAACGGCGGTGAAGGCATGGCCTCGCATTATCAACAGTGTACGAAATTCGGCATGACCTACCTGTTTCGTAACACCGGGCTGGCCTTATCCATGCTGCTGCTGGTGCTGATCGGCCTGCTAAACCCCGCCGGCAATATCGGCCTGATATTATGGGGAATAACAGCGGCGGTTATTACCATGACAGCATTAGTCGGTCGCGCACTGTTCTACGCGCTGGTTATTCCAACCAGCATGCCTGGCGGATTTTTCTGGCGCAACAAGGGCTTCGAGGAACACGCCCGTGAAACAGGACTGGCCGAGATGCCGCAAGCTGGCGTACTCCCGAATTGCCATTAAAAATACT
>Ga0224509_10000458_pt1 | contig 11303 bp, 12 predicted proteins | sample SF_Jan12_sed_USG_5_FD_170158 | JGI IMG/M metagenome (GOLD analysis project Ga0224509, IMG submission 170158) | Sediment microbial communities from San Francisco Bay, California, United States - SF_Jan12_sed_USGS_24 | ecosystem: Environmental > Aquatic > Marine > Sediment | place: USA... | reverse complement strand
TCTCAAGCTTCGTTTTCCGACTCTGGAGGAGCGGGCGAACCGGTATCTTTTTGTGGTCCATCGCGTCTCCAAGACGGTGGTCAATGTGCTCGCTGCCCTGGTTCTCTTGCAGATCTGGGGGCTCGACATCGCCGGCTGGTTGTTTTCCGAGACGGGCCGCGTGGTCGCGGCGCGGCTGGCCACGATTCTGCTGATCCTTGCCGGCGCCTGGGTCGTCTGGGAGGTGGTCTCGAGTTCCGTACAGCGCTATCTCGAGGACCGGGACGAGGCTGGCGGCGCCAAGCACCTCAGCGCCCGCATGCGGACCCTGCTGCCTTTGTTCCGCAATACGGTTCGCGTGGTGCTCGTCGTCTTTGTCGTTCTGACCGTCCTATCCGAGCTCGGCGTCAACATCGCCCCGCTGCTCGCCGGTGCCGGCGTGATCGGCCTCGCCATCGGCTTCGGCGCGCAAACCTTGGTGAAGGACGTGATTACCGGCGTGTTCATCCTGCTTGAGGAGACCATAGCCGTCGGCGACGTGGTCACGCTGGGGAGCAACACCGGCGTCGTCGAGGGCCTGACCATCCGCACGGTCCGTCTGCGCGACCTGACCGGTACCGTGCATACGGTCCCGTTCGGGGACGTGACCTCCGTCCTCAACCTGACCAAGGACTTCTCCTTCGCCATCATCGACGTGGGCGTGGCCTATCGCGAGGATATCGACGAGGTTATCGAGGTGCTCAAGCAGATCGGCGCGGAGGTGCAGGCGGACGAGACCTACGGTCCTCTGATCCTGGAGCCCTTGGAGGTCTTGGGGCTCGATTCCTTCGGCGATTCCTCGGTCAACATCCGCGTGCGCTTCAAGACCTTACCGATCAAGCAGTGGATGGTGCGGCGCGAGTTCAATCGGCGCATGAAGCGGCGGTTCGACGAGCTCGGGATCGAGATCCCCTTCCCCCATCAGACGCTCTATTTCGGCGTCGACAAGGAGGGCCAGGCGCCGGCGGCGCGGCTACGCGTCTACCAGGAAGACACGGGCACGGGACGTGCCGCGAGCCGACCGGAGGCCATGGATCAGACGGAGCAGGAGATCGAAGCGGCGCGGCCCGAGGCCGACAGCGGCGCGCCCGGCCGAGGCCCATGATCACGCGCCGCGCTGTCCGTGCCGTTGCCGGGCATGACGCGGCCCTCCAGGACGGTACCAGCTGCAAACAACGCCCTGGATCGCCGAATCTTGGCTTGCCGGCGACAGGAAGGCAAGCACGGGGTCGGTGATGAAATCGCATTCTTCCAATAGCTTGGGCTATGCCCGTTACGGCCACACGTCCAATTACCTATTGAAATCAAAAGACTATTTACTGCGCATGGGCTCGTTTACTCGATTCCTCGGCGGGCCCCGCCCCGGAGGGCAAAGCGTGCGCTTGTCCCCCAACTCTTGGTGAACTTTGTCTATAATCGTGGCGTCCGGCGGGCCGCGGTTGGCGGCTTGGGATCGAGGAGATGGAAGTGATCGAGGTCTCGCGCATCGGCGGGTGGTTTCGGGTCTTGGCGCGCTTTGCGGCCTACTGTCTGCGGCGCTTTGCCGCCGACGACGGCCTGCGCGCGGCCGCCGCGCTCAGCTATTCGACGCTCCTGGCCCTCGTGCCGCTGGTCGCGATCGTCCTCGCCGTGCTCTCGGCCGTCGACGCTTTCGAGGGCCTGGGCGCCGAGCTGCAGGACCTGCTGCTGGCCGCCATGCTGCCCGAGGTGGCCCAGGCGGTGAGCGGCCAGATCGCCGAGTTCGCCGGCAACGCCAGCCGCCTGACCGGGCCCAGTCTTTTGGGCCTCGTTGTGACGGCGATCCTGCTGCTCAACACGATCACCGGGGCCTTCGGCGCCATCTGGCACGCCACCGAGCCGCGGCCGCTGGCCATGCGCCTGCTGGTCTACTGGGCGCTGCTGACCCTGGGGCCGCTGCTGCTGGGCGCCTCGATCTCGGTCTCGAGCTACGCCTTCGCGGCCGTGCGATGGACCGGCATCGAGAGCACCGCCGTGCCGCTGTTCGGCCTGCTGCCCTTCCTGCTTTCGGCCGCCGGCTGCACGCTGCTGTTCATCGTGGTGCCCAACCGCGCGGTGCGCACGCACCATGCGCTCATGGGCGGGGCGGTTGCCGCGGTCCTGCTGGAGCTGCTCAAGAAGGGCTTCGGCTACTACCTCGCCCACTTTCCGATTTACCAGGCGATCTACGGGGCGCTCGCCGCTGTGCCGATCTTCCTGGTCTGGATGTACCTGTCCTGGTCGGTGCTTCTGCTCGGCGCCGAGATCGCCGCCGCCCTGCCGGAATGGCGTGCGGCCGAGGCGCGCCGGCAGGGGCGCTACGGGCCCGGCGCCCAGTTGGCCCTCGCGCTCGCCCTGCTGTCCCGATTGCGCGCGGCGAGCCGCGAGGGCCGGGTGCTCAAGGAGCGCGTCCTGTCGCGGCGCTTGCCGGCCACGCTGGGCGAGCTGGACCAGGTGCTGGGCGCGCTCAGGCGGCGCGGCTACGCCGTGCGCAGCGCGGGCAGCCGCTGGGTGCTCGGCCGCGACCTCGAGACGGTCAGTCTCGGCGACCTTATGCGTGCGCTCGGTCTCGCGCTTGCGCCGGGCGAAGGCTGGCCCGCGGGCATCGCCCAAGTCATCGACAGTCTGATCCGGGCCGGCGAGGAGCCGCGCCTGCGCAGCCTCGCCGAGGTGCTCGACGAGGCGGCGCGCGCAGCGGAGGGCGAAACCCCGCCCGAAGCGCCGCTCTATGCGGTCGACTGACGGGAGACCGGGCGTTCGGGCGTCCGGGGGACTCCCGAGCCCTACTTCCGCAGCTTGGCCTCGAGCTCGGCCCGGGCGTCGGCCGGCAGCTCCTTGATGGCGCCCTGCAGCTCGGTGAGGGCCCGGCGCAGGGTGTAGATCTGGTCGAGCAGGCGCAGCACCAGCGGCATGGCCTCCTCGCCGACCTCAAGGTCGCCGCGCAGCTCGGAGATCAGCTTGATGCGCGCTCGGTCGGCCTCGTCGAAGAGATAGCGGCCGTCCTCCTCGAGCGGCCGCACCCAGCGCTGCTCGATCCAGGCCGTGACCTCGCCCTGGGTCACCTTGATCTCCGCCACCACCTGCTCGATCGTCGCGAGCATTCAGCCGTCCCCCTTCTGGGTCATGCCGGCCTTGCGCCGGGGATCGTAGGCATGGGATTCCGACCAGCGCCGGACGAAGCCCGACAGCTCCTCGTCCGGCTTGTCCGGCAGCACGACCTTCAGCTTCATGTACTGGTCGCCTTTCTGGCCGGTCTTGCGGTCGACCACGCCCTTGCCCTTGAGACGCAGAGTCGTCCCCGTGTTCGAGCTGGGCGGGATCTTGACCGACACGGGGCCGTGCACGGTCGGCGCCTCGATGCCGGCGCCCATGACCGCTTCCTGCAGGGTGACCGGCAGCTCGAGATGGACGTTGTTGTCCTTGCGCGTGAAGAAGCGGTGCGCCTCGATGTGCACCTCGATATAGGCGTCGCCGGCCGGTGCGCCGCCCAGGCCGGCCATGCCCTGGCCCTTGAGACGCAGCGTCTGGCCTTCCTCCGCGCCCGCCGGCAGCGCGACCTCCAGGGTCTTGCCGTCGGCCAGGCGGAGCCGCTTCTTCGCGCCGACCGCGGCTTCGAGGAAGCCGACCGTCACGGTGTAGGAGACATCCGCGCCGCGCCGCCGGACCGTGCGGCCCTTCTGGCCCTTGCGGCCCTTCCGGGCGCCGCCGCCGAACAGGTCCGCGAAGATATCCTCGACCCCGTAGTCCTCGCCGAAGTCGAAGGGGCTGTACTTGGCGCCTTGGCCGGTCTCGGCATAGCGACGGTAGGAGCCGCCCCTGAAGGGAGTCTCCTGGCCGCTCGCATCGATCTCGCCGCGGTCGAAGCGCTTGCGCTTGTCCGCGTCCCGCAGGATGCCGTAGGCCTGGGCGACCTCCTTGAACCGCTGCTCGACGGCCGTGTTGCCAGGGTTGAGGTCCGGATGCAGCTCCTTGGCCAGCTTGCGGTAGGCGCGCTTGATGTCCCCGTCGCTGGCGTCGCGCGCGACGCCGAGAACTTCGTAGGGATTTCTCATCGCCGCAACGCCCTCATACCTTTGGTATCAGTCGCAATGACGGTGCCGGGGCGCCTGTCCGGGGGCGCCCGCCAGGCCGGGGATGGATCGCGATCCTACTGATCGACGATCTGCCAAGAGCCGTCCGGTTGCCGGCAGGCCGTGCCGTAGGCCTCTTCGGTCTGGCCGCCGATCGTCACGGTCTGCTGGAACTCGCGGCAATAGCTGCCCGAGGACGACGTGCCGTCGCGAATCGGCGTCACCGTGCCGGAATGCCCGGAATCCGGATTGTTCCAGGTGATCGTCTCGCCTACCGGTGCGGTATGGGCCGTGTTGATCGCCTGGTTGGCCTTCATGCGGTCGACCTCGTCCATGGACCGGCCGATTTCGCTGCCGATCAGGGCACCGATGAAGACGCCGACGCCGGTCGCCGCCAGCTTGCCGGAGCCCGAGCCGAACTGCGAGCCGAGAAGGCCGCCGAGCGCGGCGCCGCCGAGAGTGCCAAGGGTCTGTTTTTCGCCCTGCCCGGCGCAGGCCGTGCTCAATAATGCAATCATCACGGCCGCGATCACGGTCTTGAATTTCATCGGGGCTGCCTCATTCGATGGTTAATGGAGCCACTGCCTGTGTGCTTCTGTCTTGGAGTCTGTTACGCATATACTAGCAAAACCATCCCCGCGGCAACAGCGGTCGGTCACGGCTGGGCCGAGACACGACAACGGCTTGGAGGCAGGCTCTGGACCATGTTCGGTGACGACGCGCCCAAGGACCCCCTCGACCTCTTCGGCGTCTGGTTCGAGGAGGCCAAGACCGGCGAACCCAACGACCCCGATGCCATGGCGCTCGCCTCGGTAGGCGAGGACGGCATGCCCTCGGTGCGCATGGTCCTGCTCAAGGGCGCGGACCGGCGCGGCTTCGTGTTCTACACCAACTTCGAGAGCCGCAAGGGTCGGCAGCTCCTTGCCCGGCCCAAGGCGGCGGCGCTGTTTCATTGGAAGTCGCTGCGCCGCCAGGTGCGCATCGAGGGCGAAATCCAGACAGTCGCCGACGAGGAGGCCGACGCGTACTTCGCGACCCGCCCGAAGGACAGCCAGATCGGCGCCTGGGCCAGCGACCAGTCCAGGCCCCTGGCCGGGCGCTTCGAGCTGGAGCAGCGGATCGCCAGGTTCGCCGCGAAATACGCCCTGGGCGAGGTGCCGCGGCCGCCCCACTGGTCCGGTTTCCGGATCGTTCCGCGGACCATCGAATTTTGGCGCGAAGGGGCATTTCGCCTGCATGACCGGCTCGTGTATCATCGCGAAAGCGGAGGATGGCGGACCGAGCGGCTCTACCCTTGAAGAGTCTCGCGCGCCGCTCCGACGAGTGTTCCGGGAGAAGCGATCTGAACCAACACGCCCCCAGTTCCGTGACCAGCGACCAGGCAGCCCGGCTCATGCGCCTTGCCACCTATGCTTCGGTGGCGACCGCCGGCATGCTTGTCGTCGTCAAGTTCGGGGCCTGGGTCTACACGGATTCGGTCAGCCTCCTGTCCACGCTCCTCGATTCGCTGCTCGACGCGGCGGCCTCGATCTTGAACCTGATTGCGGTGCGCCACGCCTTGACCCCGGCCGATCGTGAGCACCGGTTCGGCCACGGCAAGGCGGAACCCCTGGCGGCCCTCGGCCAGTCGACCTTCATCGCGGGCTCGGCGATCTTCCTGACTATCGAGGCGGGCCACCGGCTTTACGCGCCGCAGGCCGTCGAACACGCCCAGGCCGGGATCGCGGTCATGGTCTTCGCGATCGTCGTGACCTTCATCCTGACCCGGTTCCAGGCCTATGTGGTGCGCAAGACCGGCTCGGTCGCGATCCAGGCGGACTCGCTGCACTACGTCGGGGACCTGCTGGTCAACGGCGCGGTGATCCTGGCGCTCCTGGCGGTGTCCCAGCTCGGCTGGATCCATGCCGATCCGCTGTTCGGCCTGGGGATCGCCGGCTACATCCTCTACAATGCCTGGAAGATCGCGCGCGGCGCGCTCGACATGCTGATGGACCGTGAACTGCCCGAGGAGGCGCGGCAGCGTATCAAGGAGATCGCGCTGGGTCACGCGGAAGTGCTCGATCTGCACGACCTGCGCACGCGCACCTCGGGCCGGCAGACCTTCATCCAGCTGCACCTGGAAATGGACGGCAAGATGCCCCTCCACGATGCGCATGAGGTGGCCGACGCGGTCGAGGCGGAGTTGCTGCGGGCCTTTCCCGAGGCGGAGGTCATAATTCACGAGGACCCCCACGGTGTCGAGGAGCACCGCGCGCAGTTTGGATGATCCCCTGGCCAAGCGCGAGGTTTGACCTGGGTCAATGCATCCGGGCCGCTTCGGTGCAGATTGTCAGGTCGCGAACCTGACCTGTCGCAAGTAGTGGAGGACGCCATGACCCTGGGAACAATCCTGGCCGTCATCGACGGCGAGGCGGGCAGCGAGGCCGTAGTCAAGGCCGCGCTGGCCTTGGGGCGCGACTTCGAGGCTGCGGTCGAGCTCCTGCATGTGGAGGGCGAGGTCAAGGACGCCATGCCGCTGTTCGGCGAAGGGGCGTCCGGGGCGATGGTCGAGCAGGTCATCGAAAACATCCGGGCCGCGGAGAAGAAGCGGGCAGCCGAGGCCCGGCGCCTCTACGACACGCACTGCGTCGCGGCCGGCCTGCCGCTGATCGAGGCGGATGCGACGCCTGTTCCGGGACGATTCGACGTGAGATTCGACCATGTCATCGGCCGCGAGTCGGACGAGGTTACGCGCCGCGGCCGGCTGAGCGATCTGGTCGTTGTCGCCAAGCCGCCGCCGGAGCCGACCGACGGCAATCCCCCGGCCCTGGAAGTGGCCATGTTCGAAACCGGCCGCCCGGTGCTGATGGTGCCGCCGGATCTGCCCGATCCCTTCGCCAGCAAGATCGCGATCGCCTGGGACGGCAGCCGCGAGGCGGCGCGGGCTCTGGGGGCCGCCTTGCCGATGCTCCGCAAGGCGGTCAAAGTGGAGATCATGACCGCCCAGTACGGATCGGTCGCCGCAAAGCCGAGCGAGGTGGCCCGCTACCTGGGCCAGCACGGCATCGAGGCGCGCACCTGGGCCTTCACGCCGGGCCGGGACCCGATCGGCAAGGAGCTGATGATTCAATGCGCCGAGGCGGGGGCCGATATGCTGGTCATGGGAGCCTATGGCCACAGCCGGTTCAGGGAAATGGTTCTGGGCGGCGCCACGCGCGGCGTGATCGCGGGCGCGACCCTGCCCGTGCTGCTGGCTCATTGAGGCGGCCCGATCCGCTCCCATGAAATGAGTCATCGTCAGTGACCTTTGCTATAGTCGCGCCATGAGCAGCGAACCCAGAACGGTAATCCTGACCGGGGCGAGCCGGGGCATCGGGCATGCCACGGTCCTGCGCTTCAGCGAGGAGGGGTGGCGAGTCATCACCTGCTCGCGCGAGGAGATTCCGCCCGAGTGCGGGCGCGATCGCAACTGGACACACCACATCACCACCGACCTGGCCGACCCCAAGGGCCTCGAGGACTTCATCCTCGACGCCAACGCGCTGCTGGACGGAGGGCCCCTGGACGCCCTGGTGAACAACGCGGCCGTGTCGCCCAAGACGTCGTTCAAGGAGCGGCTCGGCGTGATCAACGGCGACCTGGACAGCTGGCGCCAGGTCTTCGAGCTGAACCTCTTCGCGCCGCTGTCCCTGGCGCGCGGCTTTGCCGTGCCCCTGCGCAAGGGCAAGGGCAGCGTGGTCAACATCACCTCGATCGCCGGTCACCTGATCCATCCCTTCGCCGGCTCGGCCTATTCGGTCTCCAAGGCCGCGCTCTCGGCGCTCACCCGGGAGATGGCCGTCGAGTTCGCTGAGATCGGGGTCAGGGTCAATGCGGTTGCCCCCGGCGAGATCGAGACCGCCATGATCGGCGAGGAGTACGAGGCCCTGATTCCGCGCATCCCCATGCACCGCATGGGCCGGCCCGAAGAGGTGGCCTCGGCCGTCTACCGGCTCTGCACGGAGGATTTCGGCTATGTAACCGGCACGGAGATCTTCGTTACCGGTGGACAGCACCTCTAGCAGGCTGTTGAAAAAGTCCGCGGCGGCCCGTTGCCCTCGTCCTTCGTCCCTCGACAAGCTCGGGCTGAGGAAGCTCAGAGGATGAGGGCAACTCCTTGAAAAAGCTCACCCTCACACTGAGTTTCCTCAGCCCGAGCTTGTCGAGGGACGAAGTGCGAGGGTGAGCCTTCGCACCATTTCGGCAACCTGCCAACGGAGTGCTGGCACTGGCGCGCGAATCTGTGGAGGGCGAGTCTAGTGCCGAGTTGCGCGGGATCAGGCGATCCGCCCGTCGAGCTCCCGGAACCAGTCGAGGCGGGCGGCAACCTCGGCAACGTCGTGCTCGAGCCATCCCGCCATGTATCCCGACTCTTGCTGCGCGTGGTGGTCGCGCATCTCCGTGAGCCGCGCCAGCTCCCGCTCGGACATTTCGACCAGCACCTCGACCTGGAGGCGCTGCTCGGCCGGGTCCAGGACGTGCAGGAAGCGCATTTTGAGCGCCAGGATCAGCTTGTTGATGTCGTTGAACGGCGCGCGGAGGTTGGCGGTGAGCAGCCGGACCAACTCCGTGCGGCCGGTGTCGGTAATCCGCAGGGGAACCGCGTCCTCGGCGGTGCCGACGCCGTCGGCCGCTTCGATCAGGCCCTCGACCTTCAGCAGCTCGAGCGGCGGGGCGACAAGGTCCAACGACGGCCCGACCACGTGGCTGGTAAAATAGCGGACTTCCCTGGCCAGATCGCCGTATTGCTTCTCGCCGTCGGCCAGCAGGCCTAACGCCAAGAGACGTACGGCTTCACTCGGGATCAGGGTGTTGTCGCGGTACATGACAGCCTGATTATACCTCCACAATATTTAAGGTAGGCTCAATGTGACCCGCTGTCCAGAGGTATTTGCGAATGCGAATCATTCGCAAATCGAAAACATTCAATCGTGTGGGGACGATGATCGAGGAACTTCGCGTCAATCGGGCATTCTTCTCGGCTGTATATCAGCGTTTCACGCCGGCGGGCCCTTGAGTTCGACGGTGTTGCCTTCGGGATCCTGGATATAGATCGAAGGGCCGAAGCCCTCGGCGCCGTAACGTCTCTCCACCGGGCCGGCCGCGACTCCGTGGGTCTCGAGATGCCGGGACAGAGCGGCCGGGTCGAACGGCTCGATCCGCAGACAGAGGTGATCCATGTTTCGCCCCTCGCGGCCCGGCGCCGCGCCGCCGCCGCGGCCCAACTCGCCCGCCACGTCGACCAAATCGATCAGCGCGTCGCCCGCCCGGAGCTGGATCAGGCCGAGTTCCGCGACTTCACGCTCGACGGCGCAGCCCAGCACCTCGCTGTAGAAGCGCAGCATGCGCCTGACATCGCGGACCCGCAGCACCACGTGGTCGAGACCGGTTATCCGAATCATGGTTCAGGGCTCCGAATTCGGTAAGGACGCGGCGGCCAAGCCGTGACCAATGTCCGGGGACCGTTCGGCCAGCGGCTGATCGGATATCTCGCGGATCAGCTTCCGAACGATCGCCACCGCGAAATCCCGGTAGTCCACGGCAGTCATGACGAAGGCCCCCGTGCCGCCGATCACGTTCCGTTCGTAGTAGCGATCGAGAAAACGGTTCTCGTTCAGGATGGCCAGGGCGTTGACAGTGATGCCGGCCGCAACCGCGATCCGGCGTATCTTGTCGGGCAAGGGTCCCCGGTTGTCGACCCCGTCGCCGGAGAGGTCGATCACCTTGCGGTCCCCCTCGAAACCGTTCATCCGGAAAAGCGGGATGGCGGTTTCCAGCGCCCGGCCGATCGCCGTGCCGGCGCCGCTGTGTGCCCGGGGCGCCTGGCCGATCTTCTCGGCAAGGGCCCGGGCGCCGACGGCGTCGCGCACGGCCGTCCAGTCGACGGCGACCGTTTGTTCGGCGCGGTCGCTCCATTGAAGCAGCAGGACGGCAATGCCGTGGTCCCCGGCGGCGCGAATCGCGGCGACGACCGCCTCGTTCCTGAAGGCTTCGGCCAAGCCGTGGAGCTGAAGGGCGAACTCTTCGTCGCTCACGCTGAGCGAGGCGTCCAGCGCCAGGACGAGCTCGAGCTGCACCCGTTCTGCCCGGACCGCCACGGAGACTCCGAGGGTCGAGGAAATCAAGGCCAAGGCGCCGAACACGCCCGCGCGGAGCCAACCGGCGCGCCTGCTGCGGGTGGAATGCTGCATCATGGAGGGGCCGAACCGACGAGACCGGCTCATCAGGTCGGCCGTATGCCCCTCAGGCGTTCGTTGCGCCGTCTCAGACCCTCCAGGACCGTCATCAGCACGATCGAGAAGGTGATCAAGAGGGTCGCCACCGCCAGAATGGTCGGACTGATTTGCTCGCGGATGCCGGCCCACATCTGGCGCGGGATCGTGCGCTGCTCGAAGCCGGCGAGGAAGAGCACCACGACAACCTCGTCGAAGGAGGTGATGAAGGCGAACAACGCCCCCGAGATGACCCCGGGCAGGATGAGCGGCACGATCACCTTGAAGAAGGTGCGGGTCGGATCGGCGCCGAGGCTGGCCGAGGCCCGAGTCAGCGAATGGTCGAACCCGATCAGCGTGGCGGTCACGGTGATCACCACGAAGGGGGTCCCCAGGGCCGTGTGCGCCAGGATGAGGCCCGGATAGGTCTGCGCCAGGCCGATCTTCGAATAGAAGAAGTACATGCCCGCCGCCGAGATGATCAGCGGCACGATCATCGGCGAGATCAGGATGCCCATGACGGCGGTCCGATAGGGCATGTAGGCCCGGCTGAGGCCTAAGGCCGCGAGCGTGCCGAGGAAGGTCGCGAGCAGGGTCGAGAAGACCGCGACGATGAAGCTGTTCTTGATCGAATGGACCCACTGCGGATTGTTGAAGATGTCCGCGTACCAGCGCATCGAATAGGCGTCCGGCTCGAAGCGCAGCATGTGCTCGTTGAAGGTGAAGTAGGGCTCGGCGTTGAACGACAGCGGTATGATCACCAGGATCGGCATGATCAGGAACAGGAAGATCAGGCCGCACAGCACCCGGAAGCCGTAATGCCAGGCGTGTTCCAGCGGTCCCGCATAGGGCGGCAAGGCGGCCATGATCCTATCCCAGCTTCATGTTGTCGATGCCGACCAAGCGGTTGTAGAGCCAGTAGAGCGCCAACACGCCCAGCAGCAGGATGCCGCCCAGCGCCGCGGCCAAGCCCAGTTCAGCGACTTCT